>Ga0056121_1000079_pt1 | contig 48311 bp, 41 predicted proteins | sample WorMetHEROISLAND_FD_83872 | JGI IMG/M metagenome (GOLD analysis project Ga0056121, IMG submission 83872) | Marine gutless worms symbiont microbial communities from Max Planck institute for Marine Microbiology, Germany - Olavius sp. 1 HERON ISLAND ...
AGATTCTTGAGATTCCAATCGAAGTGATTGAGGTTTTCCGGGTAAGGCCCCAAAACAGAGGTCTGCTGAAATTCCTTCAGAAACCGCCGTTAATTGAGCTTGTATGGCGGGATGCGGAAGGGGATTTGAAAAGGATGAATTTCGAGACGAACGGGGATGCGGAGGCTTTTGTTGGAACCCTCCCCCGATAGCTTCTCCTATTTGTGCCGCCTCTTTAGCTCTTCCTATCTGCCCATCTGCGGCCCAAAAAACCGATCCAATGAGCACCATAAGGAACTATCAGAACAAGTCAATCAATCATCTTAGTTCTCGGCCGTGATTTTATAACATGGTGTAAGTTGAGACATCGTTTTTGCGCACAAAAATAAGAAGGGGTGATAGCGCTGTAATTATATCATATTAGAAGTACTGTTGCACTTGAGGAGGCAATATGAGAAAGAGAATGCTGCTAATTGCGGGGCTTTATCTGGGTTCCACAGGGTTTGCCATGGCCGAAGTGGAGGTAGCTCATATTTATTTCGGATTTGGACATCATTTCTCGTTTTTAGGAACGCCAATCAGGGTCAATGATGAGGGGGGTTCCCCCGCCCCTGGTGAAAGGAATGCATCGGTTTTGAAGTGCATGCCATTTGGATTATCTCATTTTTTTGGACTTGGTTATGGGTTTAAAAATGTAGAAACAATCACTGTGGGCGGTGAAAGTGTATTTAGCTGGGCAAAGTCTCTGAATCCCTCAGGGCTTACTCACTTCTCCTTACAGGTGCGAGCCTTTGGCAGATACACCCCATCTGAGGAGTTCAGTGTGCTTGGATTCGCCGGAGTCAAGGGCAACTTAGCACGTTCCAAGTGGAAGATGCCTGGCGGAGTCTACCCCATGTTTGGAGTCAGGATTGAAGCCCTTGTCTTTTACTTGGAATACGGTGTTGCGCTAAAGGAAAATTTCTCCAACATTTACACGCACGACTTAGGTATAGGTTTTGCGGCTAGAATTTGATGTTAAAAGGAATATGCTGGGGGTTTTTTGACTTTAAAAACGTTAAAAGGAGGCTTAAGGGGTGTTGGGAGGCTGCCTAAAAAGCTGGTGAGAAACCAAGACTAAGAATTTGTTAGCCCCCAAGTTCTAGAGCCTGTAAATTGTCCTGTGTAAAGCCCAAGATCATAGAGACTTACCTTTGAGAATCTCATCATAGGCCTGCTTGCGAAAGTTTCGAAATCGATGGGATTTCCATCTTTGTCCGTTGTTTTTACCATGTCTTACTCCTTAAGATAATAATAACCTATTTAAGGTTTGGCACAGTTGATTGAACATACTCAAGAGTGCTTGGATCACCGGAAAAACACGGAGTATCATCTTGGATATGCAGACTCTCAAGGGCTTTCAAAGTCCGCCAGCCCCTTGAAACAATCCATAAGCATGAGTTCCTATTTTTAGGTGTCTGACCGCGTTGGAAATCAAAAGGAGGCGGATAGACTGTCTATCCGCGGCTGGACATTTGACTAGCAAATGGGTATAATATCTCAGGGCCGTTAGCTCAGCTGGTAGAGCAGCAGACTCTTAATCTGCGGGTCAAAGGTTCGATCCCTTTACGGCTCAGTTTTGGCGGGGGAGTGATTCCGGTTTTGATAAGCGCGAGAGTGGTGGAAATGGTAGACACGCCGGTCTTAGGAGCCGGTGCCTTTGGCATAAGGGTTCAAATCCCTTCTCTCGCAGTGTTGAAGCACCATGGGATGCCCTTTTTCGCTCAATTGGGAGGCCCATTTGATGAGGGCCCCTTTGAGAGAGGCCGTTCTCAAAGTCTTCTTCGCGAACTTGATAGAGGTTAATAGTGGTTGAGGATAGGCAGCTTGAGCGCCTGGAAAATTCTGCAATGAGGCTAACTGTCCGAGTTAGCGGGGAAGATGTTGATAAGGAGTATTATGATTTGCTGGAAAGGTATTCGAAGGATGTGCAAATCCCCGGCTTTCGAAGAGGAAGGACTCCAAGGAGCGTAATCGTTCGCAAGTTCGGGGAGGGTCTGAAAGCGGAGGCGGCTAGGGCGCTAATCGACGGGGCTCTCCGGAAGGCGCTCAAGGGCGAGAATGCAAACCCAATTTCCAAGCCGCTGCTTAAGGATATGCCGAAGTTGGAGCCTGGCAAGCCATTTACCTTCTCTGTCACCTTTGATGTCTTTCCGGATATCGATATGGCGGAATGCCGCGGCATCGAGGTGGAAAATCTTCAGGTGGAAATTATGCAGGAGGATGTTGCGCGGGAGCTTGAAAACATTCGCATGCAGAATTCTATTGTGGTGGACAAAGAGGACGGCATTGCCGCTCAGGGCAGCGTAGTTACAACAAACTATGTGGAGTTGGACGAGAAGGGCCGCGCTTTGGAGCAGAGCCGCGGGAAGAGTTTTGTTTTTACCCTGGGGAAAGGGCATCCCTACGCGCTTGACTCCCAGATTGAGGGGATGAGGGTTGGAGAAACAAGGGAGCTTGAGGGAACCAAGGATACCGGCGAAAATTCCGGCCCATCGACACATAGAGTCGAGGTGTCCGTGGTGGCCGTAAAGGAGAGGGAGCTTCCTAACCTGGATGATGAATTGGCTCGTGATATCTCGGAAGAGCTGAATTCCCTGGATGATTTGAAGAGGAAGATTCGGGAAGAGCTTGAAAGACGGGCCAAATTGAAGATTCGCGCTAGGAAGATTAACATTATAACGGACAGCCTGCTGAAGGGCACGAAGATAACCCTGCCGATGTCGATGATAGAGAGAGATTTGGAAAACACTTGGCAAGACTATGTTCGGCAGTCGGGTGTAACCGAGGAGAATTTAATCAAGGCGCTGAGAAAGGCCGGTCAGAGCAAGGAAGATATCCTGAAGAAGTGGCGGAACGATGCGATTAAGTCGATTAAAACACGGCTTATTTACGGCAGGATTGCCGAAAATGAGAAAATTGTGGCGAACGATGAGGAAATTGATGTCGAGCTCGCAAAACGCGGCAGGCAGCAGGGAATTGATGCGGAGGAAATGGAAAAAAGATTTGGCGGAAAGCAGTTCAGAGAGTATCTTAGAAGCGAACTGCTTCAAGAGCAGCTTTTTGACTTCCTGCTGGGCAGTTCCATTGAGAAGGAAGGCCAATCCATAGGATATGCCGCACTGATGAAGGAGTAACATGGCTGCCCGTGGGCGATTTTCCGGATGTCGCGGAGGCGAAATGGCCGCCCAAGATTGAAACCTAAGGAACAGGGCCAAAGGGCGATGCCTGATTTGGAGAAATGATGGAAATAGTAGGTGCGTATAACCCCTTCATAATAGAGAAAACCGGTATTGGGGAAACCCGCTATGATATATGGTCGAAGCTGCTGCAGGAGCGTATCATTTTTCTCGGGGGTGAAATTCGGGATATTGATGCCGATCACGTTGTTGCCCAGCTGCTGTACTTGGAATCTCAAGATCCCGAGAAGGATATCAGCTTCTATATCAACAGCCCCGGCGGCTCCGTAACCTCGGGATTGGCCATTTATGACACCATGCGGTATATCAATGCAGAGGTTCAAACTATTTGCATGGGGCAGGCTGCGTCGATGGGGGCGATCCTGCTGGCCGGCGGCGCCCGGGGGAAGCGAATGGCCCTCCCTTCTTCCAGAATACTGATTCATCAGCCCTGGGGCGGCGTTCAGGGGCAGGCTGTGGATATTGGAATTCAGGCCCGCGAAATCATAAGGCTGAAGAAGCTGGTAATCAGCTATCTTGCGGAGGATACCGGTAAGAACAAAAAGACCATTGCGGCAGATTTGGAGCGGGATTTCTTCATGTCCTCCGAGGAAGCAGTCGAGTATGGAGTAGTAGACAGGATTCTTACGAGAGACGAAAGTGGCGGGAGCTAAGGGTAAAGAGGTTAAGGCCTGCTCGTTTTGCGGTAAGCCTTCCGAGATGACAAAGAAATTGATTGCAGGCCCCGGTGTGTACATCTGCGATGAATGCGTGCTTGTATGCAACCGAATTCTCGTTGAAGAGAGCGAAAGCATAACGGCCGAATTTGTTGATCAGCTTCCCCTTCCGAAAGAAATCAAGGCCTACCTGGACGAGTATGTTATCGGGCAGGAACTAGCCAAGAAAACCTTGGCGGTTGCCGTTTACAACCACTATAAAAGAATAACTCATAAGGGAGCGGTTGATGAGGAAGAGGTGGATCTGGAAAAATCCAACGTCCTTCTTATGGGCCCCACCGGCTCTGGGAAGACACTCTTGGCCAAGACACTTGCACAGAAACTGAAAGTTCCCTTTGCGATTGCCGATGCTACAACATTAACCGAGGCTGGCTATGTTGGCGAGGATGTCGAGAACATATTGCTCAAGCTTATTCAGGCGGCCGGCAACAATATTGCGGCGGCGGAACGCGGGATAATCTATATTGACGAGATTGATAAGATTGGCCGCAAGGGGGAGAATGTCTCCATAACCAGGGATGTCTCCGGTGAGGGTGTTCAGCAGGCCCTGCTAAAAATCATCGAAGGTTCGATTGCTTCTGTCCCCCCCCAGGGTGGTCGGAAACACCCCAATCAGGAGATGTTGAAGATAGACACCTCCAACATCCTTGTAATCTGCGGCGGCGCCTTTGTGGGACTTGATAAAATCATAGAGGCGAGGGTGTCGGAGCACCCAATAGGCTTTGGCGCGGAAGTCCGAAGGGCTGGCGAGAGGCGCCTATCCGAGCTCTATACCAGGCTGCATCCGGATGATTTGGTGAAATTCGGCCTAATACCCGAATTCATCGGCCGCTTCCCAATTCTTGTTGCATTAGATAACCTAACTGAAGAAGAGCTTATCAGGGTGATAACCGAACCAAAAAATTCGGTTATACGGCAGTACACTGTTTCAATGAAAATGGATGAGGTGGACTTGGAATTTCACGATGAGGCTATATCCGCGGTCGCGGCAAAGGCCCTCAAGCAGAAAACCGGAGCGCGCGGCATCAGATCGATAGTGGAAGCGGCGATGATTGACGTAATGTTCGATTTACCTTCCATCCAGGGGCGCAAGAGGGTGATTGTAGACAGGGATGTTATCGAGAATGGTGTCCGGCCTCGGATAGTGGAGCTCGGTGTACTGCCGAAAAAAAGCAGTGATGAAACGAATGAAATTAAGCAAATCACGGCATAGGGAGCAATCACGGAAGCTTGGCAGCCGGGCGATGTGAGAGTGTTGGCGGGAAACTCAGGCCGCGCTTGATGCCTGCTTCTTTTTAGCGAATATTTTCCGCAGAGTGAAAAATTAGGTTGAATCAGATTTTGAGATGGCCCATACTCAAACCCCAAGCAGGAGGTTTTTTGTGAAGCGAATAGTCAGTTTAACCATCGTGTTTCTAAGCGCGTTGGCCGTCTTCGCGCAGAATTTCGAAAACGAGTCCGAGTATTATGCCAAAACTGTTCCAATAACCAAGATATACACTCACAAGGAAGGATACAGGGTTGATTATATACGCGAGGGCAGACTAGTGGACACTTTCTGGGCGCCGTTGGAGTGGTTTCGCGGCTCTCAGAGAAAGGGTGCGATAGCCTTTGGCACGGGCTTGGCCTATCCCTATGCGTCCTTTTTTTTCAAGGACGGCGTGTTAAGTCATTTTCGCCTCTACCTTGTGGAAAATCCGGCGCACGAGAGCTGGGCCGGCTACGACCCCGAGGAGGAGAAGGCCGCCAATTTTCCTCCGGCGGATTCAAACCCCGAAATCAATTTTTGAGATCGGACATGGGGGTTAAATACCTGCCGGCGGTGATGACCAACAAAGCGGATGCATTACCCATCGGGTGGACTTGACAAACCGCATAATTTAGTATAAGCAACTTCCGTGGGCTCCTCATGAGGGTTATTGGGTCAACAAAATGGTGAGTCTCATCCTCTTGCGGAAGAAATTGTAAAAAAATTGCAAAACATCGGGTTGGCGCCTCCTATTTAGCGTACCGGAGGCCAGTTGTCTATATATCAGACCGTGGCTGTTCCTTTTTGACAGTTTCCATTCAAGTGAGAGCCCATGAGGGAGTGTTAATAATGCTAGGGCCTTGTTGGCGGGGTATCTGCCCCTAAAGGAGTAAGCTTGCAATGAAAAAACTATTTTTGACTGCGATTAGCCTGGCCGCGCTTAGCGGCGTGATTGGCGGTGAGCCGCTCACTCTGACTGTTGATGAGGCCGTCGAGATGTCGATCGCCCAAAACTTGAAGCTCAAACAATCCGGCATTGACGTGCGGGCCTACAAGAGAGCGAAGGATAACCGATGGAATTCCTTCCTTCCCTCAATGAGTCTATCCGCGGGAATTCAATCGGATGCGGGCATTATCTCATTCTCCGGCGAGGATGTAAGTAAGATCACGAATCCGGGCGCCTTTGGGTTTTCAACCGGCATTAATTTCACCCTGCCTCTTAACACGGCAATCGTCTCCGAAATTAAAACCAAGATAGCTGACTACGATGCAGGTTTGATTAGCTATGAGGAAGCCAAAAGAGGGCTGGAAAGGGATGTTCGCAAGCAGTTCTATCTCCTGCTTAGCAGCCAGGAGGGTATCCAAATCCAAAGAGGCAACATTGAACTGGCTGAAAAAAGGCTTGAGCAGGCCAGGAGCAATTTTGAGCATGGATTGGTGCAGGAGCTTGATGTCTTGTCTGCCGAAGTAAATCTCGCGGGGCTGCAGCCTACCTTCGACTCCACGGTTGCTGAATATGAGAAGCTGATGTTGTTTTTTAAATATCTCATCGGAGTTGATAGGGATGTGGAGATTGTTCTAGACGGGAATCTTGATGCCGAAGCCTATCAGTTTGACGAGGATGATCTAATCGGCAAATTCATATCCAGGCGCTTCGATATCCGCATCCTGGAAAAAAAGATTGAATCCCTAGAATTTAAGAAGCAGGCGCTGAGTCGGAATTATAAGACACCAACCCTCACATTGGATTACACATATGGAATCTCCGCTTCAAATGCCAATATGAGCAGCGCCTATCCGCCAAAAACCATTAGTCAGTGGTCTAATTGGGCCGATAGAGGGCGATTGAAGATAACACTTGGCTGGCGTTTTGATGGCCTCATCCCCGGTTCAAGCATCGACATTCAGGTTAGGGGTGTCCAGGATGAAATTGATAAGCTGGTTTTAGCTAAAAAGATGGCATTCGAATCCGCCGCTATTGAGATTACCAATCTGGTGAACAAACTTGAGACAGCGCGGAAAACAATTGATGCGAGCGTCTTTAGCGTTGAATTGGCTCGAAGAAATTTTGAGCTTACGGAGAGGGCATACAATGTCGGGGCGCGCGAGATACTGGATGTGGAGGCAAGTCAGCAGAAGTACCTGGAGGCTGCGCAAAGATTGCTGTATTCGAAGTACGAGTACATTGCAATACTGCTCAACCTTGAGTACGAGCTTAATTCGTCCATAGATGAGTTGCACAGGTAGGGCTGTGCTTAGACCGGAAACCGGAAAAGTTCAGGAGGAGAGATAAAAATGAAAGCTCGAGGCGTATTTATCATAATCATAATTTTGCTTGCTGCGATATTGATCGGAGGCGGGATTTGGGCTTACTTCAAGTTTATAGCCCCAAAAGCCGAAACGGAAAAGGAAGTGCTTCCTGCTGTTAGAGTCACCGAGGCGATAAGGGGCTCTATCGCCGATATCATTCAAACCAACGGTGAAGTTGTATCTGCCAGCTCGGTTGAAACCTACGCCGATGTCAGGGGCATTCTGGCGCGCCTGTATGTTGAATTGGGCGATTATGTCCGGGTCAGCCAGGTGATTGCCGAGGTGGATCCATCACAGCCGGGGCTTACCTATGCCCTTAGCCCCGTAAGGGCCAGGGTGTCCGGGACGATCACTTCGCTGCCCTTTGATCGGGGAGATGCCGTAAACACGCAGATGTCGATTGCCACTATCGGTGATTTAAGCCGTTTGCAGGCCGTGGCGGCCATTCCGGAGCTCTACATATCCCGCATTCGAGTTGGAATCCCCGCGGATATTCACCTTGAGGCCTGGCCCGAGCACACCATATCGGCGGGAGTGAATGAAATCAGCCCCGTTGTGGATCCAGCCAGCCGAACCTTGAGGATGAAGATGAATATTCCCCGCGGGGAATCTAGGGCGAAGGCCGGCATGTACGCGAAGATCATATTAGTCATTGAGGAAAAGAAAGACGTTGTCAAAATTCCAGCCGATGCCGTACTGCGCAGGCTGGGAGATGTGTTTGTCTTCGTGATTGAAGATGATACCGCGGTGAGGAAACCCGTTGTTCTGGGAATCTCACAGGGTGGAATTGTCGAGGTGATGGAAGGAGTTGAGGCCGGAGAGGATGTTGTAGTTGAGGGTCAGTCTCTTCTGGAAGATGCGGCTGAGGTTCGCGTCCTTCAGGAATTACAGGCGGTAAGTTAAGATGAGCATTGCAAAAAGAGTTGTTGGCAGACCGACAACCTTCCTCATTGTGTACTTCCTCATAGTTGGTTTGGCGATATATATCGCGTTTCAGATAGAGATAGATCTGTTTCCCGATATTACGGCGCCATATCTGATGGTTTATACGACTTACCCGGGAGCCTCTCCGGAGGAAGTTGAAGAGACCCTCACCAGGCCGATGGAGGGGGCCATATCGAACGCAACGGGCGTGCGGAAAATTACCTCGACTTCCAGCGAGGGGCAAAGTATCATAGGTTTGGAGCTGCGCTGGAGCCTGGACTTATCGGAATCCACAAATGATGTACGCGACAAACTGGAATTCATCAAAAGTCTCCTGCCGGAGGGAGCCAGCACCCCTCAAATATTCAAGTTCGATCCGTCGATTATCCCGGTTTATCAAATATCTATGGAGGGAAATCGAGATATCGATGAAATTTACGATTTCGCAAGGAACCAAATTCAGCCCAGGCTCGAGCAGGTGGACGGTGTCGCCCTTGTAGCGATATATGGGGGACGTGATAGGGCCATAAGGGTTGAGGTGTCCCAGAATCGCCTGGAAGCCTACGGGCTTACGATGCTAGGCGTCGTCCAGGCCCTTTCCGCGCAGAACATTCAAATTGGCTCGGGCTCGGTTTACGAGGGCAGTTTCAGGTACCTGGTACAAACCGAGGGTCAGTTCGGCAGCGTAGAAGAGATACGCAATGCGGTTATCACCTACAGGGATGGGGGAGCCGATCCGACAACCGGCCGAAGCTCGCCCACGGCCGTCAGACTCCGTGACATTGCCGATGTGAGTGATTCGCACAAGGAAGTTTTCACTAAAACCTATACACATCGGGGCATTGGCGAAGCTGCCCAGGGTGTATACCTTGCGATGCAAAAACAATCGGGCACCAACTCCGTGGAAGTTGCCGACAACATCATCGCTGAAATAGAAGAAATACGGGGCATTCTGCCGCCCGGCGTGACCCTTACAACCATTTATGATACAACCAAACTTATTCGAAATTCGCTTAGAAGCGTCACCTTTTCGGCATTGCTGGGAGCGCTTCTGGCGATGGCTGTGCTATATATCTTTCTTAGAAGCTTGAAGAGCACCATCATCATCGGCCTTTCAATTCCCATCAGTCTGCTCATAGCCATCATGTGCATGTATTTTGCCGGGATAACGCTCAATATCATGACCCTGGCCGGGCTGACCCTTGGGATCGGTATGATAGTGGATTCTTCCATAGTGGTTCTTGAGAACATCTACCGGTATCGGGAAAAGGGCGCAAAGGCGGTTCCGGCCGCATTTCTGGGCACTCAAGAAATGATGACTGCGATTACGGCCTCCATTCTAACCACGGTTGGAATTTTTCTGCCTCTGCTGATGTTCAAGAGAGAGCTGGGCATAATAGGAGTCTTATTCGAGGATTTGGCCCTGACAATCGTTATTGCGCTGCTCTCCTCCCTTCTGATAGCTATGACGCTGGTGCCGGTTCTCTCAAGCAGATACCTAGTGCTCTACACCCGCAGGCAGAAACCGTCGAAAATCCAGGGCAATGCCGTTGGCAGTGTATTCACCAGGTTTACCAGCGGCTATAAGCGTCTGCTTGCCAGTGTTTTGAAACATAAGGGGCTCGCGGTGTTCGTTATGATCCTTGTGTTCATCATCAGTTTCCTTACCCTGGAGCCCCTGGGTGGGAATATCGGGGTGGAATTCATGCCCAGTCAAACCTATGATTCTTTGGAAATCGCTGTGGATTTTCCGGTTGGAACCCGGTATGAGGTTACCGAGGCCGCTTTGATGGAATTGGCTAATCGAGCCAGAAAGGAAATAAAGGGATATCAGGATATTTACATTCTCGCCGGAACCGGAGCGGATTTCTTTGTCTCCCGTTCCGAAACACATAGAGGCGTGCTTTATGTCACTCTGCCCCCCATTAGGGAACAGATTGATAGCTATGCCGATATGAAGAGAAAGATGCGCGCGAATTTCGATTTTTTCCCTTCCGCAAATATCGAAATACGGGAGGCGGATTTTGGAAACACATCGCCGATAGATATTGTTCTGCGAACAGACGATTTAAATAAGTCCAGGGTATTGGCAGCCGAAATCCGCGATCTCCTCAAAGACCGGGTGGATGAGGTGATCGAACCTCAGATATCCCTTCAGGACGGGCTCCCAATTGCAAGTATTGTCTTGGAACGCGATAAGGCGTATTCATTGGGGCTCAATATCAGCAGCGTCGCAAATGAGATAAGCGCGGCTGTCAACGGCAAGGTAGCCGGCCGTTATCGATCCAACGGGGATGAAATCGATATTCTGGTGATCTTTCGTGAGGAGGATCGTCGGGGAATACCTGATTTGAACCGGATCTATGTTCCAAGCCCCGCGGGTGAGAGAATTCCCGTAAGCTCAATCGCCAAAATCGAGCGGAGGACCGGGCCGGTGTCCATAGACAGGGAAGACCGATCAAGGGTGGTGCATATAACTGCCAAATTGAGCCCCGATACTTCCCTTAACGCGGCAGACGCCGCGGTAAAAAGGGCTGTCGCGGAGAACATAATTGTCGATGACAGCGTGATTCTTGAATACACCGGCGCCTTTGCCGAGCTGATAAAATATATAATCAAATTCGTTGGAATTATGCTGATTGCATTGGCCTTGGTTTACGGCATTATGGCCAGCTTGTTTGAGTCACTGAAGGATCCATTCATCGTATTCCTGTCGATATTCATGATTTTTCCGGGAATTCTGCTTCTGTACTCCCTTATGAACCTGCCCTTTTTCGGATATGCAACGCCGCTATCCATATATTCGGCGATTGGGCTGCTGATGCTGGTTGGAATCTCGGTGAACAACGGCATAGTTCTTATTGACTATATGAATCTGCTAAGAGACAGAGGATACCCCATTATTAATGCAACCATTGAGGGCTGTGCCAACCGGCTGCGCCCGGTGTTGATGACATCCCTTACGACAATCCTGGCCATGGTGCCCCTGGCCTTCAACACCGGCGAGAGCGCTGGACTAGTGCGCCCTATTGGTCAGACAATTATCGGAGGTATGGTGATGAGCACTCTGATGACTCTCTTCCTGGTTCCAATACTGTACGCGAGGATGAACAGAAAAGCCGATTTAGCGCTATCAGGCGATACGGAGGGTGTTGATCCGAACAGCCCCGATGATAATGAGGCGGTTCTTTATGGAGGTTAAGTGAATGAGGGGACTTAAGCGGGTGGAGATAGTTGCGAACCATTCGGTTGAAAGAGACGTGATGGAATCCTTGGAATCAAAGGGACTTGCAGGCCATTTCACCAAAATTCCAAGCGTTCACGGGAGGGGGGATTCCGAGCCGAAACGGGGGGATCATATCTGGCCGGAGGAGAATTTCCTCCTCATTATTTACTGCGGTGATCAAGAGGCCGAAGTGATCGAAGAGGTGATAGACGGCGTGAGGAATGATTTTCCGGATGAGGGAATATGCTGCTTCGTTACGGGTTGAAATAGAAGCAGTCGGAATCTCAAAGTTTCGTTCATAGGCGGAAGCGGGCCGCAGCCCCCTACAGAGGATGCGGCCCTTTTTTGTATCGGTAATCCCATTTCGGGTGAATTCCGGGATATATCAGTCTTTATTGTCATTTTAGGGCAAATTTTGTAGTCGAAATTAGCAGTTCCTGGCACGAATCTTGCACAGCTTTCTGCAGAAATTAAAGCAGGAGTGATCGATGAAGACACCGTTGACAGGGGCCGTTGTAGCCTACAAAAAGACCGGCCAAGGATGGCATGAGCTATCTAAAAATATTTACCTTCTAGTTTACAAATTTCCCAGACTTTGGACTTCATGGGACGAGGATCGCTGCAGTGAATTCTTTCTTTCTTTTCATTCCAGAATTCCTCGTTTAGTGGAGATATTCGAGCCAACATACAGCTTCGAAACCTACCTGTTCAACAGTTTGCGCTGGTTTATGAAAACTTTTACGGAGAATATGACGAATCTGGAGCATTACGAGACCTGGTGCATTGAGGAATCGCAGGAGACAATGCAGTCTTTCGTGTCCGGGGAGGAGCAGGAAGACGAATGGGAATCACTATCTCCGAAGGAATCCGCTTTGGAGCTTGATGAGGCTGGCGTCCTTAAGAACGATACATTCAGGCGGCGTATTCTTTTCGCGGTTTTGCTCAAAGCGGGTGATTTTAGCGACCATGACATTCCCCGAATTGCCAAGCTGATTGGTTTGGATGAGGATTGGCTTCTGCGGCAAACGCATGAGGCACGGAGTAAAATCGAAACGAAGTTAAGGTTGAGAGAGGAGCTAAGGGAGAAGCGAAATGAATACTGGTATCAGCTAAACAGGGCGAGAAAGAGACTTGCGGATGCCTGTGATTCGGGGCAGCGCGATAAGTGGAGAAGGAGGGCTGATTTGCTGGAGGGGAGGCATAGGAAGACTTGCCGGAGTATACGGAAAATGAATATCACACTTTCCCACAAGAACATAGGGAAAATCACCAATGTTCCGCCGGGCACTGTTTCATCGGGTTTGCATTTTTTAAGGAGGTATATAAATGGGGGGAAAGGTCATCTGCCGCCAAACCATGCCGCGTCATGAAAACGTGGTGACTGGACTGACAATACCGATAAGGGGTAAATTTCGCTGTAGGTGGAACTTATCCTGGCTAGCGGAAATGCTCATAAGCAAACCGAATTCACACGAATTTTCAAGCCCTGCAGTGTGATGCTGGGATTGGAAACCTACAATATTTCAGTGCCCAGGGAGGATGCGCCAACCTATCTGGAGAATGCCCTAATCAAGGCAAGGGCGTTTCTGGGGCACACGGATGGAAGGCCTATTATTGCCGATGACTCTGGTATTTCGGTGCCGGCGCTCGGGGGAATTCCAGGCGTTTTCTCGGCGAGGTATGGCAGTGAGAAGCTTGGGCGGAAACTGAGCGCTAAGGAGCGCAATGAATTACTTCTTGAAAGCATGTCGGAGCTAAGAGGATGCGAGCGTCGGGCTTTTTTCGTTTGCTCAATGGTGCTGCTTGTGGACGAGCATAGGTTTTTCACGGCGCAGGAAGTGTTTGAGGGCCTTGTTGCCGCCCGCCCCTCCGGCCAGGGGGGGTTCGGTTATGATCCGATTTTCTTCGTGCCGAGCGCGGGCTGCACCGTATCGGAGTTGGATGCGGGGGGGAAGGATAGGATTTCTCACAGGGGCAGGGCCGGACGGCGCATCAAGGCAATCCTAGACAGCCTGCGTGTCGAGCCCTGAAATTCGAATTTGCTGATATGCTGAGGCTGTTCCGGAGTGATAAGGAGGAGGTTGATTAAATGGCGGAGCCAAAGATTATGGAGCGTGGGGAGGTGAAACTTGAGGATACCTGGGATTTGAGCTCCCTTTTTGCAAGTGATTCGAAATGGGAAGAAGGATTATCGAAATTTGAGAATGGTATTCCGAAAATAGCTGATTTTAGGGGAAGGCTCAATGAATCGGTGGAAATCATGGCTGCCGCATTGAATTACATCGTGCTTGATATGGGGCTCCTGGAGGAGCAGCTGGGTTACTATGTGATGTTGCGCCAATCCGAAGATATTGGGGATGGACAAGTTCGAGGTCTCTATGGCCGTTTTATGAACCTCGCGACCAAATTTGCGGCAGCGAAAAGCTGGTTGGAGCCGGAGATTCAGGCCATTGATGAGGAAAAAATTCAGGCATACTCGGATTCAGAGCAGCTTGCGGATTTTCGGGTGTATCTGCGCCAGCTTCTGCGGTTTAAACCCCATGTGCTGTCGGAAAAGGAGGAGAGCATCCTCGCGAGGCAAATTGAATCGGTTCAGGTGCCGTCCAGGGCCTTTAGTGCGCTCATGGACGCGGATATGGATTTTGGCAGGGTTGAAGTTGATGGAAAGGAGATTCCCCTAACCCAGAGCAGTCTCATCACCCTGCTGCAAAATAAGGACAGGGCTGTACGCGAGGATGCCTATCGAAAATTCTATCGCTGCATTGACGCACATAAGAATACATTGGCCGAATTGTATTCGGGCAGCGTTCTTCGGGACAAGTACATTGCGGAGGTTCGCTCCTATCCGAGCGCAAGGCATATGGAGCTGTTCCCCGACAATGTGGATATAGACGTTTACGATAACCTGGTGAAGTCCGTCCGGCGCAATCTTGGGGCCCTGCACGAGTACTATGAATTGAGAGCGGAGATGCTTGGCCTAAAGGATGATCTTCGCCCCTGGGATCTTCACGTTTCCATAGTGGATATTCCGGATATTCGCCATACCTGGGACGAGGCGGTTGGGGTGGTTTGCGATGCCCTAAAACCTCTTGGCGGAGAGTACGTGGATGTTCTGCGGGCCGGCCTCATGGGGCGCTGGGCCGACCGCTATGAGAATAAGGGCAAACGTTCCGGCGCGTTTAGCGCGGGCTCATACAGCGGCAATCCCTACATACTTATGAATTACAAGGATGAGGTGCTGCGGGATTTATTTACAATGGCCCATGAGGCCGGCCACTCCATGCACAGCTGGTACAGCGCGAGGAACAATCCCTTCCCCCACTACAACTATACAATTTTTGAGGCCGAAGTGGCTTCCACCTTTAATGAGCAGCTGCTGGCCAGGAAGCTCATCAAGGAGAGCGCCGACGACAGGGTAAGGACCTATCTTGTCGGGAAGCAGATAGATGATGTGATAGCCACCATATACAGGCAGACGATGTTTGCGGAATTCGAAAGGGACACGCATTTGATGGCCGAGCAGGGAGAGCCCCTGACCCCGGACAGCCTGCGGGAAAGGTATTCGGATTTGCTCAAGGACTACTTTGGCGATACGATGCACTTCATAGATGAGAGCAGTCTGGAAAGCCTGCGGATACCTCACTTCTACAACGCCTTCTACGTTTACAAATATGCCACCGGCTTATCTGCCGCCATGGCCCTTTCGGAGCGGTATGACAGGGAACCCGAAAAGGATGCCTACCTGAGATTTCTTAAATCGGGCGGATCAAAATACCCCCTCGAATCATTGAAGCTTGCCGGCGTGGACATGAGCCAAACAGAGCCGGTGAACGCCGCGCTCAACAGCTTCGGAAACCTTCTCAAGGAATTTCGGAGCTTAAGCAGGTAAGCCTCTCACGTTACTTCGAAATTTTCGTCCAGTCCACATGAACATTTACGGCATCCGCCAGGGTCTCCATATCCTCATCGCTGTGATAGAGCATTGGAGCCTCCGCGAATTCCACCCCGCCCTCGGAATTGCGGGTGTACCGAACAGCCTTATGATGCGCGGCTTCATAATCCAGATTCTCACCCCCGTCAGCGCCTTCCAGATGAATTTTGCCGTTGCATAGGCAGAAATAAACGGAATCCGGGCTTTCAACCTTGATGTAGTATAGGGTGCCCCTTACCGCCGCTGCCACGTTTGGAGTTTGGACGCGCCAGTCCTTGTCGCCTGAGAGGAAACGAGCTTTGGATTGAATAACCGCCAGGGCTCCGGATACGAGGTTGAATGTTCTTTCCTCCGTGTCCAAAACTAGGTTGGTGTCTTCCTCCACACTGATTATCCGATTTTCACCGAATATAATCTCCGCATGAGATTCAAGGTCTGTGATAATGACGTCGCCATCCATAACTTCAAGACCTATCTCCGCCGCCCTGCCATTTACGCTTACCGTCCCTTCGAAATACCGAATAGAACCCGCCGTGTCCTTCGTCTGATTATACTCGCTATCGCATGATGCGAGAATAAAAAGAAATGCCAACGAAAATGCCGCAAACTTCATAACATAACTCCCTGTCTTTCATAAGTTTCAGGCGGAATCGGACGAATGGGCTGCCAAGGATCGCCCGAAACCACTGCCAGTGCAGCCAGTATACAGCAATTTTGATTTAAACTCCCAGCAGCTGTTGTCAAAGTTATGTAAGTATGCGCCCGATATCAATGTCCTTCCGCTAGCTAGTCGGATGAGGTTAAAATACCCCCATGCTGGATCTCAAATACATCAAGGAGAATGCCCGGGCGGTGAAAAAAAATGTTGCGGACAGGTGCATGAGCGCCGATGTGGATGAAGTGCTTAGACTCTATAAGCAGCGCAGCCTGCTGTCCGGCAGTATTGATGAGCTGCGAAGGCGGCGGAACGAAAATGCCGCCTCAATGAAGCGGGAAAAGGATCCGCAGGCGCGGGATAGGCTGATACTTGAGGGCAGGAGTCTGAAAGAAAGCATAGCCGGGGCGGAAGTGAAACTTGCGGAAACAAGCAGCAGCCTTCTGGAAGCCGCCAAGCGAATTCCCAACATGAGCCACCCCGATGCGCCGCGGGGCGGGGAAGAGAAGGACAGCAGAGAAATAGGGCGGCACGGCGATCTCCCAAGCTTCAATTTCAAGCCCAAGGACCATCTTGAGCTGGCCGTTGGCCTGAATTTAGTCGATTTCGAAACCGCCGCAAAGGTGTCCGGGAGCAAATTCTACTATCTGAAAAACCAGGCGGTTATGCTGGATTTGGCTCTCTGCCGCTACGCGCTGGACATACTCTCCAAGCGCAACTTCACCATCACCATCACTCCTGACATTGCCAGGGAGGAAATCGCTGAGGGGGCGGGCTTTGCTCCCCGTGGAGATGAATCGAATATATACGCGCTGGAAGGCGCCGGAACCTGCCTGATTGGCACGGCCGAAATCACCCTGGGCGGTTTTTGCGCCGGTGAGATAATCGATTTGGACAATGGGCCAATCCTGCTGGCGGGGCTTTCACATTGTTTTCGCAGGGAGGCGGGCGCAGCGGGTAAATACTCCAGGGGGCTCTACCGGGTGCATCAGTTCACCAAGGTGGAAATGTTCGCATATACGCGCGTGGAAAATTCCGAACAAGCTCTTATCAAATTGAGAGATATAGAAGAAGAAATTTTTAGAGGCTTGGGAATCCCCTACCGCATTGTGGATATCTGCACCGGTGATTTGGGCATGCCCGCGTATCGAAAATTTGACTTGGAAGCTTGGATGCCGGGCCGCGGCGAAAATGGGGCCTGGGGTGAGGTGACAAGCGCATCCAACTGCACGGACTACCAGGCGAGACGATTGGGAATCCGATACAGGGAGAAGGGGAAAACCCGATATGCGCACACGCTGAACGGAACGGCGATTGCGGTGCCGAGAGCCTTGATTTCACTGCTGGAAAATGGGCAAAGGGAGGATGGATCGGTGGCCATCCCGGAAAGTCTTGCGCCTTACTGCGGATTCACCGAAATAAGGGCCGCATGATTAAAAGGCCCGATTTTACTTGGAGGTTTTAGCTGTCTGGATTCGCAGAGCCTGGTATGGCCCCTGTTGTAGTTGCGGAAATAGGAACCTCACACCAGGGAGATTTGGCGCGAGGCCTCGAATTAGTTGATGCGGCCGCGGATGCCGGAGCGCATGCCACCAAATTTCAGGCGGTATTCGCCGATGAGATCCTTCCACCGGAGGTTGGGCTTGTGCAGCTTCCCGGCGGCGCCATCCCCTTATTCGAAGTTTTCGAATCCCTGGAGCGCCCGGTGGAGTTCTATGCGGCTCTGAAGGAGCGGGCGCTCAGCCGGAATCTGGAATTCTTAGCCAGCCCTTTCGGGAAGAAGGGCTTTGAGCTGCTGGAGGAGATAGGGGTTGCAGCCTGGAAAATCGCCTCGCCGGAGCTTAACCACGAGGAGTTGCTGGAGATGGTGGCAGGGACGGGTAAACCCCTGATTCTCTCCACGGGAGTGTCGAAAATCGAGGATATCGGAAGGGCGCTTGAAATAGTGGAAGGCATCGGAGAAACCCGGCAATCCGTAACCCTGCTTCACTGTCTAAGCAGCTATCCTGCCCCGGAAAATCAAGCCAATCTGCGGACTATTCAAACCCTAAAGAAGGTTTTTGGCTGCCCCGCGGGTATTTCGGATCACTCAAGACATGCCGTGCTCATACCGGCGCTTGCTTCCGCCCTCGGCGCCGCGGTGATAGAAAAGCACATAACCCTAAGCCGAGACGCTGGCGGGGTGGACGATCCGGTGGCTCTCAACCCCAAGGAATTTGCCAAAATGTGCGGGGCCGTGGCTCACCATGCGCCTTCACGGGGTCAAGAATCCGGGGATCCGGAGGCGCACCTTGCAGCCGCAATCGAGGAGCTTGCGGAGGAGTACGGGCGGGAGCGGGCTATGGCCCCGCTCGGAGATGGGATCAAGCGCCTGGCCCGCTCTGAAATCGCGAATTATCGCCGCAGCAACCGCTCCCTCCATGCCATAGGGCCCCTCCCCGCCGGAATTCCGGTAAGTGAGGAAAACAGCGCCCTTCTAAGAACCGAGCACAATCTCAGGCCGGGGATTGAGCCTCGATATCGACACCTGGCATACGGGCGTCGGCTGGCAAGCAGCATTCCATCGGGCGAGGGCATTCGCTGGGAAGACCTGGAGTGAGCACAGTTTCAGGTGAAATAGACAGGAAGTGCAGCGATGGGGAGCTTCGCGCCGCCCTTGGACAGATGATTCTTTCCCCCTCCGGATGGCGGAAGATATTCTCACCGGACGGCGAACATGGCAGAGGCGGAATGCCATCACCCGCCGACTGCTGTCTGGCCGCTGCGATGGGCGTCTGCTGGGGGCACCGGCTCGCTGCGGGGGGCGGCAAGCCAAGGGTTCTTGCGGCAAGCGATACTAGGCCAACCAGCGCGGCGCTTTCAAATTTTCTGATGAGGGGACTTCGCGCCGCCCAATGCAGGGTTGTCTACGTTGGAGTCGCCGCCATACCGGAGGTGATGGCGTTTTGCCGGGCTGTCAGGGGTATTGCCGGCGCTGCCTATATCAGCGCCAGCCATAACCCGTCTGGGTACAACGGAGTGAAATTCAGCGCGGATGGCAGCGTAATTGGAGGCTCATCCTCCGCGTTGCTCATCGCGGAATTCCGCGAGCTTGTAATGGGCGAGGGCGCGGCAGAATACCTAACAGGGCTGGTGTCGGGGAGATGTTCGGGAATCAGATTCAGCAGCAGACAAAAAAGGCGCTGTTTGAGGGCATATGCCAGGCAGCTTAGGTTCATCGCCGGCGGTGGGGAAGGCAGGGCTGACAGGAGAATGGTGCTGAGGAGCCTTAGGAGGGCATTGTTCGAGAAACCACTTGCGGTGGTCGCCGATCTGAACGGAAGCGCCCGCTGTCTTTCCGCCGATAGGGAGTATCTTGAGTCGCTCGGAACGAGGCTCTACGCCTTCAACAGCGTACCAGGTGAGATTAAGCATGAAATACTGCCGGAGGGGCGGGCCCTTGAGCCCTGCAGGCAGTATTTGGAAGACCTCCGCGGGCGCGGCGCGCGACTCGGATATGTTCCGGATAGCGATGGGGATCGGGGCAATCTGGTAATCTGGGACGACTCTTCCGGAAGCGCGCGCATCCTGGAAGCCCAGGAGGTTTTCGCGCTTGCGGCTCTGGCGGAATTTGCCTGCGCCGCCTGGATGGGAGCCCCCGCGAGCACGGCGCTGGTGGTAAACGGCCCCACAAGCCACCGTGTGCGCCCGATTGCCGAGGCCTACGGCGCCTCTGTCTTTGAGGCAGAGGTTGGCGAGGCCAATGTGGTGAACCTGGCCCGCAAACTCCGCGGAAGTGGGCATAGGGTTCGCCTGCTTGGAGAGGGCTCGAACGGTGGCGTCATCATCCACCCGGCGCGGGTGCGTGATCCGCTTAACACCGTTACCACCCTGCTCAAACTTCTGCGCCTGCCCAAAATTTCCGGGCGTCCAAACCCCTTCGAGGACTGGTGCAGAAGAAGCGGTCAGACCTCACTCTACAGGGAGGGCTACGGGATTTCCGAGGTATTGACCAGCTTGCCATCCTTTACCACAGGCCAGTCCTCGGCCGAAAACTCGAAAATGAAGTTGGTCTGCACCGATTATAGCATCCTGAAAACCGAGTGGGAGGGCATATTCCAACGGCAGTGGGCTATTCATGCGGAGGCCCTGCGGAGCATTTATGGGTTCCACTCGTGGATTCAGCTGAATAACAGCGGCATAAACAGCCTCCCGGGCACAGGCCCAGACGTACGAAAGGCCGCCTTAAATGGCGGCCTCAAAGTCGTTTTTCGCGACAGGATGCAGCGTGATGCTGGATTTCTCTGGATGCGCGGCAGCGGCACCGAGCCGATTTTCAGGCTGATGGCTGAAATCAGGGGAGTGCGGCCGGAGGCGGAGGCGGCGCTAACCGCCTGGCACCGCGCGATGATATCCGAGGCCGATCGGCTGGCCGCGGGCGGCAAACCGAAAAGAATTCATATTCCAAATCCCACAAGACCTCGCTAGGAGGGGACCACCCCAATCGCCTCCTTAAGGCGGCGGATGGCGCCAGCCGCAATCATCCTGGCCCTCCTTGAGCCCTCGCTTAGAATGGCGTCTATACTAGAGGTGTCCGACATCAGCTCGTCATATCTTGCGCGCATTGGCGCAATCCGGGAATTAAGCAGCGCTAGGAGGGCCTGCTTTGCCTCTCCCCATCCCATCCCCCCCTTCCGATATCTATCTGCCAAATCCCTCTCCTCCGCCTCGCCCGCAAAGAGCCTGAAAAGCGCGAAGACATTGCATTCCTCCGGGTTTTTGGGCTCTTCCACGCCCTGACTGTTGGTTACAATTTTCATGACAGCCTTCCTAAGCTCTTTCTCGGGCGCAAAAAGGGGTATGTGATTATTGTAGGTCTTAGACATCTTGCGGCCATCCAAACCCGGCACGCTCATCAGCTTTTCGTCAATTTTGGCCTCGGGTATCACAAGCAGCTTTTTCTTGTAACTATGGTTTACCGCTCTTGCAATGTCCTGGGCCATTTCTATGTGCTGCACCTGGTCTTTGCCCACCGGAACATAATCCGTGTTGAACAGCAGTATGTCGGCTGCCATCAGCACCGGGTAGGTGAACACCCCCATGTTAATTCCATGATCGCCGCTTAAGTTTTTCGATCGATTCAAATCAACCGCTGCCTTGTAAGCGTGTGCCCTATTCATCAAGCCCTTTGCCGTGAAGGCCATCAGGATTGTAGCCATTTCGAAGATTTCCGGCACGTCCGACTGCCTGTACAGGAGAGCTCTGCTCGGGTTCAGGCCGCAGGCCAGCCAGGCTGCCGCGACCTCGTAGGTGTAGGAGCGGAGCAGCTTCGCGTTCCGAACCGCGTTTAACGAATGATAGTCGGCTATGAAGAACCGCGCCTCGCTATTTTTCTCCTCCGCCATGGCCAGCGCGGGCCGAATGGCCCCAAGATAGTTCCCCAGATGGGGCATGCCCGTGGGCTTGATTCCGGTTAGGATGTTGCGCATAGTGAGTAAGAGTATATCCGTGCTTCCCGCGGGGGAAAACCCGCGACAAAGGGGAGCCGGCCCCTTATCAGGCCTTCTTCGGCCTCGTGTTAATCGGCATGTAAGAAATCAATCATTGGCGCGATAGCATTTATGCTGTCGAAGCAATGGCCGCGCGCCCTTGGCAATTGTTAGTTATTCAACTTCAGACAACTTTGGGATAGACAATCTTAAGTATGTTCTAGATGGTTAGGATCACTGGCTAGAACTTGGGCTTCTTATCCGGATCTATAGGGCAGCCGATAAACATGTCTTAATAGTTAGTTACCTGAGCAACAGCCCATCCGCTAATATATTCGTTGAATGATTTTGCATCCTTAAACATAGCATACATATTCCTGACTCTGCTCACATTCCAAGAGCCGATATCCTGATTGAAAGCTGCTGCGCCAGCAAACATACGAGGCATATAAGTGACGCTTCTCACATTCCAAGAGCCGATATCCTGATTGAAAGTTGCTGCGCCAGCAAACATAGCACCCATACTGGTGACGCTGCTCACATCCCAAGAGCCGATATCCTGGTTGAAAGTTGATGCGCCAGCAAACATACCAGGCATATAAGTGACGCTGCCCACATCCCAAGAGCCGATATCCTGGTTGAATGCTGATGCATCAAGAAACATATCAGACATATCAGTGACGCTGCTCACATCCCATGAGCCGATATCCTGGTTGAAAGAATGTGCTCCCCGAAACATATCTTGCATATCAGTGACGCTGCTCACATCCCAGGAGCCGATATCCTGGTTGAATGCTGATGCGCCAAGAAACATGCCAGACATATCAGTAACGCTGCTCACATCCCAAGAGCCGATATCCTGGTTGAAAGAATGTGCTTCCCGAAACATACGAGACATATCAGCAACACTGCTCACATCCCAAGAGCCGATATCCTGGTTGAAGGATTCTGCATACTGAAACATGCCAGACATATCAGTAACGCTGCTCACATCCCAGGAGCCGATATCCTGGTTGAATGCTGATGCGCCAAGAAACATGCCAGACATATCAGTAACGCTGCTCACATCCCAAGAGCCGATACCCTGGTTGAACGATACTGCATCCTCAAACATTCTGCGTGTATCAGTAACGCTGCTAAGATCAGGGATATCAGACGCTGAGAAGCCTGAGAGGTTGGTGCAATTCGCAAATTGGAATCCCCCATTGTGCAGCTTCACCGATCCCCACTGGCTCACATCCAAAAGCTTCGCGCAGTCGCCAACACTCGTAAATGAATCAAAATCATATTCAAATCCAAACCCCTCACAGATTCCCGTTATTGTAACTTCGTACTCCCCACGGGCCGCATAGGTATGTTTAATCCCTGCCTGATTGTGCCTGGTAATCCTCTCAGTTTTCCCATCACCCCATGAAACCACAAAGTCATAGACGCCATCTCTGCTCAGGGGCAGCTTTATTTGTTTTCTTCTCGTTTTCACGTTGTCGCCGGTGACATCCGTATTCCAGCGGGTGACAAAGCTGGAGCCTGTTATTCCGGGGTCGGTTTTGGAATTGATCCCGGAGCTGCACCTTACTCCCGCGACTATGAGAGAAAACGCGAGCACTATAAGCGCTCTTTCACACTTAACTTTCTTATACATGAGTAGATGCCCTCCTTTAAGCATTGTATAGGGCGGCTGATGATTGGGTCCACATGGTGAAAAGGAGCTTTTTTCGGATCTTCGTGCGTATTGCTAAATGGAGGGAGTATGCGTTGAACCGCCCCTGCTTTTCGGAGGCGAAATTATATTTGATGAGGCTCGGCGGCTGCCCGCGACAAAGGAGCCTCCGGAATCCCGGGACTGCGATCATAGATTGAAAAGTGAAGAAAAGAGCTTGATTTAAAGGGGAAATAGCAGGTTAATTTTCGATGCCGAGGGGAGGAATTCTCTTTCCCGGCTCGCGATTTCCGAGAAGAATCGTCGTAAGCCGGAGTTTTTAGCCTTGGATGCAGGGTAAGGTTTTTTTGCAGAAAATATAAAACGTGATTTACAGGCTGGCGATGTTCCCGAAATCGGTCTAAAATGCCCTATGGCGCATATCTTCGTGGTGGAAGACAGCGAGACAACCGTGGAGGCTGTTACCGGGTATCTGCAGCTTGCCGATCACGAGGTTTCCAGTTTTGAAAGCATTGGCAGCGCCCGCGAGGCCCTGAAGCTTCATAAGCCGGATCTCATACTCCTGGATGTGATACTCCCCGACGGCGATGGGTTCCTCTTTGCCAAGGAATTCCTCAGCAGGGAGCAAATCCCGATAATATTCGTATCCGTGCGCGAATCCGAATCCGATCGAATAACCGGCTTCGAGATTGGCGCGGATGACTATATAGTCAAACCCTTTAGCCCAAAGGAGCTGGTGCTCCGGGTGGCTGCGGTGCTGAAGCGGAGCTCGGGCAGGACTAACCCGAAGGGGGGGCGCGGCTGGCTGCTCCATGGGCATAGGCTCGCGGTGAACGAGGAATCGCACAAGGTGGACTTGGACGGCGCGCCCCTAAGGCTTACGGCGGCCGAATGGAAAATTCTGCTGTACATCACCTCGAACGATGGCGCCGTGGTAACCCGAGAGCAGATTTTGGACCGCTGCCTTGAATACTCGTTTGAGGGCTACGATCGAACAGTGGACACTCATATCAAGAATCTGCGCTCGAAGCTCGGCCTTCCCGATTGGATTGAAACCGTGCGCGGCTACGGCTACCGCTTTGCCGGCGCATCGGAATGATCTCATCATCTGACTGAAAAGAGGTCCTTCCGCGGCGGCAAAGCCCGCTAAGCTCCGGCATCTCTTCACATAATCTCCATATTTTTAACATATAACGCACACAAACCTCGATTATTATCGACGGACCCTGCTGATACTTGGGTTTTACGCCGGGTTCCGGCGTTTTTATAAAAGATCATTTTTACAGGAGAGAGAGTAATAATGAGGAAATTGATTTGGTTGGCCCTAGCGGCCCTGATAGCCGGGACTGTCTATGCCGAAACTTCACCCGGTTTTTCCGGCAGTTTCGAGTTCTACAACACCTACAGGTTTGACAAGCCTCAGGATAAAGAGGACTTTGTAATCGGCAACAAGTACGAGGTTAAGATTGCCGTCAACGGGGTTATCGATGAGTGGACAACGGTTAACGCCGAAATCACGAAGAAGAGGTTCGAGGTTGCAGAGCGTGTTCTTGAAGTGAAAAAAGGGGTTGGCAAGACGGGTGCTGAAGTTGAAATAGGAGACACTATCGTAACCGATATGGATGAGTACGAAGTCAAAAAAGATGGGGACGATGGATACGGGAAAACAATCTCCGAATTTAAAGTCTACGACACCGATGAGTATGATACCATGGTGTTGAACGAGTTTACGATGACAAACGATATCACCGGCGCGCTCGGCTTTGCCGATTCTCCCGTGGGCGTCTCCCTTACCTGGGGAAAGACTAGCCTGAAGCCCGCGGCCTTCCACAAGGTGGCCGGCGAGGAGTACCTGGGGAATTATGAAACGGACAGCTACCTTGGAATCAAGATTGCCACCACCATCGTGGAAAAGGTGAAGGTGATTACCGCCATCTACCCCGAAACCTATCTTAATGACTATTACGAAGAGGGTCGGAAAAAGGCTCCTGTCGGTGCCATTGATTTGCAGTTTCTGGGCCTTGTTGAAGGCTTGAATTTCAACCTCTTTTTCACATCCGATCGCAACAAGGACAGAGATGGAGACACTAAGGCACATGAAGAGACAAAAGAAATTGGCCTAACGGCGGGCTATACCGGCGTGGAAAACCTGAGCCTCGGGCTTGCAACATCCTACGATCTATGGAAGGGCAAGGAAGACAAGGATACGGGCAAAGAAAAAGAGCCGGCATTTGATCTTGGAGTATCTGCCTCATACAGCTTGCTTGAGGGCAGGCTGGTTCCCGCGCTTGCCTTGGTGATAGAGAAATTCCCCATGACTACTGAGGAAGAGATAGCGGGAAAAAAGGTAAAGTCTCAAACTGCTGTGGAGCTTTATTTGGGATTTGATACGAGGTTCAAAATTGTTCCGGACACGCTTGATGCTGTTTTCAATATAAAGCTCCCCATGAAGGGAAAAGCAAAGCAAGACGGAGAAGTAGTAGATAAGGATTTTGATCTAGGCAAGTACATGAAAGATAAAATGTCGTTTGATATCGGGCTTGAGGCCTTCCTTGGCTCCGTTACCTACGGCCTTGGATATGAGTACGAGAAGAATGATCGGAATAAATACTCCCCGAATGGCGATGACTCCTCCGGCCTCTATTTCAAGGTAAAGGCTTCCTTCTAAGGTAAGCTTTGTTTGGAGCCCCGCTTGGCGGGGCTTTTTTTTATGATGAGCACGGCGCTTGACATATGGCTTTTCGGAGGGTAAGATCAAAGTTTGTATGAGAGTATTGGCAATTCTGCTGCTCCTAGCATCCTGCATCTCAAGGCCCCCGCTGTCGACTGAGGCCTCATTCACGCTGGAGTCCGCGGATTTAACTATCCGGCTAGTTTCTCTTGGGCCTGGTGAGCTAAGGGGGCGTCATGGCTCGAACACCGATAGGATCAGAAACCCATTTATCGACTATCCCGCTCAGTTCTTGAAGAAGCGCATCGTGGTTTTTGAGACTGAGATAAGCACCTTAGAGTCCGAGGTGCTGTTCCGGCTGGATGAAATTCGCCTGGAGATAGGGGGAGTGAGAGATGCCGCCGCCAGCCCCGAGCTCCTAACGAATTACTGGAAGGGCTATGCCAGCCAGGAGGAGGGGGTGCTTATGCAGGCCCTGATGCGCAAAACCATGCTGAGCAGAGAATTCAGCGTGAGCCCGGGCAGGCCCGCGAAGGGATATCTGGTGTTCGCCCATTCCTTCCCCAAGGAGGGGGGCGATGCCGTGATTTCTTTCAATGTCAGCACGCCCGACGGGGAGGAGGGGCTGCTGGAGCAGGCTATGGAGTTCACCGAGACGGGTATTTTAGATGAGGAGAAGCCCGATAGAGAGGGTATTTTTTCCGAAGATTCTTAAGGGCTATTTATTCTTCCCCCTCTTTCTCCAGTTTCTTTTGAACGATCTAGTCATCCGCCCGGAGCCCATCATTATGCCGATGGGGCGAAGGCTCTCAATGTGCGAGAAGAATATCTTCAGCGCCACCGTCAGGGGCACCGCCAAGAACATGCCCGCAAAGCCCCAAATCCATCCCCAGACAATCAGTGAAATCAATATCACCAGGGGGCTCAAATCCAGCTGATGCCCCTGGAGATGGGGATCGATTATCGTTCCTATGAGAACTTGAATTACCGGCATCGCAACCCATACCGCTATGATTCGGTTCCAGTCCGGGTAGAACTGGGCGAGACCCAGAGTCATGGTGAGCAGCAAAACGAAAAAACTCCCCAGGCTGGGAATGTAATTTAGGAGAAAGGCCATCAAACCCCAGAAGCGCGCCAAATCCTGCCCAATAATACTGAGGCTCAGCCATACCAGCACCCCGGTAACCATGCTCAGCATGGTTTTCAAGAGAAGGTAGCGGGCCACCTGCTTTGTGGCATCGGAAACCGCCCTGGCAACTTTGGCGGTAACGTGATGCGGAAAGGCCCTTTTCAGCTTTCGCCAGGATAGAGGCGTCTCGATCTGCATAAAAACTATGAAGAGAAGCGCCAGCCCCAGGGATGTCCCGAAGCTTACGAAGGAGCCTGTCATCTGAATCACCTGATCAATCAAATTTTCCGTCCATCCCATGGTGGGAAAGAACTCCTCGGGAATTTGAAGGCGGGTCCATATCCCGTGAAGAATCTGAGAAAAACGAGACTGATAGGTTTCAAAGGAGGCGGCAAAATTGTACAGGCTAGAGTAAAATATCTGCCCAATTCCATAGAGCATGATGAAAACTGCGGACATCGTCAGGATAATTCCAATGAAGCGTGGAATCTTCAGTTTTGCGAGCCGATTTACCAGAGGCGTTAGCATCAGGGAAATAAGGGTGGCAAAGGCAAGGGGTATGAAGACACTCCGCAGGAAGTAAAAAACCGCGCCCAGGGCAAGGAGGGTGAGAATACCGAGGAAGGCTGTCTGCAAGTTGCGGGATTCCATACCGGCATTGTATTGCAAAATGTGTGAGGAAGATAGCCGCCGGCTAAGCTGATGTCCGAAATGCTGAACCGGCATCCGGCAGGGGCGCTGTTCTCCGCGTATCATCCCGCCCTCCTCATAAAGGGGCGGGGACGACTGGCCAAACAGCGTGATGGGCCTGCAGTGCTATGCTTAAGAGTTTCAGAGTAAAGGAGTCCAAGGCTTTCTTGATGTAGGGCTTGTTTGGAGTCAGCGGCGCGGATAGGCCAATCGGATTGCTCGCGAGGTTCTTTTGCCCCATGCGGCAAATGCTCTATCATGGCATCCATGAGGACGATTCTCATGGGAGGGATAAAGCACTGCGGCAAAACAACCCTGGGGAAGATCGTTGCGGCCGAACTCGGCTGCGATTTTTTTGACCTTGACGAGCTTACGGTAAGGGAAGGCATGGGCGCATGGGGCTCGGCTCGGGAGCTTATGAAAAATTGCGGCGTAGACAGGTTTAGGGAGATGGAGGCCATGGCGGCCGCATCCCTTTTCGAAAAAATCATTCCCGAGCTGTCTGGGAAGGGGGTGGTTCTTTCCCTTGGCGGGGGCGCTATAGAGAATGCCGAGGCGATGGCCCGCCTTAGGGGAACGAGGGTGTATCTTCTGGCCCCCCGTGAATTGCTTTACCGGCGCATTGAGCTATCGGGTGAACCTGCCTTTCTGTCGAAAGATAATCCTTATGAGGATTTTCTTGAGCTCTATAAGCGCCGTGATATCCTATACAGGAAGTTTGCGGACTTAATACATGAGGTGGATGAGTCACCCAAGGAGCTTAACGCGGAGAGATTGCTGCTGGCGCTGGAGGAGCACTATGCCGGGAAGTAGTTTTGGAAATTATATCGTAATCAGCACCTTCGGCGAATCTCACGGCGCCGGCATCGGTGTTGTGATGGACGGGCTTCCCCCGGGCTTGGAAATAAGCGAGGAGCCTATCCAAAGGCAGCTTGACCGCCGGAAGCCCGGGCAGTCCGATCTTACGACGCCAAGAAAGGAAGGAGATAGAATAAGCATTCTTTCCGGTGTTTTTGAGGGTAGGACCACCGGGGCGCCCCTGGCAATGCTGCTCTGCAACACCGATGCGCGCCCGTCGGACTACGGCGGTATTGTGGAAAAATTTCGTCCCGGCCATGCGGATTACACCTATCTCAAGAGATATGGGCTTAGGGACTGGCGCGGCAGCGGCAGGGCATCCGGACGCGAGACAGCGGCTCGGGTGGCAGCCGGCGCTGTTGCGAGACTATGGCTGGAAGAGCAGGGAGTTTCAATTCAGGCCTTCGTGAAAAGCGCTGCCGGAATTAGCTGTGAAGCCTTTGATGCGGGCTATATTGAGAAGAATCCCATGAGGGCCTGCGATCGCGCCGCGGCCTGGAAAATGGAGGCGAAAATCAGGGAGTTGGCTGAAATTGGAGACAGCGCCGGCGGTGTGGTGGAGTGCCGCATCGGCGGTGTGCCGCCTGGCCTGGGGAGCCCTGTTTTTGACAAGCTGGAGGCTGATTTGGGGAAGGCCGTACTATCGATTGGCGCGGTTCGCGGCTTCGAGGTTGGCGCCGGGTTTCGCGCCGCCGATATGAGGGGAAGTGAGCACAACGATCAGATGGATTCCAAGGGATTTAGGAGCAACAACGCCGGAGGAATAGTTGGAGGCATAAGCACCGGTCAGGAAATAGTTTTTCGAGCCGCCGTCAAGCCCGCGAGCTCAATCTCCCTTCCTCAAAAAACCAGGAACACGGATGGCGAAACCGTCAATATTAGCACCGAGGGCCGTCACGATCCAACCATATGCCCCAGAATTGTCCCCGTTGTTGAAGCTATGGCAGCCATCACCCTCATGGACCATTGGCTGGGGTATCGCGCCCTTCGCGGGCTGGACCCAGGTTCCCTAGGATGAGGAGGGCTTGAAACAATCGAAGAATTTCCGCATCACTCCGCGGAGGGAGGCTGCCCGAAGCAGCCTCCCTTCGGAAATTGCCGGCAATGCAAAAAATAGGAACCATCCAAGATGGCCCCTGCTCATAGGGAATGATCCTGCAGCCAGGCTGCCTTATTCATCCATTTCCGAGAATTCAGACTTTTCCGCGCCGCAAAGGGGGCAAACCCAGTCCTCCGGCAAGTCCTCGAAAGCGGTTCCGGCGGCAACGCCGTTATCCTCATCGCCTTCTGTCGGATCGTAGATATAGCCACAAACATCACACACATACTTCTTCATAAACCACCTCCGTTAGCGCTCACCCTGAGCCGAATATTTTACTTCCTTGTGGAAACTTCCTTATCCAATTGATACAGCCCGACCCTGTCATCGCCTATCATTTCCAGTTTGTCGATCAAAGCCTGCGCGGAAGCTTCCTCTTCAATTTGCTCCGAGACATACCAGCCGAGAAAGGTCTCCGTGGCGATGTCTTCTTCCTTACGGGAGCTGCGGACCAAATCATGAATGCACTTGGTAATGTATCTCTCATGCGCCAGGGCGGCCTCAAACGCCTTCAAGGGAGTTTCCCAGGAGGGCTGAGGTTTGGCCAAGGCCGCATAGAAGACCCTCTCATCGTTTTCATTGAGGTAAAGATGAATTTTCTGGGCATGAGAGCGCTCCTCAGCGGCTTGAACGGTCATCCAGGCGGCAAAGCCATGGAGATTTTTCGAATTGAAGTCGGCAGCCATTGACTCATATAGATACGCCGAATTCAACTCCTTATTGAACTGCCCGTTAAGAGCCTTTGCCATTGATGATGAAATCGCCATCTGTCTTACTCTCCCCCCCTCCATAGGCCATGAATATTGCAGTATTCGCGGGCCACTATCCTCTTGGGGTCCTTGATAAGGCAGGAAAAATGAGCCTTCGGCTCATCACCGCTTCTCAGCTCCTTCAGCATTCTCTGATTGTCCACCACCAATTCAATCCATTGAATCCAGTGATTATCCAGCATTGGGTGAGGAGTGCTGCCTACCGTAACAGTGAAGCCCCCCTCTACCTCTTCTATAACCGGAACATGTTTTTCCTTCGACGAGTCTGCTGTTTGCTCCGGCATATGCGTCATGTTTTTTCCGCAACAATGCAAACCCGCGCTTCCAGCATCCATCAGCATCACGACACAGCTGCAGTCTTCACACTTATACACCTCATACCTCTTGGACATACGCATCTCCTTCGTTAAATTTCTGTTTACAGAATAACTGCTGTGAGTCTAACAAATCAAGGGCATCGCGCCTAGCTCAAAGCTGAATCCTCCTGGAGGGAATGTGTAATTTCACGGTCGTTTTCAAAACGAGGATTTACCAGTTTTCTCCAAGTATTTCAAAAAACGCCCGCGGTCTTGCGCATGCTGGACATTTTGCAGGCGGCTCCAAACCCTCAAGGCAGCCGCAGTTGATACAGCGCCAAACGACCTTTAATTCCTCTTGAACACCATTCCGGCATCTACATTTCTCTTCAATGCGAGATATCTTTTTTCGTGCTGTTTTTTCGCAAAGTTGTTTTACTTAGAAGTTTTTGCTATAATGATTGCTTTCACAGCTATCCCCCCCTGATATTGATTGACAGCAGGAGGAAAATCGGCAATTGGAAGGAATAATATGAGAAGAAAAGTGGAACGCGCTCTATGGATATCGGTTACCGCGGTTTTCCTATTGCTTTCAGCGATCTTACTGCTATCCCCGGCGGCATCCGCGCAAACAGGCATACGCAGCAAAAACAGGGATTACATCAGAAACCTGGAGTCGGTCCTTTACATAATCCAAAACAGATACGTCGATGAAGTGGACCCCGACGACCTTTTCACCGGGGCCGTGGAGGGAATGTTTTCCAAACTAAACGATCCTTACTCCCTATATATTGAAGCTGATTATTTGGCGCAGGTGGATGATATAACCAAGGGGAAATATGGCGGTGTTGGTCTTTATATAAGCAGGGATCGTTTCGATGCGGATAACCCAAACGGGCGCCAACCCTTTGTAAGGGTGGTGGCCCCCATTGAAAACACCCCTGGATGGAGAGCCGGAATAAACGCTGGCGACTATATTTTCGCTATCGAGGGGGAATCGGCCGAGGGGTATACAACTCAGGATGTTTCCGGGCTTCTTCGCGGTGAACCGGGCAGTGAGGTGGTTGTAACCTTGCTGCGGGATGGCAGCTTCACCTTCGATGTCACCTTAGTTAGGGCCGAAATTGAAATACCCACGGTGAAAAAAACTCTTATCAATGAGGATATCGGCTATTTGAGAATCATCGAGTTCACCCCTTTTACGAAACCTCAAGTTAAGAAAAGTCTCACTGAATTCATTTCGGGGGGTATCGACAAAATCATTATCGATGTGCGGAGTAATCCCGGAGGATTACTTGATTCCGTGGTGGATGTCGGCGATCTGTTTTTCTCGGGCGGCGTCATAGTGCGAACCAAATACCGGCAGGCTAAATTTAATCAAACCTACAGAGCGGGCCCGGGCAGGGTTGTTCCATCGGGCGCTAAGATAGCGGTTTTAATAGATAGGGGATCGGCGTCAGCCTCGGAAATCTTAACGGGAGCGCTGAAAGACAGGGGAAGAGCCGTGGTTATTGGAGAGACATCCTTTGGGAAGGGCGTTATCCAGCAGCTAATTCCCCTAGCCGACGCTGCGATCAAAATTACTACCGGCAGGTATTACACACCCAACGGGATTAATATCGACAAGATGGGAATAACCCCCGATATTGTCGTTACCGAGCCGGAGCTTAGCGAGGAGCAGCTTGAGGCTTACGCCAAATTACTGCAGGAGAATCGAGTTGGGATATTTATCGATAAAAATCCCTCCCCAAGTGAGGATCAGATAAATACCTTCATCAATGATCTGCTTTCCGAGGGTTTGGACCCCGGTGAAAGAATTTTGAGAGTGATGGTTAAAAGGGAGGGTGAGAGGCGGTTAAATGTTCCGCCGGTGATTGATTTGGAATTTGATTCGGTCTTAATTCGAGCGGTGGATTTTCTGAACAGCGGGAAATAGACTATGCTCATCTCGGAAGCCTCTTTGTTTCCCAGCGCAAATGACGGCCAATGGGCGCGCCTTTCTCATGCGCTTCGATAAGCATGGCCCCTGGGCTGTCATTTCTCCGCGGCAGGCAGGATGTTGGAATTTGGAGGGAGCCTTCCATAATGATCTGCCTGGATAATGCCCTTCCTAATTATGAACTTGGCTAAGGATGCTCAGCATATTCCGGGCGAAAACAACCTCATCCACTATGGTTTGGCATCAGTTTTCGCGGTGAGGTGAGGAGAGAAGGCGAATGACAGCAGGAGTAATCAGAATCCGAATTCTAGACATTCCGGTGGATGTGATTGATGAGAGCTCTTTGCCGGGGGTTATCGAGGGCCTGTATGCGGTGGAAGACCACCGACAAATTGTTTTGCTAGGTTTTCACGATTTGATGCGGGCAAGATTTATGCGTGAGCATAGGAGGGCAATTGAACAGGCCGCCTATGTGATTCCCACCTCATTGCTGATTAACTGGGCGGCAGGTTTCCTGAAACTGGCGCGTCCCCCTCTTCGCCGTCCATATCCCTTTATCATCAGGCTTCTTGGGATATTGGAAAAAAGAAATAAATCGGTGTATCTTCTGGGATCCTCCATGGAGGGGGTTCGCAAAGCAGAGGCTTCCCTAAGGATGACGTTCCCCGGGCTTAGAATTCTCGGGCGGCATGCTGCACGATTCTCCCCGGGCATTGAGCTTGATATCCTCAAGGCGATAAAGAAGGCTTCGCCCACCTTACTGCTGACCGGAAGCAACCTCAAGGGAAGGCACCTGTGGTTAGCGCGCCGGAGAGACAACTTCGCCGCGGGCCTGAGCATCTGGGAGAATTCTTGCTTCGGAGTTTTTTCGGGCAAACGCGCTAAGCCGAATTATAGCTTGGGGGCAGGTCTTTTAAAAACATTTTTTGGGATACTGGTTCGGCCATGGCGCATCATATTGGGGCCTCTTACATACATGATTTTTTTCTTATCAATACTAGTCAATAGGATTGCTAAGGGATGATAATGTTGGATTAGCGGATTACTCATAGTGCCCAAGATTCGGTTGTTTTTCGCCCCTGCAAAACCACGCTCCAGTGCTCAATTCTTTGCGGTATGCGGGATTCTTGGCCTTGTCTTCCTTGTTGATATTCTGTGCATCATGCTGCTCTCCTTAACCCTAGGTATGTGGGCTGCTATGGCCGCCCTGGCGCTGCTTACCGGCGTTGGCTTTTTCCTGTCCCATGCCCTGCTGCAGGCAAGAATTAGGGCAGTGATCAATTCGACTACCCTCGGGCTATTCGACGAAGATGTCTTTTCAAGCTATTTCTGCGCCCTGGCCGCTTCGGTTTTTTTAACTGTGCCGGGTATTATAAGCAGTTTGCTCGGCATTGCCCTAGCCATGCCCCCTGCAAGCATCAAAGTAGGGGGGAGGCTGGCTAAATACATGGGGATAAACTGGCAAAAAACATATGAGTATCTGCGATTGAATTGAAGAAGGCCGATCTTGCGGAGCCATCCTTAGGCTCATAAAGACGAGATGGCGCATGCGGCAGGGATGCCTATGATTTCCAAGTCCATATATACTGATGCGGAGCAGTTTTCATTTTTGATGGTATTGATAAATATGATAAGGTTAATATACTAGCCGTATAGTATTCATGGCGGGAGGTTCTATGGCTCCAAGCAAGGGGACAGTGTCGGAAGGCGCGGTTCTAAGCGGCAATCTAAGGGCGTTCATTGAGGAGTGGCGAAAACGTCCCGGCAATCTAATTATGATTCTCCACAGGGTTCAGCAGGAGTATCGCTATGTTCCTCGCGAGGTTGCCTTTGAAGTGGCCAGAATTCTGGATATCCCGCTTGCAAAGATTTACGGGATAATAACGTTCTACCACTTTTTTAAGCTGGAGAAGCCTGGAGAAATCAATCTTCATGTCTGCACTGGAACCGCCTGCTATATGAAAGGGGCCAGCGAGCTTATCGGCGAGCTGGAAGGTCTTCTGGATGTTCAGGCTGGCGGAACAACCTCGGATGGCAGGTTTTCGCTTGAAACCGTCCGCTGTGTTGGCTGCTGCGGGCTCGCACCGGTGCTTATGGCCGGAGATGAGGTTCATGGGAAGCTTTCAACTGAAAAGCTGCCGGAGGTGATTTCTCACTATTACAGGTGATGGGCTCATGCTGTCCCGGCAATCAGCACGCCTGAGTTTGAGGAGTAGGAAATGACAAGATTAACCCTGGAGGCGTTCCGGAAACTAAGTTCGGAAGAGGCTATGAGACGCCGTGAAATCGGGGATGATGAGATACGGGTTTTTGTCAGTATGGGAACCTGCGGTATTGCAGCAGGCGCAAGGAAAACTCTCAAGGCCCTCCTTGATGAGGCCAATATGCTGAAGCTGCCGAACATCCTTACCAAGCAGACTGGGTGCATGGGGCTTTGCTATGCAGAGCCGACTGTCGAAATTCGGATGAGAGATATGCCGAACACCCTCTATGGAAGGGTGGATACGTCTGTCGCCAGGAGGATAGTCAAGGAGCATCTGCTCGGGCGCAAACTGCTGAGCGGCCATGTATATGACTACCCTGCCGGGGATATCTTCCGCGAAGAGGGGGACATATCTGCGCTGGAGGGAGCGGATGCTCCTCGAAAGCAGCTGCGCATAGTGCTCCGAAACTGCGGCGTGATAGACCCTGAGGATATTAGGGAATATATTGCCCGAGGGGGCTATGCCGCCTTAAAAAAGGTGTTGTTTGAAATGCGCCCTGAAGACGTGCTGGAGGAGCTCAAAATTTCCGGACTTAGGGGAAGGGGCGGCGCCGGATTTCCCACCTGGCTCAAGTGGAAATTATCGGCGGATGTTGAGGATGATGAAAAATATGTGGTTTGCAATGCGGATGAGGGTGATCCGGGCGCATATATGGATAGATCCGTTCTGGAGGGAGATCCACATTCTGTCATTGAGGCCATGATAATTGCCGCGAAAACCGTCGCTTCGAATCAGGGAGTGATTTATATACGGGCGGAGTATCCCCTTGCCATCGAAAGGCTGAAGATAGCGCTGAATCAGGCGAGGGAAATGGGGCTGCTTGGAAGGGATATCCTAGGAAGCGGATTTGATTTTGATATCGAGATTCGGCTTGGGGCCGGCGCGTTTGTCTGTGGAGAGGAAACAGCGCTTCTGGCCTCAACCGAGGGAAAAAGAGGAATGCCGACGCCCAAGCCGCCATTTCCGGCGGTGCATGGGCTTTTCGGCAGGCCAACGGTTATCAACAATGTCGAAAGCCTGGCAAATATCCCATGCATTGTCGAGAGGGGGGGGAGCTGGTTTAAATCCATCGGCGCCGAAAAATCCCCAGGCACAAAGGTGTTCGCATTGACTGGGCGAATCGAGAATTCCGGCCTGGTTGAAGTGCCGATGGGAACCACTCTGAGGGAAATAGTCTACGGCATAGGCGGTGGAATTCGCGGCGGAAAGGAATTCAAGGCCGTTCAGACTGGAGGCCCCTCCGGGGGCGTAATCACCAAGGAATTCTTGGATACTCCCATAGATTTCGATTCATTGGCGGCAATTGGATCGATGATGGGCTCCGGCGGGATGATTGTTATGGATGAGGGCGACTGTATTGTGGACGTAACAAAATTCTATATGGAGTTTTGTGTTGACGAATCCTGCGGCAAATGCGCCCCCTGCCGCATCGGCACAAAGCGAATGCACCAAATACTGGACAAAATCACCAGGGGCAATGGGGCGCTGGACGATATACGGAATCTAAGGGATATCGGGCATACTGTTCAGAAAACATCGCTCTGTGGTTTGGGTCAAACATCGGCAAACCCTGTCCTATCCACGCTGCGATATTTCGAAGACGAGTACCTGGAGCATATAAACGAAGGGCGGTGCAGGGCTGTCAGATGCAAGGATTTGATAAGTTACACCATCGATGCCGAAAACTGTGTTGGATGCACGCTCTGCGCAAAAAAATGCCCGGTGCCCTGCATAACCGGTGAGCGGAAAGGGCCGCATGTAATCGATCAAGAAAGGTGCATCAAATGCGGAGCCTGCTATGAGGCCTGCAAATTTGACGCCGTAGCTGTAGTTTAGGGGAGGAGTAAGATGGTAAAGTTCAGAATTAACGGCCAGCCGCACGAGGCCGAGCCTGGAACCACCATACTCAAGGCGGCAAAGGCCCTTCGGATAAACATCCCCACCCTTTGCCATCATCCGGATATAGAGCCCTGGGCTGCCTGCGGGCTCTGCGTTGTCAAGGTGGAGAACTCACCTAAAATGGTGCGCTCCTGCGCCGCTGCGGTGGTGGAAGGTATGAATTACATCACCCATGATCCGGAGCTGATGGAAGTGAGAAAAACAGTAGTCGAACTGATGCAATCCAACCATCCAAACGAATGCCTCACCTGCGCCCGCAGCGGCTCATGCGAGTTCCAGGATATCTCCGAGGATTTCTGTATCCGTGAAGCGCCGTTTACCAAACATCTGAAAGACCTCCCCAAGGACGATTCCACCTCATCAATCGTGCTGGACCCCCGCAAGTGCATTAATTGCGGCAGATGCGCCCTGGTTTGTCAGCAGCTGCAGGATGTTTGGGCGCTGGAGTTTGTCAGTCGGGGATATGAAACGGTTATCCGGCCTGCCGGCGCTGTCCTGCTAAATGAGAGCCCATGCATCAAGTGCGGGCAGTGCTCAGCGCACTGCCCTGTTGGGGCCATCTATGAGAAAGATGAAACAGACAAGTTTTTGTCGGCTGTCCGCGATGAGAGGAAGCACGTAACGGTTCAAGTGGCGCCGGCCATTCGAGTGGCCATAGGCGAAGCATTCGGTCTTGAGCCGGGAACCCTTGTTTCGGGCCAAATTTACACGGCTCTTCGGATGCTTGGAGCCGATGCGGTGTTCAATACCAATTTTGCGGCCGATCTAACGATAATGGAGGAAAGCCAGGAATTCGTCGACCGGCTTACCAAGGGCCATACCCTGCCGCAGATAACTTCCTGCTGTCCCGCCTGGACGGATTACATGGAAAAGTACTTCGACGATATGATCCCCCATTTCTCTACGGCAAAGAGCCCTATGATGATGCAGGGGGCGATAACAAAAACATACTATGCTGAGAAGGCCGGATTGGCTCCCGGGAATATCTACTCGGTTGCAATTATGCCCTGCACCGCTAAGAAGTATGAGATAAACCGCGATGATAACATGCATGCCTCCGGTTACAACGATGTCGACCTGGTTCTTACAACTCGGGAGCTCGCCAGACTTATAAAGCGTGCCGGCATAGACTTTCTGAATCTTAAGGAGGGAAGCGCCGACAGCCCCATCGGAAGCTACTCAGGCGCAGGAACCATTTTTGGCGTTACGGGAGGTGTGATGGAAGCCGCCCTTAGAACGGCGCAGCACCTGGTAACAGGCAGGGAGCCCGATAACGTGGATATTCAGACTGTGCGGGGAATGGAGGGTGTTCGAGTTGGCGAAATACTCCTTGACGGTGCAAGGCTGAAAGTTGCCGTTGCCCATGGCATCTCAGGCGTCCGCCAAATAATGTCCGAGGTTCGCCAGGCCCGCGCGGAAAACCGGACCCCCCCATATCACTTCATCGAGGTTATGGCCTGCAAGGGCGGCTGCATCGGCGGCGGCGGCCAGCCTTATAACACGGATGAGGAAGTGCGTCTGAAAAGAATCGCGGGGATTTACAGGGATGACGAAAAAAGTGCAGTTCGCTGCTCGTATCAGAATCCGGATATTATACGGATTTACAGGGAATTCCTAGGTGAGCCGCTATCCCATAGGAGCCTCGATTTATTGCATACCAAATACCATCCAAGGCCCCTCTATCAGAAATAGCCCCTGTCCAAGCCTACAGGTTATCCTCGTCCGCGGGCAGCAATGTCATATCCTTAAAGCAAGCTCCAAACGGTCTTGAAAAAAAGGCCTTAGGTAGGGCAAGCCGCGCCGATGGAGGTAGAAATGATGGGGGGCTATTTACCCCAGAGATACTTTAGGGCGGACCCTGCCGCCAATTCTCCACTGCGCAGCATATATGCGCCAGCGAGGGTTCCATGCCCGCACAAAAACAATCCTGGGATGCGGCTTTGGATTGCAAAGCGGCCTCTGCCAACCTGTGAAGGCAGGTGTGCCGGCTCATAGCAGCCGCCTCCCGGCGCATTTATCCAGTAGGAGTTGGTGATCGGCGTCGCAAAATCGACATAGAGAGTATTGAACGCCAAACCGGGCACGTACCGCTCTGCCTTCTTCATGAGTCTCCATCCGAGCTCCGTTTTATATCGCATGTAATCCTTATCCCCGCCTCATGGATGGGAGATGCGCCCAGTTGAGGAAAACGGCTCAAAGGGCGCCGGCGCCGCCAATTCCAGAATGTGCTGGCCTGGGGGCGCGTGCTCACTATCCTTGAGTGTGGTGCATGAGAGCAGGAAATGTTTGAACTGATCCCATCGGCTCCAGTCTGCTTCAAAAACAGCGTCAACTGAATCCCAATGCTGAATGGCGGCTGAGTCGATGCCCAAGGACCCCAGATCCATATCCGTGACAACATAGGCGTAAAAAGCGCCGTAGGAAGGGACGATTTCGCGGGCTCGGCGGCGCAAGAAGCTCGGAACCAGCGAGGGCGTTAGCAATGCTCCGTACAGTGCCGTGGGATCAGCGTTACAGATGAGGCTGCGGACCACACCTTCACCTCGGGCGGCAGCAGTTTGCGGGCTAAGCCCTCGGCGATCTAACTCCTTGCTGAGTTTGTAGCACAGAGAAATAGAATTTCCAAACGGCCTCCTCGCCGTGCCTTTCTGCCTCCCAGGGCTTTTTTCCATTTCAATAATAATTTTCTCTCTTTAAGATCGGAAAGGGGGGAGCACGCAAGCTATTTAGTGCCAATGGTTAGAAATGTGTTTTAGCAAAACCTTAGCTTCCTTCTATTTCTTCCGTATCGTATTTGTATTAGAATTCGCCGCGGTGCTAGTCAGTAAGGAGAGAGATTGATGAAGGAAGCCCCCAAAACCATCGATAAATACCTGGCTGCCATTGATGAGGCCAAGCGTGATGCCGGTCTTGAGAAAGCAAATTCTGACCGCAGCGCCGGATGCCGAGGAGCGCATCAGCTATGGTCTGCCCGCCTTTCGGCAGAATCGAATTGTCTTCTTGAGACCTTGGCGCCGCCGGGAAGCACTGTGCGCTTCACATGTTCAATGACGCCACCCTTGACGCCTTTGACGGTGATTTGTCAGGGTATGATGTGAGCAAGGGCACCATCCGATTTCAGCCCGATAAGCCCCTGCCCTCCACCTTGGTTCACAAACTGGTTAAAACCCGCCTCACTGAAAACGCGGCCTCAAGCAGGAAGAACTGAAAACCATGGCCGCAGTTTCAGTCGAAGAGCTCTACAAGAAGTATTATGCGGGGAACAAGGCGCGCCGCGGGTTATTTGATGCGCTTGCGGCCTGGCGATCATGGGAACGCGTTTTGTATCCAGGCGGCTTCATCCATGTTACGGCCTCGTTCGTCTTCCCATCGGTGGTTTATGTGGACAGGGACCGCAGGGCTAGGCATTTCTTCTCGCAGATGGGCAGTGTGCTGTCCTTTGTCGAGACTTACAAGGCGTACCGGAATGCCCCTGAGATAGGGTTTCACGGCGCCAGTTATGAATCTGAATTTGAAGAGCCTGAGAAAAGCTTCGATTTGCTCATTTCGCTTTACGCGGGCTTCATATCCAAACCATGCAGGCGCTACCTAAGGGTGGGCGGCATCCTCGCGGCGAACAACAGCCACGGTGATGCCGGACTTGCCTCAATCAATCCGGACTACCAACTCATCGGTGTGGTTCAGGGGCGCGGGGATCGACTCCGCGTGGTGGAAGATGGGCTCGATGACTACTTCAAACCGAGAAAGGAAACGAGGGTGACTGAGGAGCTGCTGCGGAGACTGAATCGCGGCATTGCTTACACCAAAACTGCTCCCGCCTATCTTTTCAGAAGGGCCCGCTAGCCGAATCAAATCAATCGAAGAATTTGCTCCATGAATTGATAAACTTCTTGATAAATCCCTTATGCCAGTCGGCGGCAGTGAGACTAAAAAGGGGATTTAAGTGTGGAAGAAAGGGCTGCCTGTCTGTGTGAAAAGCCCCTGATAGCGCAATCTCAGGGACAGCCTGGCCTTGCCCCTATCTTCGACGCCCATAAAGCCTGAAGATGATATCTCCTTAAGATCGGTGGGCATCAACGCTATATAGGGGGCACTCTATGATGATTAGAGCGTGTAACGGGGCTGGGAGCGAGCCTCTACGCTCCTCCGACGAGTCTTGAAAAATGCGCTCCGCTATGATAGCCTACCGGTGATCCGATCGAAATAGCATCGAATTTCCGGAAGTGAACATGGGATACTTCATTGACGAAGGCTCAACAAGCCTTGACGAAGTCCAGGCGCGGCTTGAGACAACAGATTTGATTCCGAGTCTCCAACCCCTGCTTGATGGGCTGGAAGAGAAGCTGAGCGCACTCAAAAAAACCGGGATGAAATCCGTCGGCGATCTGAAAATCCGGATGAGGAACAAGAAGTCACTCGCATCCCTTGCCGGCGATGCCGGCATAGATTCCGGCTACCTCGTTCTGCTCAGGCGCGCAATTCTAGGTTTCTTCCCTAAACCACAGCCCTTGAGCGCTTTCGATTGGTTGGATATGAATACGGTGATCAAGCTGAATCGGACTGGCGTTAAGGACACACGGCAGCTCTATGAGGCCGTGTCATCAGGCGCAGGCAGGCTTGCCGGGAGCGCAGGCCTCCAAGAAAGTGACCTGTTGGAATTCGCGGCTCTTTCCGATTTGTCACGTATTCAGTGGGTTAGTCCCGTTTTTGCGAGGGCGCTGATGGCCGCGGGCTTCAAAAGCGCAGCATCTGTGGCGGCGGCAGATCCTGAGGCGCTATATGAGGCCATCATAAGAGCCAATGACAAGGCCCGTTTCTACAAGGGGAAGGTGGGGCTTCGCGATATCAAGCGGCTCATCGCGGCTGCCGCCTTTGTCCCCCCAGGGTAACCCAAGCCCGTGATGAGTCGGTGAATTTCGATGAAACCGAAAACCTCTTTGTCAAGGGGGTTAGGCATCCGGGCCCTACCGAATCTCTAACAAGCCGGGAGCTTTCGAAATGAGTAGCCGCGATTATGCCGGTGGAGATTCCTCTCCCCGTCACCAGGGATCTCCGCTGCCTCGGGTTGTGGGGCTGACTGGCGCCGTACTCATGGGTCTCGGCTCCATCCTAGGCGCTGGAATTTTTGTCAGCGTCGGCATCGCCGCTGGGGCGGCTGGTCCCTCTGTCCTCCTGACCGTGGCGCTGGCGGCAGCTGTCGCCGCATTCAACGGTTTCTCAAGCGCTCAGCTTGCCGCAAGCCATCCGGTGAGCGGCGGCGCCTACGAGTATGGATACCGCTATCTCAATCCGGCTCTCGGGTTCACTGCCGGATGGATGTTCCTGTGCGCCAAGGCGGCATCGGCCGCAACGGCCGCGCTGGGCCTTGCGGGGTATGTGCTCACCAGTTTTGGCGGGGAGGGGAGGCTTCTTCGCATTCTGCTGGGGGCGGCGATTGTGGCCGCAGTCACCTCCCTAGCCGCGGGAGGGATGCGCCGCAGCAGCCGAACCAACGCGATTATGGTTTTATTCACCTTGTTCGCTCTTACTGCCTTTGTCCTCATCGGCGCTCCAACCGCCATTGTAAACGGCGCACTGTGGTTTTCCCCCTTCCTTGCCTTCGATGCGGATGGCGTCAATGCGCTTTTGCATGGGACCGCGCTCATGTTCGTAGCCTATACGGGGTATGGGCGTATTGCCACCTTGGGCGAGGAGATTCGCAGCCCTGCGCGGAACATTCCCAGGGCAATTTTCACCACCCTGATTGTAACCATGATTCTCTATGCCTCCGTCGCGGCGGTTTCCGTGGGTGCTATTGGCGCGGAAGCCCTCTCCGCGGCGGCACAGGCGACCGCAGCACCGCTTGAGGCTGTGACAGAGGGCTTAGGCGTCCCCTGGATCGGCTGGCTTGTTGCCGGAGCAGCCATTACGTCCATGGTCGGTGTGCTGCTCAATCTGCTGCTTGGCCTGTCGCGTGTCATCCTCGCCATGGGGCGCCGGGGAGATTTGCCTAATTGGCTCGCGCGCGTAGATTATAGGCAGAAGTCGCCCCGCCGAGCTGTCATCCTCACGGGTGCGCTGATTATCGGGCTCGTCCTCATCGGCAAAGTTCGAATCACCTGGTCGTTCAGCGCCTTTACCGTGTTGGTTTACTATGCGCTGACAAATCTGGCGGCGCTGCGGCTTCCCGCTAGAAAGCGGCGCCTTCCACGCCTTATCCCCTTCCTTGGGCTGCTAAGCTGCTTAGGTCTGGCCTTCTGGGTGGAGCCGATGATATGGATGGCAGGCCTCGGCCTCATAGCCCTGGGGCTCGCCTGGCATTTCTTTGCGGCATCCGGAAGCCGCCATTCCCCAAGAGGGAGTTGACGCTTTCTTTGGTAAACCCGGAGCGATTCAGTAAGGATGCCCCGTAAACAATAGCTCTTTTTCGATTTAAGACTATGCATGCCCCAGAGTCCCTCATCCTAATCGGATTTGACCTATCTTTCTCACCTTTGGGAGAATTTGGCAATCCGCGGGGGGCGCGCTTTCATAAGTAAGCTCACCGGAATAGTCGGCGAGGGTTCCAAATAGCCGCAAAAACACTAGAATGGGGGAGGAATTCGTGATGAATTTTATTGATGAGAGCAGATTGACAAGGGCGCTGAGGCGAGCTGAAGGGGCGCTCGCCAAAGAGGTGAGAGAAATCCTAGGGAAGGCCCTGTTACTCAAGGGCCTTAGCCTGGAAGAAGCGGCGATCCTGCTGCACATAGAAGATATGGAGTTGCTAGAAAGGTTATTCACAACCGCGAAGTCGATAAAGGATGAGATATACGGGAAGAGACTTGTCTTCTTTGCCCCATTGTACATCTCAAACTACTGTTCCAATAACTGCCTTTACTGCGGGTTTAGAAAGGACAACAGGGAGATGAGCAGGAGGGAACTAACCATAGAGGAGATAAAAGAGGAAACCCGTCTCATCCTGGAGCAGGGTCACAAGCGAATACTGCTGCTTTCCGGAGAAAGGGAGGATGGTTTTGAGAGGATTATCCAAGCCATAAAAGCCATATATTCCGTGAAGGACTCCAAAGGAAATAGCATACGGAGAGTGAATTTGGAGATAGCTCCCCTGGAGGAGGAGCAGCTTAGAGAAATAAGCAGGGCAAAGATAGGCACCTATACCGTCTTTCAGGAAACCTATCATAGGGAAACCTATAAGAAGATGCATCCGGAGGGTAAGAAGGCGGATTATGAGCGCAGATTGAGCATCATGGATATGGCATTGAAAAATGGTTTGAATGATGTTGGCATAGGGGCGCTCTTTGGGCTGTACGATTATAAATTTGAAGTACTGGCCCTTCTGCAGCATGCAAGACATCTTGATGACAGCTATGGAATAGGGCCTCATACGATATCCGTCCCGAGAGTGAAGCCGGCGAACAACGCTCCTGGCTCCATAAACATACCGAAGCCGGTTTCGGATACTGACTTCAAGAAGCTGGTTGCCGTATTGAGATTGGCGGTTCCATATACGGGGATAATACTCTCCACGAGGGAGCCTAAGAATTTGAGATCGGAGCTTTTCAACCTCGGAATATCACAGATAAGCGCTGGTTCCAAAACAAGCCCTGGGGGCTATTATTCAAGGGGGGGAGGGGAGCAGTTTTCTTTGAACGATACAAGGAATACCGGGGAAGTTATCAGGGATGTGATACACAGGGGTTTTGTTCCTTCCTTCTGCACGGGGTGCTACAGGCGTGGAAGGGTGGGGAAGGACTTTATGGATCTTGCGAAGCCTGGCCTAATCAAGGCCCATTGCTTACCAAATGCCCTTGCGACACTGCAGGAATATATCGAGGATTATGCCGATGCGGAAACCAAGAAAAGGGGAGAAGAGCTCATAGAAAAAATGATGCGGCAGGTTCCTAGGGAAAGGAGAAAAAGGGCAAAGGAGTATCGGAGCAGGATAAAAAAAGGAGAGAGGGATCTCTATTTCTGAAGTGGATACGCTGGATTTGCTAAGAACGGATATTGAAGAATTGAAAAGGAAGGCGTGTGCCGTAATGAAGGAGGCCGTGGGAGAGAAGGTATACTACAGAGGCCTGCTGGAGTTCTCTAATATTTGCGAGAGGGATTGCAACTACTGCGGAATAAGGAAGAGCAACAAGAAAACAACAAGGTTTAAGCTCAGCAAAGAAGAAATAATGGCTGTTGCCTCATGGTGCGCCAGAGAGGGTTATGGTTCCCTGGTTATGCAATCGGGGGAAAGGAACGGCGGGGAATTTGTACGCTTTGTCGAAGACGCCGTTAGGGCGATAAAGAAGGAAAGTGTTTCCGAAGAGCTGCCCAAGGGTTTGGGAATAACCTTAAGCTGTGGAGAGCAGAGCATGGAAACCTATCAAACCTGGTTCAATGCCGGGGCGCATAGATACCTGCTGAGGATTGAAACCACGAATCCTGCGCTTTTCGGCAGGATACATCCAGCTTCAATATCTCTGCAGAGGAGGAAGGACTGCTTGGCTGCCCTAAAGGATGTTGGGTATCAGGTGGGGACTGGAGTTATGATAGGGCTTCCTGGGCAAAGCGAGGAAGATCTTGCAAGGGACATAGATTTTTTCAGGGAATACGATGTCGACATGATTGGGATGGGGCCCTACATACCGCACAGAGACACGCCCATGAGGGGCGGCAAGGCCGGCAGCATAGAGCTCAGTTTGAGGATGGTGGCCGCCGCGAGAATATGCATGAGGGATATAAACATCGCCGCCGCGAGCGCCCTGCAGGCCATAGACCCCATGGGAAGAGAAAAGGCCCTTGATTTCGGAGCCAATATCATAATGCCGCTGGTAACTCCCGTCGAAGTAAGGAAGCATTATCGGCTCTATGATGGGAAACCATGTGCAAATGAACAGGCTGCTGACTGCAGGCTCTGCCTATCAAGGAGGATAGAAAGCACGGGAAGGGAGATTGGGTTCAACGAATGGGGTGATTCAAAGCATTGGCGGTATTAGTTGAGAGAGACCACATAGGAATATTCGGGAAAATGAACGCGGGTAAGAGCTCTGTGATGAATTTGCTTACCCAGCAAAATGCATCTCTTGTGGATGCCACCCCCGGAACCACCGCGGATACGAAGATATCCCTGCTGGAGATTCATGGGATAGGCCCCGTAAAAATCTTTGACACTGCTGGATTGGATGAACAGGGAGAGCTGGGAAGCAAAAAGAAAAAGAAGGCATTCTCCGATTTAAAAAAATGTGATCTTGTCCTCGTTGTTATAGATCCTCTCAACTGCAGTTTTGAGGTTGAGAAGCAGCTGATTGAAAGGGCAAGGAGCGCTGGGAAACAAATACTCATTATCAGGAATGTGTTCTCAGAAGACAGGAAGATTGAGGTTCCCTTGCTCAGGTTTTACAAGGAGGTAGTTATCAGGGCAAATGATGACTCCTACAGGAAAAACTTGCTGAATTTTGTCGTCGACAACTTTGAATCCAAAAACAAGAAACTGGAGCTTCTGCCCTTTGTGGAAAGGGGAGAATACTACGTGTTAAATATTCCGATGGATGTCGAGACTCCCCCCGGCAGGTATCTAAGGCCGCAGGCAATGGTTGAGGAGTACATAACGAGAAGTTGGGCCTACCCTGTATCTTTTAGGATGGATCTCAATAAGGGGAGGGGCAAAAAAAGGGAGGAGGAGAGGCAAAGATTTTTGGATATGATAGACAATTTCAAGAATAGGCCTAAGGCGATAATCACCGATTCTCAGGCAATGGATATAATGGCAGAGTGGGCTCCCGATAATATCGGATTAACCACATTCTCGATAGCGATGATTAATTATTTCAGCAGGGGAAGGCTTGGCCTCTTCGTGAGGGGTTTGGAGGTTTTGAAGGAGCTTAAGGGAGGGGATAAGGTTCTGATTGTGGAGGCGTGCAATCATTCAAGGGTGGGGGAGGACATAGGCACGGTGCAAATTCCCAATTATTTCAGGGAGGTGTTTCCGGAGGTTTGTCTGGAGCATAATTTTGGCAGAGAATTTCATGAGAACGAACAGCTTAGCGAGTATAAACTGATTATTCACTGCGGGGGCTGCATGATAAGCTCTCAGGAATTAGGCGCGAGAATAAGGGATATCGAAAATTTGGGAATACCGTTTACGAACTATGGTTTGATACTCTCTTATGTTCAGGGAGCTAGGATGCTTGGGAAAGTTTTGGAGCCCTGGGGTTTGGCGGCTCCCATCCCTTAAAGAAACCGACTTTTCAGAGTTAACAGATTTAGAGCATGGGCGATTTAGGGTTATGCTTGGAGAAATGTTGATGCGCTAGCTCAAAGCTCCTTGTGGAATAGCAGTATGGACATCCGTGAATGCAGCTGTCGTACTTGCCGATATCGCGGCTAATAGCACAGCGGCAGTTGATTCGCTGTCCCGGATCCTTCTTGGCGGATGAGCGGCCGCCTATGGAGTTAATCAGCTCGTGGTCAACGCAGCCGCCGGCCTGGATTCCAAGCTTTGAATACTCTTCGGCGCAGGAAAAGGACTCCATCCCTACGGTGTGCGCTGTTTCGGCAATCAGGGAGAGCAATTTGAGCATTTTGGGGGAATCTCGCTGCATCGCCATCCGCCCTGCATCCTCACGGCTTGTCAGCTTGGCCATACGCTTGCCGATTTTGCGGTAAAGATCGGCGGTGCTGATAACCACGCGCCGCGTCAGATCGCGAAGAGCATATGCCAACCGCCCGAATGTAGATGCATGAAAATTGTAATCCGTGGCTGAGCTAATGATTATGGGATCGTATCGCCAAATCACCCTCTTGGAACCAAGCCTATCCGAAAGTGCGCGAAAAGTGTCGAGTCGGCTGTCGACATCCGGCATCGAAGGCTCAAAGGCCCGTGGATAGCCGTTCAGCGTGTATTGGAAGTAGTAGATGAAGCCGCGGCTATCAAGTTCGCCAAGAAACTTGAGCATAGGTTTAGGATTTTTCGACCAAAAAACGAATGCATCAACGGTGCTCGGAAGGAGAGAAACACGGGTTATTTGGCGGGGATTGATGGGGTTGGACACGAGACAAAATCCCTTTCGTATCCGGTTAATGAGCCAGGTGGAATAGAGCGCGGGAATATCTGTCCGCCTACTTGCCGAGATTATCAATAGATCTCACCCCCTTGGCTGGCGGAAGAATTTATCGCCGGCTCGCGGGCGCTTTTCGAGTGGGTTAAAGCCGGAGATGAGATTCGGAACTGAGACTTATCCTACTTGACAACCAGAACCTTGCGAATCTGGTCCATTTTATCCGGCCCCACAATGCGAACGAAGTAGATGCCCCGCGCAACCGGATTACCCGCCCCATTTCTGCCATCCCAGGAGACAGTGTATTTC
>Ga0056121_1000080_pt1 | contig 47897 bp, 41 predicted proteins | sample WorMetHEROISLAND_FD_83872 | JGI IMG/M metagenome (GOLD analysis project Ga0056121, IMG submission 83872) | Marine gutless worms symbiont microbial communities from Max Planck institute for Marine Microbiology, Germany - Olavius sp. 1 HERON ISLAND ...
CAGGTAAATGGCCCGGACAGGCAATCATGGAAAAACCAGTGGGGAAGGGTGGAAAATATTTCGAACCGTATAGCCGGTTGGGCCTGATGCACGGCCTCCATGACCGCCGCCGCCCGGGCGGCGTGCCCCAGCCCGTGGGCGGAAATGTAATAGGCGATGGCCGGTTGTGGAATGGTCTTCATATGTTCAGCAGAGCTGCGCTGATGGTGTCGATTTCCGGAAAATCGATGGCCAGGGGCTCGCCCCTCAGGTTTCGTCGGAAAACAGCCTCGCTGTCAGGCAGGCTCCCGATAATGGCGGCACCATCGAGGGCCCCGGAAATTTCCTTTTCCAGATCCGGGGTCGTGCGATTGAGAATAACCGCCACCGACAACCCGGCCTCGCAGGCCAGGCCGGTAACTCTCTGCGCCATCATGATGGATTCATAGGAGGGGTCCACCACGTTGATGATGTGGTCGCACTGTCCATCCAACCCCCGCCCGAAATGTTCCACCCCGGCGGCGGCATCCACAATAACCAGAGCCTGCGGTTCGAGTTTCAGGGCACCGAACAGCATCCTGAAAAGCCGACCCATCGGACAGGCACAGCCTTCGCCGAAATGGTGAATCTTGCCCACGGACATAATCTTGACCCCGCCTGCGTCAGCCAAGCAATCCCCTGGCAGGTCCGCAACCCGCAGGCCTTGGGGAAACAGCACCGGTGGGCCGCCCAGACCACTGCCCGGGGCCGTCCTTTCCCGAAAACCCTTTTTCCCGCCCAGGCTTTCGAGGAGCGACTGCGGCATATCCACCCCCAGCATCCGGTAGAGACCGATATTCGACTCGTCCGCATCCACCAGCAGCACCTGCCGACCGTGTCGGTGCATGGCCCGGGCCAACAAGGCCGCTACAGTGCTTTTCCCGCACCCACCTTTCCCGCATACCAGCATTTTCATCGCGAATCGTCCTTCTTCTTAATCAGGGAATATCATTTGCTTAGATTGTTTACTAATTAGGCAGATAAACATCGCGAGGCAAGAAAAAAGAGCCGACTAATTCCAGATAGATACTAGTTTGATTGACAGATAGGGGGATATTGTCCGTCTGGTTGAACCAATAGGTTCATAGTTTTACATGGAAATTGGTAGAAGAAGTTACAGGCTGGCACTGAAACTACCCATTAATATCCAATAAAGATCCCAGCATATCCTCTTCGGCTTGAATCGCTTTGAGGTTGGCTTTGTAGCCGATCGTAGTCGGAATGGTCTCAGTCATTTCCTCGACCAGATCAACATTAGAGCGCTCTTTTTCAGCGGTGGGGTCTTCGAGGGACTCCGGGTTCGGAGGGCCGGGTGTATCAACTTTTTGGATATCGGCCCGCACGCCGGTGTTTTCTTCGGTGGACATAACCGTCCGGCTTTTTTTGAAGCCGTCGGTCTCCGCGTTGGCGATATTGTCGGCATGTACATCAAGCTTCTTGCCAAATGCCCGTACACCCGAAATCGAACTTTGAATAGCCGGTAGCATGCTGCTCTCCTTTACCTATCGCCCGGAGTGACGCCACACCTCTACAACACTCCCGATAATAGTTATCGGCCATTCATTGCATTTCTTTAGCTTAGAAGCTGTCTCGGGAAAGAATTTCTGGCTCATTGGTTTTAGAATGAGCGCCTTCTGCCTTCAGCCTAATACCCTCTCCAAATGACTGACCCCGAAGCCTTAATAGGCTTCGGGGTCGAAGGGCTGCGCTTTTTAGTTTAATTTCAGAACAGATTCAGATCAGCGAGTAAACTAGGTGTCGAAAGAGAAGTCAGAGGAAGCGCTGACGTCTTATGCTACTATATGTGGTTTGTTGTCAAGAGTAATTTCGATATATAGTGTTTTTAGAGGTTATCTCAAATATGGATTTTGGTTCAAGGTCAAGGCGACCGTGAGGTTTCGACCGGAGGAATACTCACGTATTTCGAGGATCGGAACCGAGCGCCCAACGCCGAGATTGGGCCAAAAGGCAATTTGAGATAGCCTCTAATAGCTATTCATGTTCCCCTGGAAAACGGCGAATAGGGATCCCGCGTAAACGGGGCCGCTGGTTTGACCGCCGGTCGAATGGTGTCGAGCAGTTTTTCATAGAGGTAAATGGTGCCGCCGATCATCTGCCGGGCGTTTTCTATTTCGCTGAGCGCCTGCCGGTCTTCAATGAACGCCTCGTAGACCTCAAGAAAACTGGTGGCATCTTCCATATTGAAAATAGCCTGATCGAGATCCCGCGCCCGGAGCGTCAGAAAATCACTGCGCTGGGTTTTGGTAATAAAGTGAAAATCCGATAGCAGGCGGATCTGGTAGTCGGCTACAAGTCTGGCCTGGTGAACATACAGGTACGTTTTCTGAATGTAACTCAGCTGTTGGTCCGCGCTGCCGCGGCCCGCTTCTATGGCGGCGGCATGGTGCAGACGGTCATAGATATTGTCAAGTTCGCGGGCATTTACCCGACAAGCTGATATGGCTTCCCGGATCTCTTGTTCGAATTGATCGGCCTCCACCGGAGCAGTACGGCTTGGGAAGCCGGTGCTGTGGGCACACCCGGCCAGCATCGCCAACACCAATACTCCGGCAAATGCTTTTGAAATGGATTGCATGGTTTGCTCCCGATGATTGGTTGCCATCCAGGTCGAAACGCCTATCTGGATGGTTGCTCAAATTTCGTCCACCTTACATAAATATAGGCAGTCTGCCGGTACTTTCATCGGGAGGCCTAAAAAAAAAGACCAGCCCCGGAGCGGAAGATTACCGCCACCGGTATCCAGCCGGTCATTGGCAACTCAACTAACTGTAATTAATGAATTTTAAACGCGCTGTTTACTCACGTCCCGGTACAATGATGCGGGAGTCTTCCTTTTCCTTCATTTTCTTGGCTTCCTCGATCATCTGTACGGTCGCTTTTTGCATCGCTTCCGGAAACACCTCTAATGCCTCCTTGAAACTATTGGCCGGCAGGGCGCCTTGAATAGGAAGCAGCCCCTGGGGGGTCATCAACTGGGTGGTGCCCACATAGATAGCCGCCCGACTCGTATCCGCGTTGCCATCCGCGTCAACCGGAACCAACCGGCGAATAGAGGCGACCTTCAAATCGGTATACCCCTCTTCCTTGTACAAATTTGATGTATCTACCGTGAAATCGACGCCTTGCAATTCATTGTTGCTCATGGGATCTCCTCATGTTGTTTGGCCTACAGGTTGGGCAACCGCCCGGAATCAGTTTAACTGAATGCCTGGCTCCCGGCGGTTTGCAGTCCAGACAATAAAGACTAAAAAGGGCCGGGAGTCAATCGATATTCGGGAAAAGCTTATAACTATCTGTTTACATTATAAATGTGGTGTTGAGAAGGGTCGCGCCATTTAGGTCAACACCTCTGATTTGTGAGATTGTGCCTGGTTGTACCGGTCGAGATTCTCTTGGATGACCGCTCGGATCTCCATCAGCAGTCGATCCCGATCATCCGGCGTATAACCGACAACCTCAATAGGTTTTCCAATCTCGACATGCACGGTCCCAGGCCGTATAAACCGCTGTTTTTTAGGAAAAAGCGCGTAGCTACCGGTCACCGTCACCGGTACGATAGGCAAACCGGTCTTCAGGGCCAGCATTACCCCCCCTTTTTTGAACGGCAGCAACTGCCCATCCAGACTCCGGGTTCCCTCGGCAAAAAAGAAGGTACTCACGCCATCTTGCAGGGCGGCAATTGTCCGGTTCAGCTCTGCTCGGGAACTTTCAGAATCGCCCCGATCGATGAAAATAACGCCGGCCCGTCGCGCGGCCGGACCGAATACCGGAATCCGCGACAGGGCCAACTTGCCGATGAAACGCAGGGTGTTGGGAATTGCCAGGGCCACCGCGGGTGGATCCAGGTGGCTGACATGGTTGGCCATAAACACGTAAGATCGGTGGGTGTCGATGTTCTCAAGACCGACGGTCTCAAGTTTGACTCGGTTGGTCCAAAAAATCAGTTGGGACCAGATCTTTCCGACGGTGTAGGGCGCTCGCCCGGTGCGACTGAATGGGGCCAGTAGGACAATGGGTACAAAGGCGGCCAGGGTGTAAAGTCCGGTAGTGCCAAACCCCCAGACACAGAGCGCGGCTGCTTTGAGTTTGCCCATGCAATTTGCATAAGTGAATGATTCTGTTAGGACAATATGAAATTTGTAAAAGAAATGTAAAAGCCGCATGGGTTTCCCGTACGGCTTTTCAAGAAGGCAACAGACAACCTTCAGACTTCCACCTTCAGTCTTCAGGCCTGATGTTTTATATACATCACCGCATACGTCTCCGGTCCGGTGTTGATCCCCAGCGATGGCCCGAAGCGGGCCTGAATGATGTTGCGGCAGTTGAACGATGTTTCGAAAACCTCCTTCAGGTTCGTAACCGGGACGGTCTCCTTGGCATGGACAATCGCAAGGGTGATGGGGTGGTTCCCAATGTCGGCGGTAATTTTATCCATCATGGCCAGGATCATATTTTTCTGCTTACCGAACAGTTTGTCTTTGATGGTCAATTTGCCGTCTTCGAATTCCAAAACCGGCTTGACCCCCAGGGCCAGGCCGAAAAGGGCTTTCAACCCACTGATTTTTTTGCCCTTGCGTAGATATTTCAAGGTTGGAATGGCCATGAAATTGGACATCTGGGCCCGCGTTCCGTAAACTGCGCCTTCGGCGGATTCCAGTGGTTTGCCGGCAGCCATAGCCGTGGCCGCAGCCATGACCACCATCCCCTGCCCCATGCTGGCCAGTCCGGAATCGACCACCTTAACCCGGCATTTATGCTGTCCTTGAAAATCTTCCACGACTTTCAGCGCGGTGTTGAAGGTTTCGCTCAAATGGGACGAACAGTGGATGATCAGCAGCTCCTCGTATTTTTGGACCAGGTTCAAGAATTCCAGGGCATAATCTTCATAGGATACCGGAGCCGTAGACATCTCTCCGTAATCGTAGTAATTTTTGTAAAATTCTTCCCTGGAAATATCCACTCCGTCCTTGTAGGTTTTGCCGTCCAGAATTACATTCACCGGCAGAATGTGGATGCCGTATTTGGCAACGATCTCAGCCGGCAGATCCGCTACACTATCTGTTACGATTAATCTGCTTTTCATTGACTCTCCCCTATTGCAGCCGGCTGCGGACCCCCGACCGGAACCGCCACTGCTGCAATAGTCATCTGGCGAGGAACAACCCCCCCCAACAGTTTACGCAAACGTAAAGAGCAACCCTATTCGGATCCCAAGTCCTTTGTCAATCCTCTTTTCATGTCCCTTCGAACTTTCCTATTGATCCATGGCTGATGCTTGTTATGTTTTTCAGAGGTTCGCTTTCACGCCTCCAATTCCGAACCTAAAAGGGATGTACCCCATGCAATCAAAGAGTAAAACACCGCCGTTTCGTCGGCGAAGGTTGATCGTCCTGTCTGTGGCCGTCGGGCTTTTGATGCTTTATGTCATTACGGGCTTCCTGATAGTTCCCCGAATCGTTCAGACGGTACTGCCTGAAAAGCTTTCAGCCCTGACCGGCCGAACGGTCACCTTGGAGTCTTCGGCATTCAATCCATTTACTTTAGAAATCACGCTGAAAAAATTTGTCATCCTGGAATTAGACCGGACACCTTTTGCCTCAGTAGGACGCCTGTATGCCAATGCTCAGTTGTTACCACTTATTGTCGGTAAGGCCGTTCTCAAAGAGGTGGCCATTGATGAGCCGAGGCTATCCGTGTTGCATACAACCAAAGGGTTCAACTTTGCAGATCTAATGCCCGGCCCCCAACCGGGCGAAGAAAAGACCGCATCCGAGAGCAGCGGAGAAATGCCGGCCTTCCTGATTGAAAGGGCAACCATCTCGTCCGGAAACATCACCTTCGAGGACCAGACGGCCGGCAAGGGGTTCAGCCTCACGCTCAGCCCAATCTCCATGGCTGTTGAGAATCTTGGCAGCCGTGAAAAGGAGCCGACCCGCTACGAGTTCAAGATCGGCACCCGTTCCGGAGCCGTTCTGGACGGTCAGGGGTCCCTCGACCTGGGCAAAGTGACCGCTACCGGTCAGGTCGATTTAAAGAGCCTGCCAATAACCCAGTTCGAGCCGTACTACCGGCAGTTCATCAAAGCCAATATCAAGTCCGGCGAGGCCGGTTTCTCGCTCGCATACCGGTATCCCGCAGGCGCCCAAAGCCCCTTACCCGCAGTGGAGAACGCGCGGGTCGAATTGAAGAATTTTGTCGTTACCGGCCCACGCGGGTCGGTCCGCCTGATCAATATGCCTGAACTCGCCGTTAGCGGCATTCAGTTGGACCCGGAAAAACAGACCGTTGTGGTCGACCGCGTACGATTGGCCGATGCCTTTGTGCAGACCGACCGGTCGAAAGATGGCGGCATTTACCTGGTTGAGGCGTTTATGCCCGCCATGCCCAAATCCTCAGAATCGGAAAAACCCCCGGCGGAGCCCGCGTCCCCGCCGTGGTTGGCCCGCCTTGAAAAGGTCGAAGTGGACAACCTCTCACTGAAACTCAACGAATTGTCAGCTAAAAAGCCGTCCGTTTACAGCATCGGAAAGGTGGCCTTGAAACTAGCCGATATCGAGTATGATACCGCCGGCCAGACAGAACTGCCACGTATCGGCCAGGGCAACATCGCCCTGGAAAACTTGAGTGTTGCTGTGGCTGAAGCCGAAGATGCGATTGTTTCTATTCCCCGGATAGAGATTGACGGTATCCGGCTGGATCCGGAAAGCCGCACACTCTCAGTGGAAACCGCTACTACCCGAAAAGGTGACATTTCCCTGTTGCGCGTCGCATCCGGCAGCCTGAACCTGGTTGAATCGCTGCCGGCGATCATTGCGGAAGCGGACACACCGGCGGAACCGGTGCCGCCGGAAAAGACCCAACAGGCGCCCTTATCCGCGCACATCAAAAGCGTGATGGTTGCGGACTATGCGGTGGATATAAGGGATCTGACCACCCCCACGCCCGCTGTCCTGCGGTTGGATCGTATCGCCGTGAAGGCCGGTAATATAGCAACGACGGCAGCCGAAAAAGCAACCCTCTCGGTCAGTTTGCGCTGGGACGAGGGCGGCACCTTCACCAGCAACGGCGCGCTGACCCTGTCGCCCCTGGCCGGCGAAATGGACGTCAAAGCGGAAAAGCTAGAGGTGACGCCGGTACAGCCCTATCTCAACGAAAAGGTCCAGGTCCTAATCACCAGTGGTGATGTAAACACTTCCGGAAAAGTCGTTTTCCGCCTGGATCCTGAGAAGGGCTTTACCGCCGGTTTCAAAGGTGACAGCCTGATCGCCAATTTCGCCTCGCTGGACAAATACCTGGGAAAAGACTTCCTGCGCTGGAAGAGCCTGCAATTTTCAGGCATTGATGTGGACATCAACCCTTTGCGGATCGCGTTGGATGAAATTGCCCTGGCCGATTTTTTTGCCCGGGCCACGGTGAACGAGGATGGCACTGTCAACCTGCGCACGGTTCTGGAGGCTGATCAAACCGCCGAAGAGGCGCCTACCTCCGAATCAGCAAAAGATTCCCCCGCAGGGGCTGAGACAAAGCCGGTGGTCACCGACGAGACGCCCCCGCTTCCGGCGCCGGGGACTGAACAGCCCATACCACCCATCACCATTCAAGCGATTACACTACAAGGCGGTACGGTTTCCTTTACCGATGGCCTGATCAAGCCCAATTTCAAAACCGAAATGCTGGAACTGGGCGGAAACATATCCGGGCTCTCTTCGGCAGAACTTGCCCGGGCGGATGTTTTCCTGGCCGGTCGTCTGGATAACTATTCGCCGTTGGAAATTACGGGCAAGATCAATCCGCTCACCCGTGACAATTTTTCGGATATCTCCATCGCGTTTCGGGATATCAGCCTGAGCCCGTTCACGCCGTATGCCGGCAAATACCTCGGTTACAAGCTCGAGCGCGGTAAGCTCACTCTGATTCTCAATTATCGCCTGTCCCAAAACACCCTGGTGGCGCAGAACAAGATCCGGTTCAACCGCCTTAGGTTGGGAGAGAAGGTGGACAGCCCGGATGCCACCAGCCTGCCGGTAAAACTGGGCCTGGCCATCTTGAGCGACAGTGAGGGCAACGTCGAGCTTGACCTGCCGGTACGCGGCAAGGTTGACGATCCCGAATTCAGCCTGGGATCGATCATTTTAAAGGCCATCGTCGGCCTGGTTACGAAAACCATCAGCGCCCCTTTTGCCGCTTTGGGCGAGGCCTTTTCGGACGGTGCCGAATTGAGTTATATCGATTTTGAAGCGGGTCAGGCCGGCCTGGGTGCACAGCAGACCGAGACCCTGACAAACCTGGCGTCCGCCCTGGTCGAACGTCCGGCCCTGAATCTGGAAATCACCGGGATCGTAGATCCGGAGGCAGATGGGGACCAGCTGCGAATATCCCGGTATAACGACCTCATCCAGGCCCAGCATATCCGAACCCTTTACAAGGGCGGACAGGCACCGCCGGAGAAAGAGCGGCCGGCCATAAACAAGGAAGCCCGGGATGCTTACGTTGCCAGGGCCTTTGAGGAGTCCGGTATACCGAAACCGCGCAACGCGGACGGATCCTTGAAGGCCTTGCCGGTGGACGAAATGGAAAAATTGCTGTTCACCGCCATCATCATCTCACAGGCCGACTTGAGCCATCTGGCCATGGATCGCGCAAGGGCAGCTAAAAGCAGCCTCTTGAGGGATGAGCGCCTTAAACCGGAGCGTCTTTTCATTACCGCACCTGTCATCACGGCCCCGGCAGATTTGAACGAGCCCTTACAACCCCGGGTTAAATTCGCTATCCAGAAATAGAGAAAAAACGCCTTATATTTCAGGATATTATATGCTTTAAGGTGTGTGCGGAAAAAAGGCGCAGGGCCCAAGCGGGTGCTTTGTGAAGGGTGCCGTAGACCTATCCGACCGGGGTCAGCAGGCCGAATCAAGTTCCGGGCCGGCCGCTGATTCGCTCTCTAGTGTCGCCCGGGTTAATTCCCAGGTATGGTAGTCCAGCTCAACCCCGCGCCAGCCGACGTAATCCATCTGCCGGTTTACCTGGCTGAGGGTCATGTGAGGCTTTTTCACCAGGGCATTGGTTAGGCTACGTATGTACCCGGGAATCGTGCTGGAATCGAGCCCTTTGTTTTCAAGCCGCTGCCGGAGAACCCGCCTGACGGAACCCAGGTAAGGCTCGTTTAAGGGTAAAACAGTGAGTTTCATAAGTCCACTATATATTGATATTAAAAAAATTTCAACCACTATATGTTGTCATATCGGATCAACCCAGAAAAAATTCAGCGACATACTGGAGGGCATCCCGCAGCGAAAACGCTGCACTGAATTGTTCGCCCGATACAGGCAAAGATTAAACACTTTCAAAGCCGCTCGCAACCAAAAAATGCCCATCAGGAGTCCGCCCAAATTAAACGAAAACGGACTTTATTTCTTACGTTCTGATTTTGTTCAGGGTTTTCTTATCTTCTCTAAATTTGCCGGCAACCATTTTTTTCAGACTGATCGGGACCGGCTTCCCAGTCCGGTCCGAATACCTCCGGCCGACCGGTTCCATTCCACTGGTGTCACTGACACCATGGCCGACCACTCAACCGGAAAATCATGTTACGCGGGCAATTATCACCCTGATGGCCACTCACGCCAATCGGTTGACAAGATCAGGAAAATCCGTTTAAAACGCAAAGACTAAGGGAGCTGTATCAAAAACAATTGATAGCTTCACGCAACGCGGCAGCTTGCAACCCGGCCGGCTACCGACCTGTCCTGAGCGAATAGACGGAAATTTTAAGCGCGGTGCAGACCGTGACAATTTAATGAACCACCAGATTTCAAGGGGTTAATTATGCAGAAACCGTGGGTATATCTGTTTTCAGAGGTGGAAAAAGCTGAACAAAACGTGGGCGGAGACTGGGAGGCCATCCGGGGACTTTTTGGCGGCAAGGGCGCTAACCTGGCCGAAATGGTCCGGATCGGCCTGCCGGTTCCGCCGGGCTTTACAGTCACAACCGAGGCCTGCAACGCTTACCTGGATAAGGGGCGTGAGTTTCCCGAAGGCATGTGGGAGCAGGCGCTGGCCGCCCTCAAAGAGGTGGAAACCCTGACCGGTAAAACGTTTGGCGACCCGGCAAACCCGCTGCTGATCTCCTGCCGCTCGGGGGCCAAATTTTCCATGCCCGGCATGATGGACACGGTTCTGAATATCGGCCTTAACGATGAAACCGTCGTGGGCCTCACCAACTTGACCGGCGATGAGCGCTTTGTGTATGACGCTTACCGCCGCCTGATCCAGATGTTCGGTAGTGTGGTCATGGGGATAGATGATGACGTCTTCGAGGAAATCATCGCTGCCCAGACCATTAAAAGCGGTGTCAACGGTGATGCCGACCTGACCGCCGCAGATTGGAAAGCGGTTACCGAAGAATTCAAAATTGCGTTTCGTAAAGGCGCCATGCGTGACTTTCCCGCGGATCCCTACGATCAACTGCGCATGGCTACGGAAGCGGTATTCAAGAGCTGGAATGGAAAACGCGCCATCGATTATCGTAATGCGGCAAATATTTCCCACGATTTGGGAACCGCGGTCAATATCGTGGCCATGGTCTTCGGTAACATGGGACAGGACAGCGCCACCGGTGTCGCCATGACGCGCAATGGGACCACCGGCGAGCCCGAGATCGAAGGTGATTATCTGATCAATGCCCAGGGCGAAGACGTGGTCGCCGGTATCCGCATCACCGAAGACATCCAATACATGCAGGCCCAGCTTCCTGAGGCTTACACTGAGCTGGTCGCGATCGCCAAAAAACTGGAGACCCATTACCGGGATATGCAGGACATCGAGTTTACCATCGAAAAGGGCAAGCTCTGGATGCTCCAGACCCGCGACGGCAAACGCACGGCCCAGGCCGCGGTCCGTATTGCCGTGGATATGGCCGAAGAGGACCTGATTACCAAGAAAGAAGCCGTCCTGCGGGTAACCCCGGAACAGGTGGATTTCTTCCTGCATCCTCAATTCGACGCGGAGGCGATCGAGATGGCCCGCCAGGACGGCTCTTTGCTGGCTGCGGGTCTCAATGTATCCCCGGGGGCGGCCTGCGGCATGGTTGCCATGGATGCCGACCTGGCCGAAGCCTGGAGCAAAAACGACGGCAAACCGGTCATCATGGTACGTCCGGAAACCAAACCCGATGATGTCCACGGCATGCTGGCCTCCCAGGGCATCCTGACCAGCCGGGGCGGCCGGACGAGCCACGCTGCCCTGGTGGCCCGGCAGTTTGGCAAACCCGCTGTTGTCGGTGTCTCCGAACTGGATATCGACATGACCAAGCGCCAAATAAGGGTGGGCGGCGAGGTCATCCGGGAAGGGGACTGGCTCTCCATCGACGGCAACACCGGCGAGGTCTTTACGGGCAGCCTCAAAACCACCATTCCAGACATCCAGGATGCCTATTTAATCAAGCTACTGAGTTGGGCGGATGAATTCCGCCGTCTCGGTGTTTGGGCCAATGCGGACTATCCGGCCGATGCCGCACGGGCCCGTGAATACGGCGCCCAGGGCATTGGTCTTTGTCGGTCGGAGCACATGTTTTTCGAGGCGAACCGGTTGCCGCTTTTTCAGAAGATGATCATGACCGATCGACCCTACGTACGCCGCGAAGCCCTGGCCGGGTTGCTCCCCTTTCAGCGCGAGGATTTTGCCGGACTCTTCAGGGCCATGGATGGACTGCCGGTCATTATTCGCCTGATCGATCCACCCCTGCATGAGTTCCTGCCCGACCTGGTAGAGCTCATCGGCGAACTTTCGGATCTGAAACTGCGCATAAAGCATGCCGGGACCCTTGTGGAAATCGATGAGCTGCTGGAAAAGATCAAGATCAAAGAAGCCATTCGGACCCGGGCCTTGAACCTGAAGGAACAAAACCCGATGCTGGGCCTGCGGGGCGTGCGCCTGGGAATCCACATCCCGGAACTGACAAAGATGCAGGTGCGGGCTATTTTTGAGGCCGCCTGCAAGGTGTCGGCCGAAGGCATCAAGGTGCTGCCCGAAGTCATGATCCCGCTGACCAGTCACATCAACGAATTAAAAGTCCAGCGCGAGGTCCTCGAGGCCGAGGCCAAACAGGTGATGGCCGAGCACAAAACTGAAATCGAGTATAAATTCGGTACCATGATCGAAATTCCCCGGGCGGCCCTCACCGCCGACCAGATAGCCACCAGCGCCGAGTTTGTATCGTTCGGTACCAACGACCTCACCCAGACTACCTTTGGGATTTCGCGAGACGATGCCGAATCCGGTTTTTTAATCGAATACATGGAGGAGGGCATTCTCACTGAAAACCCCTTTGCCATTATCGATCAGGACGGTGTCGGTGAGCTGATGCGCATCGCGGTAACCAAGGGCCGCCAGACCCAACCGGACCTGGAATGCGGCATCTGCGGCGAACACGGCGGCGAGCCCAAATCCATCGAGCTCTGCCACAAGCTGGGACTCAACTATGTCTCCTGCTCACCATTCCGGGTGCCCATTGCCAGACTGGCGGCCGCACATGCGGCGCTTAAGGATGAATCCGAATCCCCTTAAGAGTGATTTAGGACAAATCCGCCGGAATTTTCTGATATAGCTGGAGGCCAAAACCCAAACCGGCATCGCGCAGAGGCGCAGAGACGCAGGGAAAACCAATTATGTCTCCGGCTTCGCCGGAAAAACCAGGAAGCTTTTACAACCTGAAGCGCGATAAGGTTTTTCGCACGATAGTGCGACTAAATCCTGTCTTTTGCTTTCCCGACTGCGCTGGACTGTGCATTGATTCTCAGATTAATGAGGACGTCTCTGCGCCTCTGCGCCTCCGCGCGAGATTACCGGTTTTAAAGGTTTCTACTCAACCGAAACTGTTAGGTGGTGATTGCCATGTTCACAATGGCATCAAGATCCCACTGGCCTGTGTTATTCATATCAGGCTTCGGATTAATTGGTCTTCCGCTGATTGGTTGTTACCTTGCTGGACAACCAGTCGCCCAATACCTGGAGTTCCCCCCCAAAACCCGCTATGTTGCCCACGCACCTTTCTCGACCTGGGCGTTTTTTTGCTTCGCCCTTTTCATTCTTCTCGTCATTGGACTGCTGGCGGCGGGCGGACGGCGGCAGTCCGGTACACCTCTTGAGGCAACTGCTCCCAGGCACCGGCCCTTTCCCTGGTGGGGATGGACGGCCCTGGCCGGTTGTCTTGTTTTCTGGATCCTGGCCTGGACCCGCTTTCCCTGGTTTGCGCCTTTGCAGCCGCATACCTTCTTTCCGCTGTGGTTTTCGTTTATCGTCCTTATCAATGCAATCTGCCATTATCGTTCCGGGCGCTGCATGCTGATTCACCGGCGGACCTATTTTGTCCGTCTATTCTTCATCAGCGCCGGGTTCTGGTGGTTTTTCGAGTACCTTAACCGCTTTGTGCAAAACTGGTACTACACCGGCTCCGAATATCCTCCCCTGACTTACTTTCTGCTGGCAACCCTGAGTTTTTCAACAGTCCTGCCTGCGGTTCTGGGCATGCGTGACCTGATTCGGACCTTCTCATTCTTTGAAGTACGCTACCATGGTTTTGCGCCTCAGCCACCGGGTAATACCCGCCGCTTTGTCTGGTCCAGCCTCCTGCTGGCCTCTGCCGGGCTCACCGGCATCGGGGTCTGGCCGGACCTGTTGTTTCCGCTCCTGTGGGTCTCGCCGCTGCTGGTCATCACCAGCCTGCAGCGGCTTAGTGGACGGCCCCACGTCTTCAGCACGGCAGCCGCGGGTGATTGGCGTCCGGTCGTCTCCGCCGCCCTGGCCGCCCTGGTCTGCGGGTTCTTCTGGGAAATGTGGAATTTCTACAGCCTGGCCCGTTGGACGTACAGTGTTCCCCTGGTACACCGCTTCCAGATTTTCGAAATGCCCCTGCTCGGATATGCCGGCTACCTGCCTTTCGGGCTCGAATGTGCGCTGGTCGGGAATTTGATTGAAGCACCTGGGCAGGCAGACAGCTCGTAGCCTCCGCCCATAATTAGACATAAGTACACTATATATTGCATTTATTTGTTGACATATAACTATATGTTGTTGTAGTTGGTGGGTTAGTTGCCACGCCCTCTTACTATGAATACCTTCCTTACCATGCTTTCTCGCTTACCCTGTGGCCGGCCCACTGAAAGCGAGAATCTGCCCAAAAACCAGTTGCAAAATCCTATCAGTCTGATATGGAATGGCGCTTCAGCGGCAGAAACGGCGCAGATGGTTCAAGGGGTAAGGCTGTTTCAATACCACATACACTTGAGTTGAGCGGTATTCGACTTACTTCGAAGCAGGCAAACAGCATATGGGTAAGAAAATAGGCTTTGTATCCACCCGTTTCTCGGGTACTGACGGAGTCTCGCTGGAATCCAGCAAATGGGCCGAGGTCTTACGCTGCAGCGGACATGAAATCTTCTGGTTCGCCGGCGAAGCCGACAAATCGGTGGAGCACACCTACCTCGTACCGGAAGCTCATTTTCAGCACGAACTCAACGACCGGATCAACCAGCAGGCCTTTGGACAGCGCGGCCGCACACCCATGCTGACCGAGTCGATTCATACGTTGCGGTCCCTGCTCAAAATGCGCCTGCATGAGTTCTTCAGCCGATACCAAATCGATATGCTGATCGTTGAAAACGCCCTGACCATTCCCATGCATGTACCCCTGGGACTGGCCCTGACGGAAGCGATTGCCGAAAGCCGCATCCCCACGATTGCCCATCACCACGATTTTCATTGGGAACGCACTCGCTACGCGGTCAATGCCGTGGAGGACTACCTTGCCATGGCCTTTCCCCCGCGCCTGCCGGAAATGGCGCATGTGGTTATCAATAGCGATGCCCGGGAACAGTTGGCCCTGCGCAGCGGTTTATCGGCCGTGGTGATTCCCAACGTCATCAATTTTGAACATCCGCCGCAGTTCGATCTGGAGCAGACGGTGGCATTTCGGGAGGCCATCGGTCTTGGCCCGGAAGACCGAATGATTCTCCAACCGACCCGGATTGTCCAACGCAAAGGCATCGAGCATGCCGTGGCCCTGGTAAAGGCCCTGGACGATCCACGGAACAAGCTGGTCGTTTCCCATGAAGCCGGCGATGAAGGCTATGAATACTTCGATTGGCTCAAGGCGCATGCCGCTAAAAATGGTGTGGATATGCGCCTGGTCACTGGACGGTTACAGGACCCCTGGAGCTGCAACACACAACAAGAAGATATTTGCAGCCTCTGGGATATTTACCCGCATGCGGACCTGGTGACCTATCCGAGCCTGATCGAGGGCTTTGGAAATGCGTTCTTGGAGGCTGTTTACTTCAAGAAGCCCCTGCTGGTAAACCGCTACCCGGTCTTCATCAAGGATATTGAACCACTGGGTTTTGATCTGGCCGTCATGGATGGGTTTTTATCCGCCGAGACCGTGCAGCACGTCCGAACCCTGCTTGATAATCCCCAACGCCGGGAAGAAATGGTTGAACACAACTATGCCCTGGCCGCTCAGCAATTCTCCTATGATGTACTGCGTAAAAACCTGGAAGTGCTCATGTCCAGCCTGCTCCATGAGAGCGTGGCCCCGCTGCTGGGCGATCCAGACCGGGATGCTGCCGAAAGCCTCTTGACGCCTGCGCTGGCAAGGCCGGTATCCCAGGCCCTGTAGACGGCCCTGATCCAAGTTACGATCTCCTTCGCTTGCCATCAGACTATTCCTGTATATGTTTTTGTATAACAGGCTAATTGGGTAGAAGCCTTTTCATTGGCGATTGCTTCAGTCTGAATGCCTTTCGCCTGAACACCTTGATTCAAATTCCGGAGGCCACGTGCCCTTTGTGAAAATGCCCGGTGTCACCGGCAAGGTTTATGTGCCGGACATGCTGCCCGGGCAGCCCCAAAAACATCCCTGTCCGGATTGCTTTGCCTGTCAGCAGTGCAGTGACGATCGCTGCACGGTCTGCCGGGCCCAGGGGGCCATTTGCACCAAGGGTGATCATTGCCGTCAACGCAAGTCGCAATCCAACCCTGTCAACAACGAGGCTCAAACACCATAAGCCAACGTTACCATCACCGCCAGCAGCAGGAACAACAGGATACACAGACACTCTAACAGTGCGTCAAGCAGTCTGTTCAGCAGCACTTTCGGCATTTTTATATGCTCGCCTGGTTCTCGTAGAAAAAGTCCGCGGCCTCTTCGACGGTGTCGAATAAAAGCCAGTCCCGCAGGGGGCTTGAACCCTCAATTGTCTGGATTCTTTCCACAACCGTACTTCCGTGGTACTCAAACCGCTCGTGGTCCTGGGGTAATCTTTCGGTAATTTGCATGTTGCGCCCTCCTTTCTGATAGATATAATGCCGAAAGCGTGTGACAGATCCGGTCACAGGCCTCTGTTTTTTCACATATTTTGTTTTCCCAGGGTTGCCCCGGCTGGAAATGTTATTTATACAAGCACCTGGAAGGCGTGGACATCAACTAGGGCAGCGTCTCGCCGATAAGTGTCGAAAAGATTGACCGTTCTATCTCAGTTTCAGGGGACAAATTAAATTCGGAATGTTCTCAAGGCGAACGCCGCAAATCCGAATATCGAAATTCGAAACAATAACACAAATCAGAATGACCCAAAAATTCAAACAACAGCTATCATTACAGCAACCTGGTTTCTGTTTTTGTCATTTAGACAATTGAATTTGAGATTTATTTCGAATTTCTCAAGGTACTCAAAAAGGAGGTTCCCATGGCGCGCGGCGACCAGCTTAGCCGGCAATGGAAAATCATCCAGAGACTTTTGGCAGCCACCCGGGGCGTTGGGGTCAGCGACCTTGCCCGGGATCTGGGCTGTCACTCCCGGACGGTCTACCGGGACCTGGAGGCTTTGCAGGCGGCCGGGTTTCCCCTATACACCGATTGGGTGGACGGGAAAAACCTCTGGTCCATTCTGGACAGCGTTAAACGCCAGCCGCCGCTGCCGCTGCACCAGATGGAACTGATGGCACTTTATTTCAGCCGTAATGTTTTGAAAACGCTTAAAAACACGCCCTTTGCGAGTGCCCTGCAAACCTTGTTCGAAAAAATCGTCGCAACCATCCCTGAAGACACGCGGGCATACCTTGACAGCTTCGAAGAAACGTTTACTGTGGGTCAGGCACCTTACGGACGCCAAAAGGAGGTCGCTCGCTGGATCGACATTCTCAACACAGCGATTCTAAACCGCCGCCTGGTGGAAATGACGTATTACACCATCAGCCGTGACCACCAGACCCGGCGGAGCGTGGCTCCTTACAAAATCTGGTTTTTCAAGGGCTTCATCTACATGGTGGGATTCTGTCACCTGCGTCAGGACGTGCGAATTTTCACCCTGGACCGCATCAAGGAGCTGGCTGTCACGGACGAAGCCTATGACATTCCGGCCGAATTCAATATCGAGGACTTCATGAGTACCGGATTCGGCGTCTTTGTGGGGCCACCGGAAAAAGTGAAAATCCTTTTCAAACCGGCAATCGGCAACTACATCCGGGAGAAAAAATGGCACGCTACCCAATTGCTGACAACCCGGGATGACGGAAGTCTCCAATTTGAGGTGGAAGTAGCCATCACCGCTGAATTGAAAAACTGGATCATGGGCTGGGGAGCAGCGGCCGTTGTCCTCCAGCCGCAGTCCCTGGCTGATAGTATCTGTAAAGAAGCCCGTGGCGTGGCCGAAAATTACGCGTAAAGGATTCTGGCCCAATGGGCCAGGCTCTGGGCTGCCCCTGAAAAGGGGTTGCCCAAAACGTCAGAGTTTGAAGTGATTAAAACCCTTGAGGTTGCTGAAAGAAACAATTACTGATACAGCTCCGGAAAGATACCTCGGACCATGAGGATGTAATTTGGGTATTTACTATATAGATGGATCATTCGTTCCAGCCGAACAGGCTGTTATACCGGTTGATGATCTGGCGGTCCTGCGCGGCTTCGGCGTGTTTGATCTGGTACGCACCTACAACGGTCAACCATTTTTCCTGAAAGAACATCTCGAACGAGTGCATCACAGCGCGGCTGAAATCGGGCTGCACGTTCCCTGGTCTCACGGCGAACTCAACGGGATTGTGCTGGAGACGCTGGCTAAAAACAACTACCCGGAATCCAATATTCGAATAGTGGTCACCGGCGGTTCGAGTCCTGATTTCACAACGCCCCAAGATAAACCGCGACTGCTGGTCCTGGTTTCACCCCTGCCGAAACTGCCGGAAACCTGGTATATCGATGGTGTAAAACTCATTACCCGCGTGACCGACCGTTTCAAACCCGGGGTTAAAAGCATCAATTACATCCCGGCAACCGTGGCCCTGGAAGAAGCGCGCCGAAAAGGGGCCATCGAGGCCTTATACCTGGATCGAGAGGGCTATGTTTTAGAAGGAACCACCAGCAACATATTCATATTCAAACAAAACACACTGATCACCCCTGGTCGGGACATACTATCGGGAATTACGCGCAAGGTGGTTTTGGAGGTAGCCGCAGCGCAATTTGAGGTGCAGATCAGGGATATCTCCAGGCAGGAACTGCTGGGTGCTGACGAGGTGTTTATCACCGGCACCAATAAGGGTGTGGTACCGGTGGTTCAGGTCGATGACGCTCAGATCGGCAAGGGCACGCCCGGGCTCTTGACCCGCAAACTGACGGATGAACTGGCCCAGCGGACAGCCCTGAAGACTGAAACTGAGACCAGTTGACCGAGTGTGGCAACAGGCCTTGGGTGCGCGCGAAGATTGCGGGCCTTACGGCTCATGCATTTTCGCTGGCCCCAACGCCCTGCTTCCGAATCAGCGCTTTCACAGCCTCCATTTGCCCTTCCATCAGGCTGATGAATTCAATGCCTCGTCGACGGGTGGGTTCGGCGTTTTTATCATCCTCGACGGATAACTGCTGATCGGACCGGGCTACCGCTGCGATGGCATTGACCGCCAGGTCATCGCTCACGGTGAAAAGGTCAAACTCAAAAACATTGTTGATTCGTCGCTCACCCTCTACATAGCGAATAGCGAGCCCGCCCTCACTGATATCCATGATCTGGCCAAGTATGGGGTTGGGGGCCCGAAACACAGCATAGGTTTCACCCAGCGCTTTAAAGCGCCTGTGCTTGCGTCGCTCACGGGAGATTTTGAAATCTTTGTCCATGGTAATGGTCGCTTGGTCTGTAAGATGTTGGCATTGAGGATGCATTAACCTTAAGTTACGATATGTTGTATGTCAATGAAAAAGGCATACCATATATTGTTGTTTATCCGGTTCTATAAAATTTCTGTTGCTTTTCAGTCGATTATAATGAAAGAGAAATACGCTTATTGGACAATGTGAGACCCACAGGGAGGATACGGAGAACATGTCAGAAAAGCAGGAAAGTCCAACGGATGAGGATGCGGAAAGTTTCGAGGAGCTATTTGAAGCCTACACAACCGGAATGAATGAAGACATTCAGGTGGGCGACCGCATCCGGGGTGAAATTATATCCATCGGACAGGACACCGTTTACATGGATACCGGGACGAAAATCGACGGTGTTGTCGAAAAGACGGAACTCCTGGATAAAGACGGCGACTTGCCGTTTAAAACCGGTGATAGGTTAGAACTTTATGTGGTTGCTTTGACGGAAAGTGAAGTACGCCTGTCAAAGGCGCTTTCGGGTATCGGCGGCCTGCAGCATCTCCAAGAGGCTTACCAAAATAAGGTCCCGGTAGAGGGCAAGGTTAGAGAAACCTGTAAAGGCGGGTTTCGCATCGAGATCCTCCAGCAACGCGCATTTTGCCCTATCAGTCAGATCGATATCAACTATGTCGAAACACCGGACGATTTCGTGGGCCAGAGTTTTGAATTTCTCATTACGCGTTTCGAGGAACGGGGACGCAATATCGTGGTATCGCGCCGGGCTTTGTTGGCGGAAGCGCTCGAGAAAAACCGGGCCGCCTTTTATGAGACCCTGAAACCGGGCGATACATATACCGGTAAAGTGACCCGGCTGCTGCCCTTTGGCGCTTTTGTGGAGCTGGTGCCGGGAGTGGAGGGCATGGTCCATATCAGCGAACTGAGCTGGTCGCGGGTTGAAAAGCCAGAGGACATTGTCGCCTCAGGCGATACCCTCACCGTCCGGGTATTGAAAATAGAGACCGGCGACAAAAAAGGGCAAAAGAAGATCGGCCTGTCCGTCAAACAGGCCCAGGGAGATCCCTGGGAAACAGTCGAGGCCAAGTTTTCGGCGGGCAGCCGCGTGACCGGAAAAGTAACCCGCTGTATGAAATTCGGTGCTTTTGTGGAAATTGCCCCGGGAATCGAGGGCTTGGTGCACATCAGCGAAATGAGTTATACCAAAAGGGTACTCCATCCGGCGGACGAAGTTTCACCCGGGCAAAATGTGTCCGTCATGATTAAAGATATCGATCTGGGCCAGCGTCGAATTTCCATGAGCCTAAAAGATGCGGAAGGAGATCCCTGGCTGGAGGTGGGCGAAAAATTCAAAGTCGGCAGCCAGGTGGAGGGTGTTGTTGAAAAAAAGGAAGGGTTCGGCATTTTTATCAACCTGGCACCCGGCATCACCGGGTTGTTGCCCAAGTCGAACATCGCCCAATCTGAAAACCCGGCCAAGATCGAAGGCTGCAAGGCCGGAGAAACGCTGAAAGTCGTCATTCAAAGGCTAAATGCGACCGAACGTAAAATATCCCTGGCACCAGCGGATATGGCCGACAGCGGGGACTGGCAGGAATATTCTGGACAGGGGAACAGCCAACCCCTGGGTACCCTGGCGGAAAAGTTACAACAAGCGTTAAAATCAAAGAAATGAAATAGACATTCAAGCTGCTAGGGCATCAGGTTGAAAATGGTTTTCCTTCAGCCTAAACGCCTTCAGCCTAACCACCTGTATTTAGGAGACAGTCCATGGCAAAACCAGACATTCTTGACCTTATAATCATCGGCAGTGGGCCGGGCGGTTTAACCGCGGCTATTTACGCAGCCCGGGCAACCCTCAATGCGGTTATTGCCGAAAAAGGAGTTGCCGGAGGCCAGGTCACCATGTCGGACGAGGTCGAGAATTGGCCCGGGACTGAGCGGATCAGCGGATCGGAGCTGGCCCTAAACATGGCGCAGCACGCCCAGGCGTACGAGATCGACACCATCACCCGCGAAGTCGCTGAAATCATCCCGGGTGAAGACTGCCACCGGGTCCGCTTCGACAACGACGAAATCCTCGAAACACATACCGTCATCCTGGGAACGGGCGGCAGCCCGCGCAAACTGGAAATCCCCGGTGAAGAGGAGCATTATGGGAAGGGCGTTTCCTATTGCGCCGTGTGTGACGGGTTCTTTTTCAGGGGTAAAACCGTGGTCGTGGTCGGGGGGGGCGACAGCGCCTGCGAGGAAGCGGCCTACCTGGCCAAACTGGCCGGTAAAGTTTACATTGCGCACCGTCGCGATCAGCTGCGGGCCACCCGGCTTTTGCAAAAACGGGTGATGGAGACAGAGAACATTGAAATCCTTTGGAACACAGTTCTCACCGCCATTGAAGTAAAAGGCTCGGACGGTGTGGGCGCGGTGGCCCTGCAGGATACAGTTAGCGGCGAAGTGCGCAGTCTTGATACGGACGGCGTGTTCATTTTTATCGGATTCGTCCCCAACAATGCCATCGTACCGGCGGGGGTCGAGTTTGCCGAGGAAGGGTATGTGGTCACCGATGAAAAATGCGAAACCGCCATACCCGGTATTTACGCCATCGGCGATCTAAGGTATAAATTTGCCCGGCAAATTATCACCGCAGCCGCCGACGGCTGCACCGCGGCCTTGGCCGCCTCCCATTTTGTGGAGCACAAAAAAGCGCAGCAGAACTGATAATTAAACCCCGGTGTCCGTTCACAAATGGTAGGTTTTTATTTAGAAGATCTATCAAAGACCAAACGGACTTAGCTGATCGAAAAACTACTCCATGCAAATGATGGTGCTTCGCTCTAAAGGGTAGCTTTTAGTTCTGGGCAAGGCCGCAGCATTCTGTGCAACCGGAGGCGTAGATAATCTACGTTGAGGATTGCACTGAAGCGAGAACGCAGCCCAGGGCTAAAAGATGCCCTTTAGAGCGAAGCACCCAGCGGACGAGCGGCACCCCGCTATAAAAATTATCCCTCACGAAAGTGACGTTGCGATTAGACCGGAATAAGCAGCGTCCGAAAGTGGACACCATGGTTACCATCACCAAAGAATTTACTTTTGACGCTGCCCACCGGCTTTACCGCCCGGACCTCAACGAATCCCAAAATCAAGAGCTGTACGGCAAGTGCTGTACCCTCCACGGGCACACCTATCGGCTGCAGGTAACGATCTCCGGTGAAATCGATGCCGGCGGCATGATCATCCATTTTTCCAATCTCAAAAAGCTGGTCCGAGACAAAATCATCGCCCGTTACGATCACGCTCTGTTGAACGATCTGGAAGAGTACCGGGACTGCCCGACCACGGCCGAAAACATGGTCCTCCGGATTTTCGACGCCTTGCGGCCGGACCTGGACCAGCGAAAGATTGTCTTGGAATCGGTCACTCTTTACGAAACCCCGACTTCCTGGGCCACAATTACCAAAGATGATTGAAATAACAGAAATTTTCAGCTCCTTGCAGGGGGAGGGGCCATTCATGGGCCGGCCGGCCACGTTTATCCGCCTCAGTGGTTGCCTGGAACCTTACTGCCCCTGGTGTGACACCGCCTATGCGCGTGAAAACGGCCACCAATTGGATTTGTCCGCTATTTTGGACAAGGTCGCCGAACAGGGAAATGATTTGGTGGTCGTCACTGGGGGAGAGCCTTTCTTACAGTGGGAAACCGGCCTGTTAGATCTGGAAAATCTCTTAATTGAAAGTGGTTACCAGGTACAATACGAAACCAGTGGCAAACTCGGTATCCCGGGTAACACCAGGGGACACGTTGTGTGTTCACCCAAGTTTCTGGAAGGTCGCTGGTGGTTCGATACCCAGTATGTTTCGAGCGTGGATTATTTCAAATTTGTGGTGGCGGATGATTTCGAGCACGTATCAAAGTTTATTCAAACCCATAAAATACCATCGCACAAGGTCTGGATTATGCCCCTGGGGGCCACCCGTAGCGAACAACAGGCACGGTTGGCAGATGTCTGGAACTTTTGCGAAACCCATAAATTCAATTTTGCGCCCAGGCTGCATACCCTCGCGTTTGATAATAAAAGAGGGGTTTGAGGCTTCCGGCCGGTGGGCCAGAAGCCAGGGGTTTAGGCTGAAGGCTTTTAGACTGAAGGAAAATTACAATGATCTCAGTAGACACCGTTATCGTTTTGTCCGGCGGCATGGATTCAGCGGTGCTGCTGGCAGATACCCTGGCACAAAATAAGGCTGTGACGGCCATCAGTTTCGATTATGGGTCCAAGCACAACGCCCGGGAACTGCCCATGGCGGAAGCATTCTGCCGTGCGCGGCAGGTGGGCCATAAAATCGTCCAACTGCCTTTCATCAATGATCTTTTCACGTCCAGTCTGCTCCGTTCCGGCGAGTCAATTCCCGACGGCCACTACGAAGAAGAAACCATGAAAAGCACCGTGGTGCCCTTTCGCAACGGGATTCTGATGTCCATCGCCGTGGGCCTGGCCGAATCGGCCGGTGCTACAGAGGTCCTGCTCGGGTCGCATGCCGGTGACCATTTCATCTATCCGGATTGCCGTCCGGAATTCAACGCCGCCTTTGCCGAAGCGGCTTACCTGGGGACCGACAAGCAGGTGCAAGTACGGTTTCCGTTTGCCGACCGGGACAAGCGGGACATCGGTGATATGGGCCGCCGGTTGGGCGTGGATTTTGAAAAGACCTGGACGTGCTACAAGGGTCGCGAAACCCACTGCGGCAAATGTGGTGCCTGCCAGGAACGCAAATATGCCTTGCGGGCAGAGGAGGGGCTCGATCCAACCACCTATGAAACCTGAAAATACCGACCACAATCCCCTGGGAAAAGAGGTCCTCCATAGCCAGTCCTACCATCCCGGCCACCTGTACCCGGTGCCCCGGGCTGAAGGCCGCAACGAGATCGGCCTTGGGGATAAGCTGCCATTTAGCGGGTCGGATATATGGAACGCATATGAGATATCATGGCTAAACAAACTCGGCCGGCCTGAAATCGCAATCGGACAATTTGTTTTTCCCGGTGATAGTCCTAACCTGATCGAGTCTAAATCTCTGAAATTGTATCTCAATTCCCTAAACATGGAGAGTTTTGACTCGATGGCGGCCGTTGAGACCACCATTGCCAAAGATCTGACTGATAAGGCCGGAAGGCCGGTCGATGTGGTTCTTTACAAAGTTGATGATTTTGCTGTAGCGAACATCGACGAACCGCCAGATCATTGCCTGGATCATCTGGAAATCGAAGTCCCCGACCACCGGCTGGATCCGAGTACGTTAAGCACGCTGCCCGAAAGGGCTGAGGAAACCCTCTACTCCAACCTGTTGCGCACCAACTGTCCGGTCACCGGTCAGCCGGATTGGGGCACCGTCGTCATTCGCTACAGCGGTCAACGACTCGATCCGGCCGGATTGTTGAAATATATCGTTTCCTACAGGGAACACACCGGGTTTCACGAGAACTGCGTGGAGAGAATTTTCTGTGACATTTTAAAACGTTGCAACCCGGAGCAGCTATTCGTCCAGGCCCAGTTCACCCGCCGGGGCGGACTGGATATCAACCCCTGGCGGGCCAATTACGATGTCAATCCGGAGTTTGTGAGATTTGTGCGGCAATGAAAAACACGACGTCGGAAGTCGGAGATCAGATGACGGAAAGGACCTGGTTTTCGATGTATCTGACATCCGACTTCTGACTTCGGGCCTCCGGGGTTTTACCTGCCCCCCTCTCCCACCAGCGTAAACGGTGCCCAGAACATAGGATGGGCATAGGCATAGACCGCCTGATTGGTTTTGGGGTCCCGATAGACCCCGGTATCCAGCAGTTTCAGCATGCTCTTTTGCAGGGCAACCGCCCGTGAGAGGGTGGGGTCGGCTTCCTGCTGGCGAAACAACTCCGTGGTCAGCAGTTTTGCCGAAGCGCTTTCCACCGGCCAGTTGCTCACCAGCAGCGCCCGGGTGCCGGCATAGAAGAACGCCTGGCCCAGTCCGGAGACCGCTTCGCTGCCGGCCCCTTGTCCCGCGGCCGTGTTGCAGGCCGACAGCACCACCCAGTCCGCATTAAGACGCAGGCCCATGATTTCGCCCATGGTCAGGATACCGTCGTTGTCGGTATCACCCGTAACCGTGGGAGAAGAGAGTGCCAGGGCCGGCTGCCGCAGCCCGTCCAGGTCGCCCGGCACCAAACCGTGAGTGGCGAAGACGAGGACCCGGCGGTCGGACAGGTCTGTTTTCTTTACAATCAATTCGCTGGCAGCCTGTCCCAGGTAGACATCTTTGGACACATCCGCTTTTAACGCCCGGGCAATCGACAAGACCTCTTCCCGGGTGTCCGGCAAGGGTTGCAGCATCTCCAGGGTAGCCGAGGTCAGTTGCCCCTCATCCAGGGAGGCCTCTTTGGTGATGCGAATAGCACGGGTTGCAATGCCCAGCGAACCAGGGACGCCGAGTCCGGCACTTGCAACAAGCGCCTGCTCTTTGCTGAAAACCGGATCGCCGAAGCCGGCCAGAGCACGACGGTTGGGATCGGTCTGCGGTAGTGATCGCAGGGTAATGAGCGAACCGGGTGAGGGTAGCACCGTTAGACTGTATTCTCGGACCAGCCAGGGGACTTGACGGTATTCTGATAATGGGATCTTCTTATTTAATTTCAGGCCCTTGCCACCGGTGGGCAGTAATGCAAAAGGCAGGTGCCCGAGGGGCCCGTCCGGGATAATGATCAGGTGTTTGGCTTGCTTCCAGGAAGAGCGTACCGGTTCCAGCAGCGACTGATAAAGGCGATGGGCAGCGGCTATGTCAAACGGGGGCAACGCATCCAGGGAGGCGCCCTGTGGTGTCACGCTGTCGCGGATAGTTTGCACATCCACGGCAATGGCGTTTTCTTCGATTGGAATCGCCGTGAACCCGAGGCGGCCTCTTCCCGATAGTGCCCAAACAAAGGTTGTCTCATTACCGCTGTAATAGGCCAGTAATGCTTCATCTTTTTGTAAAGTTGTCTGGAGCGCGGAGAGCTTTTTGGGTCGTGGGCGGGTTAGCTCGGCGTAGGCCGGGAAATCCGCTTCGATTTCCTCCAATATGACTTCACGGGCCTGGCGTAGCTGGTTGATCTCCTTCTCGAGTGCCTCTGTCCGCTTGCCGCCGCCGTCGCTTTGAGCTTCCGAATTCAATAGCACGGCGTTCAATGCCGTGATCTTCTTGCCGGCATCCTGTTCCTGGCGAACCAGGTCGGCCAGACGGCGGTCTTTGGCGGCAATCCGGGTACTGCTGGCCGCGACAGCCTGTTGGACAGCATGTCCCCGGATTGCATCGGCCAGGAGAAAAGTTTTTTCGGCGGCCGTTTTCATATCCTCCTTATTCGCGGCGATAAGGGCCATGTAGGCCTCAACGATAACTCGCAAACGTCGATTGAAAGCTACTTGAGCGCCGGCTTCGGCTCCCGATGCCCGGCTATGTTTTAAAAGGAGCGGCACGGCACTGTTAAAATTTTTCTCGGCTAAGCTGCTATTTTGCTGCCGGTACTGGGCTGTCGCAAGCAGGCCGCGGATCTCGGCGGTCCGATAGTGGTTGGCCCCATACTGGTTGCCGGCGGTCTTCAGGGCGTTCATCAACTTTTTTTCTGCCCGGGAATATTCTTTGTTGGCCAAGAGGGCGTAGGCCCAGTCCGGGTCATTCGCAAAACGGAGTTTAAAAATTCGGGGTGTGTTTTGCAGGTTGTTCCGGATGATTTCAAACTGTTCGAGGGCTTCCGCCGGCCGACCCTGGGCCAGCAGGGCCTTGGCCAGTCCGAGGTGGGCCAAGTTCAGGTCCAGTTGCCAGCAGTTGAAGCCGTAAACGCGATACCCCCCAATTGCCGCCTTGGTTAACACTTCTGCATCGGCATACCTTCCCTGTTGATAGAACAGGCGTCCAAGCATGGATAGGGTTCGCAACTTGCTGGTCGGCACCCCGCCTTTAAACGAAAAACGGTTCAAAGACTCCCTCAGTACCAGTTCCGCCTCCACCGGGCGGCCCTGCATCAGAATAACTTCCCCGAGGTCAGGCATCAACTGGGTCTGGATATCGTAAAAGAGTGTTCTTGCCGTGATTGCCTTCCCCTGCTCACATAATTTCTGTGCTTTTCGATAATATGTTTCCGCCTCGGTGTAATTCGCCTGGAGTCGCGCCAGAGAAGCGCGCCCTAAAGCATAGTTGGCCTGGGCCTGATATCGACCGGAATGAGACCTGTAAAGCGCTGTATTGCCGCCGCCCATAGCCCAACGGGCAGCTGAAAAGTCTCCGATAGCAGCATAACTTGTGGCCAGGTGCGGTCGATAAAGGGGTGGCTGCGCAAATTGACTTTTACTGAGTGCGGTCTTGATGATGGTAATTGCCTCGACATACTGTCCGCGGTTCATGGCCTCGCGGCCGCGAACGAAAAGCATGTCCGGCAGGCAGCCGGCTGCATCGCTGCTATATCCGCCCTTTTGGCAATACCACTGCAGATCTTTGATGAGCTGTTCAATATCGACCGGTTCGGGCGGCTCATTTTTACATACGTCCTCGTCGAATCTTGAAAGGTAACCTTCAGGAGCCAAATCTGCCGCGACACCAGCCCGTGGTGGTGGTGTAAATCCATGCTCACTGCCGGCACTGATCTGCTTGGCGTCCTCCAGCGAGATGTTTGAGGTGGTTTTGCATGAAACTACTAAAAATAGAGAAACAAACAAAAATAAAAGAAAATGGCAGCGACCAATTGACAACCGATCAAATATGGACATTCGTTTCCTCCATAGTAATCAATAATACTACCCAAAGACCACTCTATTCCAGATCGACCGTATAGTCCATTTTTTCAAAGCCCTATTTTGAGCCTTCCCCCACCAGAACAAACGGCGCCCAGAACATAGGGTGCGCGTAAGCATAGACCGCCTGGTTGGTTTTGGGGTCCCGATAGACCCCGGTATCCAGCAATTTTAACATGCTCTTTTGCAAGGCCACCGCCCGTGAGAGGGTGGGGTCGGCCTCCTGCTGGCGGAACAGTTCCGTGGTCAGCAGTTTGGCTGAAGCACTTTCCACCGGCCAGTTGCTGACCAACAGTGCCCGGGTGCCGGCATAGAAGAATGCCTGGCCCAGGCCCGAGACCGCTTCGCTGCCGGCCCCCTCACCGGCGGCTGTATTGCAGGCCGACAGCACCACCCAGTCCGCGTTTAATCGCAATCCCATGATTTCGCCCATGGTCAAGATACCGTCGTTATTAGTGTCACCCGTCACCGTGGGAGAAGATAGCGCCAGGGCCGGCTGCCGCAGTCCATTCAGGTCGCCCGGCACCAGGCCGTGAGTGGCAAAGACCAGGACCCGGCGGTCGGACAGGTCTGTTTTCTTTATAATCAATTCACTGGCGGCCTGCCCCAGGTAAACGTCCTGGGCCATATCCGCTTTCAACGCCCGGGCAATGGACAGGACCTCTTCCCGGGTATCGGGCAGGGGCTGGAGCATCTCCAGGGTGGCAGAGGTCAATTGCCCCTCATCCAAAGAGGCTTCTTTTGTGATGCGGATAGCGCGGGTCGATATCTTATGCAAACTCAGCTTATTCGCTGCCAGGATAGCCGCCTGTTGTTGATTGAAAACCGGATCGCCGAATCCGGCAAAGGCCCGGCGATTCGGGTCGGGGATTGGCAGCTGCCGCAGCGTCAACAGGGAACCTGCGGAGGGCAGGACCGTGATGCTGTGGTCCCGGATCAGCCAGGGTACCTTGCGATAGCCGGCTAGCTGTACGTGCCCGATCGATTTGGAAATCCGTTTGGGTCCTACCAGCAGGCTAAACGGCAGGTGCCCCAGGGACCCGTGGGGTACGATGATCAGGTGCCCGGCATCTTTCCAGGTCTCTTTTACCGGTTCCAATAGGCCTTGGTACAATTGGCGGGCCGCACGCAAATCAAAGCGCGGGAGATCGCTCAGTTCAAGCCCTTTGGGCGTGAGGCTTTGCCGGATCGCGTCAACCTTCTGGGAGATGTCAACGCTGTTTAACGGCAACCTGGCAAAGCCGGAAAGCCCCTTACCCGAAACCGACCAGACAAAAGCATTATCCTTGCCAAGGTAATAGGCCAGTAAGGCTTCATCGGGCTTCAAGGCTGCTTGTATCTCTGTCATCTTTTTGGGTCTTGGCCGGGTAATTTCAGCATAGTTCGGAAAGTTTTCTTCGATTTCATCAAGAATCACCAAACGGGCCTGGCGCAGCTGGGCAATCTCCTTTTTTAATGTCTCCGTCTGCCCGCTCCCGCCGTCGGATTGGGACATTGAATTCAACAGCACAGTATTGAGTGCCGTTATCTTTTTGCCGGCGTCCTGTTCGCGACGCACAAGGTCCGCGAGACGGCGGTCTTTGGCGGCAATCCGTGTCCCGCTGGCTATTACCGCCTGCTGGACAGATGTCCCGCGCAGGGAGTCGGCAATGCGAAACGTGGTTCGGGCCGCTGCGGCCCTATCTTTCTGGGTGGTAGCCATATAGTCCAGGTATGCCTCGGCAATGCGGCCCAGGCGACGGTTGAACGCCACTCGCGCAGCTGCTTCTTGTTCCGATTCTCGGCTGTATTTGAGGAGGGTCGGAAGCGAATCAGCAAAATTCTTTTCTGCTGCTTTCGTTTTGGACTGCCGGTGTTGGGCCACTGCCAGCAGGCCCCTGATTTCAGCAGTTTTAGGATGATCGTCCCCATACTGGTCCCGGGCGGCTTTTAACGCGTTACCCAGTTTTTCTTCGGCCTGCTTGAACTCGCCGTTGGCCAGCAGGGCGTAGGCCCAATCCGGATCGTTGGCAAACCGGAGCTTAAATATTTCGGGGGTATGCCGCATGTTTCGGCGGATCAGATCAAACTGTTCCAGAGCCTCGGCAGCACGCTCCCGGGCCAACAGCACCCGGGCCAGATTGTGATGGGCAATATTGAGGTCCAGTTGCGAGCAGAGGGTGCCGTAAATCCGCGACCTGCCGATCGCGGCGCGGGTCGTGGTCTCCGCCTCTGCGTACCGCCCCTGCTCGAAAAACACCCGCCCGAGCATCATCGAGGCCCGAATATGACCAGTGCTGCTGCTGCCGCTCCAATGCACGAAATAGATCAGCATATCCCGCAACATCAACTCGGCTTCTACCGGTCGCCCTTGCATGAGAAGCACTTCGGCAAAGTCCGGAAGCATCTGAAATTCCGTGTCAAGGAACACGTTGTAGTTGGCGGTAATATAGGTCCCGCGTTTGCAGAGCTTCTGGGCCTTGCGGTAATGGACCTCCGCCTCCCGGTAATCCCCTTTTAAGCGCGCGAGGCTGGCCCGGCCGATCGCGTAATTGGCCTCGGCCTGATATCTACCGGATTGAGACCGGAAAAGCGATGTATTACCGCCTCCCATAGCCCAGCGGGCCGCTGAAAAATCTCCGATGGCAGCATAACTTGTTGCCAGGTGCGGCCGGTAGCGCTCCGCGCTGGCTCCCTGGTCCTTGGCGATGGCCTCCTTGATCAGGGCAATGGCCTCCACATATTGGCCGTGGTTCATGGCGTCCCGGCCTCTGGCAAAAAGCGTATCCGACAAACAATATTGGCTTCCCGCGCCGTGCCCCCCCCGCTGGCACCCTAAAGCAATGTCATCGATGACCCGGTCTATATCAACAGGCACCGGCGGCTCATCTTTGCAGGGTTTATTGACAAGTTCCAGGTACTCCGGGTTGTACAGCCTGTTCGACAGTCCGGCGCGCGGGGGTGGTGCAATTCCGTCCGTGCCGACAGCGGTGATTTTGCGGGCATCCTCCAGGGTGATATCCGTAGCGGTTCGGCAGCCGGCCAAACCAAAGATTAGAAATATCAGGATGAGAAAAAGGGCAGGGGGAAACCGGAAAAGACGCAATCGTTCGAACATCAATACCTCCAATTACCTGGTGATGGTAGGTCATTGTGCAAGAAGGCTTTTTTGAGATAGCCTCTATACCGATTGTCATAATTATGTTCCGTTATTTTGTCACTCTGAGCGGAGCGAAGAGTCCCCCACATGCCAGGGCTATCTTTCATCGTAAGGGATTCTTCGTCGTTTCACTCCTCAGAATGACAGGATAGACCAATCGAAACATATTTTTGGCAATCGTTCTAATCGAGTACTCGTTCTAATCGAGTACTCAATGAGGCTAAGTATGTCAACCAACGGCCGGCAACAATTGCTTTGAAACCGGGAGTGAAATGGTATAAAGATGGGGCCTTGAATCAGGCTCTAAGCTCTTTTATTGGAAGGAAATTCAAGCGTGGTCGCTTATTTGAAAAAGCAGTGGTTCTTTATCGGCATCGCCGTCATGATCCTCATCGCGTTCAGCCTGCCGGGGGTGGGGCTTTTCATGCGGGCGCACAACGTCCTGAATATCGGGATCTTCATGGCCTTTTTCATCACCGGACTGACCCTGGAAACATCGAGCCTGCTCGAACAGCTGAAAAACGTCAAAGTCCTGACCGCTGCCCTGATGTCGTCACTCTTTATCTTTCCCGGCCTGGCCTACTTTCTGGCGCAACTGGTTTTCAAGCCCTGGCCGGATTTTTCCATCGGCGCCCTGATTATCGGGGTGGCCCCGGTAACGGTTGCCTCAGGAACGGTGATGACGGCCATTGCCCTGGGCAACGTGCCCTTAAGCCTGTTCATCTGTGTGCTGTGCAACTTTCTCTCGATACTGACCATTCCTTTCGTACTAAACCTGTTTTTGCAATTCGGTGATGCGGTCATCGAACTGCCGGTCCTGCAGATGCTCACCGGACTGACGATCAAAGTCCTCCTACCGACCCTGATCGGACAGCTGTTGCGCCCAAAACTCAAAGAGTTCATCGCACCCTACAGCAAGGCGTTTTCGATCTTCAACCAGGCCATTGTCCTGCTGATCATCCTCAACGCCGTGGCCAGTTCTACCGGAAAAATTATGGAGGTCGGACCGGTATTGGCCCTGGTGTTCGGTTTCATGATCGGGCTGCATGTCCTGATCCTGGTTATGAACTTCGGGATTTCAAAACTACTGAAACTGGATCGCCCCTCCACTTCGGCATTTACCATCCACACCTCCCAGAAAACCCTGACCATCTCATACCTGGTCTGGGCCGGCTATTTCGCCACGGCTTACCCCATGGCCCTGATCCCGGCCATCTGCTACCATCTGACTCAAATGATTATGGATACGATTGTGGCACACCGGTTTAGGCGACAGGCGGAATTGGCGGAAGGGTAGCTCCGTCATGCCGGACTCGATCCGGCATCCAGACTTCTAATTGCCTGAAGTGATGTGGATTCCGGGTCAAGCCCGGAATGACATATCCAGTAACGGCTGGTTTTTAGTTATGATCCTTTCTATATCACCGGGCTAACGGCCCTCTACTATATGGACTCCAGGGTATATTCCCTGCTCCCCAACCCAATCTCTTCGGCATATTCCAGCTGGTAAGCCCAATCCACGTTTTCGTATATCCCCCGGAACTTGTCGCCGCCCGGTTCGGTGTTGGTTTTCAGGCAGCTGCCGGGCAGGGCGTGCTCCTGGTTGACCAGGTCGACCGAAGCCTGGTCGATGGCCACCGGGTCGGTGGATGCCAGGATACCGATGTCGCGGGTGATGGGCGCATCGTTATACGGATAGCAGTCGCAGGCAGGAGAAACGTCGGTAATGAAGTTGATGTAAAGCGCCTTGCCCGGTTTGTTCTGGAGCACCCCGACGGTGTACTCCATCATGTTCTCCAAAAAGACCGGAATTGACTGATTCCACTGGATCTGAATGGCCTCGTTGGGGCAGATCAGGATGCATTCGCCGCAACCAATGCACTTTTCAGGATCGATTTGGGCTTTTTCGTCCACCATGGAAATCGCGGTCTGAGAACAGTGGGGCAAACACTCCTCGCAGGCAATACATCTTTTGCGTTTGACCTTGGGACTGACGGTCGAGTGCTGGGCCAGTTTGCCTTTGCGCGACGCACAGCCCATACCCACGTTTTTGAGGGTGCCCCCAAAGCCGGAAAGTTCATGCCCCTTGAAGTGGGCCACGGAAACGAGGGCATCCGCCTCCATGATCTCCTTGCCGATATAAACCTCCCTGTAATTCTTGAGATTGACTTCCACTGCGGTTTCCGATTTGCCCCGCAGGCCGTCGGCTATCACCAGGGGCGCACCGACAACGGAATAGGCAAAACCATTTTGAATGGCGGTGGTAAGATGACCCGGGGCGTCCGAGCGGGTCCCGGAATAGAGGGTATTGGCATCGGTCAGAAACGGCTGTCCGCCTTCATTGGCGATGGTTTCTACTATCTTTCTCAGAAATACCGGACGGATAAAGGCGGTGTTGCCCAGTTCTCCAAAATGCAGTTTCACAGCCACCAGGTCCCGGTTGCCGACCACATTCATCAGTCCGGTGCGTTCCATGAGCCGGCCCAGCCGGGTGACCAGGTTTTCTTTGTGTGAGGCTCTTAGATCTGAAAAGTAAACGTTGCTGGCCATCTTTTCCCCCTTGAAATTTGAATGCTAACAATCTGCCTTCTATAATGTTTGTTCGCCCTCCCCTTGTCCGGCGTAGCCTCAGGCGAAGACGGGCCGACCCCTCCCGTCAAGGAAGGGGAGCTTTTCCGACTCCGGACTCCTGACCCCTGACCACAGGGATTATCTTCTACCTTATACCTTACAGCTTAAACCTTATACCTCAGATGGATCCTTACCTAAAACCCTTTCCATCTAAACCGGAATGTGTCAAAAAGCCCGTATGTCCAGAGGCAACGAAGGCAGTTTGAATAAGTTGAAAGCGATCTACACCCTGCATGCCGAGCTCATGGAGACTCTGGACCTGGCCTGCCTGCCCGGGTGCGATCTGTGCTGTACCCGCAATGTAAGTGTGACGACCCTGGAGGCCGACCTGATTGCCAACCATCTGAAAAAGATCGACATTCCCGATTGGGAAGGGCGCCTCACATTGTCCAAAAACTTGCCCCGCTTCAAACCGCTCGTAACAACCAACGGGCTGGCACATCTTTGTCGCCTTGGCAAAGAACCACCGGAAGAAACCGTCAATCCGGACTGGCGGCCTTGCCCGTTTCTGGTCGATCACCGCTGCTCGATTTATGAGGTCCGCCCTTTTGCCTGCCGCTGCATGGTCTCAAAATCCGTTTGTCAGCCCGGCGGGCAGGCTGAAATTGACGATTACCTGTTGGCTTTGAATACCGTTTTCATGCAGTTTATCGAACACGCCGATGCCAAAGGCTATACCGGCAACCTGATCGATATGCTGCCGCTGGAAAACAGGAACGACAATGATACCGAATACATACCAAACCGGCCCATCGAAATGATTCTCCTGCCGCCGGAGTATCAGGCGCAGGGCCGCGAGATCATCACCCAACTGAGTGCTCTTTTTCCTTGAAACCCTTCATCAAATGGTCATTCGAGTTTCCGCTTGGGTCATGCCGGTCCCGGATCTTGTCCGGGATGACGTATCCGGCATCCAGAAGACAGCTTGGCAAAGATTCTGGATTCCGGCTTTCGCCGGAATGACGCGCGAGACCGCCACCAGATTGAATCTTAATTACAAGCCAAAAAGTTCCTTCGCATTCCCCCCGCAAATGGCTGCTTTTTCCTCGCCGCTCAATCCGGCCGCATCCATCTCTTGGAAATAGCGTTCCGGTTTGAGCAGGCAATAGTCCGTTCCGAAAAGAATGCGGTCCACTCCAGCCAAATCCACTGCCAGGCGGTAGATGTCCGGGCGATATAAAAACGGCGAAGCGGCCGTATCGAACCAGACATTGGTAAGAGACGGTTTTACTTCCTTTTTCAGCAGGTTATAGAAAAAAATACCGCCGCCCCAATGGGCCAGAATCAGTTTGTTATCAGGGTACTGTTTGATCAGATCATATATCTGGATCAGGGTGTTGGGCGTTTTACCGGGGTACGTGTGCCCCACCGGTTCGTTGGTATGGATCATGACGGGCAGGTCATTTTCCCGGCAGATCTCCATGGCCGGCGCCAATTGGTCGCGGCAGCGTTTGTCGATCCCGGAACGATAAAAGGCCAGTTCGCCCATACCGGCGGCACCGGCCGCGGCACAGCGCGCCACTTCCTCTTCATAATGGGTCGTCAGAGGGTCGAAACAACCCATGGCTACCAGTCTATCCGGGTGTTTGGCACAGGCGTTGAGTACATAGTCATTGTTCAGCTTGCAGGTGGCCATGTTGGCCCAGGGGAATCCGCAGACAACCGCTTTGTCCACCCCCTGTTCATCCAGCATGGCCAGCACATCAGCGGTGCTGGCCATATTCGCTGCATCGGAGCCGTATAGAAGCTCAAAGGCCGGTTCGTTTTGAAAATAGGTGGCTTTATTTTCGCGGATTCGCTTTGGGAATATGTGAACATGAACATCGATGATCATTTAAGGAACTCCTTTTAAACATTATAGGCGTACATATTTCATTCGAATCGCTATCGGGATCGGAATCGTTTCTGGTTGGATCCAGCCTTGATCGATCCCGATAGCGATTTCGATCCCGATTTCGATGCGGTCTAAAAACCTTTCAGATAATTTCTATTGCTCTAAATTGTAATGCTTAGAAGCGGTTTCTGTTGAATATTCTTCATGTTCCCCGCCAACAAACCGGCGGTATCAAATTGAACAAAAGAGCCCATATGCAGGCTTGACCTTGCCGAACAAGGCTATTATGTTAACCGCATCAATCGCGATTTGCAAAGATTATCCACATCTAAACGGAGGTTCACATGTATTTTGATCAGCCTGGTAAAGTCAATACCCGGGAAACCTTAACGGCAGCATATGACAGAGCCCGGGAGCTCGGGCTGGATGAGGTTGTACTGGCCTCCACATCCGGTGAAACCGCCTTTGTGGCCCTGGAAATTTTCAAGGATTTTCGCATTACGGCGGTGACTTATCACCATGGATACATTGAACCGTTTAAACCGATCATGCCTTACCGCACGCGCAAACAGCTCGAGGAAAAGGGGGTCTCCGTCATATCGGCCACGCATGCCCTATCCGGGGTGGAGCGGGCCGTGGCCAAAAAGCACAGTGGCGTATACCCGGCGCTGCTCATTGCGGACACCTTGAAATTGTTCGGCCAGGGCACCAAGGTCGCCGTAGAGGTTACTATTATGGCGGCGGATGCGGGCACCTTGACCGGCGAGGATATCATTGCCATCGGCGGCTCGTCCAAAGGCGCGGACACCGCCCTGGTCGTGAAACCGGCCAATCAGTCCAACCTGTTCGACCTGCGCATCAGGGAAATTGTTTGTAAACCCCGGCACTTTAAAATGGCCACATGATCTTCATTGCGGGTGTATCTCCCAAAACGACCGTCATTGACCAAACCCCGCGACTCTGTCCGAACTGCGGCCTGGCCCAGGCCCGGCTGCAACGGGTGGACCACTGGCTCAGTTTCTTTTTCATCCCGCTATTGCGGGTGAAAAAAGGAGACGAATTTCTATTTTGCAACCGCTGCGATCACCCAGTTTATGAATCGTTCACCGGCAAGGCGGACGCACAAAACCATTATGAAGATAACTGCTCGGGTTGCAGCCGCGCCCTTGAAAGAGATCATCTCTTTTGCCCCTATTGCGGACAACCCCGGCAACGATAAATTGAGTTATGGCTTACAACAGAAGTCTAACAATTAGAGCGCCTCTATTTTGGATGCATTAGGTTAACTAAATCCTTAATTAGAAGCACGAAATTCGGAATGTTCTCAAGGCGAACGCCGCAAACAATATTAAAATTCAAATGCGACAATGACAAAAACAGGTCTAAAGGCTTGCACAATGGGCTTTATTTGTTTCTTTGGGTCATTGTGATTTGGCTTTTTTGTTTCGAATTTCGTCATTCGAATTTCGAATTTTCCCGCTAAATGAATTCTCAAACAGAACCAACCATCGACATTCCCGTGGAGCGCCACGTGGTCCTCGTGCATCCGGATGTGCACTGGAATACCGGCAACATCGGCCGCACCTGTATCGGCGCCGGGGCCTACCTGCACCTGATCCGCCCATTAGGCTTTTCCCTCGACAGCCGCCAGGTGAAACGGGCCGGCCTGGATTACTGGTCCAAAGTCGATTTGTCGACCTGGGATGATTTCGATAGCTTTCAAAAAGCACTGCAGGTTCGTGAATCAGAGGTCGTCCTCTTAACGAAAAACGGAAACCGCGCCTTCTGGTCGATGCCGTCACCCCAGCGCTTGTTTCTCGTATTCGGATCAGAAACCAGAGGACTGCCCGCCGCCATTTTGGAGCAATATCCGGAGGCAACCTATCATATTCCCGTTTCCCGCGAGATCCGCAGCCTCAACCTGTCCACCGCAGCCGCCATTGCACTTTATGAAAGTCTGCGGGCGAATCCGCCCTCGCATGGTTGGTCGCCGGACTCATTTTGATGACTCAACCACTGTAAACCGCCGTCAACCGTGACTTTCACCTTTAATTCAATTTGACTTTAACCGGGCGGTGTTTATTTTCCACCCACAAAAATATCTTTTAAAATAGAAGTGGTTACAAAGCCTTCGATCAGGCTCAAAGTCCAGTCTGCGCTCTTTGAGCTACGCCTGGCAAGCAAGGCGGCCACGAGGTTCGGACCGGAGGAATATATGGAATACTTCGAGGATCCGAACCGAGTGCCCAACGCAAAGATTGCGCCTGAGGGGAGGTTTTGAAACCGCTTCTCCTTGTGTATCAGGAGGATACAGATGCGTTTGGACAAGTTCACAATCAAATCTCAGGAACTGATCCAGAATGCCCAGTCCCTGGCCACCCAAAGCAGCCACCAGCAAATCGAGCCGGAACATCTGCTGCGGGCCATGCTGGAGGACAAGGAGTCCGTGGCGGTCTCCATGATTCGCAAGCTTGGCGCGGCACCCCAGGATGTCCTGCGGGATACGATTGGGATGCTTGAAAAGCTACCCAGAGTCCAGGGCGGGGTCGATGCATTTTTAGCGCCGCGGGCCCGCAAGATCCTCGAAGCCGCTTTCTCCGAAGCCACCAAAATGAAGGATCAGTACGTCAGTATCGAACACATTTTGCTGGCCATCACGGACGACAAATCCTGCGAAGCATCCAAAATCCTGGCCGGGTACGGCATCAACCGTGATGCGCTGTTACAAGGGTTGATGGAAATTCGCGGCAGCCAGCGTATTACCGATCCCAATCCGGAAGAAAAATATCAGGCCCTGGAGAAGTTCAGCCGGGATCTGACCCAGCTGGCCCAGCAGGGCAAGATCGATCCGGTCATCGGTCGCGACGAGGAGATCCGCCGGATCGTTCAGGTTCTCTCCCGGCGCACGAAAAACAACCCGGTTCTGATCGGTGAACCGGGGGTGGGCAAGACCGCCATCGTCGAAGGCCTGGCCCAACGTATTATCGAGGGTGATGTCACCGAGGGGCTGAAAGAAAAACGCTTGACGCTGCTGGACATGGGCGCTCTGATTGCCGGGGCAAAGTATCGGGGTGAATTTGAAGACCGGCTCAAAGCCGTGTTGAAAGAGGTGGAAGCGGCCGAAGGCGAGGTCATCCTGTTCATCGACGAGCTGCACACCCTGGTGGGGGCCGGGGCTACCGAGGGGGCCATGGACGCCTCCAATATGCTCAAACCGGCCCTGGCACGGGGCACACTGCGCTGCGTGGGCGCCACGACCCTGAACGAATACCGCAAATACATTGAAAAAGACAGCGCCCTGGAAAGACGCTTTCAACCGGTGTTCGTGGCCGAACCCACGGTCAGCGATACCATATCCATCCTGCGGGGTCTCAAAGAAAAATACGAGGTCCATCACGGGGTGCGGATCAAAGACTCCGCCATTGTTGCGGCCGCTACCCTGTCAGACCGCTACATCACCGACCGTTTCCTCCCGGACAAGGCCATCGACCTGGTTGATGAAAGCGCCTCCAAGCTGCGCATTGAGATTGACAGCATGCCGGCGGATATCGATGAAATTCAGCGTCGCATCACCCAGGCGGAAATCGAACGCCAGGCGTTGAAAAAAGAGTCGGATCCGGCCTCGGTGGAACGCCTGGGCCTGCTGGAAGGTGAATTGGCCGCCCTGAACGAAGAGGTGTCCGGCATGCGGGCCCATTGGCATAACGAAAAGGGCCTGATCCAGACGATCCGGGAGATCAAGGAAGAAATCGAACACATCGGGACCGAAGCCCAGCAGGCGGAGCGCGAAGGCGATCTGGCCCGCGTGGCGGAAATCCGCTATGGGCGTGAGACCGAACTGCTTGCCCGCCTGGACAAGGCCAATAGCGACCTGGAAGAACTGCAGCAGGACCGTAAAATGCTCAAAGAGGAAGTTGACGATGAAGACATCGCCGAGGTGGTCTCTCGCTGGACCGGCATTCCAGTAAGCCGCATGCTGGAGGGCGAACGTGAAAAACTGGTGAAAATGGAAGAACGCCTCAGCCAGCGGGTCGTGGGCCAAAATGAGGCGATTGCCGCGGTTTCCAATGCCGTCCGCCGGGCCCGTTCCGGCCTGCAGGACCCCAACCGCCCCATCGGTTCTTTCATTTTCATGGGCCCCACGGGTGTTGGGAAAACCGAACTGGCCAAGGCCCTGGCGGAATTTATCTTCGACAGCGAACAAGCCATGGTCCGGATCGACATGTCCGAATTTATGGAAAAACATTCTGTTGCCCGGCTGATCGGCGCACCTCCGGGCTACGTGGGCTACGATGAAGGCGGGTATCTCACCGAGGCCGTGCGGCGGCGACCTTACGCCGTGGTCCTGTTTGACGAAATCGAGAAGGCGCATCCGGAAGTGTTCAACGTCCTGCTGCAAATCCTGGATGACGGGCGGATGACCGACGGGCAGGGCCGCACGGTCGATTTTACCAATGCCCTTATCATTATGACCTCCAACGTCGGCAGCCAATGGATACAGGAACTTGGCAGCCGCGACCGGGAACAGATGGAAACCCGGGTGATGGAGGCTTTGCGGGCCAGCTTCAAGCCGGAGTTCCTCAACCGTATCGACGAAACCATGATCTTTCATAATCTCACTGCGGATCAGATCGGGGATATCGTCAAGATCCAGATGGCGCGCGTATTGCAAAGACTGGCAGCCATGAAGATAGCGCTGACCTTGTCGCCGGCGGCTATCGACCTGTTGGCCCGTAAAGGGTATGATCCCGCCTACGGAGCCCGGCCACTGAAACGCGCCATTCAGCAATATATTGAAAATCCGCTCTCCATGCAGATCCTGGCGGGTGAAATAGAACCCGGCACCCGCCTGGAAGCACAAGCGGACGGCGACAGTCTCCGCTTTGAGCGGCAGCCCTGATTGCGGGGCCGGCCAAAAAAAGTCCGGGAATTGCTGTTTATCCCGGTACCATGACAAAACAGCGGCACCCTGGTCACAACAGGGCATTGGAAATTTCCATAAAACACGGTAAATATAGACTTTTGCGAATCTTAACCCGCGAGAGACAACCGAAACCCCAGCGGCATGGCCGCGGCCACAGCCTGTCGCCGCCACAAACAGAGACGGTTGCCGAGTGAACTTCATATTGAAATCTCGACCCTGTCAGCGTAGTATTCCCGGAAATCTGAAAGAGGACTGATACTTGTTGTGAAAAGATCTGAAAGGCTCAGACGCTTCTACGACATATTTTCGGGTGAAGATCACGTGCTGATCGGTATCAATGCCGATCCGGACGCCATTGCCAGCGCCATGGCTGTCAAACGCCTGCTGTGGCGCCGGGTCGCCAGCGTAACCATTGCCTGCATCAATGTCATCAAACGGCCGGACAACCTGACCATGCTGCGGCTTTTGGGGGTTCGTACCGTTTTGTTTGAAGATATCAAGACGGGGCGGTTTTCAAAGTTCGTTATCGTTGATTCTCAACCGTCGCACGACGAAATGTTCAGGGCCCTGAAAGCGGATGTCATTATCGACCACCATCCCGATTCAGGGGAGGAGGCGGCCCACACTGACATTCGACCGGCATATGGGGCCACTGCCAGCATCCTCACGGAATACCTGCGGGCCGCCGGAATCAAGCCGTCCGCCAAGCTGGCTACCGGTCTTTTTCATGCCATTAAGACCGATACGGATAATTTTGCCCGTAAAGCCGTATTTGAAGACGTCATCGCCTTTCAGTATCTCTTTCGCCATGCCAACAAGCACATGGCCCGCAAGATCGAACAGTCGGAGCTGAAATTTGAGTTTTTAAAATTCTTCAAGATTGCACTCACAGAAAAACGCCGCCGCAAGGGTAAGCTATACGCCCACCTTGGGAAAGTACCTTCACCGGATGTCTGTGTCCTCGTCGCCGATTTTTTCATGCGGGTCAGCACTGTTTCCTGGAGCATCGTGTCCGGGCGGTACAATAAAAAACTGGTGATTATCTTTCGTAACGACGGTATCCGTAAAAATGCGGGTCAGCTCGCCAACCAGAGCTTCGGACAGATTGGCTCGGCCGGCGGCCACAAAAACATGGCTCGGGCGGAAATTGCGCAGGCGGTGTTGAAGCGGGCGGTGGATACCAAAGACGACGCCAAAGTGGCCCGCTGGATTGTGCGTAATATCGAAAAGAGCACCAAGAAACCCAAACCGGCAGCCACCCCCAAAGATGAATAACACCGTACCAACCCGGGTCACGATTTTAGGATCGGGAACCTGTGTGCCCTCCGTGAAACGCAGCGCCTGTGCCGTCATGATCACCACCGGCCGGTCCGTGATCGTGTTTGATCTCGGACCGGGAACCATGCATCGCCTGACAGAAACCGGCACTGCGGTGACGGCCGTCACCCATGTTTTTTTCAGCCATTTTCACCCGGATCACACCGGTGAATTGGCCACCTTTATTTTTGCCAATAAGTACCCGGACCAAACCCGCCGCACACATCCGCTGACGTTTGGCGCCGGAACGGGATTTTCCGCTTTCTATAACAATTACAGAGCGGTATACGGTCGCTGGATTGAACTACCACCGGATCTTTTTACCGTGCTTGAGATCGATGCCAACATTGAAGCAGTGACTGAGCTGGCGGATTTTACGATAACGACGGTTCCGGTGGCCCACAATCCGGAAAGCCTGGCTTACAAGTTAACCGGGGCCGACGGGAGGTCCGTGGTCTATTCCGGTGATACCGATTTCAGTGAGAACCTGATCGACCTGGCCGGCGGGGCCGATCTCTTGATCTGTGAATCCGCCTTTCCGTCTGAGCTTAAGGTTCCCGGACATCTCACGCCGCCCGAGGCCGGTACGATCGCCACCCGCGCCGGTGTAGGATCCCTGGTTTTGACGCACCTTTACCCGGAATGTGATCAGGCCGACATGGAGGCCCAGTGCCGGCAAACCTGGTCCGGGCCCCTTATCCTGGCCGAAGACTTAATGAGCATTGATTTATGAAATACTACCCTGTGAACCTGGATATTCGTAATCGGAACTGCCTGGTGGTCGGCGGCGGCGCGGTGGGGACCCGTAAGGTCAAGACCCTGGTCGAATGCGGGGCCACGGTCACCGTGGTCAGCCCCCAGGCTTCTGCAAAGCTGGAGCTGATGGCGGCCGAAGGCGCGATCACCCTTAAAAACAGAGCCTACCGCACCACCGATTTAGAAGATACGTTTCTGGTGATCGGGGCCACCGACGACGAGACGCTCAATCGGCAGGTACATGCGGACGCCGAGGCCCGCAACACCCTGTGCAACATTGCGGATCGGCCGGAGATATGTAATTTCATCCTGCCGGCTGTCGTCAACCGGGGGGACCTTGTGCTGGCCGTATCGACTTCGGGAAAAAGTCCCGCCTATGCCAAAAAAATGCGAAAACAGCTTGAAAAGCAGTTCGGTGCGGAATATGAACCCTTTCTGCGCCTGATGGGCACCATCCGGGAACGGCTGCTGCGTGAAAAACATGAACCGGAGGCCCACAAGCCGCTTTTCGAAAAAATGATTGATGCGGGCCTGCTCGACCTGGTGCGGGAAAATGAAACCGAGCAGATTGATACCCTGCTGCGAGAGGTTCTCGGCAAAGGGTACCGGTACCAAGAACTGATCAACGGATAAACATTATGGATATCGTCATCGCTGCTGCCATCGTGTTCTACCTGCTGAGTTCAGCCACCTATCTGGCCTTTCTGCTTTCACAGAAAAAAAACCTGGACCGGGTTGCCCTGTGCCTGTTCATCACCGGTTTTTTGTGCCACCTGACCAGCGTCGGGTACGATTTTATGCGCACCGGTCAGATTCCGGTACACAACCTCTACCAAACGCTTTCCATATCGGGCCTGGCGGTGGCCGTAATATTCATCATTTTTCATTTTAAATACAAACTCAAGGTCCTGGGGGTGTATGCCGCACCACTGGCCGCCCTGATCATGCTGTTCGCCTACCAGGTCCCCCGAGAACCGGTGCAGGCCAAGGCTATATTCAATAGTTTCTGGTTTGTGATCCACATTATCTCGGTGTTTATCGGAGAGGCGGCCCTGGCCATGGCCTGTGGGGTGGGGATCCTTTATATCCTCCAGGAAAACTCAATTAAATCCAAGAAGCGGGGTTTTTTCTACGATCGCCTGCCGTCGCTGGATCTTCTGGATACCACCGGCTACGGCAGTATTATGGTCGGCTTCATCATGCTCACCCTGGGGTTGGTCACCGGTTTCGTCTATGCCAAATCCGCCTGGGGTCGTTTTTGGAGCTGGGACCCGAAAGAGATCTGGTCCGTAGCCACCTGGCTGATCTATGCCGCCCTGTTTCACCAGCGGCTAACCGTGGGGTGGCGCGGCCGGCGGGCGGCCATCATGGCCATCATCGGCTTTGCGGCCATTATATTTACGTTTATCGGCGTGAATTTTTTGATGTCGGGGCACCATGGGCAGTTTACCAAGTAGGGTGGCCCCTGAAAAAGTCGTTGTTTTGTAACAATAACAACCCCTGGACACACCTTAGCATAAGGGTTCAAGGGTCCGAGGGGTCAAGGGGTCAAGCAAAGCCCCTTAAACATCGATTTGGATGTTCATTATTAATTTAAGAGGAAAAGGTTTAGAAGGCTGGTGAGAATTTTTAAAATCACTCGAACCCTCGAACCCTTGACCCCTTGAACCCTCTTCTTCGCACGCACGGGCGAAGAAGCGTTTTTGATATGACTGAAATTCTCATACTTGGCCTTAACCACAAAACCGCAAACGTGGATCTGCGTGAATGTCTGGCATTTTCGGACGACCAGGTCGATACCGCCTTGCAGACACTGCGGACGCAGCCCTCTTTTGATGAGGTGGTCCTGCTTTCCACCTGTAACCGGGTGGAAATGATATTTACCGCCCAGGACCCGGATGAAGCATTGGCAGAAGCCAAACAATTCCTGTCTAAATACAAAAACATACCGGCAGACCGGTTTGAAAAAGCGCTCTACCAGCACCGGGGCGACCAGGCCGTCAAGCACATTTTCAGGGTAGCAGCCAGCCTGGATTCCATGGTGGTGGGCGAACCCCAGATCCTCGGCCAGGTCAAAGAGGCTTACCGCATGGCAACGGAACAGAAAACGTCCGGGGTCATCCTCAACCGGCTGCTCCATAAGACCTTCTTTGTCGCCAAACGCATCCGTACAGAGACCGGAATCGGCAACAGCGCCGTCTCCATCAGTTATGCCGCCATCGAACTGGGTCGCAAGATCTTCGGCACCCTGGAGGGTAAAAGTGCCCTGCTCATCGGAGCCGGAGAAATGGCCGAGCTGGCCGTGGAGCACCTGCGACGGCAAAGGGTATCCGATATTTACGTGGCCAACCGAACCTTTGCACGGGCCGTGGAGCTGGCCGGCAGGTTCAACGGCCAACCCGTAAATTTCGAAGAAATCCCAGATACACTGCCCCAGGTCGACATCGTCATCAGTTCGACCGGATCACCTGAATATGTGGTAAACCGTTCCCAGGTAAAATCCATTATGAAGGAACGACGCAACCGGCCGGTCTTTTTTATCGACATTGCGGTTCCCCGTGATATCGATCCTGATCTGAACCGTCTGACGAACGTCTATGTCTATGATATCGACGATCTCAGCGGCATCGTGGATGAGAACATCGAAGATCGCAGCCGTGAAGCAATTAAGGGTGAACGGATCGTTGAGGAAGCCGTGATCCGTTTTCGACAATGGGTCGAAAATTTGAGTGTGGTGCCCACGATAAAGGATCTGCGGGAAAAGCTGGAAGGCATCGCCCGGGCGGAACTGGTAAAAACGCAGAGTGGCCAGGATTTTACCTCCGATCAAACGGCGGCCCTGGAGAAAATGGCCACAGCCATGGTCAACAAAATTCTCCATGACCCCACCGCTCTGTTGAAGACAGGGGGTTGCTATGCAGACAAGTCGCAACACATTGATCTGACAAGAAAATTGTTCAAGCTTGATTCTTAGATTGTATCCTCGGCGCCCTGGCCAACCGGCCATCTCCTTAATTTAAGGCAACTAAATTATCCGTTAAACTTGCCACCCTGGCACAATTTTAGTAAGTCTTTACAAGTGCTGAAAAATGATTAATATTCAGCTTTACACCCATATTATATTGTGTTATCCGTGTATTTTTTTTAACTCAGATAGGTGCATTGATAGGGTTGCCATGAAGAAAAAAGACATCGCTTACTTCAAGAATCTACTGACGGATCAACTGGAAGAACTCTTAAATCAGGCGGATGATACGGTATCCGGAATGACTACGCCCAAGGAGAATTTCCCGGATCCCACGGATCGCGCCTCTCTGGAGGCGGAACGGAATTTTATGCTCCGCATTCGGGACAGAGAAAGCAAGCTTATCAAAAAAATCAAAAAAGCCCTCGCCAGAATTGAGAACGACACCTTTGGTATCTGCGAAAAATGTGGCGATGATATTGCCATCGAACGTTTAAAGGCGCGCCCGGTGACAACCCAGTGCATCGAATGCAAAACGCAAGAGGAAGCCATGGAAAAAGCTCTTGGACTTTGATCCCCCGGCCTGCGTCGACCTTCATATTCACACCTCTGCCTCAGACGGCACCTACTCGCCGCCTGAAATTCTCAAACTCGCCCTAAGCCTTCAGCTCGGGGCGATTGCCATTACCGATCACGACACGCTGGACGGTTCCCGCGAAGCTCTCGCCGCGGGCATTCCGCAAGAAATGGGTTTTATCACCGGTGTCGAAATAAGTGCCGAACGACCCTCGTTTTTTCCTGGTAAGGGCAGCTGCCACATTCTCGGTTATCGCGTCAACCTGGATGACCCTAATCTCAACCAGACCCTCGAAAGACTTCAAAACGCCCGCAAGGATCGCAATCCCCGGATTCTAGAACGTCTCCAGTCACTCGGTTTTGACCTGACCATGGATGAAATCCATCAGGCAGCGGGACCAAAAGGACAGATCGGCCGGCCACATTTCGCCCAGGTCATGCTGAGCAAAGGCTATGTGACGTCGTTCAATGCCGCTTTTGACGACTACCTGGCCACCGGTAAACCTGCCTACGTGGACAAATATCGGGTGGCGTGCCCCCGGGCCATAGAGCTGATTCGGGCCGCCGGCGGTATTCCCGTGCTGGCTCATCCGGCCCTGCTGGGAACCCCCGACGGCCGTCTGGAAGATTCGGCCGTTCGGGCGCTTAAGGACATGGGATTGATTGGCATCGAGGCCTATTACACGGAACATACCACCGCCCAGCAGGAACATTATCTGGACCTGGCCCGGAAACACGGGCTGCTGGTGACCGGCGGATCTGATTTCCACGGCAAGTTCAAACCACGGACAGAACTGGGCCGGGGCCGGGGAACGTTGCAGATTCCCATAGACCTTTACCACGCTCTAAACAATTATGCCTGATAACGATCTGGCCGCTTTGATGCAAACCCTGGGGTACCACTTCAGGTCATCCGCCATATTGGCGGAGGCCCTCCAACACAGTTCATTTGTCAATGAGCAGACCCGCCCGCTGGTCAGCAATGAACGGTTGGAATTTTTGGGAGATACCGTCTTGAACCTGGTGGTCAGTCATCTTCTGATGGTCCAATTTCCAAATATGGACGAAGGCTCGCTATCCCGCCGACGCGCCGGTCTGGTAAACGAATCCAGCCTGGCGGCCATCGCGGCCGATCTAGATCTGGGCCAATATGTTCAACTCGGCAAGGGTGAAATCCAGACACAGGGACGCCACAAAAAATCTATTTTGTCGGACACTTATGAGGCTGTTCTGGCCGCGGTATACCTGGATGGCGGTTTTGAAGCCGCCTTTACCTTGATTCAGGCCCACTTCGAGGATCTGATCGCGGCCTCACCGGGCGCGGAGACCTTCTCGGACTACAAAACCCGGGTCCAGGAATTGGTTCAAAAAGCCGGGCAACCGCCACCCCTGTATCGGGTGACGGCCGAGTCCGGTCCCGATCACGACAAGACGTTTTGCGTCGCCCTGGAGACAGCCGACTATACCATCGAGGGTACGGGTAAAAGCAAGAAATCCGCCGAACAGGACGCGGCCCGTAAGGCTTACGAGTACTTGACCGGGGCACTTTCAGAGTAAAAAACACAGGCGCTAATCGTTAAGTTAGGATGCATGGATCAACAGTTTTAAGTCTTATGTTTTAGGTTTTAAGTATGCCTTCTTAAAACCTAAAACATAAGGGTTCCTCTAATAATTGACAAATGCAACGAAATTTACTAGCGATAGCCAATCAAGAGCAAATCAACTCAAAACAGCTAAAAGGTATTGAGCGATGATGGAAACAGGGCTTTTTGATTGG
>Ga0056121_1000081_pt1 | contig 47757 bp, 49 predicted proteins | sample WorMetHEROISLAND_FD_83872 | JGI IMG/M metagenome (GOLD analysis project Ga0056121, IMG submission 83872) | Marine gutless worms symbiont microbial communities from Max Planck institute for Marine Microbiology, Germany - Olavius sp. 1 HERON ISLAND ...
AAATCAGTTCATCACAAGCTTCGTCGACGCCTACAATCGAACCAGGCTCAGATGCCTCGACTACAAGGCGCCAATCGAGCTCCTCAGCAATCCCCCGGGACACAACACTTGCGCCGGGGTTTCTTTAGTTCCTGAACCCCCGGCGCAAGCCGGGGTCCACGGTTGGCGTTCCCGCACGACCTGATCACCGCCAATGACCGCCACCGCCACCCGCCAGATCTCCCCCGCCGCGCTGGTCGCGCTGGTGTGCACCGCCGGGATCCTGGTGCAGATCGGCGCCTTCACCTGGCCTGCGCTGCTGCCGACGCTGATGCCGCTGTGGCAGCTCACCAACACCGAGGCGGGCTGGGCAACCTCGGCCTTCTACGGCGCCTACCTGGTCTCGGTGCCGGTGCTGGTGACCCTGACCGACCGGATCGACGCCAAGGCGGTCTACCTGTTCGGCGTCGCCCTGACCGTAGTTTCGCATACCGCCATGGCCCTGCTGGCCGACGGCCTGACGATGGCGATCGTCGCCCGGGCGCTGGCCGGCATCGGCTGGGCCGGCACCTACATGACCGGCCTGAAGCTGCTGGCCGACCGGGTCGACGCCCGGCTGATGTCGCGCGCGGTTGCGGGCCACGCCGCCGGCCTGGGTATCGCCGGGGCGCTGTCGTTCGTCATGGCCGACCTGCTTGCCGGACCGCTCGGCTGGCGCGGCGCCTTCGCCGTCGCCGCGGCCTGTGCCGGCGTTGCCTGGCTGGCGGTGTTCGCCCTGGTGCCCTGGCGGGGCACGCGGCCGGCGGTGCCGGCCGGCGCCCTGTTCGACTTCCGCCCGGTGTTCCGCAACCGCTCGGCCATGGCCTACGCCATCGCCTATGCCATCCACACCCTGGAGATGAGCGTGGTCCGCGGCTGGGGCGTTGTCTTCCTGGGCTTCGTTGCCGCCAGCACCGGCGTCGCCGGCGGCTGGCTGACGCCGGCGCTGGCCCTGACCCTGCTGGCGCTGTTCGGCACGGTGACCAGCGTGATCGGCAACGAACTGTCGATCCGCCTCGGCCGCCGCCGGCTGATCGCCGTCGCCATGGCTGCCTCGGTGCTGTTCGCCCTGCTGATCGGCTTTGCCGGCAGCCAGGCCTACTGGCTCGCGGCGCTGCTGCTGGTGCTCTACGGCCCGGTGATCTGGCTCGACTCCTCCTCGCTGACGGCCGGTGCGGCCGGCAGTGCCGCGCCCGACCGGCGCGGCGCCACCCTGGCGATCCATTCCATGCTGGGCTACGGCGGCGGCTTCGTCGGCCCGATCCTGTTCGGCCTCGTGCTCGACGCCGCCGGCGGCCAGTCGGCGACCGCCTGGGCCATCGCCTTTGCCGGCGTCGCCGGGCTGATGCTGCTGGCGCTGATCGTGTTTCTCGCCCTGCGGCCGCGCGGCCTGCCCGGCGATGCCGGCGAGGCGCCGCGGCCGGTCGCCCGTTAAGCGCCCATCGCCCTTGTGCCCGCCGCCGATTGGCGGGACCATGACGCAAAGGCATCAATGCGCAACGAGAGGAGCCGCCATGGACGAGGCCGCCGACAACCCCTATGGGTTCGCGCCGGCGCATGACCAGCCGATCCCCTACATGCACCGCATCCGCAGCTACTACCAGGCGCTCGGCTACGCCAAGCCGTACCAATGGGCGCATTATGCCGAGGTGCCGTTTCAGGCGCTCAAGAAGCCGCTGGCCGACAGCCGCGTGGCGCTGGTGACCACGGCCGCGCCGTTCGATCCGGACAAGGGCGACCAGGGGCCGGGTGCCGAGTACAACGCCGGGGCCAAGTTCTACCGGGTCTACTCCGGCGACACCGCTTCGGCGCACGACCTGCGCATTTCGCACCTGGGCTACGACCGCCAGCACAGCACGGCGGCGAACATGCGCAGCTGGTTCCCGCTGGCGCAGTTGCAGCGGCTGGCGGACGCAGGCCGCATCGGTTCGGTGGCGCCGCGCTTCCATGGCGCGCCGACCAACCGCAGCCACCGGGCGACGATCGAGATCGACGCCGTCGAAGTGCTGGCGCGGGCGCGTGAAGACCGGGCCGACGTCGCCGTCCTCGTCGCCAATTGACCGGTGTGCCATCAGACCGTGAGTCTGATCGCCCGGGCCTTGGAGGACGCTGGACTGCCGAGCGTGGTGCTGGGTTGCGCCAAGGACATCGTCGAGTACGTCGGCGTGCCGCGTTTCCTGTTCTCCGACTTCCCGCTCGGCAATGCCGCCGGCAAGCCGCACGACGAGGCATCGCAGGCGGCGACCATGGAGCTGGCGCTCGAGCTGCTGGAACGCGCGCCGGGTCCGCGCACCACGCTGCAGTCGCCGCAGCGCTGGCAGGCGGATGCCACCTGGAAGCTCGACTTCTCCAACGTCGAGCGGCTGAGCGAGGAAGAGCTGGCCCGTCGCCGGGCCGCCTTCGACGCGCAGAAGGAGATCGCCAAGACGCGCCGGGAGGATGCCGGCGTCATTCGCGAGACTGGCTGAGGGGACACCGGCACTGATGGGAACCGTAACCTGTTGATCCCGGCTTGCGCCGGGACTTCGACCTCGAAAGACCTGAAACGCCGGCGAAAGCCGGCGTCCAGGGGTGGTGGCAGAGCCGAAGCGGGATGAGGCAACGATTATGAGCAAGCCCTTCGCCGGGGTCCGCGTGCTCGACTTCACGCAGGTGTTTGCCGGCCCGTTCGGCAGCTACCAGCTCGCGCTGCTCGGCGCCGACGTGATCAAGGTCGAGCGCCCGGGCGGCGAGGACATGCGCCGGGCGCCGCCGGTCGACGACTGGTCGCGGCGCGACATGTCGACCCACTGGCTGGCGATCAACGCCAACAAGCGCTCCATCGCGCTCGACCTGAAGCGGCCGGAGGCGATCGCCGTGGTCGAGCGGCTAGTGGCCGGCGTCGACGTGGTGATGGAGAACTTCCGCCCCGGGGTGATGGACAAGCTGGGTATCGGCTACGACGCGCTGTCGGCGGTCAACCCGCAGCTGATCTACTGCGCCGTCTCCGGCTTCGGGCACTCCGGACCCAACAGGGAACAGGCCGGCTACGACGGCAAGATCCAGGCGATGTCGGGCATCATGTCGATCACCGGCCACCCCGAGTCCGGGCCGACGCGGGCCGGCTTTGCCGTGTGCGACGCGCTCTCGGGCATGACCGCAGCCTTCGCCGTCTCCAGTGCCCTGTACCAGCGCACCCACAGCGGCCGCGGCCAGTTCGTCGACGTCGCCATGCTGGACGCCTCGCTGGCCTTCCTCTCGCCCAACGTGGTCGAGTGGACCGTCGGCGGGCACAAGTCGCAGCAGTTCGGCAACCAGGCGATCAGCCGGCGGCCGACGGCGAACCTGTTCAAGGTCAAGGACGGCCACCTGCTGCTGGCGGTCAATACCGAGCGCCAATACCAGTGCCTGCTGACGGCCCTGGGCCTGGAGGCGCTGAACGACGATCCGCGCTTTGCCAACTGGGAGGCCCGGGTGGCCAATGAGCCGGCGCTCAGGGCGGCGCTGGAAGCGGCCCTCGCGCACGCGGACGCGACGCATTGGGACGAGCGCCTGAACGCGGCCGGCGCGCCGTGCGGGCGGGTCTGGCACATCGACGAGATCGTCGACCATCCCCAGCTCGCCCACCGCGACGTGCTGCAGACTATCGACAGCCCGGACGGGCCGCTGACCCTGGTCGGCTCGGGCTTCCGCTATGGCCACGACGGCGGCTCGGTGGAAAGCCTGCCGCCCGCGCTCGGCGCCGACAGCGACGACGTGCTGGCCGAGGCGGGCTATGGCGCCGACGAGATTGCCGCCCTGCGCGCGGCCGAGGTGATCTGACGGACTGTTCCGAGAAGAACGAAGGGGAGAGAGCACAATGGCGCCGCGCAACGTGCATTACCTGGAGCTGGTGGATGTCGGCAAGCGCGTCCAGGCGCAGGAGATCTCGCCGGTCGAGCTGACCCAGGCGTTGTTGAAGCGGATCGGCGCCAAGGACCGCAAGCTGAAGTCCTACGCCCTGGTCACCCCGGAGCTGGCCTTGAAGCAGGCCCGGCAGGCGGAACGCGAGATCGCCAAGGGCAAGGTCCGCGGCCCGCTGCACGGGGTGCCGATCGCGGTCAAGGACCTGTGCTACACCCGCGGCATCGCCACCGCCGCGGGGATGGCGATCCACCGCAACTTCAAGCCGAAGCACGACGCTACCGTGGTCGCCCGCTTCGCCGAGGCCGGCGCCATTCTGCTCGGCAAGCTGCAGATGACCGAGGGCGCGTTCGCCGAGCATCACCCGGAGGTCGTTCCGCCGGTCAATCCCTGGAACGCCGGTCGCTGGTCCGGGGCTTCGTCCAGCGGTTCCGGCGTCGCCACCGCGGCCGGGCTCTGCTACGCCTCGCTCGGATCGGACACGGGCGGCTCGATCCGCTTCCCCTCGGCCGCCAACGGCGTCACCGGGCTGAAGCCGACCTGGGGCCGGGTGTCCCGCTATGGCGTGTTCGACCTGGCGCCGACGCTGGACCATGTCGGTCCGATGTGCCGCAGCGCCGCCGATACCGGCGCCGTGCTGGGGGTGATCGCCGGGGCCGATCCCAACGATCCGACCGCGGCGCCGGTGCCGGTGCCGAACTACCTGGCGGGCCTGGAACGCGGCCTGCGCGGCCTGCGCCTCGGTGTCGATGCCCGTTATAACAGCCGCGGCGTCGACGACGTCATGCGGGCCACGACGGAGAGCGCGCTGGCGGTGCTGCGCGCGGCCGGCGCCGAGGTGCGCCGGGTGCGCTTCCCGGAACCGCAACAGGTGGTCGAGGAATGGCTGGCGCACTGTGCGGTGGAGACAGCCTATGCGCACCGCGACACCTATCCGGCGCAGAAGGAACGCTACGGTCCGGGGCTTGCGGGGGTGATCGAGCTCGGCCGCAGCCTGAGCGGGCTGGCCTACCAGGAGATCCTGTTGCACCGGCACGACTTCGCCGGCCGGGTGCGCGCGCTGTTCGAGGACATCGACCTGCTGCTCATTCCCGCCCAGGCCATGGCCTCGCCGACGCTCAAGCAGATGGCCACCCTGGGCGAGGACCCGAACGCCCTGGCCAGGCTGTTGCGTTTCTCGGCGCCGTTCGACCTGACCGGCAGCCCGGCGATCACCTTGCCGGCCGGCTTCACCAGGGCCGGCACCCCGGTCGCGGTGCAGCTGATCGGCCGCCACTTCGAGGAGGACGTGCTGGTGCGCGCCGGCCACGCCTTCCAGCGCGAGACCGATTGGCATCGCCGGCACCCGGCGGTTTAGAGCGCGTTTGCTTCAATTGGAAGTGGCACGGACCCGGGCCTTCATCCTTCGAGACGGCGCCTGCGGCGCCTCCTCAGGATGAGGAGTTGGCAACCAGACACCTCACCCTGAGGAGGCCACGCCAGCGGCCGTCTCGAGGGGTGTGGCTGCGGTTGCCCCGACAGAGCCGGCTTGATTCCATCTCAAGCGAATAGGCTCTAGGCTGCTCAGTGCCATGACCGACATTCAGCACCGGCCCGCCGATACCGCCGACATCGACACCGCGGCCTTCGACCTCGCCGCCGTGCCGGACGACTTCGTCGCCGATCCCTACTGCTACTTCGCCGCGCTGAGGGCCGAGCGGCCGGTCCACCGGCTGCCCGACGACAGCTACCTGCTGACCCGCTACGACGACATGGTCGCCGTCTACCGCGATCCGGCGACCTGGAGCTCGGACAAGAAGCTCGACTTCAAGCCCAAGTTCGGCGATTCGCCGCTCTACGAGCACCACACCACCAGCCTGGTGTTCCGCGACCCGCCCGACCACACCCGCATCCGCAAGCTGTTCCAGGCCGCCTTCACCCGCAAGGCGCTGGCGGCGCTGGAGCCGCGCATCCATGAGCTGGTCGACGGCTACCTGGACGACCTCGAGGATCGCGGCGAGATGGACGTGGTCGCCGACTTCTCGTTCAAGCTGCCGATCGAGATCGTCTGCGACATGCTGGGCGTGCCGGGCGACGACCGGCTGCTGATCCGCGACTGGGCGCTGCTGATCCTGGGCGCGCTGGAACCGGTGATCAGCGATGCGCAGTTCCAGGCCGGCTGCGCCGCGGTCGAGGATTTCAAGGCCTACCTGCGCGCCCTGGTGGCCGAACGCAAGGCGCGGCCGACCGACGGCAGGAGCGGCGAGGTGCTGTCGGCGCTGATCGCGGCGGAAGAGGACGGCGAGAAGCTCACCGAGCTGGAGCTGCTGCACCAGTGCATCTTCATGCTGAACGCCGGGCACGAGACCTCGACAAACATGATCTCACACGGCGTGCACGAGCTGCTGCGCCGGCCCGATACGGTTGCCCGCCTGCGTGACGAGCCGGAGCTGATCGACACCTGCGTCGAGGAGGTGCTGCGCTACCAGGCGCCGATCCAGATCAACAACCGCCGGGCGCTGCAGGACACCGAGCTGTCCGGCGTCGCCCTGCCGGCGGGCAGCTTCGTCCACCTGATGCTGGGCGCCGGCAACCGCGATCCGGCCCAGTTCCCCGCGCCCGACCGCTTCGACATCGCCCGCCGGCCGAACCGGCACCTGTCGTTCGGCCTGGGCGTGCACATCTGCGCCGGCAACGCGCTGGCGCGCATCGAGGCGGCGATCGCCTTTCAGAAGCTGTTCACCCGCTTTCCCACGCTGCACCTGACCGGCCCGGCGAAACTGTCGCCGCGTCTGCGCTTCCGCGAGGTGACCGAGCTGCCGGTGGCGGTCTGAACGGTCGCACGAGCGGCTCGCCCGCACGAGGGCCTGGCCCGACATGAGCCTGAGCACCTTCTTCGCCTACGATCCGGCAGACGATGACGACGTCCGGACGGAGAAGTTCTCGATCTTCCTGGTGGCCGGCGGCTGCAGCCTGGCGGGGCTGGTCTGGTCCGCCATGTATGCCGCCGTGTTCGGCTTCGGCCTGGTGGCTCTGCTGCCCCTGGCCTTCGCCGTCATCGTCGGCTCGGCGATGGTGCTGGCCCACATCAGCGGCAACCACCGGCCGCTGGTCTACGTCCAGATCATCTGCATCATCTACATCACCAGCTTCATCCAATGGCGCATTGGCGGCGTGTTCGAATCCGGCTTCGTGCTGGCCTGGGCCTTCTGCGGGCCGATCATCGCCTTGATGTACTTCTCGCTGCGTCATGCCGCGGTCTGGCTGCTGCTCTATCTCGTCAACGTGCTCATCACCGTCGCCTTCGACGATGTCTTCGCGCGCCACGGCTACGCCGTCCCCAACGACACGAAGATGCTGTTCGTGGCCATGAATCTCAGCGTGTCGTCGCTCGTCGTGTTCGTCTTCGCCAGCTTCTACGTCTCCAGCGCCGTCAGCGAGCGGGAGAAGGCGAACCGGTTGCTGCTGAACATCCTGCCGGAGAAGACGGCGCGGACCTTGAAGTCGCACGATGGCGTCATCGCCGAGGACTACGCCGACGTCAGCGTGCTGTTCGCCGACATCGTCGACTTCACCGGCTATGCGGCGACGGTGCCGCCGGACCGACTGGTGGCGAAGCTGAACGAGATCTTCCTGCGCTTCGACGAGCTGACCGAACGCTACGGCCTGGAGAAGATCAAGACGGTCGGTGACGCCTACATGGTGGTCGGTGGATTGCCGGAACCCAGACCCGACCACCTTGCGGCGATGGCCGCTTTGGCGCTGGACATGCGCGCCGCCGTTGCGGACGTGGAACGCGACGTCGGCGTCGCCTTTTCGCTGCGCATGGGGATCCACATCGGCCCTGTCGTCGCCGGGGTGATCGGCAAACGAAAGTTCGCCTACGACCTGTGGGGCGACACGGTGAACCTGGCCAGCCGACTGGAGTCGAGCAGCACCGAGGACCACATCCAGGTCAGCGAAGCGGTCTACCGGCGACTGCGGGAGCGTTTTCGCTTCCGGCAGCGCGGGACCGTCGACATCAAGGGGATTGGTCCGACCGAAACCTATTTTCTGCTGTCGCCGGCCTGATATCGGCTTGCCGGCAAGCAGGGCTGTGACACTGCGCGGCCCTTTCGCCGGCGCCACGACGAAGCGCTGTTCGGCTCTCAGGTCACGTCTTCGTATGGCTGTTGCGTCGCGGCGCGCCCGCCGTCGGTGCGGGACCCGACGGCCGCGGCCGCAGGCCCCTGCAGCAGGCTGAAGGCGGTGATCAGCAGCATGCCGCTGGCCGCCACCAGGGCGGCCGAAAAGCTGCCGGTCAGGTCGTAGGTGGCGCTGGCGAACAGCGGGCCCAGCATCTGCCCGGTGGCGAAGGCCGCCGTCATCACGGCGATATGGCGCATGACGTCGCGCGGCGGGGCGATGCGGTGGGCCTCCTTCATGCCGATCATGGTGATGATCATGAAGGTCCCGCCGACGCACAGGCCGGCGGCGATGATGGTCGCGATGTGCGGATACAGCACCGGCAGCAGCAGGCCGGCCGCCATCACCGCCTGGGCCACGGCCCAGACCTGGCGGTTGCTGTAGCGCGCGTGCAGCCTGGCGGCGAACACCGTGGAGACGGCCGCCGCCGCGCCGAACACGGGCCAGCTCCAGCCGAACACCAGGGGGTCGGGCACGATCTCGCGTCCCATCACCGGCAGGTAGGTGGCCGGGATGATGTAGCCCAGACCCATCACCCCGTAGGCGATGACGATGCGCCAATGGAGCGGGCCGCGGTCGGCCGCCTGGCTCTGCGCCGCCGGACGGTTGGCCGGGACGGCCGCGCCGGCGCCCAGGCCGAGGACGATGGCGGTAAGCAGCGAGAGCACGCCCAAGAGCTGCCAGCTGCGGGCGCTGTCGACCTGCCAGGCCATGAACATCAGGCAGGCCAGGCCGGCGATGCAGATGCCGGTGCCGACGCCGGCGAAGATCCAGCCCTGCAGCGCCGGCCGGCCGCGCGCGGCCAGCAGGCTGACGTAGTAGTTGGAGACCAGCACCAGGGTCCAGGCACTGCAGACGCCGGCCAGCCAGCGCAACACCAGCCATACCGTCATGTCCGCCGTCAGACCCATGCCGATGGTGCTGGCGGCGATCGCCAGCAGCGACAACTGCAGCAGCAGGCGCGGCGGGCAGGGCACCCTGGCGGCGACCACCGCGCCCAGCCAGTAGCCCAGGAAATGCACGGCGGCCAGCAGACCGCCGTCGGCGATCGAGACCAGCCCGTCGGCCTGCATCATCGGCAGCAGCGGTGTGAAGGCGAAGCGGCCGATGCCCATGGCCAGGGCCAGGGCGGCGAGGCCCGTCAGGGTGATGCGGAAGGTGGTCGGCGCCGGTGCCATGCGGGTCTCGGGCTGTCGCTGCGAGGTCTTGCCCGGAGCCTAGTTCCGAAGATATATTCTGAAAAGCGAATTATTGGGAATTAATATTCTCATTCGGAGATATCAATGCAGGGCCTGGATCTGCGTGCACTGGAGATTTTCCGCGCCGTGGCCGTCGAAGGCAGCGTCACCAAGGCGGCGGCGAAGCTCAACCGGGTGCAATCCAACGTCAGCACCCGCATAAAGCAGCTGGAACAGCAGCTGCAGAAGGAGCTGTTCCTGCGCCGTCGCCATGGCCTGGAGCTGACGCCGGACGGCCGGCTGCTGCTGTCCTACGCCGAACGGCTGCTGCAGCTGTCGACCGAGGCGACGGATGCCCTGAACGAACGCCAGCCGGGGGGCGTGTTCCGCATCGGCACGATGGAGAGCACCGCGGCGGCCCGGCTGCCGGCGGTGCTGTCGCGGTACCACCAGCGCTATCCCGGCGTGAGCATCGAGCTCACCACCGACACCGCCGGCGCGCTGATGCAGCGGCTGATCGGCCATGACATCGATGTCGCCTTCGTCGCCGAGCCGGTGCCGGCCGAGGCGGTGGAGACCCAGCCCGTGTTCGAGGAGGCGCTGGTCCTGGTGGCGCCGCGGTCCTACCCGCCGCTGGCCGACCCGGCCGTGCTCGACGGCCTGACCGTGATCGCCTTCGAGCCCGGCTGCGCCTATCGCCGCTATCTGGAGACCTGGCTCGCCGAGGCCGGCATCGTCCCGGGCGGGATCATCTCGCTGGGCTCCTATCTGGCGATCCTGGCCTGCGTCGCGGCCGGCACCGGCTTCGCCGTGGTGCCGCAGAGCGTGCTCGACACCATCGCCTCGAAGGGCCAGTTCCGCCTGCGGCCGTTGCCGGGCCGGCTGGCCCGCATCCGCACGCTGCTGACCTGGCGGACCGATTACCACGCCGCCCGGCTGGACGCATTGCGGCAGCTGCTGCCGGCGGTCGACGCGGACGAAAGGACCCAGGCGGCGTGACCCGGCACATCGGCATCGTCGCCTGCTCCGCCGAAGGGGCGGCGTTGTGCTACCGCACGATCTGTGTCGAAGGCGCCGGTGTGCTCGGTCCCCACGCCCACCCGGAAGTATCCATGCACACGCCGTCGCTGGCCGACTACGTCGCCTGCCTCGATGCCGGCGACAGGGAAGGCGTGGCGGCGCTGATGCTGGCCTCGGCCGAGAAGCTGGCGCGCATCGGCGCCGACTTCCTGATCTGCCCGGACAACACCATCCACCAGGCGTTCGAGCTGGTGGCGCCGCGTTCGCCGCTGCCGTGGCTGCACATCGCCGAGGTGGTCGCCGATGCGGCGATCGCGCGCGGCTTCCGCCGGTTGGGGATCACCGGCACCAAGTGGCTGGTCGACAGCGAGGTCTATCCAAACACGCTCTCGGCACGCGGGCTGGAATTCGCGCGGCCGACGACGGCCGAGCGCATCGAGATGGACCGGGTGATCATGGACGAACTGGTGCAGAGCCGCTTCACGCCGGAAGGGGTTGCCTGTTTCCAGCAGAACATCGAACGTCTCAAGGGGCGCGGTTGCGATGCCGTGGTGCTGGCCTGCGCCGAGATCCCCCTGATCATCGACGACGCCAACTCGCCGTTGCCGCCCCTGGATTCCACACGCCTCTTGGCCCGTGCGGCGCTGCGGCACGCGTGTGGCAGCGACGAGGAGTAGCCCATGGCCTGGATCTATCTGCTGGCGGCGGGGGTGGCCGAATGGGGCTGGCCCATAGGGCTCAAGCTCGGCTGGACCGACCAGGGGCCAAGGTATGGCTGGCTCGTTCTGGCCATCGTCTCGATGGCAATAAGCGGGGCATTGCTGCTGCTGGCCCAGCGCGAGATCCCGGTCGGCACGGCCTATGCGGTATGGACCGGCATCGGTGCGGTTGGCACCTTCTTCCTCGGCATCCTGTTGCTGGGCGAGCCGTCGAACCTGCTGCGCTACGTCTTCGTCGGTTTCATCGTCGTCGGCATCATCGGCCTGAAGTTTGCCTCCGGGCCGTCGCCGCAGGGGTAGCCCGGGGCTTGCCGGTTGGGGCGCCCGGCCGGGGCGGCTATGCTGTTGCCGGGCGTTGACGACGGCAGGAGCGGTGGCGAATGGCGCTGAACGAGGCAGCAGAAGCGGGCGCAAGCGGCGGCGAGCTGGCACATGCGGCGCCGGCCCAGGTGCGGGCGCTGATCCGCAGCGGCGCGTTCACCGGGCAGACGGCGAACATGGCCATGGGCCACCTGCAGGGCAACCTGGCGATCCTGCCGGCCGAACTGGCGCTCGACTTCGCCCGGTTCTGCCAGCGCAATCCCAAGCCCTGTCCGCTGGTCGGGGTGTCGGATACGGGCGACCCCATGCTGCGCACGCTGGGCGAGGACATCGACGTCCGCACCGATCTGCCCAGCTACAACGTCTACCGCGACGGCGAGCTGGCCGAACAGGTAAGCGATATCCGCGCGCTGTGGCGCGATGATCTGGTCGCCTTCGTGCTCGGCTGCTCGTTCTCCTTCGAGGAGGCGCTGCTGGCGGACGGCGTGCCGTTGCGCCACGTCGAGCTCGACCGCACCGTGCCGATGTACCGTACCGACCGCGACTGCGTGCCGGCCGGACCGTTCCGCGGACCGATGGTGGTGTCCATGCGGCCGATGACGCCGGCCCAGGCGGTTCGCGCCGTGGAGGTGACGGCGCGGTTCCCCATGACCCACGGCACGCCGGTGCACATCGGCGAGCCGGCGGCGATCGGCATCGCCGATCTCGACCGGCCCGACTGGGGCGACCCGACCGAGATGCGCGACGACGAGGTGCCGGTGTTCTGGGCCTGTGGGGTGACGCCGCAGAACGTGATCCGCCAGGCCCGAGTGCCGCTGTGCATCACCCATACGCCGGGCTCGATGCTGATCACCGACCTGCCGAGCAGCGACGTCCGCCCGCGCTGAGCCGCGGGCGCCCGCGACGCAGGCAGAAGCACAAAAAACAGCCGGTCCCGACCGGCCGGGGAGGAAGAGCCATGGACGACGCCATCATCCGCTGCGAGATCGCCGACCACATTGCCGTGGTGACCATGGACAACCCGCCGGTGAACGCCCAGGACCAGCGTTTCCACGAAGCCATGATGGCAACCTTCGACCGCCTGAGCGACGACGATGCGGTGCGCGTGGCGGTGCTGACCGGGGCCGGCAAGTGCTTTTCCGCGGGCGCCGACATCAAGGGCCGCGCCGGCAAGACCCGTGGCCCCGGCGAGGCCTGGCAGCACAGCCGGCGCGCGCGCGAGTGCTTCCACGCGGTGATGGAGTGCCGCAAGCCGGTAATCGCGGCGATCAACGGCCCGGCCCTGGGCGCCGGCCTGGCCGTCGCCGCCAGCTGCGACATCCTGGTCGCCGCCGAGACCGCGACGCTCGGCCTGCCGGAAATCGACGTCGGCCTGATGGGCGGCGCGCGCCATGCCATGCGCCTGTTCGGCCATTCCCGGACCCGGCGCCTGCTGCTCACCGGCTACCGCGTACCCGGGCCGGAGCTCTACCGGCTGGGCGTGGTCGAGGCCTGCGTGCCGTTGGCGCAGTTGATGGATACGGCGATGGAACTGGCGCGCGAAATCGCCGCCAAGAGCCCGGTGGCCAGCCGGATCGCCAAGCACGCGCTCAACACCATCGAGGAGATGAGCCTGCGCGACGGCTACCGCTTCAAGCAGAACATGACGTTCGAGCTGTCGCACAGCGAAGACTCCAGGGAAGCCATGCTGGCCTTCGCCGAGAAGCGCCCGCCGCGCTTCACCGGGCGGTAAGGCGATGAGCCTGCCCGCGTTCATGGACGCCCACCGCCCGGTGCTGCGCGGCACCCGGCACATGGCGGTGGCCGGCCACTACCTGGCGGCCGAGGCGGCGTTCCAGATCATGGCCGGCGGCGGCAACGCCATCGACGCCGGTGTCGCCGCCGGGCTGGTGCTGGGCGTGGTGAAGAGCGACCTGGTGAACATCGCCGGGGTGGCGCCGATCATCATCCGCGCCGCGGCGAGCGACGAAGTGGCGACCATCGCCGGGCTGGGCACCTGGCCGGCGGCGGCGGAGCCGGCGTGGTTCGCCCGCAACCATGCCGACGGCGTGCCCGAAGGCGTGTTGCGGCAGATCGTGCCCGGCGCCCCGGATGCCTGGATTACCGCGCTGGAGCGCTATGGCAGCATGTCGTTCGCCGAGGTCGCCGGGCCGGCGATCGGCTTTGCCCGCGACGGCTTCGTCATGTACCCGCTGATGGCGTCGATCCTGGCCGCCAAGCAGGAGGCCTATGCCCGCTGGCCCGGCAATGCGGCGATCTACCTGCCGGGCGGGCGCCCGCCGGCGGTCGGCGAGCTGTTCGTGCAGGCCGATCTCGCCCGCAGCCTGCAGTACATGGCCGACGAGGAGAGTGCCGCCGGCGGCAGCCGGGCCGACGGCCTGGCGGCGGCGCGGGCGGCGTTCTACCGCGGCGACATCGCCCGGGCTATCGTCGCCTGGCACCAGGACAACGGTGGCCTGCTGCGCGAGCCCGATCTGGCCGGCTATCGCGCCGCGGTGACGCCGCCGGCGCAGATCCGCTTCGGCGCCGGCGATGTCTTCTCCTGCGGGCCGTGGTGCCAGGGCCCGTTCCTGCTGCAGATCCTGTCGCTGCTGAAGGGCGACGACCTGGCCGCGCTGGGCCACAACTCGCCGGCCTACATCCATCGCCTGACCGAGGCGATCAAGCTTGCCGCCGCCGACCGCGAACGCTGGTACGGCGATCCCGACTTCGTCGAGGTGCCACTGGCCCGGCTGCTGTCCGACAGCTATGCCGCCGAACGTCGCGCCATGATCCGCGACGGTGCTGCCTGGCCCGGGCTGCCGCCGGCCGGCGGCGAGACGGCGGATGCTGCCGGCCCGGCCCGGCCGCACGAGGCGCTGACGCTGGATACATCCTACGTCTGCACCGTCGATGCGGCCGGCAACGTGTTCTCGGCCACGCCCAGCGATGCCTCCTACGACGGTCCCGTCGTGCCGGGCACCGGCCTCGTGCCGTCGACCCGGGGCTCGCAGTCGCGCCCCGACCCCGACCACCCGGCCGCGATCGCCCCCGGCAAGCGGCCGCGCCTGACGCCGACGCCGGGCCTCGCCCGCGGCGACGACGGCTGGTGGCTGCCGTTCGGCACGCCCGGCGGCGACGTCCAGTGCCAGGCCATGGCCCAGGCCTTCCTCAACGTCACCGCTTTCGGCATGAACCCGCAGGCGGCCGTCGAGGCGCCGCGCTTCGCCAGCTTCAGCTTCCCGAACTCGTTCGCCCCGCACGCCTACCACCCGGGGCTGCTGAAGCTGGAAGGCCGCATTCCCGCCGCCACCGGCGAGGCGCTGGCGGCGCTCGGCCACGCGATCGACTGGTGGCCGGACTGGCAGTGGCAGGCGGGCGCCATGTGCCTGATCCACGCCGACGGGCGCAACGGCGTGCTCAGCGCCGGCGCCGACCCGCGCCGACCATGCTACGCGGCGGGGTGGTGACGAAGCTGCTGTCGGCCGCCCGTCGCTCAACCGACGCCGGATAGAGTAGAAAACAGACCATGCGTATCACCGACATCCGCGAGGCGACGGCGTCGATCCGTTCCGAGATCCGCAACGCCTACATCGACTTCTCGGGCATGACCATTTCCGTGGTCGCGCTCGAGGCCGATCCCGGCCACGGCCGGGCGCCGCTGACCGGCTACGGCTTCTGCTCCAACGGCCGCTACGGCCAGGGCGGCATTCTGCGCGAGCGGCTGATCCCGCGCATCGAGGCGGCCGCGCCCGACAGCCTGCTGGACGACCGGGGCCGGCTCGATCCGTTCGGGGTCTGGGCGGCGATGATGGCGAACGAGAAGCCCGGCGGGCACGGCGACCGGGCGGTGGCTGCGGCCGCCCTGGACATGGCGGTCTGGGACCTGGTGGCCAAGGCCGAGGGCAAGCCGCTGTGGCGCCTGTTGAGCGACCGCTACAACGACGGGGCCGCCGACGACCGGGTCCTGGTCTATCCCGGCGGCGGCTACTACTACCCGGGCAAGGGGCTCGAGCAGCTGCAGACGGAGATGCGCGGCTACCGCGCGCAGGGCTACCGGGTGGTGAAGATGAAGATCGGCGGGGCGCCGCTGGCCGACGACCTGCGTCGGATCGAGGCCGTGCTCGAGATCACCGGCGGCGGGGACAGCCTGGCGGTCGACGCCAACGGTCGCTTCGACCTTGCCACTGCCCTCGACTATGCCCGGGCGCTCGAGCCCTATGGCCTGTTCTGGTACGAGGAGCCGGGCGACCCGCTGGACTACCAGCTCAATGCCGAGGTCTGTGCCGCCTATGCCGGGGCCGTGGCGACGGGCGAGAACCTGTTCTCGCTGGTCGACACCCGCAACCTGCTGCGCCACGGCGGCATGCGCGCCGAGCGCGACTGGCTCCAGGTCGACCCCGGCCTGGCCTACGGCCTCACCGAGTACCTGCGGATCCTCGATATGGTCGACGAACTGGGCTGGTCGCGCCGGCGGCTGATCCCGCACGGCGGGCATCAGCTTGCGCTGAACGTCGCCGCCGGGCTGCAGACCGGGGGCTCGGAATCCTATCCCGGCGTGTTCCAGCCGTTCGGCGGCTTCGCCGACGACTGCGAGATCGTCGACGGCTACGCCCGGCCGTCCGAACTGCCCGGGATCGGCGTCGAGGGCAAGGCGGCGATGTTCGCCGAGATCCGTCGGCTGGTGGACACGTGAGACGGAGTCTCGGGCGGGTCTTGGACCCGCCCCTACAAGGCAGAACGATTGGTAGGGGCGGGTTTCAAACCCGCCCGTCGCGCAGCGTATGCTGTGTCGAAGACAGGAGGCACGGAACACCATGATCGACTTCGCCCTTACGGACGAGCTGCGCGAGCTGCAGGACCGCACCCGTGCCTTTATCCGCGACGTGGTCATGCCTTACGAGGGCGACGCGCGCGAGGGCGCGCACGGGCCCAGCGACGAGCTGCGCGGCGAGCTCATCGCCAAGGCGGGCGAGGCGGGCCTGCTGTCGCCGCACGTCGGGCCGGAATGGGGCGGGCTGGGTCTCGACCACGTCGGCAAGGCGGTGGTTTTCGAGGAGGCCGGCTACTCGCCGCTGGGGCCGCACGCGCTCAACATCGCCGCGCCCGACGAGGGCAACATGCACCTCTTGGAGCAGGTCGCCAGCGAGGACCAGAAGGAGCACTACCTGCAGCCGCTGGCGGCCGGCGCCGTGCGCTCGGTGTTCTCCATGACCGAGCCCGACGGTGGCGCCGGCTCGGACCCGGGCATGCTGAAGACCACCGCCCGGGCCGACGGCGACGACTTCGTCATCAGCGGCCGCAAGTGGCTGATCACCGGCGCCCAGGGCGCGGCCTTCCAGATCGTCATGGCCCGCACCTTCGACCGGCACGGCAGCGACATCGGCGCCACCATGTTCCTGGCCGACATGACGGTGTCCGGCTGCACCGTCAGCCGGGTGCTGGAGACCATGGACGCCAACCTGACGGGCGGCCATGCCGTGGTCGACTACGACAACGTGCGGGTGCCGGGCGCGGCCATCCTCGGCGAGCCGGGCAAGGGCTTCCGTTACGCCCAGGTGCGGCTCGCCCCGGCGCGGCTGACGCACTGCATGCGCTGGCTGGGCGCGGCCCGGCGCTGCCACGACGTCGCCGTCGACTACGCGCGCAACCGCCACGCCTTCGGCAAGCCGATCGGCGAGCACGAGGGAGTCGGCTTCCAGCTCGCCGACAACGAGATGGACATGCACATGAGCCGCCTGGCGATCTGGCATGCCGCCTGGGTGCTCGACCAGGGCGAGCGGGGCGGCACCGAGAGCAGCATGGCCAAGGTGGCCTGTTCGGAAGCGCTGGGCCGGGTGGTCGACCGCGCCGTGCAGGTGCTGGGCGGCCTGGGCATCACCGGCGATACCGTGGTCATGCGCACCTACAAGGACATCCGTGCCTTCCGCATCTACGACGGTCCCTCCGAGGTCCATCGCTGGGCCCTGGCCAGGCGCATTTTGCGCGCTAACTGAACGTGCTAGTCAGTGCGCTAAGAAACGTCGGGGGAGGCAGCCAGCAGACCGCCATGAGCAACATCTACGCCCAGTTCGAGGCCCGGTTCCCGGCGGATCCGGCCCGTCCGTTCATCGAGACGCCGGACGGCGAGACCGTCACCTACGGCGCGCTCGCCCGCATCACCGCCCGCTACGCCAACCTGCTGGGCCGCCTCGGCGTCGCCAAGGGCGACCGGGTGGCAGTGCAGGTGGGCAAATCGCCCGAGGCGATCTTCCTCTATCTCGCCTGCCTGCGCGCCGGCGCCGTGTTCCTGCCGCTGAACACCGCCTACCAGAGCGGCGAGGTCGACTACATCCTGGGTGATGCCGAGCCAGCCCTGGTGGTCGGCGCCCCGGAGCGCGCCGCCGAACTGGCCGAGCTCACCGCTGCCCGCAGGATCCCGCATCTCTTGACCCTGGGCCAGCAGCGCGACGGCAGCTTCATCGACGCCGCCGCCGGCCTCGCCGAGCAATTCGCCACCGTTGCGGTGGACGAGGCCGAGGATCTGGCGGCGATCCTCTATACCTCCGGCACCACCGGCCGGCCGAAAGGGGCGATGCTGACCCACCGCAACCTGGCCTCCAACGCCGCCGCCCTGCACGAGGTCTGGCAGTTCCAGCCCGATGACGTGCTGCTGCACGCGCTGCCGATCTTCCATGCCCACGGCCTGTTCGTCGCCACCAACACGCAGCTGTGGAACGGCGGACCGATGCTGTTCCTCAACAGCTTCGATGCCGATCTGGTGATCGACCTGATGTCGCGGGCCACCGTGTTCATGGGCGTGCCGACCTTCTACGTGCGCCTGCTGGCCTCGCCGCGCTTCGACCGGGCCGCCTGCGCGCATATGCGCCTGTTCGTGTCCGGCTCGGCGCCGCTGCTGGAAGAGACCTTCGCCGAGTTCCAGCGCCGCACCGGCTTTACCATCGTCGAGCGCTACGGCATGACCGAGACGGTGATGAACACCTCCAACCCGGTCGGCGGCGAGCGTGCCGGCAGCGTCGGCCCGCCCCTGCCGGGGGTCGAGGCCCGGGTCTGTGACGATCGGGGCGGCGTGCTCGGCATCGACGAGGTCGGGGTGATCCAGGTGCGCGGACCCAACGTGCTCAAAGGCTACTGGCGCAATCCGGAAAAGACACAGGAGGACCTGCTGCCGGACGGCTACTTCGTCACCGGCGACATGGGCCGGATCGACGCCGACGGCTACGTCTGGATCATGGGCCGGGCCAAGGATCTGGTGATCTCCGGCGGCTACAACGTCTATCCCAAGGAAGTCGAGCTGGTGATCGACGAGATCGACGGCGTCGACGAGAGCGCGGTGATCGGCCTGCCGCACCCGGACTTCGGCGAGGGCGTGACCGCCGTGGTGGTGCGCAAGGACGGCGCGCCGGGTCCCGACGAAGCCCAGGTGATCGGCCGCCTGCGCAACGAGCTCGCCAACTACAAGCTGCCCAAGCGGGTGTTCTTCATCGATGCGCTGCCGCGCAACACCATGGGCAAGGTGCAGAAGAACCTGCTGCGCGACCGCTTCGCCGGCACCTACGAGGGCGGGTGAGGCCGCCCTTCGAGACGCACCCTTGGGGTGCTCCTCAGGGCGAGGTTTTCCGTTTTTCGCCTCATCCTGAGGAGGGCCCCACGGGTCGGGCTTTGCCCGCCCGAGGACAAGCTCCGGCCCGTCTTGAAGGATGCGTGCTCGGTGCCGTGCTAACATCCCGCCAAACCAATAGGGGAGGCGGCGATGGCACAGTCGATGAACGAGGCGGAACGCCGGGCGTTCCTGGCCGAGGTGCGGGTGGCGATCCTGTCGCTGCCCGACGGCGAGCGTGGTCCGCTGTGCGCACCGGTCTGGTACGATTTCGATCCGTCGGGCGACATCTGGTTTCTGACCCACGCCAATTCGCGCAAGGGCCGGCTGATCGCCGAGGGCGGCCGGCTGACGCTGACGGCGCAGCGCGAGGCCTCGCCCTATGCCTACGTCAGCGTCGAGGGCGTGGTGACGGCGATCGCGTCCTACGACATCGATGCCGATCTCCTGCCGATGGCCCAGCGTTATCTCGGCGCCGAGGGCGGGCGCGCCTATGCCGAGGGCATGCGCGCGGACTGGAGCCCGGAAACCAGCATCAAGGTGACGCTGCGACCGGCGCGCTGGCTCAGCGCCAACTACGCCAAGCCGGCAGGCTGAGCCCATGCAGATCGGCCTGCAACTCTACCTGGGCGGCGAGGCCTCGGACCCGGGGTTCCTGGCCACCGTGGCGCCGGCGATCGAGCAGCGCGGCTTTCACGAGATCTGGCTGGCGGAGCACATCGTCCTGCCGCCGGAGATCCGCTCGCCCTACCCCTATTCGGCCGACGGCAGCTTCCCGTTCGATCCGCGCCTGCTGCCGCTGGAACCGTTCACCGCGCTCGCCTTCATCGCCGCGCACACCTCGACCGTCCGCCTGGCCACCGGGGTGTCGGTGCTGCCGCAGCGCAACCCCGCCTTCGCCGCCAAGCAGGCCGCCGACGTCGATGTCCTCTCGCGCGGCCGCCTCGACTACGGCATCGGCGCCGGCTGGTGCCTGGAGGAGATCGACGCGCTCGGCACCGACCCGGCCCGCCGTGGCGCCCGCACCGACGACTACGTCGCCGTGATGAAGAAGCTGTGGACCGAGGACCTGGCCCGCCACGACGGTGCGTTCTTCTCCCTGCCCGGCGTGCACACGGGCCCCAAGCCGGTGCAGCGGCCGCACCCACCGCTGTTCTTCGGCGGCAACTCCAGGGCCGCGCTGCGCCGGGTCGCCCGGCTGGGCGACGGCTGGTTTGCCGCCGCGGTGACCCCGGATCAGTTCGCCGACGGCGTGGCGGCACTGCGCGAGGCCTGCGCCGCCGAGGGGCGGGACCCGGCGGAGATCGCCCTGGCCGTCGGCCCGCCGGACGGCAAGGCGACGATGGAGATGGTCGAGGGCTACCGTGCCGCCGGGGCAAGCCAGGTGGTGCTGGCCCTGTCGGGCCGCGGCGCCGAGCGCTTTCTCGGCCGGCTGGATGGCCTGGCCGAGCAGGTGGTGGCACCGGCGCAGGGGCTGTAATGGACGCCGCAAAGGTCTGCCGGAAAGGTCGCTGGCGGTCGCACCAACTTCAAGGCTGAATTGATGGCCGTTCGCCGGCGGTTTGCTGGACACGTGGAGTCCGACTAACGGAAAGCTGGGATGCGAATCTCTCTTGCGTCGGCAGCTCAGATTCGCTGACCAACCAGGCAATCGAGCCGTCCGGCCGTTAGAATCTTGCCAATTGCGGTTTCCTAGAGAGCGGCCGGTCGGCCGGGTTTGCTAGTTTTCTGCCGATTCTTCCGCCTTTGGATTTCGGCAAAGGAAATCGTTTTTCGTCCAGAAATTTGTCCTTGCGCGAAAATCGATGTCATGCAAGTTTCCGAGCATATTTCGCGGAGCCAGAAACATGATGGAAAGTGGAGAAAGCACGGCTGTGGACGAAAGTGAAGTTTCGTCCAGGACACCTGCGTACATTTCCTTCAAGTCGTTCCTCACGTTCATTGAGGATCAGAAAGAGCACGGCTTGCCGACTGAGATCGACCGTTCGGTGTTAACGCGCTTCTCAGGTAGCGTAAGCGGCCAGTTGATAGCTGCGCTGAAGTTCCTGCGGCTGATTGATGACGAACAAGTGGTCCAAGACGAACTGCAGGCGCTGGTTGATGCATATGGCACGGAACGTTGGCAAGCGACGCTGGCGCAGCTGGTGAGGCGAAGCTACGCGCCGATCGTGGGGGAGGATCTGACAAGGCTGACGCCGGCCAAGTTCCACGAGGTATTTAAGAGCAACTACCCGGCGAAAGACGCTGTGATCCGCAAGTGCGAGGTGTTCTTCCTCAAGGCGGCGGAGGCAGCGGCGATCGAAGTGAACCCGCGCATCGCCAAGCATCGGGCGTCTCGCCAGTCTGGCGCCGGGAGGCGGTCAACAGGAAAGGCCGGCAGGGAAGCAAGTAACGGAGATAGCCAGCGCAATGGAGCTGGCCGCTCTGAGCAACAGGATCCCCCCGCGGCAACGGTGCAGACTCCGGCCGCTATGCTGTTCGATCTGCTTGATCCAGACGAAATGGACGAGGACGAGCAGTCGGCAGTTTTCACGTTGATGCGGTATTTGAAGCGCAGGGACGCAGATGAATGAAGAGCGGCCACGGAGCTTTCGCTATCGTGGCCGCACTGACAACGAGGTACCGGTGCGCACCTGATGCACCGTACATGCCTAGCGGTTTGATCGTGTCAGAGAGCTTGGGAACTTTGATCGCGTGACACACCGCTAGAGACCAGGCCCCCTCCACCAGGGCGCTGAGCAGCGGCCGGCATCCCCTCCACCCGGGTGCCGGCCGCTGTGCTTCATAACACGTAGCAAATAAATGCACCAGCGAAAGGTCAGCAATGCTGTCCTTTCGCTCCGTGTATGGAGCGTTGTGTGCTGCGTAATTAGTCCTGCTCGAACTCCGAGACGGCGAAGTCGAAGGCTTCCAGGCCGTCGGCGAGATACTCGCCCAGCAGCGGCATGGCCAGCAGGTAGCCCGCGGTGTGATCGGAATGGCGGTCGCGGGCCAGCGCCGTGAGGTCGTCGAAGTCGTCGCGGCTGCCGTCGCCGCGGCCGAGCCAGGCCAGGGCGATGAGCTCGTACTGCGCATCCAGGCTGAGCCCGGCGATGAAGGCGGTCAGCTCCTGATAGACCGGGTCGTGCTCGTGCTCGTCGTGGCGTTCCTGCTCGAGCGCGGTCTCGTCGACCTCGTGCTGGCCGCGCTCGTAGGCCTCGGCCTCTTCGTCCGGCTGCACGGTCTCGGCGCCGGCATTAAGCTCGCGGACGCGGTTGATGATGTGGCCGACGGTTTCCGGTTTCAGGTCCTGCATGCTGCTGATCCGCCCTGGCGTTGCCCCGTTTTCCGGTTATAGCGCAAGCCTGCGCCTCATGTCGTCACCACAAAAGGTCGCGCCCGTTCGCGCAGCTCGTCGGCGATGCGGGCAGGACGCCGGGCGTCCAGGTCGAGCAGCACGCCGGCCTGTTCGAGCTCGGCCGAGAGGTCGCCCGTGCGCACGTTGTAGAGCCGGTGCAGCAGCCGCATCGAGGAGTTGCCCAGGTGCACCAGGGCCGACTTCATCGCCACCAGGTCGCCCGCGTGGAGTTCCCTGGAGAAGCGGAGCTGGTAGTCGAAGGTGGAGAAGCCGCGCCGGTTGGCGCGCTGCCAGGCCGGGGTCAAGCCCATGGCGGAGAACAGCTGGGCGCCGGCCGCGGAGTAGCGGGCGACGTAGAACTGGAAACTCATGTGCCCGACGACGTCGATTTCCCAGGGCTTGACGGTATCGCGCAGGGTCGGGACGAAGCCGTCGCTGCTTTCCGGCAGGTCACGTTCTTCCATCCGCGGCGCCTCGGGCCAGTCGGCCAGGATCAACGCCGCCCGCCTGTCGGCCGGCAGGTCGAGGGCGCGCCGGCGCTCCAGGTCGATGTGGATCAGGGCCTGGGTCATTTCCGTGGTGAGCTCGCCGGTGGCGGAATCGTAGACCCGGTGCGCCGCCAGCAGGCGCTTGCCTTCGGCCTCCAGCAGGGCGCTTTCCATGTGCAGGGCGTCGCCGACATGAAATTCGCGCAGGTAGCGGGTCTTGCAGGCGACCGTGGCGCAGCCCTTGCGCGCCTCGCGCATGTAGCCGATGCCCAGGCCGTGGTGCTCCATCAGCGCCAGGGTGGCATCGGCAAAGCGGGCGTAGTAGCGGGAGACCGTCAGGTGCTCGGTGGTGTCGACGTCGTCGACCGCGACCGACCCGCGGTAGCTCTCGATCCAGGCACTCATGCCGCATCTCCATCGAGCGCCAGCCGGTAGGTCCGGGCAGCGGTGTCGCGGAACAGGGCCAGCTGCTCGGCCCGGGAGAAGTCCGCCACCATGCGCTTGTAGGCATGGTAGAGGTCGTTGAAGCCGATGCGCAGACCGGCGACCGGCTGGTTGCTGGCGAACATGCAGCGCCCGGGGCCGAACATGTCGATGGTTTCCAGCACGATGGCGCGGTTCTCGTCGTAGTCCCAGGGCCGGTCCTTCAGACCGAACTCGGACAGCTTCACCACCACGTTGGCTTCCGCCGCCATCGCCCGCATCGCCTGCCGCCACAGGTCCATGCCCTCGGCACTGCGGTCCCAGGGAAAACCGGTGTGGTTGATGACCACTGCGGTCTCCGGGATCAGCCGGACCACCTCCACCGCGTCGGGCAGGTGCCACAGCGGCACGCGCAGATCGTAGCTCAGGTCGTAGGTCGCCAGCAGCTTCAGGCCGGCGCGCCAGCGCGGGTCGCCCATGCTGCCGGGGGCATCGGCGGCCAGCGTGCCCGGCCGCTCGCCGGTGCGCGGCTTGGAGCGGATGCCGCGGACCATGGGATGCGCGGCTTGCGCCGCCAGGACCTGTTCCGTGTTGGCCTGGTCGAACCAGGCGTGGGCGACGATGGCGTCGGGCATGTCGTCGGCCGCGGCGATGCCTTCGAGCCATACGGTTTCGCCGACCTGGTCGTCGCGGTCCCATTCGGCCTCGCAATGCACCGTGGCGACGATGTTGTGCTCGCACGACTCGCGCCGGTAATCGGCCGGCAGGTTGTTGCGCTTCAGTGCCGAGTAGTCGCCCAGGAAGAAGCCGTCGTCCGGCTCGGCCAGCCACGGATAGCGGTTGGCGTCGAGATCCCACAGATGGTGGTGGGCATCGACGATCGGCAGGTCGTCCATGTCGCTCCTCCCGCTGCCGTTTCTTTTTGCCTTAAGCTGGCGCCAGACAGTGGAGACGCGATTATGACCTGGATCAAGACCGTTCCCTATGCCGAGGCCGCCGGCCGGCTGCGCACCCTCTACGACCGCATCAAGGGCCCCGACGACAACGTCGACAACATCATGATGGCGCACAGCCTGCGGCCGCACACCATGGAAGGGCATATGCACCTCTACAAGTATGTCCTGCACCACAACGCCAACCGCCTGCCGAAGTGGCTGCTGGAGGCGCTGGGGGTTTATGTCTCCGCCCTGAACGCCTGCGCCTATTGCGTCGAGCACCATTTCGCCGGCCTGCAGCGGCTGCTGGGCGATCCGGCACGCGGGGCGGAGATCCGCGCCGCGCTCGACGCCGACGCGCCCGAACGCGCCTTCGAGGGCCGCGAGCTGGCAGCGCTCGCCTATGCCCGCAAACTCACGCTGGAGCCGACGGCACTGGCGGCGGCGGATATCAAGGCGATGCGCGATGCCGGCCTGGACGACGGCGAAATCCTGGAAATCAACCAAGTGGTGGCCTACTTCAATTACGCCAATCGTACGGTTCTGGGCCTGGGCATCACCACGGACGGCGACGTCCTGGGCCTGTCGCCGGGCGAATCCGACGACCCGGACAACTGGCAACACGCCTGAACGAGACAAACCCGGAGACCTCCCGCATGAGCGACCAGCCGCGGATCCTCGCCTTCGCCGGCAGTGCCCGGCGCGACTCCGTCAACAAGAAGCTGATCGGCGTCGCCGCGGCGGCGGCGACCCGGGCCGGCGGCCTGGTGAGCCTGATCGACCTGGCGGATTTCCCGATGCCGCTCTACGACGGCGACCTGGAGGCGGCCGACGGCCTGCCGGAACATGCCATCCGCCTGCAGGACCTGCTGCTCGAGCACGATGCCCTGCTGCTGGCGGCGCCGGAGTACAACTCGGGCATTACGCCGCTGATGAAGAACACCATCGACTGGGTCTCGCGCTCGGTCGGCGGCCGGCCCGGGCTCGACTGCCTGCGCGGCAAGACGGCGGCGCTGACGAGCGCCTCGACGGGCGCGCTGGGCGGCCTGCGCGGGCTGATCCACCTGCGTTACGTGCTGCAGCACGTCGGCGTCATGGTGCTGCCCGACCAGGTCGCGGTGATGCGGGCCGGCGAAGCCTTCGCCGACGACGGCGAACTCGCGGACCCGGCGCGCCGGGAAGCGATCGATGGCCTGGCGGCCAGGCTGGTGGCAACGGCGGGCCGGCTTAGCGCTGGCGGCTGAAGCAGCGGGCGGCCTCAGCTCCTGCCGCCGGCCTGCGCCAGCGCCGCCTCGATCGCCTCGGTCACCCGCGCGTCGGTCGGTTTCACCGGCGAGGGCCAGCCGGCGATGGCGCTGCCGTCGGCGGCGATCAGGACCTTGTGGAAGTTCCAGCGCGGCTCGCCGGCGGCGCCCAGTTCGCTCTTCAGCCAGCGATAGAGCGGATGCGCTGCGGCGCCGCGCACGTGCTGCTTGGCGGTGAGCGGGAAGTCGACGTCGAAGTTGACCTCGCAGAACTGCTTGATCTCCGCCTCCGCCCTGGGTTCCTGGCCGCCGAAGTCGTTGGACGGCACGCCGACCACCACCAGGCCCTTCTCGCGGTAGCGCTCCCACACGCTCTGCAGGTCGCCGTACTGGTGGGTGAAGCCGCAGAACGAGGCGGTGTTGACCAGCAGCACCGGCTTGCCGCGGTAGCCGGCCATCGGCATCGGTTCGCCGTCGATCGAGGTGAAGTCGAAGTCGTGCGCCGAGGTCGCCGGCTCGGCGCGGACGCCACCGGCGATTACCAGCAGCAGGACCAGAAACGGGGCGAACAGGCGGGCGGCGGGCATGGCTGCACCTGTGGTGGCAATTGACCTAGCATAGCCTGATGTAAGGCGCGGCCGCCGCCTGTCAAAGCCGGGCGGCGGTCGCGTCGCGTCCATGTCGAGACCGGGGAGCCGCCATGCAGGTGCTGATCGTCTTCGCTCATCCCGAGCCGCGGAGCTTCAACGGCGCCATGAAAGACACCGCGGTGGAGACCCTGACCGCCGCCGGTCACGATGTGGTGGTATCGGATCTCTACGCCATGGACTTCCGGGCCGGCACCACCCGGGGCGACTTCACCACGGTGGCCGACGCCGGCTACCTGAAGTACCAGGCCGAGGAGCGCCATGCGGTCGAGCACGATGGCTTCGCCGCCGACGTGCAGGCGGAGATGGCCAAGCTCGAGGCCGCCGACGTGCTGATCTTCCAGTACCCGATCTACTGGTTCGCCATGCCGGCGTTGCTGAAAGGCTGGGTCGACCGGGTATTCGCGCTGGGCTGGGCCTATGGCGGCGGGCGCTGGTTCGACAACGGTGCGTTCCGCGGCAAACGGGCGATGGTGGCGATGACCACCGGTGCCGGGCCCGCCGCGTTCGCGCCGGACGGCCGCAACGGCGACATGGAGATGCTGCTGTGGCCGGTGCACAACGGCATCTTCCGCTTCTGCGGCTTCGACGTGCTGCCGCCGTTCGTTGCCTACGGCGTGGCCCGGGCCGACGACGACGCCCGGGCGCGGATCCTCGACGACTGGCGCGATCACCTGCGCCGGCTCGACGCGCTGCCGCTTATGCAGTTCAACGGCCTGGACGACTTCGATGCCGACGGCCGGCTCAGGCCCGGGGTGGCGCCGCGCGGCGTGCTGCGGGCGGACGACTAGGACATCGCGCGCCTCAGCCGGCGCCAAGTCAATCAGCCGTCCTGGACGACGATCCGCGCCCGGCGCTTGTCGACCCAGAGCACGTACAAGGCGGCGGCAAGCCCCAGGGCCGCGCACAGCAGCATCATGCCAAGCAGGCCGTAGGCCGCCGTTTCGGCGGTCAACACGGCGCCGGTGACGGCCGACGTGGTGGCGCCGCCGGCGACGGTCAGCGCACCCGACAGCCCCGAGGCGCTGCCTGCCAGGGCAGGGCGGACCGACAGCGCACCGGCGGTGCCACTGGGCATGGTGATGCCGTTGCCGATGCCGAAGAACACGCAGGCGCCGAACACGGTGAACACGTGCACGATCCCCGCCGATACCAGCAGGATGCCCGTCAGCAGACCGGCGCAGGCGACCAGGCGTCCGGCGATCATCATCGTCGTGAGCGCATGGCGGGCGGCAAGCCGGCCGGAGAGAAAGCTGCCGAAGATGAAGCCCGCGGTGATGCTGCCCATGCCGGCCCCGAGGGTTGCGGCAGACATGTCGAAGTGGACCGCCGCGACCAGGGGGGCACCGGCCAGGAAGGCATAGAAACCGCCGCTGCAGAAGGCCAGGCACAGCGCATAGCCCCAGAAGCGTCGCGCGCGAAACAGCTCCGGATAGGTGCGCAACTGCGCGCGCAGGGTCGCCGACGGGCTCTGGTTGGTCTCGCGCAGATCGAACCAGCTCAAGGCGAACACCATGGCGCCGCAGCACAGGAAGGCCCAGAAGCTTGCGCGCCAGCCGAACAACTCGTCGAGGGCGCCGCCGAACATCGGCCCGAGCATGGGCGCGACCGCCCAGGCCACGGCGAGGTAGCCCATCAGGCTCGCGGCCTTTTGCGGGCCTGCGGTATCCCGGATCACCGCGCGCGAGACGGCGAAGGCGGAGACGATCGCCGCCTGCAGCATCCGGAAGACGAGGAAGGTCGTAATGTCGGTGGCCAGCGCGCAGCCGAGCGACGCCAGGCAGAAGATCAGCAAGCCGGTCAGGATGACCGGCCGGCGCCCGAAGCGGTCGGATGCCGGGCCCATGATCAGCTGCAGTACGGCCGTCACCGCGGCGTAGCCGGCGACCGAGAGGTTCATGAGCGCATAGTCGACGCCGAAGTCCGCCGCCATGTTCGCCAGCGATGGCACGAACATGTTGATCGAGACCACGGATAGGCCGCTCAGCAGGACCAGGGTGGCAAATCGTGGCGGTCGGACAAAGGTCTCAGGCATGCGTTCCTCGCCAGCCGGCGGGCGGCGGTTGCCGCGGCCCCATCGGGGCAACAAAAAAGCCCCCGATGGGGTCGGAGGCGCAGGGGAGTCCGGTCTGGAAGCCGTTACCGGTCCAGGCGCCAAACTCCCTCTACGATCACGGCGGTCTTCATCTCGATCGATTCCCAATCGGCGGACAGGTGCTGCCGACGCCGGCTTTGCGGCCTCGAGCGTTCGGGTTCGGACAAGCTGCACAACGCCGTGCCGCATGCAAGCTTATTCTCCGCACGCGAAGCCGCAACCTGCTCTGAAATCAATCGGGGGCGATCAGCAGGCGGCCGTCGCGCACCACCACCGGCACCGGGTCGAGCCAGCAGTTCTCCGCCGCGCCGGCGACGCCGAAGCCGTCCTCGATGCGGAACTCGGCGAAGTGCATGGTGCAGCGGATCCGGCTGCCGTCGTCGTTGAGGAACTGGCCGGCGCGGTAGTTCAGCGGCGAGGCATAGTGCGGACAGATGTTGAGGTAGCCGTAGACGTCGTCGCCGCGGCGGACGACGAACATGGAAAAGGCGCTCTTGCCCCTGCCGAAGACAAACTCGGCCGCGTCGCCGTCCGGCAGGGCGTCGAGCGGCCCCAGGTCCGTGCCCGGCGCCGGTGCCCGCGGCCGCAGGCGCCAGTAGCCCGGCTCCGGCCGTGCCGGCGCCTCGGCCATCAGTCCGGCTGCCGGTAGCCGTGCGGCGCCGGCGCCATCTCGGCGATGCGGCGCAGCAGGCCGGCGAACTTCTCCTGCGGGGCGTCGCCGAACATGGGATCGGCGTGATCGGCGAACACGGCGTCGATCCCGGCCCAGTCGGCGGCGCTCAGCGCCGCGCGGGCGCGCGGGATGACCTCCATCTCCTCCGCCCGCATGTGATCCCACTCCAGCCGGTGATAGGCCCGCATGGCCTCGAAGAAGGCGGGACCGGCGCCGCGGTCCGCTTCGTAGGCGAGCAGGGCCGCGCGCAGCCCGGTCAGCATGTCGTAGCCCTCGCGGTGCTGCGCCTCGAGGCGGGCGAGCAGCTCGGCGCTGTCGGGGTCGCGCTCGCGGAGGACGCGGAACAGCTGCTCGTCCTCCTTGGGGTGGTGATAGGTGTCGAGGAACTCGGAGATGTAGTCGAGCACCAGGCGGAACAGCGCGAAGTCCGGCTCGACGGTGCCGCGTTCGACGTCGCCGATGACGCCGTCGATGCAGTGCAGCACCGAGATATAGTTGCGGTGCTCGGCCTTGATGATGTCGATCGTGCCTGCCATCGGGACCCTCCCGCGGCCCGGCGGTTTCGGCTCAGGCCGCCGCCAGGGTGAAATCGAACGCCGCCGTCCAGTCGGCGCCGGCGCCGTCGGCTTGGGTGAACGGGACGATCAGCGACTCTTTCACGCCGAACACGGCGTCGGACTCGATGTAGGGATCGCCCTCGACGAAGATGTGGGTGACCACCGGCTCGTAGCCCGGCGCCGAGACGATGAAGTGGATGTGTGCCGGCCGGTAGGCGTGCCGGCCCATGGCATCGAGCATGCGGCCGACCGGGCCGTCGGTGGGCACCGGATAGGACACCGGCTTGACCGTGCGGAACTCGTAGCGGCCGTCGGCGCCGGTCACGAACTTGCCGCGCATGTTCATCTCCGGCTGCTCGTCGGGCTGCTGCACGTCGTAGAAGCCGGCGCCGTTGGTCTGCCAGACGTCGAGCACCGCGCCCTCGACGGGATTGCCGTCGCGGTCGCGCACCTGGCCGGCGACGACGCAGGGCTCGCCGGCATCGTCGCGGGCGATATTGGCGCCCATCGCCAGCGTGGCGGCGCCGTCGACGTGGAACGGCCCCAGCACGGTGGCTTCGGTGCGGCCGTCATGGGCGCGATGGTTGATGGTCTCGACCAACATGGACACGCCCAGCGTATCGGAGGCGAGGATCCACTCCTGGCGCTTGTCGTCGCACATCTGCCCGGTGGCGGTGAGGAACTGGATCGCCGTCATCCATTCCTCCATGGTCGGCTCGACTTCCTTGACGAAGCCGTGCAGGTGGCGGATCGCCGCTTCCATGATCTGCCGGAAGCGCGGGTCGGCATTTGCGTCGAGCCGCGCGATGACGGCATCGGCGGAGTTGTCTTCCGTGAAATAGCTTGCCATGGCGTGACCTCAGTCTTTGTTGGCGTGCAGGATGAGCCGGCGCTGAACCGGAAACAGCTCGAGGCCGAAGCGGTCCAGCAGCAGCCCCCACAGGCCGCTCGGCGCCCGCAGCATGACCACGACCGCGAGTAGCCCGAGGATGATCAGGTAGATCGAGCCGAGATCGGCCAGGAAGCCGCGCAGCAGGAAGAACACGATGGTGCCGACGATCGGTCCCTCGATGCGGCCGACGCCGCCGATGACGACGATGAAGATGACGTAGGCGGTCCAGTCGACGACGTTGAAGGCGGCGTCCGGCGAGATCCTGAGCTTGGCCAGGAAGATCAGCGCCCCGGCGATGCCGGTGACGAAGGCGGCGGCGACGTAGACCATGTACTTGGTGCGGGCGTTGTCGACGCCGAGGCTTTCCGCGGCCGGCTCGGAATCGCGGATCGCGGTCAGCGCCAGGCCCTGGCGCGAGCGCAGGAACAGGTAGACCAGCACCACCGCGCCCACCGCCAGCGCCAGCGCCACCCAGTAGATGATGGAATCGCGCATCGCCTTCTTGGACGCCACCGCCTTGACCACGGAGATCGGCAGGCTCATGCCGGAACCGCCGCCCAGCGCCTGGATCTGCGCGATCGACAGCATGTAGACCTCGGCGATGACCCAGGTGCCGATGGCGAAATAGGCGCCCTTGAGGCGGAAGGCGATGGCCGCGGTGGGAATGGCGAAGATCGCGGCGACGCCGCCGGCCAGCAGCAGCGCCGCCAGCGGGTGTACGCCGAGGAAGGCGGCGAACACGAACAGGGCATAGCCGCCGAGGCCGACGAAGGCCTGCTGGCCGACCGAGACCAGGCCGGCATAGCCCGCCAGCAGGTTCCACATGGTGGCCAGGGCGAGGTAGCTGCAGATCTCCACGCCCAGGCGCAGCTCGGCGCGGCCGAGCCAGAACGGCCCGGTGGCGAGGATGACGACGACCAGCGCGCATAGGCCCAGCGCGACCTGGTTGGCCCGGGACATGGTCTCGACGCGGTGCTGTGTCGCCATGGCGTCAGTCCTTGATCCGCGGGAACAGGCCCTGGGGCCGCAACACCAGGGCGACGAGGAAGGCGATGTGGCCGGCCAGGATCTGGAAGCCGGGGTGGATCTTGGCGCCGACTGCCTGGGCGACGCCGAGGATGATGCCGCCGGCCAGCGTGCCCCAGAGGTTGCCGAGGCCGCCGATGATCACCGCCTCGAAGGCGAACAGCAGGCGGGCCGGGCCGACCGTCGGGGTGACGTTGGTGCGGATCGCCATCAGCACCCCGGCAATCGCGCACACCGCCAGGGCGATGCCCATGGCCAGGGCGTAGACCCGGCGGTTGTCGACCCCCATCAGGCGGACGACCGACTGGTTGTCCGAGGTGGCGCGGAACACCCGGCCCAGGCGGGTGCGGTAGAACAGCAGCTGCAGGGCGGCGATCACCACCACCGCGGTGGCGAACACCATGAGCGGGAACACGCCGACGGCCAGGCCGTCGGCCAGCTCCAGGCTGGCGGTCTCCAGGGCGCCGGCCTGCAGCCGCCGGGTGTCGGCGGAAAAGGTCTCCAGCAGCACGTTCTGGATGATGATCGACAGCCCGAACGTGACCAGCAGTGGCGGCAGGATGTCCTCGCCCAGGGTGACGTTCAACAGGCCGCGCTGCAGGGCATAGCCGAAGGCGAACATCAGCGGCACCACCACCACCAGGGTCGCCAGCGGGTGCACGCCGATGCCCTCGACCACGGCAATCGCCAGGAACGAGCCGAGAATGATCAGGTCGCCGTGCGCCAGGTTGACCAGGCGCATCACCCCGAAGATCAGCGACAGGCCGGTGGCGAACAGGGCGAACAGCCCGCCGAGCAGGACGCCTTGCAGTATCGCGTTGATCCACTCCATCGCCTCACATCCCGAAATAGGCCTGGGTGATCTGCTCGTGGCTCAGTTCGGCCGGGCGGCCCGACAGCGAGACCCGGCCTTCCTGGAAGCAGTAGACCCGCGCGGCCACGGCCAGGGCCTGCTGGATGTCCTGCTCGACCACCACCACGCTGGTGCCCTGGGCCTGGATCGCCGGCAGGGCGGCGTAGATGTCCTTGATGACGATCGGCGCCAGGCCGAGGCTGATCTCGTCGCACAGCAGGACGCGCGGATTGGCCATCAGCCCCCGGCCGATCGCCACCATCTGCTGCTGTCCGCCGGACAGCGCGGTGCCCGGCGAGTTGCGCCGTTCCTTGAGGATCGGGAACAGGCCATAGACGGTATCGAGGGTCCAATGGCCCGTGCGGTCGACGCAGGCGCCCATCAGCAGGTTCTCCTCGATGCTGAGCGAGGGGAACAGCTGCCGGCCTTCCGGCACCATGGCGATGCCCATGCGGGCGATCTCGAACGGCGGCCGTCCGCCGATGCCGTCCCCGGCGAAGCGCACGGCGTCGGCCGGGGCCGACAGCATGCCGGTGACGGTGCGCAGGAAGGTGCTCTTGCCGGCGCCGTTGGCGCCGATGATGGCAATGGTCTCGCCTTCGCCGAGCTCCAGGTCGATGCCGAACAGCGCCTGGAAATCGCCGTAGAAGGCCTCCAACGCCTGGGTTTGCAATAGCGCGCTCATTCGGCGGAGATCCCCATGTAGACCTCCTGCACCTTGGCGTCGTTCATCACCGCCTCCGGTGCGCCCTCGGCCAGCAGCTGGCCGAAGTTGATGACGATCAGGCGGTCGACCACCGACAGCAGGGCGTGCACCACATGCTCGATCCAGATGATGGAGACGCCCTCTTCGCGCACCGAGCGGATGGTCGCCACCAGGTCGTGGCATTCGGCTTCGGTCAGGCCGCCGGCGATCTCGTCCAGCAGCAACAGGCGCGGCTTGGTCGCCAGGGCCCGCGCCAGCTCCAGGCGCTTGCGCTCCAGCAGGGTCAGCTTGCCCGCCAGGACGTTGGCCTTGGCGATCAACCCGGTGCGTTCGAGCACGTCCGCGCAGTGGTCGGCCGCCTCGCGCTCGCCGCCGCCGGTGCCGAAGGCGGCACCGACCAGCAGGTTCTCGAACACGGTCATGCGCGCGAACGGATGCGGGATCTGGTAGCTGCGGCCGATGCCCTGGCGGCAGCGGGTGTGCGCCGGCACCGACGTGATGTCGTCGTTCTGGAACACGATGCGGCCCTCGTCCGGCTTCAGTCCGCCGGTGATCAGGTTGAACATGGTGCTCTTGCCGGCGCCGTTCGGTCCCAGCACGCCCAGCGCTTCGCGGTCGGCGAGCTGAAACGACAGATCGTCGGTGACCTTGAGGGCCCCGAAGCTCTTGGAGACGTGGTCGAGGTGCAGCAGCATCGTTCAGGTCCGGGTACGTGTCCCGGCCGCCGCCGGCCGGGACACCAGTTCCAGGTTCAGGCGATCGCCTGCATCTCGCCGCCCATCGGCACCGCCGGTGCGGTTTCGTTGGACGTTATGACGATGTCGTACTTGTGCTTAGCCCCGCCGTGCCGCCACTGGCCGCCGACCAGCGGGGTCTTGGCGACGTTCTTCACCGGTCCGCTGGTCCAGTCGACCGGACCGACGATGGTATCCATCTTCGTCGCCGCCAGGGCCGCCACCAGCGCCTCGGCGTCGCCGGGACCGCCGGCGGTGTCGAAGGTCTTGGCGGCAACCTCGAACAGGGCGTGGACGAAGCCGATCGGCTGGGTCCACTGCTTGCCGGTGCCGTTCTCGAACGCCCCGGCCAGCGCCCCGGCATCCTGGCCGGTCAGCGACGAGGCGAACGGATGGTTCGGCGACCACCAGACTTCGGAGGACAGGTTGTTGCCGGCGTCACCCAGCGCCTCGAGGGCGACCGGGAACAGGATCGCCTTGCCGATCGAGGCGACCTTGGGCACGTAGCCCTGCTGCTTGGCCTGGGTCCAGAAGGTGGTGAAGTCGGGCGGGATCATCACCCCGGTGACGATCTCGCTGCCCTCGCTCTTGAAGGCGCTGATGTAGGACGAGAAGTCGTCGGTCAGGTTCTGGTAGCGACCGGGGTCGAGCAGGCTGTAGCCCTGCGCCGCCAGCGGCTTGGGAAAGCCCAGTTCCTTGTCGCCCCAGGCGTTGCCGTCGCCGTCGTTGGGGAACAGGCCGCCGACCTTCTTGTTGGTGTCGACCTTGTTCCACATGTTGGTGAACACGGCGATGACGTCTTCCAGGCCCCAGAAGAAGTGATAGGTGTAATCAAAGCCTTCCGCCGGGTTGCCGCCACGGGTGAAGAACCAGGGCTGCCAGGGCGCCACCGTGGAGATGCAGGGGATCTCGTTCACCTCGCACTGGTCGGAGACCGGGTTGGTGGTCTCCGGCGTCGAGGCCACCAGCATCATGTCGACCTCGTCGGACAGGATCAGCTCGTTGGCCACTTCGGCCGCCCGGTTGGGGTTCGACTGGCTGTCCTTGACGATGATCTCGACCGGATGCGACTTGCCGGCGGCTTTCAGGCCGCCGGCGAAGGCTTCGCGCATGGCGCCGACGACGAACTTGTCGGCCTCGCCGAACGGTGCCAGCGGCCCGGTTTGCGGCGAGACGTAGCCCAGCTTGATGGTCCGGTTGGCGGCGATCGCCGGCATCGGGAAGTTGCCCGCCAGTGCGGCGCTGGCGCCGACCGCGGCGGTGGTGCCGAGAAACCGGCGCCTTGTGATGTTCGTTACGGACATGATTTGCCTCCCTTGGGTCGTGTCTTGCTCAGTTTGCCGGCCGTTCCCCCGTCCAGGCCCGCGCGATCAGCTCCCGGATCGCCCCGTGTTCGAGCTTACGCGGATTCCAGTACGGGTTCTCCACCGCCAGATCGGCGGCCCGGTCGATGCCGTCCTCGGGCATGCCGAGGTCCTGCAAGGCCAGCGGTGTTTCCAGCGCCTGGGCCAGGTCATAGAGCCCTTGCGCCGCCGAGGCGGCGCCCAATGCCCGGGCGATGGCGGTCATCGCCACCGGCGCCGCGGCGGCGTTGTAGGCCACGGCGTGCGGCAGCACGATGGTGTGGGTCTGGGCATGCGGCAGGTCGAAGCTGCCGCCCAGCGTATGGCAGAGCTTGTGATGCAGCGCCATGCCGACGGCGCCCAGGCAGGTGCCGCACAGCCAGGCGCCGTAGAGCGCGTCGGCGCGCGCCCCGGCGTCGGCCGGGTCGGCCTTGATCCGCGGCAGGGCGCCGGCCAGGCTGCGGATGCCTTCTTCGGCCATGATGGCGATGATCGGGTTGCGGTCCTCGGCATAGAGCGCCTCGACCGCGTGCGCCATGGCGTTGATGCCGCTGGTCGCCGACAGGCCGACCGGCAGCGAGGTGGTCAGGTCGACGTCGTAGATCACCGTTTCCGGCAGCACCCGCTCGGAGCGCTGCGTGGTCTTCCGGCCATGCTCGGTCTGGCCGATGATCGGCGTCATCTCTGAGCCGGCGTAGGTCGTCGGCACGGCGATCTGCGGCAGATCGCTGCGCAGGGCGATGGCCTTGCCCAGGCCGATGGTGGAGCCGCCGCCGATCGCCACCGTGCCGTCGATGGCCCGGTCACGCACGACCGCCATGGCTTCTTCGGTCACCTCCACCGGGGTGTGCATGGTCGCGCCGGCGAACACGGCCGCCGTGCGGTCGCCGAGCCGCTCGGCCACGGCGTTGCCCTGGCCTTGCTGTTCCGGCGTCGACAGCACCAGCAGGCGCGCCAACCCCAGGCGCTCGGCTTCCGCCGGCAGGGCATCGAGCGTGCCGGTGCCAAACACCACGCGGCCGGGCAGGGCGGTGTAGACGAAGTCGCGCATCAGGCCGCCTTGCGCGCGTGGGCGGCGTCGCTGCGGGCGTGCAGTTCGCGCAGGGCGGTCAGCTCCTGCGCCGTCGGCGCCGGCGTTTCCGCGACCTCGGCGGCAAAGCGCGCCGGCCAGCCGCAGGTATCCTGCACCTGCGCCCGGTCGACACCCGGGTGCAGGGAGACGACGGTGAACTCCTTGCTGTCCGGATCGGGCCGCCAGACCGCCAGGTCGGTGACCAGCAGCGTCGGTCCCTTGGTGGTGATGCCGTGGCGGGCGCGGTCGTCGCCGCCGCGGCCGTGGCCGAGCGAGGTGACGAAGTCGATCTTGTCGACGAAGCCGCGCCGCGACTGCTTCATGGTGATGAAGATCTCGCCGCAGCTGGTGGCGATCTCCGGCGCGCCGCCGCCGCCGGGCAGGCGCACCGTCGGCTTGTCGTAGTCGCCGATCACCGTGGTGTTGATGTTGCCGAAGCGGTCGAGCTGAGCGGCGCCGAGGAAGCCGATGTTGATGCGCCCGCCCTGCAGCCAGTAGCGGAACATCTCCGGCACCGACACCGTGGTCACCGCGGTCTCGCACAATTCGCCGTCGCCGATCGACAGCGGCAGCACGCTCGGTGCGGCGCCGATGGTGCCGCTCTCGTAGATCAGGGTGATGTCGGGGGCATGGGTCAGGCGGGCCAGGTTGCAGGCGGCGGACGGCGCGCCGATGCCGACGAAGCAGACGTCGTCGTTGCCGAGCGCCCGCGCGGCGGCGATGGTCATCATCTCGGTCGGTGTGAAATCCGGCATCTGCTTATCCCCTAAGGAACCGGTCGTGCCCCGACCGGCGTTGCCTGACGCACTGGATCCCCGCTTTCGCGGGGATGACGAGTAAAAACGAGCCGTCGTCCCCGCGCACGCGGGGACCCAGGGCAGCACGTTCGGAAGAAAGTGACCGGTGCCAGCCGATCGGACACACGCTGGCTTGACGCTGCAGCGAACGTCGACGCCAGGTGCTGGAAGTCAAAGAGTGCATATCGCGCTCAGCCTCCGAGCTCGCGGACGCGCGCGGCGAAGGCATCCGGCGTGGCCTCGAGCACGTTGGCCCGCATCCAGTCCGCGAAGGCGCCGCGATCGGCGGCGATCTTGTCCCAGTCCAAATAGGCGGCGTTGTCGCGGTCGTAGTAGCCGTGGGTATAGGAGGGATGGGCGCCGCCGCTGACCTCGGCGATGGCGGTGACGGTCCAGCCCGGCAGGACGCAGGCGTTGGCGGGCACGTCGGCGAAGTCGTCGACGATCTCCTCGACCGTGACGACGACGCGCCGGGCCGCCAGCGCCGCCTCCTTCTGCACGCCGATGATGCCTTCGATCAGCACGTCGCCGCGGTTGTTGGCCTTCTGGGCGTGGATCACGGCGACGTCGGGGCGCAGGGCCGGCACGGCGGCCAGTTCCTCGCCGGTGAACGGGCAGGTGATCTCGCGGATGTTGGCGTTGACCCGCTTCAGCTCGGCACCCTTGTAGCCGCGGAAGACGGCGCAGGGCAGGCCGGCGGCGCCGGCCTCGTAGGCCTGGGCCATGGCGGAGTGGGAATGCTCCTCGATCTCCAGCGGTCGCGGCCAGCCGTTCTCGATGGCATCGCGCATGCGCCGCAGCAGGCCGACGCCCGGGTTGCCGGCATAGGAGAACACCACCCGCCTGACCCGGCCCATGCCGATCAGCTGGTCGTAGATCAGGTCCGGGGTCATGCGGATCAGCGTCAGGTCGGTCTGGCCCTGGCGGATCAGCTCGTGCGCCGCGGCATGCGGGATCAAGTGGGTGAAGCCTTCGAAGGCGACGGTGTCGCCGTCGCGGATGTTCGCCGCGATCGCCTCCGACAGGCTGCAGATCTTCGCCATCGCCGGCCCCCTAGCGCTCGTAGTGCGGCGGCACCTGGGCGTCGACGTTGACCCAGACGGACTTGGCCTGGGTGTACTCGCGCATGACGTCGAAGCCCATCTCGCGGCCGTAGCCGGATTCGCCGTAGCCGCCGAACGGCGAGGCCGGGTGCACCACCTTGTAGGAGTTGATCCAGACCATGCCGGCCTCGATGTCGCGGGCCATGCGATGGGCCCGGCTGAGGTTGGCGGTCCACAGGCCGGAGCCGAGGCCGTACGTGACGCCGTTGGCGATCGCCAGCGCCTCGTCGTCGTCGGCGAAGGTGGTGACGGTGACGAACGGGCCGAACACCTCCTGCTGGCTGACGGTGTCGGCCGGCTTCGCCCGCACTACCGTCGGTTCGACGAAGCAGCCGCGCGCCAGCTCGTCGCGCTCGGGCGCACGGCCGCCGGTCAGCACCTCGCCGCCCTCGTCCTGGGCCACGCCGACAAAGTGCAGCACCCGTTCCTGGTGCTGCTTGGAGGTCAGCGGCCCCATCTCGGTGTTGGGGTCGAGCGGGTTGCCCAGGCGGATCGACTGCGCCAACGCGCAGAAGCCGTCGAGGAACTCTTCGGCGATGCGCTCGTGCAGGATCAGCCTGGAGCCGGCGATGCAGGCCTGGCCCTGGTTGTGGAAGATGGCCCAGGCCGAGCCGCCGATCGCCGCCCGGATGTTGGCGTCCTCGAAGACGATGTTCGGGCCCTTGCCGCCGAGCTCCAGCTGCACCTTCTTCAGATTGCCGGCCGAGGCCTCGACGATGCGCCGGCCGGTGGCGGTGGAGCCGGTAAAGGCGACCTTGCCGATCTCCGGGTGCTCGGCGATGCGCTGGCCGGCGGTCTGGCCGTAGCCGGGGACGACGTTGACCACGCCGGCCGGCATGCCCGCCTCGCGCATCAGCTCGGCCATTCGCAGGGTCGACAGCGGCGTCAGCTCGGCCGGCTTGATGACGATGCAGTTGCCCGCCGCCAGGGCCGGCGCCATCTTCCAGCTGGTGAACATCAGCGGGAAGTTCCACGGCACGATCTGGCCGACCACGCCGATCGGCTCGCGCTGCACGTAGTTGATGAAGCCGGGGTAGACCGGCGGCAGGTTGCCCTCGAACTTGTCGGCCATGCCGCCGAAATAGCGGAAGCAACGGGCGGTGCGCGGCACGTCGAGCTTGCGGGCATCGCGCACCGGGTGGCCGGTGTCGCGCGCCTCCAGCTCGATCAGCTCGTCGGCCCGCGCCTCGATCAGGTCGGCCAGGCGCAGCAGGATCTGCCCGCGGTCGGCGGCGTCCATGCGGCTCCAGGCCGGGAATGCCGCCTTGGCCGCGGCGACGGCGCGGTCGACGTCCTCGGCGCGGGCCTCCTCGATGTCGCACAGATGCGAGTTGTCGAAAGGATTGAGCACCTCGATCTTGCCGCCGGACGCGGCCTCGACGAACTCGCCGTCGATGAACAGCCTGGTTTGCAGAGCAGACATACCTCACCTCCTGCGCGCCGCGGCGCGCCACCACTGACGTTGGATCTGCGGGCCGGGGCGCCCGCGCCGTCTGCTACCAGCGCACGGAAACCACGGGCGCCTCGCCGGAGCGGACCAGGTCCGGGATCTTCGGCGAGCCGTTCTCCCACACCAGCAGCATCGATCGCTTGTTGGAGAAGCCCTGGTGGCGGATGTCCGCCGGCATGCAGGAAACGTCGCCCGCCTTCATGGTCACCACCGCGCGGGGCTTGCCCGACTTGCCGTCCTTGACGTCCCAGATGATCTCGTCCGAGAGCTGCACGAACCACTCGCAACGGTCGTTGCCATGCTCGACCGGCAGGATGAACTCCTCGGTGGTCGGGCAGAACAGGCTGTCCTTGACGACCGAGCAGACCGACGGGTTCCAGGTCACGTCCGAGCGCGACAGGTAGCCGAACAGGTTGAAGGCGGAAACCTCGTGCTCGAAGCCGGGCTCGGCGTAGACCTCGGGCTGGTCCTGGTTCACGTCGTGGAAGCTGCGGTTGACCGGATGCTCCTCGTCGTTGCGCACCTGCGTGTCGCCCGGCAGGCCGACCATGCGTTTGGCCGTCACCCGCTGGCGCGTCACCGCATCGTCGTTGCTGCCGTTTTTCGCTCCCCAGGGCGCGCCCGTCTCCATCGGCGCGGCGAACGGATCGTAGCCCTCGTTGGTCCACTCCGAGATCATCTCGCGCATGACCGACATCAGCTCGTCGGACTTGAAGCGCTGGATGAAGTCGCGGTCGGCCGAGGTGTAGGCCTCGTTCATCGCCCCGGCGAACATCTCCACTTCACCGTAGTAGTTGGTGGTGCCGAACACGCCGTCGAAGTTCACGGTGCCGTAGAAGAAGCCCCAGGCGACGTCGCGCATCAGGGCGCGCAGGAACACGTCGATCGCCATCTGGTGGCGGCCGCCGGGCCAGGTGATGTGGGCGAAGTAGGAATCCCGGCGGAAGCTGAAGTCGCCGGCTTTGAAGCTCTTGTAGCCGTCCTCGTTGCTGGCCGCCAGCACCTCGGTGCCGGTGGTGATCGGCAGGCCGCGCGGATTGGAGATCTGCGGGGCGTTGCCGGCGCTTTCGCTCATGGCCATGGTTCTGGTCTCCCTTGCCTCAGTCCTGCTGGCAGATCTCGGCCCACTTCTCCACCGTCACGGGGCCCTGGATGGTCTGGATCATCATTGCCGACGGCGTCGCGGCGCGAAAACGGTATGCCGCCGTCACCGGCAGCAGGGCCATGTGACCGCGGCGCAGGACGACGCGGCCCATGTTGCGGCCTTGCGGTTCGCCGTCGATCAGGTGGGCGCCCTCGCTCTCGGCATCGACGGCGGCATCGGCATCGTCCAGTTTGACGAAGTCGATCTCGATCTCGCCGTCCATGCACAGGGCGAACTCGTCGTGCGCACAGGTGTACCAGGGCGAAGCGCCCTCGGCCCGGGCGGCTTCGATCACGTACTCGAAGTTCTTGGCCACGGCCACGCGCTCGTACGGCGCGCTGCTGGCGGCAACGTCGAACACGTTGGAAAAGACGTAGTTCTTGGGATCGTCGTCGATCACCTGCACGCCGCCCTTGGCGTAGTCGGCGAGGGAGCCGAAGATCGTCGCGGCGGCGGGTTCGACGCCGATGCCGGCACCACTGCTCATTGCCCTGTCCTCCCTGTCTGATCAATTGTTCGTCAGATGCACACTTGTGCGAATAACGAACATCGTACGTGGTTTCCAGCTTGTGTCAACAGAAATGTTCGCATATGTATCACTTGTTCGCAATGTGAACAGAGTGAGGCGATGACAGAGAGTAAACCGGCCCCGCGCAGTTCGTCCGAGTTCGTCGGCTCGCTGGCCCGCGGCCTAAGCGTGATCCAGGCCTTCGGCCACGACGCCCCGAAGATGACGCTCTCGGAGGTGGCCGAACGCACCGGCCTGAACCGCGCCGCGGCACGTCGCTTCCTGCTGACCCTGTGCGAGCTCGGCTTTGCCCGCACCGACGGCAAGCTGTTCGAGCTGACGCCCAAGGTGCTGACCCTGGGCTATGCCTATCTGTCGTCGCTGGACATCTGGCAGGCGGCCGGGCCCTACCTGCAGGAGGTCACCGACGCGCTGAACGAATCCTGCTCGGCCTCGGTGCTCGACGGGACCTCCGTCGTCTACGTCGCCCGATCCGCCGCGCCGCACCGGATCATGTCGGTGTCGCTGCAGCTCGGCTCGCGCCTGCCGGCGCACGCCACGGGCATGGGCCAGGTGCTGCTCGCCGGGCTCGACGACGCCTGTCTCGATGCCTACCTGGCTGAGGCCACCCTGGAGCCGTTCACCCGGCGCACGCTGACGGACGCAGCCAAGTTGCGCGAACGCCTCGCCGTGGTGCGCGAGCATGGCTACGCCCTGGTCGACCAGGAGCTGGAAGAGGGCCTGCGCTCGATCGCGGTACCGGTGCGCGACGGTTCGGGGCGCGTGCTAGCGGCGCTGAACGCCAGCAGCCATGCCGCCCGGGTGACCAAGCCGACGATGCTGCGCACCTTCCTGCCGGTGCTGCAGGAGGTGTCGGGCAAGATCACCGCGCATCTGGTGCCCTAGGCGGCTGCTCACAATCCAAGTAAACGCCACCTGTTGACCCCCGGTTTTCGCCGGGGATTCATCGTCGATTGAACCGAAATCCCGGCGGACGCCGGGATCGACGGGCGGCGAATGCAAGTCCTCTAGCGCCCGCTACGCCGACGTTCGCTTCAGTGTCTGCGACGGCAGCTCGCCGAACTGGCGCCGGTAGTGGCGGGCGAAGCGGCTCGGCGTGCTGAAACCGTTGGCGAAACAGATCTCGGTGACTGAGCCCCGTTGCGCCTTCAGCGCCCGGCGTGCTGCCTGCAGCCGCTCGTTGAGGAAGAACTGGTAGGGGCTGATCCCGGTGGCGTCCTTGAACGCATAGTTCAGCACGCGGTAGGACACGCCCAGCTCGTGGGCCAGCCGGTCCGCCGTCCAGTCTTCGTCCGTGTGAGTCAGGAACAGCTCGCGGGCCTTGACGATGAGGTCGGGTCGCCGGGTCGGTGCTGGCCTGTCCACGCTCTCCATGGCCAAGCCAGCGTCGATCAGCCGCAAAAGGCCGTCGAGCAGGAACTCGCGCAGCGCGGTTCGGTACATCCACGGCTGGGGTGCGTGCTTGCCGCTTCGTGCCAGACGGAAGAAAGCGTCCAGGCCGCCGATGAAGCGCTCGGTCTCGCCATCTGCGAGCGGTATCCAGGCGTTCTCGATGATCTCCGTGCGTTTGAGAAGGGGCTCGGGAAACAGCCCCGTCTGCCGGATCCAGTCCTCTGAGACCATGAACTCATAGCAGTCGTGTCCGGCCGGGATCACCGCCCACTGCTGCTGCCCGGCGCGGACGATCCCCATCAGCGTCGGCGGCAGCTCGACCCCGCACCAGACCAGCGGCAGCTTGGCGCGGCAGATGAGGAACATCAGCGTGCCATGCGGCACGGCGAAGACGTTGTGCATCTCCTGCCGGCAATGGAAATGGCCGACCAGCGCCTCCGGAAAGCTGAAACTGTCGAAGCCGATCTCATTCGGCCCGGCCGAAAGCTGAACCGAGTCGATGTCCCAGCCCAGATCCGTTTCCCACTGTGAGAACTCGTCCACGTCGCCAAGGCGCACTGGCGAAAACGCCAGCCCCGGCGGATTGACGATCGGCGGTCGGGTCACGGCGTTCATGTGCCACCTTCAACGCGCAGCTACGACGAGGGTCGACCAACAGCAGAGGATATTGTTCGCCGCGCCGGATCCTCAAGCGACGTACCGTCATGCCCGCAAGCTGGCGATCACAATTCCGTCCTGTTCAGAAATCGACTAGCCGGGCGCCGTGGCGGAACCGACCCTTGGCCACGACAGGAAATGCGGCCAACGGCGCCGGCAGCCAGGAGAGAAGGCTATGACGACAGGTTCGACGAAGCCGAAATCCATCAGCGAAACGGTCACCTACGTGCCGGGCATGCGCGAGCAGGGCGACGGCATCAAGTGCTACGTCGAAAGCGAATATGCGCCGCTCAAGGCGTGCATGGTCGGCAACCCGAGCTCGATCATCATCCCGGACCTCAGCACCTGGGAGATGAACAACATGTTTGCCCACTCGCCGGACGATGTCAGGGCCTACCTGAAACAGCACGGCGGCCAGGACATGAAGGAGGTCGACCCGGGTAAGTACGACCAGATCGTGAAGGAGTCCCACGCGCTCGCCGAGACGTATCGTCGCGAAGGCGTGAAGGTCATCGTGAACGAAGGCGAAACACCCAGGGAGATCGTCGAGTACAACACCGGCTGGTCGCGCCAGCGGCATCTCTCGATCTACGGCCAGTCCGCCTTTGAAGTGTTTGGCCACTGCCTGGTCAGCCTGTGGGAAGTCTCGGTGAGCTTCGGCGAACTCGTGCACCGCGAGGCCATGGTCAACATCGTCGAAAACGATCCGGACGCCGTGTGGCTGACCATGCCGGCGCTCTATCCGACCGCCGACAAACCGCAGCTGATCAACCTGACCCCGGGCGATCCGCGCATCTTCCCCAACACGATCGTTATCGGCATCGGCCTGCCGGACCCCGCGCACATCGGCGATTTCTCCAAGCCGCGCTCGTCAGGCAACGAGCTCGGGGCCGAGATCCTGCGGCGCATGATGAAGCCGTTCGGCTGGGACGTGCAGGTGGTCTACTTCAACACACACTACGCCTACCACCTGGACTGCGTGATGGCGGTGCTCGACGAGGGCCTGCTGGCCATGCCCAAGGACTGCCTGTGGACGCCGCTGCCCGAGCAATACCGGGACTGGGAAGTGATCGAGGTGAGCCATGAGGACGTGATGAACGGGGCCTGCAACAACGTCCCGCTGGGCAACAAACGTCTGGTGCTCACGGAAGGTACTGAGCTGGCTCGCACCCTGGAGAAGCGTGGCTGGACCTGCATCGAGGTGCCCTACACCACCTGCTACCGCACCTTCGGCAGCGGCATCCACTGCTCGACCGCCTCGATCTGGCGCGAGTTCTGATCGGCCTTCCGGCCGCCTCGATACTGCAGACCCGATCACGCAAAGAGGAGAAGTTCATGCTGCCCCTTCGTCAGAAGACTGAGTTCGGCACCCTGCGTGAAGTAGTTCTTGGACGGACCGAAAAGGCCGCGTTTCCGCCGAAAAGCAAGGCCAACGCAAACTTCACCGACCACATTGCGGATCTTGGGCCGGACTTTTACGACAGGTTCGAAGAGGGTGAGCATCTTCCCATCGCCGATGTGAGGCCGGAACTGGTGGCGGCCTACGACACGTTGCATGACGATCTGACCAAGGCCTACGAGAGCGAGGGCGTCAAGGTGCAGCGGATCAGCGCACCGACCCCGGAAATTCTCAACTACCTGGCCTTCGCTCCGCATGGCTATTGGCCGTTCACGATCGCCAACTTCTGGCAGATCTTTGGCAATGTGGTCGTCGAGACCAGCCTCAGCGACAACATCTTGGAGGCCGCCGTCGCGACGTTCGCGGGCCGTGAGCTGCTTACCGAACGGTTCGAAAACGATCCCGAGGCCATCTGGCTGAGCACGCCGCCGCCCCTGCCGACGGATCGTTCCAAGGGGGCCGGACCCGGCCCGTACGTGGGCTGCGGCGATATCCGTATGATCGACGACAAGACCGTCTTCGTCGGATGTGCCTGGGAAGACGGCAAGAAGGAAGCCGCCGCCGCCAACCCGGCAGGCATCGAGGTGTTCAAGCGCATGCTGCGGCCCTTCGGCTACGACGTGCATCAGATCAACTTCAACGCCGACTTCAGCTTCCATTTCGACTACGTTTTCGGTCTCGTCGCGCCTGGCGTGGTCGTTTGTCCCGAGAACGTCTTCCTCGAGGGCGTTCCCGAACAGATCAAGGATTGGGACATCATCTGGATCACCAAGGAAGAGTGCGCCATCCATGGCGGCGGCAACCTCGTGCCCCTCGGTCCGGACGCCAATGGGCAACATCGCGTGATGGTTCCGATGAAGACCACGCGGTTGCATGAGGAGATCGACAAGCGCGGCGTCAGGCCCGTGCCGGTGGAATGCGAATTGGGGGCGCGCCACGGCGGCGCCATCCGCTGCGCCACTCTGGTGTTGAACCGGGACGACTAGGGCGACGGTCCACTCCTGCGGCCATGCTCGGCAACCGGGGAGGAGAAGGAGATGAGCGAAACGGGCGCGAGAGTGACACAGAAAGCCTTCGAGCAGAGTTGGCGCTACAAGCTCGGGCTCACCATGATCGTCGGCGGCCATGTAGTCCTTCTGGGCGCTATCATCCTGCCAATGCTGGGCCTTCTGTCGACCGGCCCGGCGGCAACGGGCGTCGTCGTCGGTGAGGTGATCAGCCTCGCCAGCATCGTCTTTCTCGGCAAGCAGGGCTTCCTGGCGATCAAGCAGAAGATCTTCAGTAGCTTCAGAGCGGAATTCCAACGCCCGGTCGGACGGGTCCGGCACACAGCGGGCATCCTGCTGCTGCTGTTGAATTTCGTCACCAGCGTCACGCTCGCCGTGTTCGCCTGGTTCAGCTACGGCCTGCCGCCCGGCGCCGATGTCTGGGGCATGAGCCTTGAGACACAGGCGAACTTCTACGCCACCCTGTTCTTCGTCGGCGAGCTGACCTTCCCGGTCGCCATCGTCATGCTCGGCGCCGACTGGTGGCAGCGCTTCCGCGAGCTGTTCGTCTGGCAGCCTTCGGGTCAGGCACCGGCTTGATGCGTCGATCGCGGCTGCGGGTGGCTACTGCGGTCTTCTTGCTCGCCTTGTCTCGCCGGCGGCAAGCAGACTTTGATTCTGGGGCTGGTGCTGTCGCGAAAGCTCTAGGCGCCAGGCGTTCACGGACGTCGCCGGCAAGGGCGGCGCGCAGCTGTTCAGAATTCGGCTAGCGGTTCGCTTGCGCCGTTCCTACCGTTTTTGCTGGAGTTCCAACGTCGGGCCGCGATGTCAATCGACCGGCTATGCGCAGCATGAAGGTGTGGAGATGAGCGCAACGCGCAGAACTCTCGGTCTGGCCGTTCGCGCCGCGGCTGCGGTCGTGAGCACCGCCGCAGTGCTGTCTCTGCCGTCCGTCCCGGCCCTGGCCCAGGACGCGAAGGCCGGCGGCGGCGCCAGCGCCGAAGAGATGGCGAAGAAGCTGCAGGACCCGCTGGCCAACATCAAGGCGCTGATGAGCGACAACGACGTCTTGTTGAAGTCCGGGCAGGACCAGACCAGCTACAGCTTTTCCCTGCAGCCGGTCTACGCCGTGCCGTTCGAGGACCGCGGCTTCAACCTGGTCACGCGCGGCATCATTCCCGTCCTCTCCATGGCGCCCGAGAGCCAGAAGCCGGTGCTGGGGGAGCCGTTGCCATCGGGCAGCGGCCGGACGTTCGGCCTGAGCGACATCGCCCTGCAGTTCTTCTTCAGTCCGCGCAACGAGGACGCCTGGAAATGGGGTGTCGGCCCCGTGGTCACGCTCCGGAGCCGCACGGACAGCAAGCTGGCGGGGCCCGGTTGGGGCGCCGGTCCGGCCGGCGTCCTGGTCGGCAATCCCAGCAAGGAGACATCCGTTGCCGTCGTTGCCTTTCACGTCTGGGGCGAGGAGAACGGCTTCAGCACCAGCGCCATGCAGCCGATGGTGTTCTACAACTTTCCCGCCGATCCGAGCTGGGAGATTGCCTACAACAACGTCATCGCCTACGACTGGAACGCCAGTTCGGGCAACGCCTGGACGATCCCGATGGGCTTGACCCTCGGCAAGACCTTCGCCTTCGAGTCCGGGCTTGGGCTGAACCTGGGGCTGGGCTACTACCACAACGTCGAGAAGCCGGAAGGCGCGGCCGACGCGATGATCAGGCTCAACGTCAACTTCCTGTTCCCCTAGAACCGGCGCACCGGCCGAAGAAGGGACCTTTCATGACCGAGACAGTCGAGTTCCGCCGCAGCCACGACATCCTGATCGACGCCCCGGCGAGCGTGGTGCTGAACTATGTCAGCAACCCCAACACCTGGCCGGAATGGATCGCCGCCTCGCACGAGATCGACAGCCCCGACCGGCCGCTGGTCGCCGGCGATACGTTCCGCGAGCAGTGGCACACCCGCTCCGGTCCGGCCGAGCTCAACTGGCGGGTCACCGACAGCGACCCGGGGCGCCTGTGGGTCGGCGAGACGGCGACCGCCTTCATCGGCCCGATCATCGTCCGCTACGACGTCGAAGAGGTCGGCGACCAGGTCCGCTTCACCCGCTCGCTGATCAACCCGGCCCGGCCCAAGCCGCCGACCGAGGAGATGATCGCCCGCATCGACGCCGAAGCCGAGGTCTGCCTCGCCAACATCAAGCGCAACGTGGAGGCGCGGGCGGCGGCGGACAGCTGAAGCACCATCGCGTCGGCTGTCCCGCTACCTGTTGACCCCGGCTTCCGTGTTGTGTCCCGGGGGATTGCTGAGGAGCTCGATTGGCGCCTTGTAGTCGAGGCATCTGAGCCTGGTTCGATTGTAGGCGTCGACGAAGCTTGTGATGAACTGATTTCG
>Ga0056121_1000082_pt1 | contig 47255 bp, 43 predicted proteins | sample WorMetHEROISLAND_FD_83872 | JGI IMG/M metagenome (GOLD analysis project Ga0056121, IMG submission 83872) | Marine gutless worms symbiont microbial communities from Max Planck institute for Marine Microbiology, Germany - Olavius sp. 1 HERON ISLAND ...
CGCTGCCGCGGCAGCGGCATTGGACCTGATCGCCAACTTCTCGCAGTTCACCCTGCCCAAGGAGATCGTCGAGGACTACAGCCCCGGCTCGCCCATCTACGCCGCGGTCTGGGACAAGGTCGTCGACGCGGCCGAACGCTTCAACGACCCCGGCCGCTTCACGGCCTTCATCGGTTTCGAATGGACCTCCGTGCCGCAGGGCAACAACCTGCACCGCAACGTCATCTTTCGCGACAACGGCGACCGCGCCCGGCAGGTGGTGCCGCTGACGACGCAGCCGCCGGTCGGCACCACCGATCCGCTCGACCTCTACCAGTGGCTGGCCGACTACGAGGCCAAGACCGGCGGGCAGGTGTTCGCCCTGTCGCACAACGGCAACCTGTCGAACGGCTGGATGTTCCCGACCGAGACGACCTATGCCGGCGGCCGGGTCGACGAGACCTATGCGCGCCTGCGCGCGAAGTGGGAGCCGCTCTACGAAGTCACCCAGATCAAGGGCGACGGCGAGACTCATCCGGTGCTCAGCCCGGACGACGAGTTCGCCGACTACGAGACCTGGGATGCCGGCAACCTGGACCTGTCGGTTGCCAAGACCGAGGACATGCTGGGGCGGGAGTACGCGCGCGAGGCCCTGAAGCGCGGCTTTGCGCTGGAGAAGAAGCTGGGCGTGAACCCCCTACAAGTTCGGCCTCGTCGGCTCGACCGACAGCCATACTTCGCTCTCCAGCGCGGAAGAAGAGAACTTCTGGGGCAAGTCGGCCTCCGCCGAACCCTCGACGAAACGCAGCGAGCACCCGTTCTCCAAGACCGACAAGGGCGAGTTCCCCGGCTGGGCCCTGGTCGCATCGGGCTACACCGGCGTCTGGGCGACGGAGAACACCCGCGCCGCCATCTGGGACGCCATGGTCCGGCGCGAAGTCTATGCGACCACGGGTCCGCGCATGCTGGTGCGGCTGTTCGGCGGCTGGGACTTCACCGACGACGACCTGCGCTCGCGCGCGCCGGCCTTCCGCGGCTACGAAAAGGGCGTGCCGATGGGCGGCGATCTGCCGGCGGCGACCTCGGACGCGCCCACGTTCATGGTCTTCGCCCTGCGCGACCCGATCGGCGCCAACCTCGACCGTATCCAGATCGTCAAGGGCTGGATGGCGGCGGACGGCACGCTTGCGGAGAAGGTCTACGACGTCGCCTGGTCAGCCGGGCGAGAGCTCGGTGCCGACGGCAAGCTGCCGTCCGTGGGCAACACCGTCGATCTGGAGGCCGCCAACTGGACCAACACCATCGGCGCCTCGGAACTGGCCACCGTCTGGACCGATCCGGACTTCGATGCGGCCGAACAGGCGTTCTACTACGCCCGCGTGCTGGAAATCCCCACCCCGCGCTGGGTGGTCTACGACAAGGTCCGTCTCGGCGCCGAGATCCCGGCCGGGGCGACGCTCGTCGGTCAGGAACGCGCCTACACCTCGCCGATCTGGTACACGCCGTAGCGGCCCCGCGCAGCGCGGCGACGTGCCACGGCCGATCGGGAACCGGTCTTCGCCCGTCGGAGATGCCGGACGCTTGCTACCGGCAAAGCAGGTCGCGCGGCTCTCTGGTATCGGTCGGATCGAGGAGGCTCAGCACGGCAGTGCGCGCCGCTGCATTGAACTGCGGCACCAGTGTCGACGCCCTGGCCAGGATCCCTGCGAAGTTCATCTCCGATTGCCGTAGCTTGCGCGCTTGGCCGGCCGCATTGTCGGTCAGGAACAGCCGCAACACGTCGGGGAACTCCATCGCCGGGTCGGCGCATCGCAGGCCGCGTCTCGGGCGGGCGCGGGTTTTCGATACGTACTTGTGCGTGCCGCCGAAGGTGTAGCGAAACAACTCGCGGGTGGTGAGAAGGTAGAAAAACGACACCCAGCCCCATTCATGCCTTTCGACTTCGGAGATGGTCGGCAGGCCATAAATGGCGCCCGATAGGTAGCTGCGGTTGAGTGGCAATGCCGGGGCATCGATGTCGCTGGTATCCGTGGTCTTTGGATCCTTGCCGAACAGGCGCCGGTAGACCGCCATATAGGCCCATTCGGCAAAGCCTTCGTGAAAGGCTACGAAGGTCTTCTTCTGCAAGCCGTGGGTGGTGCGGTGCAAGGCCAGCTGCCAGGCCATGTTCTTTTCACCGCGGCAGTGCTGGTAGGCCCAGATGTGCATGAGTTCGTGCAGCAGGGTGCCGATCGACAGGTAGTCGTCATCCCGGGTGTTTTTGATGAGATAGACCATCTGGTTATAGGGATTGGCGTACGGCGCCTCGATCCTGTCCCCGATCAGCGGATTTGAATGCGGGTACTTGACGGCGACCCGTTTCTTGAACCGGTAGTCGCGGCCGATCGCCGCGAAATGGCCGATCACCTTCTTGTAAAGAAACCAGATGTTCGCCTGGCGATAAGCCGTCTCGTCACCGAGGTCGTCGGCCCCGTTGGGTTGGAAAACCAGATCCCCAAGGTCGATGATGCCGGCACCGCGGCCGTTTCTCATTCTGTCGACATGGATGGTGTGCCAATGCGCCTGATAGGGAATGCGACTGATGTGCTTGAGCAGTTCATCGATCAGAAGCTCGTCGACAAGCCCGCGAATGATGCCCAGACGCAGGCCGCGGGTCGCCTGGCGCAAAAGCTTGCGGTTGGCGCCGTAGACGACCAGCTCGTCATCCTTGAACTGGACCTGGATACGAAACCGGCGGCGGCGGTCGGTCTTGATCTTTGAAACCTGGAAGGCGCCGTCGTCATCCTCGTGGATGATCACGTCGTCCCACTTTTTCCAGTTCCCCCAAGCGCCGGCGATGCGCTCGCGGGCCTGCACGCGCACCCGGATACCGGCCATGGGTGAGATTGCGCCATAGGTATCGGCCAGCTCCTGGATGTCGTGGCGCAGCAGGACGCGTCCGCGCAAGGTCCAGCCCACTTGTGCCATGAGAGCCCCCGTTCCGGCCGTCGGACGAAAAAAGCATACCGGTTTGGGGTGTCAAAGCCAGAGACGACCGCGGTTGGCTGCATCCGCACGGCCATCTGGTTGCCGATGTCCGTTGTCCCGCCCGCCTCCCTCACTGTCGCGGGCGCCGCAGATGCCAGCGTCGCATACAGGGCGCGAGGCGAATGCGAGGTGACGGCTCATGTCGGCCCGGGACCTATGGGTCGGCGTCGGCCGGAGACGGCGGCCCCGCATAAACACCATGATCCAGCCCCATGCGCACGGCCAGCGCGGCGATGGTGTCGAGATGCGGCGTCGCCAGGCCGGCGGCGCGCGCGAAGGCCTGCGGCGCCAGCACCAGGGCGTCCAGTTCCAGGGTCCGGCCGCGGTCGAAGTCCTGGCGGATCGACGGCAGGTGATCGGGCGCATTGCGGATGAACGCCTGCGGCTCCAGCGCGCTGACGTCGATGCCGTGCGCCGCGGCGATCGCCAGGCCCTCCTCGGCGGCGCCGAGACAGACGGCGGCCAATCGCGGATCCTCGCCCACGATCGTCGCCTTGCGCCCGGTCAGCAGGCACAGCACCGACAGGCTCATGTTGACGATCAGCTTGCCCCAGATGGCCTGGCGGATATCGTCGACCGGCGGCGCCTGGATGCCCGCCGGCTCCAACGCGGCGCGCAGCGCATCGAGGCCCGCATCCCGGCTGTCGTCCGCCCGCCCCAGCAGCAGCCGGTTGCGGTCGGGCGTCTCGTTCACCACCACCCCCGGCGCGGTCATCTCGTTCGAGGAGTAGATCACCCCGCCGATGATCCGTTCGGGCGCGACCAGCCGCTGCAGGTCCCCGTCCGGATCGAGGAAGGCGAGGTCCGGCGGCACCGGGGTACCCGGTGCGAGCCCCGTCGCGTACCACCAGGGAATGCCGTTCTGCGCGAACACCACGTCGGTCTCCGGCCCGACCAGCGGCGCCAGCCCGGCCGCCAGCCCCGCCGGGTCGGTCGCCTTGACGGTGACGATGACGGCATCCTGCACCCCCAGGGTGCGGGGATCGTCCGTCGCCTCGACGGGCGCGCGGATGGTCTCGGTGCCAGCCCGCAAGGTGATGCCGTCGCGACGCATGACCGCGAGCGCCTCGCCGCGGGCGACCACGGCGATCGCATGGCCCGCGGCCGCGAGCCGCGCGGCCACGTTGCCGCCGACGGCGCCGGCGCCGAACACGGTCATGCGCATCGCAAAGCCTCCGACCCGGTCGGGCACGACGCCCGACCCCCTGCGCCTTGGACCCTAAGCGCTGGCGGAAAGCCAGGCCAGGGCGTGCGCGAACCGGTGGTCCGCCGGCATGCTAAGGTCAATGCCAACGGGGCCTGGCCCGGACCAGACGGCCTCGCTGGTGCGCACCGCCACGAAGCGACCGCGCAATGACGACAACACACGACTGGATCGCCTTCTGGCGCCTGACACCGCCGCGGACGGTGCCCGAGGCTTTGCGTGCGGTCGCGCTGCGTGGCGCGCGGCGCTGGCAGGCAAGCATCCTGGCCGGCGTGGCGATCAGCGGCCTGATCGTGGCGGCGGCGTTTCCCTGGGCCATCGAACGCGACATCCGCCTCGATCTCGCCGGCGTCCCCGGTCATGGCGAGGTGCTCAAGTCCGTGTACGCCAACCGGACGGTCGGCGACAATTCCGGGGTGCCAAAACGGCTGGTGTTTCGCGTCGCCTTTCGCTTCGTCGACGAAGCCGGGCGGGAACACCAGAGCGAGAGCCTTCGCTTCGGCCACCTCGAACCGGGTACGTCCGTGGCGATCGACTACCTGCCGGCGGACCCCAGCGTGGCCCGGGTCAGCGACGGCTTTTTCGTGGCCGGCGGACTGTGGGAGGCGTGGTGGGGCGGCATCTTCGTGCTGATCCCCGTGATCGGCATCTGGAACTATCGCCGCTGGCGCCGCCGTCGCCTGCGGCTGCTGATCCACGGCATCGCCGCGTCGGGAACCATCGCGCGGACTTGGCAGGGCGAAGACGAGGACCCGCGCTGCTGGGTCGAGGTGAACTATTCGGCGCAGGGTGCACCGGTCCGACACAGCCTGACGGTGGAGCGCGACATCTATCGGCGCGCGCAGGCCATGCGCGCCGATGGGCGACCCGTGCATGTCCTGCATGACCCCTACGCACCGCGCGAGCATGTTGTCCTGGAAATGATGCCGTGAGCCTATTCGATATCGCCCGACCGGCGCGTCGGACCTTCGCTTCACCGCCCAGATCTGTCGGCGGTCTGCCACAGCCGACTGCCTGGCAGGCGCGCGGCGTCGGCCCGCCCGCAACGCGGCGGTTGCCGATGAAGACGACGGCTCTGCGGTCTTGCCTCGTCGCCGCGCTATCGCTCCTGGCGACCGGCTGTGCGGGAACCGGTAGCGGGGACGTAGACGCCATCACGCGAGTGGACTTGCAGGGCACCTACGATCTGCAGATCGATGCCGCGCCAAGCGATCTGACCGGCGATGACGGCTTCAACTTGGTTGCCGAAATCCTCGAGATCGATGCCAGGACCCTGACGTTCGCCCCGACGTTTGCCGGCATGGGGCCATTCTCGCTCGTCGGCAACACCCTCACCATCACGGACGCCAACGGCCAAACGGAGGTTCTGCAGGCGACCTTCGCAGGCAATGGCAACCTGCTGACCCTGGTCGACGACATCGACGGCAAAGCCGAGACCTTCGTCTACATCAGACGCGACGGCGGCGGCCGCGGCAACGACCTGACCCTGGCAAACCTGCAGGGGCGCTACGATCTGGACGTGGCCAACACCACATTCAGGCGAGCCGTCCCGCTCGCCTCGGGAGAGCTCGAGATCGCAGGCCACATGGTGACGGCGTCGTTGACGTTCACGCAGACCAGAGCGTTCACGCTAGCCGGCAGTGTCATCACCCTGACGGCGGCGGATGGCGAGCGCAGCGTGCTCCAGGCCGAACTGGACCGTGACGGCCGCATCTTGACGCTGACGGTCGTCGAGGACCAGGAGACGTTCGTCTATCGCAGGCGATGAGCCGGCGCGGAACGGCAGGACCCGCCCCTGGGCTTCGTCGACTAGCCGGTCTCGAGCAGCGACAGGATCTCCGAACAGTTCTCCAGCCGGCCGTCGCAGCAGTCCGCCAGCAGGAAGCCGATCAGGTCGTTGGCGACGGCTAGGTTCGCCGCGTAGTGGATCTCCCGTTGCTTCCGCGTCGCGGTCAGAAGCCCCGCCTGCTTCAGAACGGACAGGTGTCCCGACAGCGTCGACGGCACGATCTGCAGCCGACGCCCGATCTCGCCCACCTGCAGGCCATCCGGTCCGGCGCGGACGAGCAGACGGAAAATCGCCATGCGCGACGCCTGCGCGAGGGCGGCGAAGGCGGCAATGGCCCTGTCCTGATCCATAATTCGTTAATGCCCGAACTACCGAAACTTGACAAGGGAAACGGCTTGCGGATACCTCGGCCATAGTTCGGCGATTGCCGAATTGGCGGCATGCCGCCTTCGGCGCCTCCACGCGCATGGCCGATGCGAGCGAACAAGGACCAAGACAATGGGACGCAGACTGATGGCCGAATGGCTCGGCACGTTCTCGCTGCTGGCCACGGTGGTCGGCTCCGGCATCATGGCCGAGCGGCTGGCCGACGGTAACGTCGCCATTGCCCTTCTCGGCAACACCATCCCGACCGGCGCCATCCTGGTCGTCCTGATCACCGTGTTCGGACCGATCTCGGGCGCGCACTTCAACCCGGCGGTGACGCTGAGCTTCGCGCTGCGCAGGGAGATCGGCGTGAAGGACGCCGGCCTCTATGTCATCGCCCAGGTATTCGGCGGCATCGTCGGGGTGTTCGCCGCCCACGTCATGTTCGACAACCCGCTGGTCGACCCGTCGACGACGACACGCACCGGCATCGGCCAGTGGGTCGGCGAGTTCGTCGCCACCTTCGGCCTGGTCGGCACCATCCTGGCCTGCCTGAAGGCCCGTCCCGCCGCCGTGCCGTGGGCCGTCGGCCTCTACATCACCGCCGCCTACTGGTTCACTTCCTCGACCTCGTTCGCCAATCCGGCCGTGACCATAGCCCGCGGCTTCTCGGACACCTTCGCCGGCATCAACCCGGCCAACGTCGCCGCCTTCGTCGCCGTGCAACTGGTCGCCGCCGTCCTGGCGACCGGGTTCTTCAAGTGGCTCCTGGCCGAAGAACCGGGCCGTTGAGCGATCGGCGGCGCGCCGTCAGACCTCGATCACCTCCAGGTCGGCGCCGACGATGACCTCGCCGGCGAAGTCCGACGCATCGAACGCCGGCACCACGCCCGGCAGGTGATGGGTGAGAACGACGGTGCCGGCCCCGGCCGCGGCGGCCATGTCGATGCACTGCTGCGGCGTGGCGTGGAACTCGTGCAGGCGCTCGAACACCCGCCGGCGCGCCGGCGGAATGTCGCCGGGCGGCATCGCCGCGCAGGCGTCGACCACCATGACGTCGACGCCGCGGCAGAACGCGACGAAGGCCTCGCTGTAGGCCGTGTCGCCCGACACCACCAGGGTGCGGCCGCGGTAGCTGAAGCGGAAGCACAGCGCCGCCATCGGCGGGTGATGGACCGGCCCGGCCTCGATCCGGCAGCCGTCGATTTCCGTCGACCAGCCGACATCGACATCGTTCACTGTCACGTTGTCGAACCCCGCGCGCGGGTAGCCCAGGTCGATGGCCCAGTCGGCCTGGTCGCGGTAGTAGCTCTCGACCAGCTGCTCGTGCATCGCCGCCGTGCCGTCGGGACCGGTCACGCCGAGCCGCTGCCGGCCGGCGCTCCAGCTGCCCCAGACGAAGGCCGGGTAGCCGAGAATGTGGTCCCAGTGCATGTGCGTCAGGGCGACGTTGTGGATCGTCTCCAGCGCCACGTCCGCGGCCAGCAGCTGACCGACCACGCCGTCGCCGGCGTCGACCAGCATGTGGCCCGCGCCGCCCCACTCCACCAGCGCGGCCGGGTGATGGCGCACCAGGCTGGGCCGCGGCGAACCGGTGCCCAGGAGAGTGATGCGGAAGCTGTCTTCGTCCCTGGAGGCCGTCATCGCAGTCATGCCCCGTAGATCCGCCGCATGTCCGGTTTCTCGGTGCAATAGTAGTGCACCCAGATGTAGGCGTGGCTGAAAGCGGCGTAGACCAGGGCCGCGGCGGACTGGAACAGGAAGGCCGGGACCCACAGCGCCAGGAAACCGAACACGTACATGGCATTGGGCGTGAGCCGGAAGATGCCCTCGCGCACCAGCGGCGCGTCGCGCCAGGCCGGATCGAAATGGTCGATGCCGAAGGCCCGGCGGAAGGAGAAATGGCGCACGATCGACACGCCCAGCCAGATGACCGGCAGGCACAGCAGCACAGCGATGGCGACGCCGGGGCCGACGCCAAGCGGCAGGGTGTCCCGGTCGGCCCAGGCCAGGGCGAAGGCCAGGATCGGCCGGGCCACGAACAGCACGGTGAAGCCGGCGGCATAAAGGGTGAAGGCCCGCGGCCCGAAGCGCCGGGTCAGGTGCCGGCCGTTCAACTCGGCACGCCAGGCGAGCCAGACGTAGACCTGGTGGGCGACGGCATCGAGCACCGCGAGCCACAGCCAGGCGCCGCTCGACAGGCCCAGAAAGGCCCCGTCCGCCACCCCCGGCAGACCGCCGGCCGCCCACACCAGGAACAGCAGGACGACGAGACAGGCGAGATGCGCCGCCTGACCGGCGAAGAAACCGTCGTCTCCGTGCCCGCGATCCGTCATGCTCGGCCTCCGCCGTCACGGACACTATACGTGCGCGCCGACGGCACCACAGCAGGCACCGCACGGACGTTGGATGACGCAGCTCCAAGCCATAGACGCGGGCATCTGGATCGCCGAAGGCGGGATCGTCGACTTCCACGGCTTTCCCTACCCGACGCGCAGCGTCATCGTCCGTCTGGGCGGCGGCGACTTGTGGGTGTGGTCGCCGATCGCGCTGAACGCGGAGCTGCAGGCCGCCGTCGACGCGCTGGGACGGGTCCGCCACCTGGTCAGCCCCAACAAGATCCATCACCTCTACCTGCAGGACTGGCACGCGGTCTGGCCGGACGCCGCCCTGTGGGGCCCGGCCTCGACCATCGCCAAGCGGCGCGACCTCAAGTTCCAGGCGGCGCTCGACAACGAACCGCCGGCGGCGTGGGGCGGCGAGATCGACCTGGTGCGCTTCACCGGCTCGCCGTTCATGGACGAGGTGGTGTTCTTCCACCGCGCCTCGCGCACGGCGATCCTCGCCGACCTGTCGGAGAACTTCACCGACGACTTCCTGCAACGGCACTGGCGCGGCTGGCAGCGGCCGATCGCCCACATCTGGCGGATCACCGAGCCCTGGGGCCTGGCGCCGCTGGAATGGCGGCTGTCGTTCTTCCGCCGCGGCCCGGCCCGCGCCGCCCGCGCCCGCATGCTGGGCTGGGAGCCCGAGCGCGTGGTGATGGCGCACGGCGCGTGGCAGCAGCGCGACGGGCGCGCCTATCTGGAGCGCGCCTTTGCCTGGCTGGGCGACTGACCGCTCTTCGTGCGGCGCGGCAAAGCGCGCTACAGTGGCACCCGGAGGAGACGCAGCATGCAGGTCACAGGCGTGCGCACCGAACGGGTGCTGGTGCCGCTGGCGGCGCCGATCCGCACCGCCATCCATCGCATCGAGGCGATTGGCGCGGTGCTGGTGTGGCTCGACAGCGATGAAGGGTTCAGCGGCGAGGGCCTGATCTGGGCGCTCGGCGACGGCCGGCTCAAGGTCATGGACGAGATGGTGCGGAGCCTGGCGCCGAAGGTGATCGGGCGCGACCCGTACGCGCACAGCGCCATCTGGCGCGAGATGTGGGCCGACATCAACTTCTTCGGCCACAAGGGTCTGACCCTGTTCGGCATCGGCGCCATCGACATGGCCTTGTGGGACCTGGCCGGCAAGGCGCAGGGCGAGCCGGTGCATCGCCTGCTCGGCACCGCGCGCGACCGGGTGCGCGCCTACCATTCCGGCGGCCTGTGGACCTCCATGAGCGTCGACGAGCTGGTCGCCGAGGCGCGCGATTTCAAGGCCCAGGGCTTCAAGGCGATGAAGATGCGCCTGGGCCGGCCCACGGTGGCGGAGGACGCCGAGCGCGTCGCCGCCGTGCGCGAGGCGATCGGCCCGGAGATCCAGCTCATGGCCGACGCCAACCAGGGCTTCACCGTCACCCGGGCGATCCGCGAGGGCCGGGCGCTGGAGCCCTACGACCTGACCTGGTTCGAGGAGCCGGTGCAGGCCTACGACCTGGACGGCTCGGCCCGCGTCGCCGCCGAGATCGACACGCCGATCGCCAGCGGCGAGACCGAGTACGCCCGCTACGGCTTCCGCGACATGCTCGAGCGCCGCGCGGCCGACGTGCTGATGCCGGATCTGCAGCGGGTCGGCGGCATCACCGAGTTCGTCAAGGTCGCCCACATGGCCGATGCCTTCGACGTGCCGGTCTCGCCGCACGTCTACACCGAGCAGTGCCTGCAGCTCTGCGGCGCCCTGGCCAACGTCGAGATCAGCGAATACATGCCCTGGTTCGCCCCGCTCTACCGCGAGGCGCTGGAGCTGGACGACGGCGATTTCATCGTCCCGGACCGGCCAGGCCTGGGCTTCAGCATCGATCCCGACGCCGTCGCACGCTATCGCGTCGACGGCTGATGGGGCAGGAGAAAACGACACGGGAGGACCGGCCATGAAGATCGCCAACGTCGAGACGCACCTCGTCAAGCTGCCGTTCGACACCGGCGGCCCCGGCGCCCTGGCCAGCATGGAATGGTCGACGCTCGACTACGTGCTGGTGCGCATCGACACCGACGACGGCCTCACCGGCTGGGGCGACGGCTTCGGCTACGGCGCCGCCGCCGCCACCCGGGCGGCGGTGGACGAGATGATCGGGCCCGCCCTGATCGGCCGCGATGCCGGCGACATCCGCGGGCTGATGCACGAGCTGCAGGTGGCGAACCACATCTGGGGCCGCTACGGCGTGACCATGTTCGCGCTCTCGGGCGTCGACATCGCCCTGTGGGACCTGGCCGGCAAGGCCGCCGGGCTGCCGCTGCATCGCCTGCTCGGCGGTGCCCGCCGGCTGGAGATCCCGGCCTACGCCAGCCTGTTCAAGTACCACGAGCCCGAGGTCGTCGCCGAACGCACCCGTGCCGCCCTCGACGAGGGCTACCGTTTCATCAAGCTGCACCAGACCGGGGTCGAAGAGGTGCGCGCGGCGCGCGAGGCGGCCGGCGACGGCGTGCCCATCATGGTCGACACCAACTGTCCCTGGACGCCGCACCAGGCGCTTGAGATGGCCCTGGCGCTGGAGCCCTTCGACCTGACCTGGCTGGAGGAGCCGATCTTCCCGCCGGAGGACTTCGAGAGCCTGGCCTGGCTGCAGCGCGAGACCGGCATTCCGCTTGCCGCCGGCGAAAACGCCTGCACCGCGTTCGAGTTCCAGAAGATGATCGCGGCCGACGCCGTCACCTACCTGCAGCCCAGCGTGACCAAGGTCGGCGGCATCACCGAATTCACCAAGATCGTCGCCCTCGCCGAGGCCCAGGGGAAGACGGTGATGCCGCATGCGCCCTATTTCGGACCGGGCCTGCTGGCCTCGCTGCACCTGCTGGCGCAGCTCCCCGACGAGTCGCTGGCCGAGGTGTTCTACTACAAGACCCTCGAAGCGAGCCTCTATGGCGATGCCATCCTCGCCCGCGACGGCATGATGCGCGTCCCCGACGGCCCGGGCCTCGGCCTCGACCCCGATCCGGACGTGATCCGCGACTACGGGGTCTGAACTTGCGCACAGCGCGGGCTGGCTCACCCAGCCCTGACGTGACGCGTGAGACAGCCGCGCGTGTGGACGCCGGCTTTCTCCGGCGTTTCAGACCGAGTGGTTGAATCCCCGACGAATGCCGGGGTCCACAGGACGCGACTCCAACCAATCCAATTTCTTCTCCCGAAGCGCGCATTTCGCCGCCATCGCCTGTATGGTCCGCTGCGATGAGTGAGTCCCCCGCCGCGATCGCCCCCGCGCCGGACGGCGTGTCGTTCGTCGTCCCGGTCTACAACAAGGCGGCCTGGCTGCCGCGCGTGCTGCGGCAGATCGAGGCGCAGCACGGCGACTTCGCGCGCGAGTTCATCTTCGTCGACGACGGCTCGACCGACGACTCCCTGGCCATCCTGGAAGCCACCACCGCGCACTGGCGCAATGTCACCATCCGCCGGCAGACCAACCACGGCTCCGCCCACGCCACCAACCAGGGCATCGCGCTGGCCCGCCTGCCCTACATCAAGTTCGTCGACGCCGACGACCTGCTGGCCGACCGGGCGACGGAGACCCTGCTCGCCGCGCTCGGCGGCAGCGACGCCGTGCTCGCGTATGGCGGCGTCGAACGCTACGACGACGAAACCGGGATCGATCTTCAGGCCTGCCGTCCCGGGGCAGCGGTCCATCGTATCGACGCGCCGCTGCGGCCGGCCCTGCGCAATGCCCTGTTCAACCCGACCCAGTTCCTGGTCCGTACCGAGGTCGCCCAGGCGGTGGGCGGCTGCGACGAACGCATCGTCCATTCCCAGGAGTACAGCCTGACCCTGCGCCTCGCCCGCGCCGGCCCGTTCCTGCGGGTCGACGCGCCGGTGGCCTTCCTGCCGCGCGACGTCCCCGGACGGCTCGGCAGCCACGTGGGCCGGCAGCTGCAGCGGGTGACCCGCGCCTGCGCCCTGTTCGTCGCCGATCACCCGGACCTGCCCTGGTCGGTCAAGCAGTTCGCCTGCCGACGCGCTGCCGGCCGCGCCTGGCGCTATGCCCGCCGACACGGCGATGCCGGCCTGGATTCGCCCTGGTTCCGCGCCTACCTGCGCAGCCGGCTGCCGATGCTGTCGGGCCACGCCCGCTTCATCGACGCCTGTGCCTCGGTGTTCGATGCCGAGGCCGGCCAAGCGGTGGCGGGCTGAGCGCCAGCATGTGCGGGCTGGCCGGCTTCCTCGGCGGTGACCACGCACGGGCGGCGGGCCTGGCCATCGTCCGTGGCATGGCCGATGCACTGGAGCACCGCGGCCCGGACGACGACGACGCCTGGGGCGACGAGACTGCCGGCGTCTTCCTCGGCTTTCGCCGGCTGGCGATCATCGACCTGTCGCCGGCCGGACGACAGCCGATGCTCAGCCGCTCGGGCCGCTATGCCGTCACCTACAACGGCGAGATCTACAACCACGCCGAACTGCGCGACGAGCTCGAGCGCGGCGGCACGGTGGCCTGGCGCGGCCATTCCGACACCGAGATCCTGGTCGAGGCGATCGACCGCTATGGCTTTGCTGCAACTCTGGAACGGCTCAACGGCATGTTCGCCATCGCCGCCTGGGACCGCCAGCAGGCCCGCCTGCTGCTGGCGCGCGACCGCTTCGGCGAAAAGCCGCTGTACTACGGCCGCCAGGGCGCCAGCTTCCTGTTCGCCTCCGAGCCGAAGGCGCTGATGGCGCACCCGGACTGGCGCGGCGAGCCGGACCGGGCGGCGCTGGCGCGCTTTCTGCGCCTGGGCTACGTGCCGGCACCGCACAGCGCCTGGCAGGGCATCGCCAAGCTGCCGCAAGGCTGCTGGCTGTCGGTCGCCGCCGACGGCAGCCACGCCGCGCCGCAGGCCTACTGGCAACCGGTCGAGGCGGCCGCCGGCGCGGCCGGACGGCCATTCGACGGCGACTTCGAGGAGGCGGTCACGGCGCTGCAGGAGCTGCTGGGCGATGCCGTGCGCCGGCGCGCTATCGCCGACGTGCCGCTGGGCACGTTTCTCTCCGGCGGCGTCGACAGCACCCTGGTGACCGCCCTGCTGCAGGCCCAGGCCGACACGCACGTCCGCAGCTTCTGCGTCGGCTTTCCCGAGCCGGCGCAGAACGAGGCGCCTTACGCCGCCGCGGCCGCGCAACACCTCGGCACCAGCCACACCGAGCTCGACGTCAGCCTGGACGACCTGATGGCGGTAATCCCGCGCTTGCCGCAGATCTACGACGAACCCTTCGCCGACGCCTCGCAGATCCCCACCGTGGTGCTGTGCGCCCGCGCCCGCGCGCACGTCACCGTGGCGCTGTCGGGCGACGGCGGCGACGAGCTGTTCGGCGGCTATGCCCGTTACGTCCGCGCGCCGCAGGACTGGGCCCGCCTGGCCCGCCGCGGCGGACCGTATCGGCGCCTGGCGCAGGCCGGCCTGGCCGCCCTGGCCGGCCGGCCCGGCAACACCGCCCGCCGCCTGCGCCGCAGCTTGCGGCCGCCGAGCGCGGCCGATCCCGAAACGCTCTATGCCGACCACGTGAGCTGGTGGCCGCGCGGCGAGCTTGCTGCCGTCGCCGACCGCCAGGCACTGCCGTTCGCCGTCGACGGCCCCGGTCTCGGGCGGCTGCAGCCGCTGTCGTTCCGCTACACCGTGCTCGACGCCACCACCTATCTGCCCGACGACCTGCAGGTGAAGATCGACCGGGCCAGCATGGCCGCCAGCCTCGAGGTGCGGGCGCCGCTGCTGGACCATCGCATCGCCGAGTTCGCCTGGTCGCTGCCGGCGACGTGGAAAGTGGCCGATGACCCGGCGGCGCAGGACAGCGGCGGCAAGCGCATCCTGCGCCGCCTGCTCGCCCGCTTCCTGCCGTCCGAGCTGATCGACCGGCCCAAGCAGGGCTTCGAGCCGCCGGTCGACGCCTGGCTGCGCGGCGACCTGCGCGACTGGGCGGAAGAGCTGCTATCGCCGGCGCGGCTCGCCGACAGTGGCCTGATGGCACCCGCCGTGGTCCGCGCCCGCTGGCACGAACACCTGAGCGGCCGGCGCAACTGGGCCTATCCCCTGTGGGTGGTGCTGATGCTGCAGGCCTGGCGCGCCGAGCACGGCTGACGCCGGCACATCCGAACACCCCCAGACCGCTATCTGTTGACCCCGGCTTCCGCTGGGGTTTCGCAAAAACGAGAATGAAACGCCGGCGAAAGCCGGCGTCCACGGGCGCCCGTAGCACGGCATGCGCTCGACGAATTGATCTGACTTGCTCATACCGGCGCGCCGCCGCTATCCTCATCGCGTTCTCAGGGCGGGGTGAAAGTCCCCACCGGCGGTGACAGCGCGTGATTGCTGAAGCCCGCGAGCGCCCGGCGCACGCCAGTGCGGCGGGGTCAGCAGATCCGGTGCGATTCCGGAGCCGACGGTGATAGTCCGGATGGGAGAGAACGAAGTGGCCGGCGGCCGCGCATGTGCGCGTGCGTCGTCGCGCGATTTCGACGCCCTGATTCCGTTCTCTGCCGTAACCGAGGAGATCGTCATGAATCAGGCAAGCAGAACACCTCAAGACCACGTCACCCAGACCTCGATCGCCTTCGTCAAGGCGCGCTGGCACGCCGACATCGTCGACCGCTGCCACGCCAGCTTCCTGCAGCACCTGCAGCGGCTGGCCGGCAACCGTGCGGCAGTGGAGACCTTCGAAGTCCCCGGTGCCTTCGAAATCCCGTTGCTCGCGCGCGACCTGGCCAGGACCGGCCGCTATGCCGCGGTGGTCGGCGCCGCCTTCGTCGTCAACGGCGGCATCTATCGCCACGACTTCGTCGCCGGCACGGTGATCGACGGCCTGATGCGCGCGCAGATGGACACCGACGTGCCGGTACTGTCGGCGGTGCTGACGCCGCACAACTTCCATGACAGCGCCGAGCACACGCGCTTCTTCCTCGAGCACTTCGAGCTCAAGGGTCAGGAAGTCGCGGAGGCCTGCGTGGCCCTGCTCGACACCCGCGCCGCCATCGGCCGGGCGGCCTGACGCCGGGCCAGGCGCGGTAGGGCGATCCCGTGCCGCGCCGTCCCCGGCTCAGGCGACCGCCGGCCGGGGCGTCAGTGCGGGACGGGCCAGCCGCCAGGCGGCGATGTTGCCGACCAGCAGCACCGGCAGGAAGGCGGCGAACACCCAGAAGGCGACGCTCTCCGCCGCCGCCGGGGTGATGCCGCCGGCGAAGCCCAGGGCATTGGCGACCAGGCCGCTGACGCCGGCGCCGACGGCATAGCCGGTAAGCTGCGTCGTCGGCAGCGCCGAGGAGGCGACCTCGCGCTGCCCGGCCGGCACGCTGGCGACGACCCGCCGGTTGATGAAGGCCCAGGCCATGCCGAAGCCGGCGCCGGCCATGACCTGCCAGGGAATCAGCAGCGGCAGCGGCCCCACCGGCATGGCAAGCGCCTGGCCGGCGACGCCGAGGAAGATCAGCGCCGCCCCGATCCGGATCACCGCCGGCTCGAGCGACGGCCTCACCCCCGACGCGGCGATCGCGGCGACGGTCCAGGAAACCGAGCCGACGGCGATCATGTAGCCGGCGGTCAGCGGATCGGCGCCGTGCAGCACGGTCATCAGCAGGGCACCGTAGGCGGTCATGGCGATGGTGCCGGTCGCCAGGCAGAACACCGTCAGCAGGCCGGCGCCGACCGCGGTGCCCGGCTGCAGCACCGCCGCCGGCAGCAGGCCGTTGTCCGCTCGCCGGTCGAGCCGCAGGAAGACGGCCAGCAGCACCAGACCCAGGGCGATCGCGGCCATCGCCGTCGGCAGGCCCACGCCCACGCCGGCCACGGCGACCGAGAGGACTGCCGTCGCCAGCACGGCGAGGCGGGCAAACGGCACGCGGGCGGCGGCACGTTCTTCCTCGCCACGCGGCTTGCCCTGCCGGCGCATCAGCCACGCCACCGCCAGCCCCAGCACCACCGCCTGGATGGCAAAGGCCCAGAAGCCGCCGCGCCACATGCCCAGGCTGGCGAACACCCCGCCGACCAGCGGCCCGCACAGCGCCGAGGCGCCCCATACGCCGGAGATCACCGCGATCCCCCGCGTCCACAGGCGCTCGGGGAACAGCACGTTCACGCCGACGATGGCCAGCGCCACCAGGGCGCCGCCACCCAGGCCCTGCAGGGTGCGGCCGACCAGCATGGCGAACATATCGGGGGCGAGCGCGCTCAGCACGCAGCCGCCGGCATAGATCGCCGCGGCGGCGATCATCGCGCTGCGCAGGCCCAGCCGCTGCACGGCCAGCCCGCCGGCCGCGCCGGCCAGGATCGAGGCCACCTGGTAGACGACGATGGTCCAGGCGATCAGGCGGACGCCGCCGATCTCCTGCACGGCACTCGGCATCAACGTCGCCACCAGCAGGGAGTCCGCCGCGTGCAGCCAGACGCCCAGACAGAGAACCGCCAGCTTTGCGGCCATGCCGTCGGCCAGCAGCTCCGACCAGCGCGGACTGGCGTCCTCGGCAGCTATCGTGCCGCCGCTCATCGCCGGCGCTCCACGGGCTCGATGCGGTAGGCGCAGCGCCGGGCGCCGGCCAGGATATGGTCTTCGCGGCTGACCTTGGCGGCACGCCCGAGAACCCGCCGGAAGACGTCAAGCTCCGAGCGGCACAGGCCCTGGCAGACGGCCGCGGCGGCGCACACCGGGCAATGGTTTTCGACCAGCAGGTAGCTGCCGTCGCCCTGTCGCCGCGCCTCGGCCATGTAGCCTTCGCGCCGGCGCAGGCTGGCCAGCCGCCGGACCCGCTGGCCCAGGTCGGCGCAGTCCGCCAGCTCGACCCGGTAGCTGGCCAGGGTGTCGCGTTCGCGCGCGTCGATCAGCCGGTCCAGGCCGTCATCGCCGAACACCTCGCGCACGGCGCCGATCAGCTCCACCGTGAGGTCGGAATGGCGGTCGGGGAAACGGGCATGGCCGGCATCGCTCAGCGCCCACGTGCGTTTGGGCCGGCCTACCTTCGCCGGCTGGTCGGCGTAGGTCACCAGGTCCTGCTCGAGCAGGTTGTGCAGGTGCTTGCGCGCGCCGACGCTGCTCATGGCGAGCTGCCTGGCGAGTTCCGCCGCCGACTGCGGCCCGCGGCTCTTCAGCAGGTAAAGGATGCGCTGTTCGCTGGATTCGGCCATGACCACCTCCGTCGGCAGATCCATATAAATAAACCGATCAGTTTCTTAATGCAAGGTGTAATGCCAATGCACCATCCTTCGAGACGCGCCTCCGGCCCTTCTCAGGATGAGGCTTCAGTTGGTTGCCCTCATCCTGAGGAGGTCGCGCCAGCGACCGTCTCGAAGGATGTGGACCGGTCCCGGCGAGAACATCGTCACCCGAGCTGCCCGGGACCGGGACGAATTCCCACGACGTTGTGCGCCTGTCGACACGGCAATAGGCTGATCTCGTGCAGTCCAACGTGGCGACGCTGCGTGTTCGCCATGCAGGCGGCGCGAGACCAGGCCACGCCCGCGTGACCGGCTGTCGAAGCGAACGGCCGCAGACATCGAGGAGAAGGAGTCCTGCATGCACGTTCTTTCCCTCATCGCCCATCCCAGACCCGACAGCTATTGCCATGCGATTTCGCAACGCGCACGAGATTGCATCGCGTCGAGCGGACACACCGTCGCGCACCACGACCTCTACCTCGAGGAGTTCGATCCCTGCCTGAAAGCGGATGAGGCCTACACCGTCGGCGACACGCTCGAGGACGCCCTTTCCCGGTCAGATGACCAGGTTGTTCTGGAGCACCGAAAGCAAATCCAGCTGGCGGACGGGCTGCTCGTTGTTCACCCGAACTGGTGGGGCAAGCCGCCGGCGATCCTGGCCGGATGGATGGATCGGGTTCTCGTTCCCGGTGTTGCCTACAGACTTCAGGCCGCCGACGGACCGCCCGAGGCATTGCTGCACGCCAAGATCGCCGTTGTTTTCAACACCTCCGACACGGAAGCCGAGAGGGAGCGCAATGAGTTGGGCGATCCGTTGGAGTCGATCTGGGAGCGGTGCGTGCTGCCGTACTGTGGTGTCGAGACCTACCGCAGGCACGTGTTCGGACCTGTCGGAAGCAGTACACAAGGTGCGCGCGAGAGATGGCTGAAGGATAGCGAAGAGATCTGTCGCGCGGCATTCCCCTCGCACTGACGCGTGGCAGTCGTGTTCGCGTTGCCGACGCGACCGTCGCTCCGGATCCGGCGTCGCTGCGTCCGGGATGACGGAACAAGGGCGCAGGGACCCGGTCACCCCGCGAACGCGGGGGCCCAGGGCGGCACGCTTCGACGTCTGCGGCTTGGCGCTGTCGGCCAAAGCAAAGGGCCCGGGCGTTGCCGCCCGGGCCCTTGTCTTTTCGGCTGCAAGCGCCGTCAGGACCTCAGTACTTGATGCCCTTCTTCACCACTTCCCAGCGGCCGCCGCGGATCTGCGACAAAAGCACCTCGTCGCCGGCGAGGCGCCGCTCCGGGCCGAAGGTCACGGCCGGCGAGCCGAACATGTCCTCGTAGCCGTTGATCCGCTCCAGCCCGGCGACGAAGTTGTCGACGTTGAGGTCGCTGCCGGCGTTCTGCAGGCCCATCGCCATGATGGTGATGACGTTGTAGCCGGCCACCGCCTGCACGTTGGCGTCCTTGTCGAACTGCGCCTTGTAGCGGTCCATCCACGCCTTCACCTCGGCCGAGGCGGTGTCGTAGTAGGGGATCGGCGTCTGCCCGGCGGAGTAGAAGCCTTCCACCGCGCCCTTGCCGAGCATCGCCACCTCCGGCGCGAACGACGCCGAGGAGCCCATCATGTCGACGTTCCAGCCGGTCTTCTTGGCCTCGGCCATGGCGCCGATGGTCTCGCGGATGATCGTGCCCATGACCACGAAGTCGCAGCCGTCGGCCTTCAGCCGCGCCACCTGGCTGGAGAAGTCGGTGGCGCCGCGCTTGTAGGTCTGCACCGAGACCACCTCGAGCCCGGCCGCCTTGGCCGCACGCTCGCCGCCGCGCCAGACGTTCAGGCCGAACTCGTCGTCCTGGTGCAGACCGCAGATCTTCTGCTTACCGCGCTCGCGGATGAAGTAGGTGGTGCCGTGGTAGGTCTGCGTGCCATAGGGCGTGAACAGCGAGAACTTCAGCTTGTGGAACGGCTCGTACATCTGCTCGGCCGCGGTCAGCGGGAACAGGTGCGGGATGTTCTTCTTCAGTACCAGCGGCATCGCCGCCATCACCGTCGGCGTACCCATCATGCCGACCATGATGTCGACCTTGTCGCGGGTCAGCAGCTTCTGCGTCGCCAGCACCGCCTTCTTGGGATCGTAGGCCGAGTCCTCGGCGATCAGCTCGAGCTTGCGGCCGTTGATGCCGCCCTTCGCGTTGATCTCGTCGACCGCCATCTGCATGCCGTTCTTCACCGGCACGCCCCAGAAGGCGATCGGTCCGGACAGGTCCTGGTGGGTGCCCAGGGTGATGGTGTCACCCTTGAAGGCCTCGGCCTGCGCCGCCCAGCTCATCGCCAGGGCCGCGGCCGGCGCCAGGGCCAGCATCGTCAGGGTCTTCTTCATCGTGCTTATCTCCCGTAGTCGGTTACTCGGTTTTGCGGCGCCGCGGCTACCTCCGTGCCAGCCCCGGCGGCCTGCCATCCTTGCCCCTCGTTCTCGTTCGCTTTCTGCGCTTTGCCGGCGCCGTCTTCAGGCGGCTTCGCTGCGGTACATCGACTCGATCAGCTCGGCATATTTCTTGTTCACGAAGCTGCGTTTCAGTTTCATCGTCGGCGTCAGCTCCTCGTCCTCCGGGTCGAGCAGGTGCTCGATCAGGCGGAACTTCTTGACCGTCTCCACCCGTGCGAACTTCTTGTTCACCGCCTCGACCTCGTTGCCGATCAGCTCGACCACCTCGCCCGCCCGGGTCAGGCTGGCGAAATTGGTGAACGGCACGTTGCGGTCCTGGGCGAACTTCTCGACGTTCTCGTGGTCGATCATCACCAGGGCGGTGAGGAACTTGCGGCCGTCGCCGATCACCACGGCATCGGAGATGTAGGGCGAGAACTTCAGCTCGTTCTCGATCTCCGAGGGGGTGATGTTCTTGCCGCCGGCGGTGATGATGATGTCCTTCATCCGGTCGGTGATCTTGACGAAGCCCTCGTTGTCGACGAAGCCGACATCGCCGGTGTGCAGCCAGCCGTCGACGATGGTCTCGGCCGTCTTCTCCGGCATGTTGTAGTAGCCCATGAAGATGTGCTCGCCGCGCAGCAGGATCTCGCCCTCGGGGGAGATCTTCAGCTCGCCGAACGGCACGCAGCGGCCGACGGTGCCGAGCTTGATGCGGTCGGTCAGCATCGACGTCGCCAGGCCGGTGTTCTCCGTCTGGCCGTAGACCTCGAGCATGTCGACGCCCAGCGCCAGGTACCAGCGGATCAGCTGCGGCGAGATCGGCGCCGCGCCGGTGACCAGCCAGCGGCAGCGGTCGATGCCCATCATCTTGCGTATGTTCTTCAGCACCAGCCAGTAGGCCAGCTGGTGTTGCAGGGCCAGCCAGGGGCCCACGCGCCGGCCCTCCAGGCGGCAGTCGGCGACCTGTTCGCCGATGCCGATGGCGACCCGGTAGGCCAGGCGCTGCAGCGGCGTGGCGTCCTTCACGGCGATCTGGATGGCCGAGTAGAACTTCTCCCAGATCCGCGGCACCCCGCCGAACACGGTCGGCTGCACCTCGCGCACGTTCTCGGGCACGGTGTCCGGACTCTCGCAGAAGTTCACCACCGTGCCGGTGTAGAGCGAGTAGTAGGCGCCGATCACCCGTTCGGCGACGTGGCACAGCGGCAGGAAGGCCAGGCGCTCGTCGCCGGGCTGCTGCTCCAGCAGCTGGCAGCCGTTGACGCACTGGAAGATGACGTTGTGGTGGCTGATCATCGCCCCCTTGGGCGGGCCGGTGGTGCCGGAGGTGTAGACCAGGATCGCCAGGTCAGCCGGCTTGGCCCGCTGCAGCATCTCTTGCCAGTCGCCCGGGTGAGCCGCGTCGTAGGCGCGGCCACGGGCCATGAAGTCGTCCAGGCTCATGGCCATCGGGTCGGCGAAGTCGCGCAGCCCCTCCATGTCGAAGATCACGATCTGCTGCAGCGACGGGCATCGCTCACGCACCGCCAGCACCTTGTCGAGCTGCTCTTCGTCTTCGACGAAGATCACCTTGGCCCCGCAGTTGTTGACCAGATACTCGACCTGGGAGGCGGCGTCGGTCGGATAGATCCCGGTCGAGACGCCGCCGGCGCCGAGCACGCCCAGGTCGGCATAGAGCCATTCCTTGTTGGTGTTTGAGAGCACGCAGCCCACGTCGCCCTGGCCAAAGCCGATGTCGGCCAGGGCACAGCCGATCTCGCGCGCCCGGGCGCCGAATTCGGCCCAGGTGATCTGCTGCCAGATGCCGAATTCCTTCTCCCGCAGGATCACCCGGTCCGGCCACTGCCGGACCCGGTCCCAGAACATCTGCGGGATCGTGCCGCCGACCGCGGGGTCGTCATAGAGCGTCAGCGTTGCCCCGGTTTCGCCGGTCACTTCGCGCTTCTGCAAGCTCGTGCTCACGGTCCTGTCTCCTGCCGGTATCCTAATCTAGCGCCACAGCTTTTTCTTCTTCCAGCGGCGCTTGCCGCGGACCCCGGTTTCCTTCTGCCCCAGATAGAACTCCTTGATGTCGTCCTTCTGCAGCAGCGCCTTGCAGCTGTCTTCCATGACGATGCGGCCAACCTCCAGGACATAGCCGATGTCGCCCACCTGCAGGGCGACGTTGGCGTTCTGCTCGACCAGCAGGATCGACACCCCCTGCTCGCGGTTGATGCGGGAAACGATGTCGAAGATCTCTTTCACCAGGAGCGGCGCCAGGCCCAGCGACGGCTCGTCCAGCAGCAGCAGCTTCGGCCGGCCCATCAGCGCCCGGCCGATCGCCAGCATCTGCTGCTCGCCGCCCGAGAGCTGACCGGCCTGCTGGTTGGCGCGCTCGGCCAGGCGCGGGAAATAGTCGAACACCCGCTCCAGGTCTTCCTGCATGCCCTCGCGGTCGCGGCGCAGGAAGGCGCCCATGTCCAGGTTCTCGCGCACGCTGAGGAAGGGAAACACCTCGCGGCCCTCGGGCACGTGGCTGATGCCGCGGGCGACGATGCGGTTGGGGTCCTGGCGGGTGATCTCCGCGCCCTGGTAGATCACCTGGCCCTTCTGCGGGTCCATCACGCCCGAGATGGTCTTCAGCACGGTGGTCTTGCCGGCACCGTTGGCGCCCAGCACCACCACCACCTTGCCCTGCGGCACCGCCAGCGAAACGCCGCGAATGGCCATGATCGGGCCGTAGTAGGTCTCGATGTTGCGCACCTCGAGCAGCGGTGCCGCTTCGCCGCCCTGTGCCTCGACCGCCGTTGCCGCGTCGCTCATCGCTGCTCCTCCCGCCGGTCCGCTCTAGCCGCCGAGGTAGGCGGTGATCACGTCCGGGTGGTTCTGCACCTCGGCCGGGCTGCCGGTGGCCAGCACCTGGCCGTAGTTCAGCGCCAGCACCCGGTCGGAGACGTCGCGCACCAGGTTCATGTCGTGCTCGACCATCAGCACGGTGATGCCGAGCTCCGCCTTGATGTCGGAGATCCAGTAGGACATGTCCTCGGTCTCCTCGACGTTGAGGCCCGAGGAGGGCTCGTCCAGCAGCAGCAGCTTCGGCTCCGTCGCCAGGGCCCGGCCCAGCTCGACCACCTTGCGCACGCCGTAGGGCAGCATGGCGATCATGGTCTCGCGGTACTTGGCCAGATCGAGGAAGTCGATGATGTCCTCGACCTTGCGCCGGTGTTCCAGTTCCGCCCGCCGCACCGACGGCAGGAACAGCATGTGGCTGAATACGTTGCCGCCATGATGGGCATGCCGGCCCAGCAGCAGGTTGTCGAGCACGCTGGCGTGCTCGAACAGCTCGATGTTCTGGAACGTGCGGGCGATGCCCAGGCCGGCGATCTTGTGCGGCGGCACCTGGGTGATATCGGCGTCGCGGTAGGTCAGCCGACCCTCGGTGGGGTCGTAGATGCGGCTGATCAGGTTGAAGATCGTCGTCTTGCCGGCACCGTTGGGACCGATGATCGAGAACACCTCGCCCTCGGCGACGTCGAAGCTGACGCCGTCGACCGCCTTGATGCCGCCGAAGTGGATCGCCAGATTGTCGGCCCGGAAGAAGGTCATCTGAGCTTCTCCGTCTTCATGTAGGCCTTCTGGCGCTGGAACATGCCGCGTTTGTAGAGCGGGAACAGGTTGAAGTAGGCCTTGATCTTGAGCCAGCGGCCGTAGATACCCAGCGGCTCGAACAGCATGAAGCCGACGATGATCAGGCCGAAGAAGGCCGCCTCCAGGCCGGTCTGTTCTGCCACCACGGTCGGCAGCACCTCCTTCACCATCACCAGCAGCTGCGGCAGGGCGATCAGGAAGATGGCGCCGAACACGGCGCCGTGCAGCGACCCCAGGCCGCCGACCACGACCATCAGCAGGAACTCGATCGAGACGATGATGGTGAACGCCTCGGGCGAGATGAATTGCAGCTGGTGGGCGTACAGCGCCCCGCCGAGGCCGGTGAAGCCGGCCGAGATGGCGAACGCCATGGTCTTGTAGATCGACAGGTTGACGCCCATCGACTGGGCGGCGATCTCGGAATCGCGGATCGCCACGAAAGCCCGGCCGGTCGGCGAGCGCAGCAGGTTGCGCGCGGCCAGGATCACCATCACCGCCACCACCAGGCACAGATAATAGAAGTGCGCCGGCACCGACCAGTCGACCTCGAGGAAGTCGATGTGCGGGCCGGTCAGATCGATGTCGCCGACCAGCATGCCGATGTTGCCGTTGGTCACCGACTCCCAGCGCGCCAGCACCTCTTCGACGATGAAAGCGAAGGCGAGCGTGGCGATCGCCAGGTAGATCCCGGTCATCCTGAGCGCCGGCAGGCCCAGCAAAAAGCCCAGCGCGCCGGCCAGCAGGCCCGCCGCCGGGAACGACAGCAGGAACGGCCAGCCCTGCTCCAGCAGCACCGCCTCGGTGTAGGCGCCGGCGGCGAAGAACGCCGCATGGCCCAGCGAGATCTGCCCGGTGAAGCCGGCCAGCAGCATCAGGCCGACGCCGACAACGACGTAGATCAGCATGAAGGTGACCTGGGACAGGAAGTAGTCGTCCAGGCCAATGGGCGCGAACAGCAGGGCCAGACCCAGCAGGCCGTACCAGAACAGGTAGCCCGGATGCTTGGCGAGGCGGATGTCCTGGTTGTAGTCGGTCTTGAAGATGAACCGCATGGCCTTGCCCTAGACTTTCTTCCGGCCGACGGCGCCGAACAGGCCTTCGGGCTTGAACACCAGCACCGCCAGCAGCACCACGTAGGCAGCCACATCCTTGAAACCTTCGGGCAGGTAGAAGCCGGCCAGCGACTCGATCACGCCGATGATCAGGCCGCCGACCACGGCCCCCGGGATCGAACCGAACCCGCCCAGCACCGCGGCCGGAAAGGCCTTGATGGCGATGAAGCCCAGGTTGGTGTGGATGAAGGCGATGGGCGCCAGCAGGATCCCGGCGGCGCACGCGGTAGCCGCGCTGATCGCCCAGATCAGCGAGAACACGTTCTTCACCGGGATGCCCATGTAGTAGGCGGCGAGCTGGTTCTGGCTGGTCGCCTGCATCGCCACCCCCAGCCTGGTGTAGCGGAAGAAGCCGAACATGACGGCGCAGATCAGCATGGTGGCGACGATGATCGCCAGATGGTCCTGGCTCAGGATCAGCGTGCCGAGTTCCGCCGTTTTCTGGTAGAACGGCGTCTCCAGGGTATAGGTGTCGACGCCCCAGCCCGGAATCATCGACACCACGGCGCGGGCGATGAAACCGATGCCGATCGTCACCATGACGATGGCGAATACGGGCTGGCCGACGATCGGCCGGATCACCGTGCGGTCGAGGCCGTAGCCGAACGCCGCCGTGCAGACCACGGCCAGGAACGCGCCCAGCCAGAAGTTCAACCCCAGGATGCCGATGAAGGTATAGGCGATGAAGGCACCGACCATCATCAGGTCGCCCTGGGCGAAGTTGACCACCTCGGTGGCCTTGTAGATCAGCACGAAGCCCAGCGCGACCAGGGCATAGACGCAGCCGATCGCCATGCCGCTGACGACCTGCTGCACGAACTGGAAGAACACGTCCATGCCCGGTTGAAAAACCTCCCGCGGCGCCGTTGTTGCCCGACGCTCCTGGCCCCAGAAGTCAAGCTGCCCCGGCCCATACGGGCGAAGGCGGAGGGATGTTTAGTGCCCCAATCGCCGCCCGTCAACGCAGCGGCCAGCCCCGCCGGGACATCTCGGCGGTTGCGGAAGCTCCGGATTTCTTCTAAGGCCAGCAGCGCGGGTGGGGACCCGCGCAAAAATGGGGGAAAACAATGAGCCGTAACAGTCGGATCTCACTTGGCGTTCTGGTGTTGTTGCTGATCGCCGGCGCCTATTCAATTTTCACGGGCAACCGCGGGCCGGCGCCGGGGACCGCCGTGGCCGCCGGCGCCGGCACCGGCATGGTGTTGCTGGACGCCAACGGCCAGGAGGTCGGCCCGGTGATCGACCTGCAGGTCACCGACGAGGCCGGCCATGCCGAGAGCGACATGGTGATCGCGCTGGTCGCCATCACCCTGCCGGACAGTACCGGCACGCCGCGCACCTTCCTGCAGCGCGTCACGCACGAAGGCTACATCGATCACTACACCGAAGGATTCGGCATCCGCTTTGCCGGCGACTATTGCGGTGGTGAAGCTTACATGCACCGCGACGACCGTGCCTTCCTCGGCTTTCCCGACCTCTATGTGCCGTCGATGACGCTGACGCTGCCGGCCAAGCGGGCGCAGGTCGTCTTCGCCGCGGTGACCGACAGGGCCGAGCGGGTCGACGTGATTTCGGTCCTGGAGTCGCACGAATGCTCTCCGGCCGGGTTCGCCGAGGACAACCTGTACAAGGCCGAGATCCTCAGCCTCGACCTGAACAAGGCATTCCCGCCGCCGTTCACCATCCGCGGCCGTTGAACTGCCGCCGCGGGGCGGCGGCGGCCGCCTCGATCGCCGGACACTTTTGCCAGGTAGCGCTGCGCTGAAAGCTCACGCGTCGTTGCCGGGCAACTCGTCGTTGTACTTCGTCAACAAGTCATCGACAGCCTCAAGCAGCAGATCGTGCTGGGTCACCCGCGTCCCTCGCTTTGCATCAAGGATCGCCGCCAGCAGCTTGAGCTTCAGCCATGTCTCTGGCAGCAGACGAAGCGTTTGACCTTTCACCCGAGGCGGTGTGCCCGTTTCCGGCTGTTTCATAGCAAAGCCCATCAACTGCCGTCTTGAGACCGGCCGATTCACTGCGAGGAGCATAGCGTCGATGAACCGGGGCAGCGACCACCCACATATCGGCCATGCAACCCAGGCAACTTGATAGATTGATAGCAACCAATCAATCCCTTAATCATTAATGATGGCTAGGTTTCTTGCCACCTTCGCGCTGGCGTGCTAGCTAGAGCCTGCCATCTTCCCTGAAATCGCGCGTCAAATCGGAAGCGCAACGGGCGCAAATCGGTCATCCGGATATGGCCACGGCACGTGTAGAGGGCGACCGGCGTGGTCGCAGCCATAGGGCGATAGGCGTCGCGCTTTCTTGGAGGAATTGAAATGAACAAGCAGCAGATCAAGCCGTTCGTCTGGGGTGCCGTCGTTGGCGGCATCGCCCTGGCAATCGTTCTGTTTGCGACCGGCATGGCCGTCACCGGCGGTTCCGCGGAGCGCAGTGCCAAGCTGATGGCCCGGAGTGCCGTCGCCGCCAGTCTGGCCGAGATCTGCGTCGCGCAGTTCGAAGCAGCGCCAGACAAGGCGGTGAAGCTCGCGGCGATGAAGGATCTCCAGTCCTGGCGGCGCGGCCCCTACGTCAGCGAGCAGGGCTGGGCGACGATGCCCGGGCGTGAACGCGGCGCCAGCGAAGTCGCAAGCGAATGCGCTGTGCTCCTGGCAAAGATCCCGAGTTGAGCAAAGCCGGCGCGACGAGGCAGCAACCGCATGAGGCAACTGCGTACAGCGGCAGCGACCGGTGACGCCGGGGCCCAGTTCAACCTCGGGGTGATGCTCAGCGGAATGCCGGATCGCGAGCATCGCGAAAAGGGGCAGAACCGTGCTGAGGCCATCTTCTGGCTGCTGAAGTCCGCTTTGCAGGGGCTGCCACGCGCCCACGGAAAGCTTGCCGAGGTCTATGCAAGTGCACCAACCGCCCCGGGGGACGCAGTCAGGGCATGCATCTGGTTCAGGGTTGCAGCCAGCAGCATGACCGGCATCCATCAACATCGTGCTAGAGTGGAGTACCGGCGCATCGCCGGCCAACTGCCACCCGAACAGCTCGACAAGGCGAACCGCGATGCCCGCGCCATCATCGAGGCACTGCACGAACCAGCTGCTTTGACGGTATGATGGCAATCACCGGCGGGCCGGATGATCGGCGCCACGGCGCGCGCCAACGTCACCAGCCACCACCGCCACGCGCTTCGCGCATCGACAACTCACTGGCGTGCGTCGCGCCGCGAGACGAATGACACAAGGAAGGAATTCGACGATATGACCACCGGAACTGTGAAATGGTTCAATGCCACCAAGGGCTTCGGCTTCATCGCGCCAGATGATGGCGGGAAAGATGCGTTTGTGCACATCTCAGCGCTCGAACGCGCCGGGATCCACAGCCTGGACGAAGGCCAACGTGTTACCTACGAACTGGTCCCGGGCCGCGACGGAAAGTCCGCGGCGGAGAACCTGAAACTGGCCGAATAACCGGTCTGTGCGAGCCAGGCAAAGAGCTCGCCCCGTGCGGGCTCTTTTCCACCGCAAACAGCGACCGCCATGCCCTGAAAGGAGACAGCCATCGTTAAGGTGCTCGTTCGCAACGACAACGTCGACCAAGCGCTGCGCGCCCTGAAGAAGAAGCTCCAGCGGGAGGGTACATTCCGCGAAATGAAGCGGCGCCGGCACTACGAGAAGCCTTCGGAGCGCCGTGTCCGCGCAACGACGGAGGCACTGCGGCGAAGGCGCAAGCTGCAGCGCAAACGCGCGCAGCAGGAAGGACTGCTCCCGCGCTAGCCGACAGCAACGACCTTGTACACGGATCTGCGCCTGGTTCCGCCAGCGCCTATCGCAAGGCCAGCTCGTCTGTGACACTTCGCTTCGAAGCAAAGGACCCAAGGCATGTCGAAGTCTGCAAGATCAAGAGCGGAGAAGATGTTCACCGCGAGCCAGCGACAGGACGAGAAGTTCCTGAAGGACAAGGAGCGCGTGGAACAGGAAAGAGCGGCGCACGTCGCAAAGCTGCGGGCCCTGCGCCTGGCTCGCGAAGCAGCCGGCGAACAGGCCGCCATTGAGCCGGCGGTAGCGCGCCCGGCCAAGAAGGACGACTAGCCCACTGCGTCAGGCATACGCTTTGCGGTTGCCGGATCCGCGCCCGCTCACTTGATCGCCAGGCGGGGATCGGCAATTCTGCCGCCGGATTTCGGCAAGGCAGAGGCAGTGATGGCGCAAATACCCTTCGACCGCGAGCTGGCGTTCGACTATGGCCGGGCTGACCAGGTCACGCCGCTGATCCGCCGCGTCGTCGCCCGCAATCCCAGCGCCTTTACCCTGCACGGCACCGGCACCTACATCGTCGGCCGCGGCAACGTGGCGGTGATCGACCCCGGCCCGGACGACGACGCCCATCTCGAGGCGCTGCTGGCCGCCGTCGACGGCGAGAGTGTCAGCCACATCGTCGTCACCCACACCCATCGCGACCACTCGCCCCTGGCGCGGCCGCTGCAGGACAAGACGGGCGCGCCGGTCTGGGGCTGCGGCCCGCATGGCGCCGGACGCGGCCCCGCCGGCGACCATGTCGAGGAAGGCGCCGACCGCGACTACCGCCCGGACGTGGAGATGGCCGACGGCGACGTGCTGGCCGGCGACGGCTGGACGCTCCAGGCCGTCTACACCCCCGGCCACACCTCCAATCACACCTGCTTCCACCTCAAGGAAGAGAACACGCTGTTCTCCGGCGACCACGTCATGGGCTGGTCGACCACCGTGGTCTCGCCGCCCGACGGCGACATGGCCCGCTACATGGCCTCGCTGGAGAAGCTGATCGCCCGCGACGACGCACGCTACTGGCCGACCCACGGCCCGGCGATCGAGCAGCCGCAGGACTTCGTCCGCGCCCTGCTCGGCCACCGCCACGCCCGCGAACGGCAGATCCTCGACTGTCTCGCCGACGGGCCCAAGAGCATCCCCGAGATGGTGGCGGTGATGTACGCCGAGGTGCCGCAGGGCCTGCACAAGGCCGCCGGCCGCTCGGTGCTGGCCCATCTGATCCACATGGCCGACGGCGGCCGCATCGCCTGCGACGGCCCGCCCGACGCCGACGGCCGCTACCGCCTGCCGGGCTGAGCCCCCCCGCCGCATGAACGCGACCCTGCCGAAGATCGAGATCCGCGGCCTGACCAAGAGCTTCGACGGGGTCAGGGTACTGGACGGCATCGATCTCACCGTCGCCGCCGGCGAGTCGCTGGTGCTGCTGGGCGAATCCGGCAGCGGCAAGACGCTGACCCTGAAATGCGTGATCGGCCTGGTTCGCCCGGACGCCGGCAGCATCCGCATCGACGGCCGCGAGACCATCGGCCTCGGCGGCGGCGAGCGCGACGAGCTGCTGGGCCGCTTCGGCATGCTGTTCCAGCAGGCCGCGCTGTTCGACTCCCTGAAGGTCTGGCGCAACGTCGCCTTCCGCCTGCTGCAGGATCGCAGCCTGAGCGCCACCGAGGCCCGGGCCAGGGCCGAGCGCACCCTGGAGGCGGTCGGCCTGTCGGCACAGACCGGCGAACTGCTGCCGGCCGAGCTGTCGGGCGGCATGCAGAAGCGGGTCGGCATCGCCCGCGCCATCGCCGCGCGGCCGGAGATCATCCTGCTCGACGAGCCGACCGCCGGCCTGGACCCGATCCTGAGCCGGGTGATCGCCAACCTCGTCGCCCGCAACGTGCGCGAGCTCGGCGCGACGGCGCTGTCGATCTCCAGCGACATCACCACGGCGATGCGCATTGCCGACACCATTGCCGTGCTGCAGGACGGGCGGGTGGTCTGGACCGGGCCGGCCGAGACCCTGGCCGACAGCGGCAACGACTACGTCGAGCGCTTCATCCACAAGTGGAAGGTGGAAACGGCGGCTTAGCCCGGAACCGGCTACGCGAAGACGTGCAGGCCGGTGCGGTTGCGCTCGATGAAGTCCCAGTCGTAGCTGACGCCCAGGCCCGGGCCGTCGGGCACGCCGACGCAACCGTCGTCACCGACGCAGTCGAGCTGATCCGAATAGCCGCAGGCGTAAACCGGCGGCACGGCGTTGGGGCAGTCCGGCCCGACCAGGGCGATCTCGTAGTAGTTGGAATTGCGCATCGCCGCCATGACATGGCGGTGCGCCGGCCCGCAGGCATGCAGCTCGACATCCAGGCCGAGCGCCTCGCCGAGATGGGCGATCTTCAGGGTGCCGGTGATGCCCATGTCGTACTCGGGGTCGGCACGCAGGAAGTCGGTGCCGCCCGCCAGCACGAAATCGGCCTTGGGCTCGACGCCGCGGATGTGCTCGGTCATCAGCAACGGGGTCTTGATCATCTGCCGCAGCTTGTTGTGGGCGAAGGCGGAGACGCCGGAATCGCGGTAGGGATCCTCGTACCAGAAGTATCCGCCCTCATCGCAGGCCTGGCCCACATAGAGGGCATCGGCGAAGGTCCTGAGCTCGCAGGCCGGATCGAGCATGAGGGTCATGCGGCTCCCCACCTTCTCAGCCACGTGCAGGACGTTGTCCGCCTCCTCGCGCGCGTTGCCGTCGTTCCAGCCGTGGACCTTGAAGGCGCGATAGCCGAGCGCGTAGCACTGCTCGGCGAAGTCGGCGAACGCCTCCTTGCTGTCCAGGCCGCCGGCGCGGTCGCCGTGATAGGTGCTGGCATAGGCCGGCAGGCGCCGGCGATAGGCGCCGAGCAACGTGGCGATGGAGCAGTCGAGCTGCTTGCCGGCCCAGTCCCACAGGGCGATGTCGAGCGGCCCGTGGCCCATGTGATCGAACTGCCTGGCCTCGCGCTTGAGATCGTCGTAGATGCCTTCGCGTTCCCGTGCGTCGCGCCCCAGCAGGCGCGGCGCCAGCATCAGGGTCTGGCCCAGGGCCGACGGCGAGGCCACCCAGTGCGTCACGTACTCGCCGCGGCAGCCGTCCTCCGTCTCCACGCGAACGGCATATTTGGGAATGCGGGTCGTCGCGCCCTTCACGAAGCTCAGCCCGCCGATCGATTTCACGCCGGCGAAGCGACCGAGATTCTCGGCATCGAACTCGAACTCGTGGACCTCGATTCTGCTGATGCGGCTCACTGGTCCTCTCCGCCGTTTGCCTGCCTTCGTCCCGGGGTATGCGTTGGCGCGCTTGGCGTCAATGCCTCTCGCGGCGCAACCGCGCGCCGCGTTGGCCCGCCCGGCCCGTTTGCGATGATCGTAATCATCGCCCCGTCGCATTGAAACGCTACGGTTCCGGCGCCGGGGCTGTACGCCCGGCAGGTTCCGACGGACTCGCGGAGGGAACATGAAAGTCGTCATCATTGGTGGGGTCGCCGGCGGCGCCTCCTGCGCCGCCCGGCTGCGGCGGCTGGACGAGCATGCCGAGATCGTCATGGTCGAGCGCGGACCCTATGTGTCCTACGCCAACTGCGGTCTGCCCTATCACGTCGGCGGGGTCATCGCCGACGAGGCGGATCTGCTGGTGGCGACGGCGGAGACTTTCCACCGTCAGTTCGCCGTCGACGCCCGGACCCGCTGCGAGGCGGTCGCCATTGCCCCGCAGGACAAGACCGTGCAGCTCAAGGATCTGGAGACCGGCACGGTCACCACGGAACCCTATGACAAGCTGGTGCTGTCGCCGGGCGCGCCGCCGATCCGCCCACCGCTGCCCGGCGTCGATCTGCCGGGCATCTTTGCCCTCAGGACCGTGCCGGACGCCCGCGAGATCCGCCAGTGGCTGGAGAAGGGCACGCCCTTCCTCGCCGGGATGAACCGCTACTCCGGCATCCAGGCGATCCGGCCGAAGACCCGCGCGGTGGTCGTCGGCGGCGGCTTCATCGGCCTGGAGATGACGGAGAACCTGGCCCGCCGCGGCTTCGAGGTGACACTGCTGGAACTGGGCGATCAGGTCCTGGGCCCACTGGACCGCGAGATGGCCCGCGTGGTCGAAGGCTACCTGGCACGCTACGGCGTGAAGATCGTGCTGCACGACGGCGCCGCCGAGTTCCGGCAGTCTGCGAGCGGTGCGCTGGAGGTCCACACGCTGTCGGGTCACATGCACCCGGCGGACATCGTCGTGCTCGGCATCGGCGTGCGGCCGGACACCGCGCTGGCGCAGGCCGCCGGGCTCGAGATCGGCGCGCTGGGCGGCATCCGCACCGACGCGCAGATGCGCACCAGCGACCCGGACATCTTCGCCGTCGGTGACGCGGTCGAGGTCCGCGATTTCGTCACGGGCGAGTGGTGCCTGATGGCGCTGGCCGGCCCGGCCAACCGGCAGGGACGGATTGCCGCCGACGTCATCGCCGGCCGCGACTCGCGCTTCCGCGGCACCCAGGGTACGGCCATCATCGGCCTGTTCGAGGGCACGGCCGCATGGACCGGCGCCAGCGAGAAGACCCTCAAGCGCGTCGGCGACGACGACTACGAGAAGATCTACCTCTACCCGAACTCGCACGCCGGCTACTATCCGGGTGCCAAGCCGATCGCCATGAAGGTGCTGTTCCGCCGGTCGGACGGCCGCCTGCTGGGCGCCCAGGCGCTGGGCGAGGACGGCGTCGACAAGCGCATCAGCACCCTGGCCGGACTGATCCAGATGGGCGCCACGGTCTACGACCTCGAGGAAGCCGAGCTCTGCTACGCGCCCCAGTACGGCAGCGCCAAGGACCCGGTGAACTTCGCCGGCATGGTCGCCGCCGACGTGCTCCGGGGCGACATGCCTGTCAGCCACTGGCCGGAACTCGGTGACGGCATGATCCTCGACGTGCGCGAACCGTTCGAACTCGCCGTGGAGGACATCGACGGCGCCGTCAACATTCCCCTCGGCCAGCTCCGGAATCGCCTCGACGAACTGCCGCGCGACAAGACGATCCAGGTGATATGCCGCTCCGGCCAGCGCGGCTACTACGCAACCCGGTTGCTGCTGCAGCACGGCTTCGACGCCCGCAACGTGTCCGGCGGCATGCTCTCGCATGCCCATGCCTCCTTCTTCCTCCAGGAGGGGCCGATCGAGTAGGGCAACCGGCGCTAACCGGTTGGTCACCATATGGTGTTATCCCGCAGGCTATTGGCGACAGTCGGCGCCCGCGCCGGACAGTAGCGCCGTATGACTGCAAGGCCATCCCCGTGACCGACGAGACCACCTACAAGCGCCGGATCTTCGAAGCCAACCGCATGATCTTCGATGAAGGCGATCCCGCCGACATCGTCTACATCCTCTCGAGCGGTGCCGTGGAGATTCGCGTCGATACGCTCACGGACTACCCGCGGGTGCTGACGCGGATCAACGTCGGCGACGTGTTCGGCGAACTGGCCCTGCTCGAGGGCCGCTCCCACCAGGCCGCGGCGATCGCCACGCGGAAATCCGAGGTCCTGGAAGTCACCCGCGAAGAGTTCCTGGACCGCCTGAACGCCGCGGACCCGGTGATGAAGGCCGTGGTCAACCACCTGGTCTCCAGCCTGCGGACAACCGCGCGCGAGCTGAAAAAGAGCGCCGCCCAGATCTAGGGCCCGTCGGGTCAGTGCGACGCGCTCCCTGTGGGCGCCGGCACTTCAGGCAAGGTTGGTGAACTCCCGGCGAAAGCCGGGATCAACAGCTGGCGATTACTACCGGACCGACCGCGTCCTGGTTCACCGGCCGGCTCAGAACGACACGTCCCACTGCAGCCGCAGCCGGGTCTCGGAGTGACGCAGCTGCGGGTCGTCCAGCAGGATGTAGCCGAAGTCGGCGGTCAGCTTGTTGCGGTGACCGTTGAAGAACCAGTTCACGCCGATCGTCGCTTCGTGCTGCAGATCCTCGCTGACGCTGGTGTCGGGATCGACCAGGCCGAGCCGCCCCGCGACCTCGAACGGCGCCGGCACCCAGGACCATTTCTCGCTCGGGAACCAGCCGGCCTGCAGATAGCCACCGGCCAGCCGCCGGGTGGTGCCGTCGATGCGGTCGTCGACCTGCTTGAAGTGCAGCTCGCCCTGGTGCGAGAAGCCCCGGTGCTTGTAGACCGTCTCCAGCATCAGCTGGTAGAGCTGATACTGGTCCTCGACGCCGGCGTCGAAGCCGGGCAACTGGCCGCCGCCGGCGCTGGAATAGCGGGTGAAGCGGGTGCGTGCCGTCACCGCGGCCAGGGTCAGAGCGCCGACGGGCCGCTGGAGGCGGGCGATGTCGCTCTGGCTGAACTTGGGGTGCCGGCCCAGGAAGTTCCATTGATAGCGCCCCACCAGCATCGGGTCGCCGGCATTAAGCGAGCCTTCGCGACCGTCGCCGCTCAGCAACGCCACCCAGTAGTGGGAGTCGGCGCGGCCACCCGGATCCAGCCGGCCCGACACCGACGCACCCTGCTGACGGTCGACGGTGAACCAGAAGTTGGCGATCGACCGGTCGGCCAGCTGCTGCCTGCCGGAGGAATCGATGCGTTCGCGGTTGTAGCGGGTCTTCCACTGCCCGCCCCGCAGGCGAAACCAGTTCCGCGCTCTGGCCAGCCCCCAAAGGTCGAGCAAACGGTCGTCGACGAGGTCGTACTCCAGATAAGGCACGAAGCGGGGCGTGAAGGCGTGCCCGCCGAACTTGATCCGCGCCCGGTTTAGCTTGGCCTCCTCGTCGTCCTGCTGCGGCAGCTTGCCGGGCTCGACCGGGTTGCCTTTCAGCGTCGAATAGCGGAACTGCAGTCGCCCGCCGAGCCACAGGGCGGTGTTGCCGTCGTCGGTCTTGTACTCCAGGCCGTGCGGGCCGTAGACGACGCGGCTGGCATCGAATGTGCTGAGGATCCGCTCGTCGGCCCGGACAGGCGACGTGACGGACAGCAGGATCCAGACCAGGCCGGTCGCGGCCGCAAGAGCTCGCGGGCTCGTCAAGCCAAGCACGTCAGTACTTATCGTGCCCGCCCGGCCGGGCCTCGATGTCGCACGGCTTCATCCAGTCGAGATCGGCGCACATCTCCATGAAGGCGATCTTAATCTGCGATGACGGCACGATGATGCCGTTGCGCCGGTTCAGCTTGCCATACATGTCGTGATCTTCCGGCGGATCGCGCACCACCGTGCCGAGGACGATCCCGATCGCCTCGCCCTGCTCGTTGAACACGGGCCCGCCGGACATGCCGGAGGTGAAGCCCAGCTCGGTGATGTAGACCGCGTCGTCCGGCACGTACCAGAAGGCGCCCTCGGTGGTGACGATCTCGGTCTCAAGGATCCGGTTCTGCCGCGTGCGGCTGTTGCCGAAGGCGATCACCGGGGTGCCGACGCTGGCCTCGCTCCACTGCGGTACCGGCTCGTCGAGCACGAAGAAGGCGATGTCGTGCGTGGGGTGGAACCACAGCCGGTCGCGGATGACGACGCGATTGTGCGCCACGGTCACGCCGACGCCGTCGGTGAACTGGACCGCTGCCGCCGAGGCGCCGAGCAGCACCGGGATGCCGCGGTTGAGCTGGGCGAAGCCCTCGGGCGGCGTGTCGTGGAACGCGACATCGTCGCCCCGCACGCCACATGCGGCCAGCACAACGCCGGCAAGCAGGATGCCGGCAGTTCGCTTTAGGCAAACCGGCAGCCGTTCGTAGATGGCCATCTGCCTCCCCTCGCTGGTACTACCGGCATCGCTGCCGGGAAACGCCTTATGCCGGCAATCTAGCGCAAGCCCCTGGGGTGATGAAGCCAGCAGAGCGGCCCGAGGTTCCGGTCGTCACGGGCAGGCGCTAGCATGGTGCGACAACCCGGGAGAACGCCATGAAAACCGTCGAAGCGGTCGCCGAAATCCTCAAGCGTGAAGGTGTCGACATCGTCGTCGGCTATCCCGTCAACCACGTCCTCGAGTATGCCGCGCGCTGGGACATCCGTCCGGTCATCGTGCGCCAGGAACGTGTCGGCCTGCACATGGCCGATGCGATCTCCCGGCTGAGCTCGGGCCGCAAGCTCGGCGTGTTCGCCATGCAGCACGGCCCAGGCGCGGAGAACGCATTCGGCGGCATCGCCCAGGCCTACGGCGAGTCGGTGCCGCTCCTGGTGCTGCCGATGGGCTACGCGCAGCGGCTGGCGCACATCCAGCCGAACTTCAATTCCACCAGCGCCATGGCGCCGGTGACCAAGTCGGCCGAGCCGGTGACCTCTGCCGGCGAACTGTCGAACATCATGCGCCGCGCCTTCAGCCGCCTGCGCAACGGTCGCGGCGGCCCGGTGCTGGTGGAAATCCCGACCGACACCATGCAGGAGGAGCTGCCGGGCGAACTGGTCTACGAGCCGGTGGTGGCGACCCGTTCCGGGCCCGATCCGGCCGACGTCGCCCGGGCGGCGGAGATGCTGCTGGCGGCACAGCGGCCGGTGATCTACGCCGGCCAGGGCGTGCACTACGCCGAGGCCTGGCCGCAACTGCAACGCCTGGCCGAGCTGCTGGCCGCCCCGGTGTGCACCAGCCTGCAGGGCAAGAGCGCCTTCCCGGAGGACCACGCCCTGGCGCTGGGCTCGGGCGGCCGCGCGGTACCCAGGCCGGTACATGATTTCCTGCACGCCAGCGACCTGCTCTTCGGCATCGGCTGCAGCTTTACCGAGACCGCGTTCGGCGTCGCCATGCCCAAGGGCAAGACGGTGATCCACGCCACCCTCGACGCAATGGACCTGAACAAGGACGTGCCGATCGCCCTGGGCCTGGTCGGCGATGCCGCCCTCACCCTCGACGCGCTCATCGCCGCGGTCGAGGCCGGGCTCGACGGGCCGCGGGACGCGGCGCCGGTGGCGCAGGAGATCGCCGGCGTGCGCGAAGCCTGGCTGGCCGAATGGCGGCCCAAGCTGACCTCCGCCGAGACGCCGCTGTCGCCCTACCGGGTGTTGTGGGACCTGCAGCACACGGTCGACCGGGACAACACCATCATCACCCATGACGCCGGCTCGCCGCGCGATCAGCTGTCGCCGTTCTGGCAGGCGACGACGCCGCTGAGCTACCTTGGCTGGGGCAAGACCACCCAGCTCGGCTACGGCCTCGGCCTCGCCATGGGCGCCAAGCTCGCCTGCCCGGACAAATTGTGCATCAACGTCTGGGGCGATGCCGCTATCGGCTTCACCGGCATGGACTTCGAGACCGCGGTGCGCGAGCGCATCCCGATCCTGTCGATCTTGCTGAACAACTTCTCCATGGCGATCGAGCTGAAGGTGATGCCGGTGTCGACCGAGAAGTACCGCTCGACGGACATCTCCGGCGACTATGCCGCCATGGCTCGCGCCTTCGGCGGCTACGGCGAACGGGTGACGGCGCCGGAGGAGATCGTCCCGGCGATCCGCCGCGGCATCGAGCAGACCGAACAGGGCGTGCCGGCGCTGCTGGAGTTCATCACCGGCCAGGAGACCTCGATCTCGACGTTCTGAGGTCTGGCACCGCTGCCGGCCCGAACTCGCGACCCCGGCGCAACTGTGACGGCGTTCACGTTGCGGTCACGCCGAATCTGTCAGGTTCGGGGGTGCAGACGACCGTAAGGTCATCGCCACCGGGCAACGGAGGGCAGCAACATGACGGCCATCAGTGTCTCGTGCCGCACAGCGGCGATCATCGCAGCAACTCTGATCCTGACCCTGGTCGCGATGCCGGCGACGGGCAGTCCCTCGGCGACGGCGATCCCCGTCGGCTTCGAGGCCAATGCCGGACAGAGCGACAAGGCGGTGCGGTTTCTTGCCCGCCATCCGACCTACACCCTGTTCCTGACGGCCGAGGCCGCCGTGCTGGCGGCATCCAACCGGCCCGAGCGTATGCCGGACGCCAAGCCCGGCGCCCCGGCACGCGGCATGGTAGTCACGCTCAAGCTGGTGGACGCGCAGCCCAAGCCGAAGCTCGCCGCCGAGGGCGGCCTGCCCGGCAAGGTGAACTATTTCGTCGGAAGGGACCCCAAGCGCTGGCAACGGGGCCTGAAACGCCACGCCCGGGTCCGCTATGCCGAGCCCTGGCCAGGCATCGACCAGGTCTGGCAGGCCCGGCCCGGCGCTCTGAGCTACAGCTTCGAGGTCGCGCCCGGCGCCGATCCGCAACGCATCGCTCTCGCCGTGCCGCAGGCGCGCAAGCTCTGGCTGGACGACCGCGGCGGCATGGTGGTCGCCACCGATACCGGCAGCCTGCGGATGACCCCGCCACTGCTCTATCAGGTGCGCGACGGACGCCGCCAGCTGATCGACGGCGCCTTCGAACTGCGCGGCAAGCACCGGAACGTGATCGGCTTCAAGGTCGCCAAGTACGACCGCCGCCTGCCCCTCATCATCGACCCGACCCTGGACTTCGCCAGCTACTACGGCGGCAACGACGGGGAATCCTACGGTAATCAGGACTGGTCCGGCGAAGGCGGGCTGCCGCCTGGGCTCATCGTCTCGGAGTTCGAGTTCTTCGACATCGACGTCGACGACGCCGGCCATCTTTATGCCACCGGTCTGACCGCGTCTGCAGACTTCCCCGGCGCGGATCCATCCGAGTTCGAAGGCTCCTATGACGTGTTTGCCATGCGCATCGACTTCACCGCCGCGGGGCCGGTGCTGGGTTATGCGACGTTCTTCGGCGGCAGCGCCGGCGACCAGGGCCACGGCATCGTTGCCACGCCGGAGGGCGACGCCTTCGTGACGGGGATGACGCGTTCGCAGGACATGCCGACCAACGCCGACCTGCCGACGTCCGCGCCGGCCCTTCAGACCGAGATCCCGCTGCCGGGCGCAGTGAACGACGCCTTCGTTGCCCGCTTCGACGCCGGCGGCGATCTGATCCGCGCCACCTACCTGGGCGGCCAGGGCAACGATCACGGCAACGCCATCGCCATCGACGAAGCGTTCGGCACCGTGGTTCTCGCCGGCAGCGCCCGGCGCAATTCCGCCGACTACAGCGCGCCGGCAACGCCCGGCGCCTATCAGCCGCTGCCGGCAAAGGGCTGGGAGGCCTTCATCGCCAGGGTCGACGTCGACCTGAGCACGCTGCACTACTACAGCTTCTACGGCGGCGACCAGAACGATGAAGCCTACGACCTGGCCGTACTGGACGGGCACGCCTATTTCGCCGGCGTGACCTATTCGCCCGATTTCCCGGTCACGACAAACGCGACCCAGGGCGATCCCGGGGTGCCGGAGGATCTGCTGGCCGGCTGCGTGTTCGACCCGCCGTCGCCGATCCCGCCGCCGAGCTGCGCCGACGGATTTGTCGTCAGCATCGACCTGTCGACCGGCCTGCCCGACTACGCCACCTTCCTCGGCAGCGCCAACTTCGACGCCATTCGCGGTATCGCGGTCGACGACATGGCCAATGTCTACGTTGCCGGCAGCGCCGATTCCGGGCTCAGCGATGTCGAGCACGAGATCCTGATCGCCAAGCTCGACGACACCGGCCAGCAGGTCTGGCGCCACCATCACGGCGGCGCATCACGCGATACCGGTGTGGACGCCGACGTCGACGAGACCGGGCGGATGCACGTCACCGGCTGGACTATCTCACCGGGCCTGGCGACGCCAGACGCCTACCAGGCGACCTTCGAGGACGAGGAAACGGACGCCTTCTTCGCCATCTTCCGCGGCGACGGCGCCAGCTACAGCTACTTCACCTATCTGGGTGGCAACTACTTCGACTATGGCCTGGCGATCGCCCGCGACGGCAACGACTACACCTACCTCGGCGGCATCACCTCATCCAACAGCTTCCCGCTGCTCGCGCCGCTGGACGACACCCACGGCGATTTCGGGTCCGATCTCTTCTTCGCGCGCTTCTCGCCCGAGGTTTCGGGCGTGCCGGTGGTGCTGTCGACCTCGGTCGACCCGGAGACGGTCGCGCCCGGCACCCCCATCGACTACTGGATCAACGTCGAGAATCCCAACGAAGTGATCCTCGAGGGCCTCACCCTGGTCGACCATCTGCCGCTCGCCCTGGAATACACCAACGTGGCGATTACCGAGACCATCGGCATCGACTGCACACACGAAATTGCCATGCATGCGATCACCTGCGCCTTCGTCGGCCAGGAGCCGTTTGCTCCGCCCGGTCTGCTGCCGGGCCTGAGTTCCGTGCACGTCACCGCCGACGTCGTCGCCGTCAATCTCAGCGGCATCGAGGAAGAGCTGTGCAACCACGTCACGCTCGAAGGCCCGTCCATGCCGGCGGTGGTGTTCGACTGCCACACGGTCGAACCGGAGCCGATGGCCGAAGCGGATGCGCTGCTGGTCAGCGTCACCCAGGAAGTACCGGGGGCGGGCGGCGCCGCGGAGGTGGGCGATCCGATCAAGTTCGACATCCAGATCGCGAATACCGGCGACGTCACCGCGCATTGCCTGCACCTGCGGGTGGAAAGCGCCATTGAAGGCAGCCCGGTGCCCGTGCTGGCCACGCCGGCCGTCTGCGAACCTGACGGCAGCTGCTACGGCGCGGGCGACGGCGTCTGCCTGGGACCGCTGGCGGTCGACGAGACGGTCCAGGCCAAGTTCCAATCAAAGGCGCCGCCGCCGGCGGGCAGCTTCAGCGTGCTCGCCATCGCCCAGGAGGACGGCAATCTCTTCTTCGACGAAGCCGTGCTGTCGGTGACCGGCCCGCAGGCCGAAGTCGAGGTCGCCGTCGGCGAGCCGGAACCCTACACCGACGGCTGGTATCGCGCCCCGGTGTACATCAGCACGGACGCGCCGCTGGCCTGGGTCGACCTTCAGGTCACCTATGCACCTGGCGACGACGGCGACGAGGTGACCCGGGCCTGGGCATATGTGCCGCCGACCTTGACCGAGTATGCCTGCTTTCCGGCCGAACCGATGGACGCGCTGGGCGGCGTCGGCTGTCATCTGCAGACCGTGAGCGGCACGAGCGAGGTCCAGGTGTTCCTCGAAAGCAGTGCGCCGCCGATGATCGATGCGGTGATCTACACCCCGGCGTCGGGCGACGATCTGGCCAACAACGAGGCGCATTGGCCGTGACGCGCGGCCGCGCGGCTCAGCGCGTCGGACCGCCGTCCTGCTCGGCACGCAGCTGCCACAGCGTCGAGTCGGCCGGCGCCTCGAAGGCGTCGAACGACAGCAGCTCGCCGGCGGCGACGTCGCGGGTCAGGATCCGCCCGGCGACCATGAACAGGGGCACCGGCCGGCCGGGCCCGGTCGGGGCGTAGTCGACCAGACGCGCCTCGATGCCGTCGATGCGATGGCGGTGCCCCTCGGTCAGCGGCGTGCCCGCCTTCAGGTCCCGGGTCGCCTGGCCGACCACGTCGCACACCGGGCGCACGTCGTCGCTGCCGGTCGACCGGCCCAGCCGCGCCGCCGAGAGGATCGACATCGGCGCCTCCGCGCCCAGCAGGTGCGTCGGGTTGTAGAGCAGCGCATAGTCGCGGTCGGCGCTGACCGGAATGCCCTTCTCCGCGAACAGCGCGCCCGTCTTGCGGTCGGGCAGGCCGGCAACGACGAACACCCCGCCGGCGAAGCTGATCTCGTCCGGCCGGCGGAAGCAATTGAACACGTCGAGCCGGCCGGCGCCGCCCAGCACGCCGCCCGCCGCCGCCGGGCGGAACAGGTCCGGCAGCTCGACGGTGCGGGCGATCGCCGCGTGCATTTCCGCAGTATCCGGCTTGAGCCCGGTGGCGTTGGCGACCAGACACATCTCGCAGTAGTCCGGCGTCGTCCGCTGCGGCAGGTCCCGGCAGGCCGCCGCGCGGGCGGCGACGCGCGCCGCCACGTCGGCCGGCGGGCCGTCCCACAACGCCGCGACGTCGTCGATCTCGACGCTGATCCCGGCGGCGGTCACCGTGCCGGCGGCGGGATCGACGACGAAGTCGTACTCGCTGGCCTTGCCGGCGCAGACCACCTCCAGGCCCAGCGCCCGCGCCCAGGACGCCAGGCCCATGGTCAGGCTGGGCTGATCGCCGTCGACCTGCGACAGCACCCGCCCGGCCGAGCGCGCGCGGTCCGACAGCAGCGGCCCGATCACCGCATCGGTCTCCTTCGTCACCAGGACCACGTGCTGGCCGTTGGCGATGGCGCTGCTGGCGCTGCGCGCGCCGGTCTCGGCATCGCCGGTCGCCTCGACCACGACGTCGAGCGGCAGTTCGGTGACCAGGGACCAGTCGTCCGTGAGCACCAGGTCCCCGCGCTCGAGCGCACCCAGCGCCGCCGCCCGGTCGCCGGCAAAGCTCACCTGGTCGTCGTGCCAGCCCAGCGCCAGGGCCGCTGTCCGCACCCGGTCGGGTTCGCGGTCGCACAGCACCGGCAACGCCAGACCATCGATGCGGCGGCTCTGGGCCAGCAGGGTGAGGCCGAACTCGCCCACGCCGATCAGCCCGGCCGTCACCGGTGTCCCGCCAGCCAGCAGCGCCTGGTAATTCAATTGCGTCCCCGCGGCGCCGGTGTGCCGCTACTCGCTCTTCGCTTTGCGCTCCGCCGTGATCCGGTCAACGCAGGCGATATAGGACTGGCTGGTCGGCGAATGGCCAAGGTTGAGGCATTGCTGCGCCGGGTCGGGCGGCGGCGCATTGGCGCATGCCGCCAGCAGGGCGCCGGACACGGCCAGCGCAGCCCAGGGGAGCATCGTCCTCGATCGCATCATCGTCGCCTGCATGACCGGCCCTCCAACACTGTTACCTCAGAACAAGCGGTTGCCATTGGATCACAGGCGGCGCCGAAACTGAATTGCCCGCAGGCCGCAAGCAGACGATTTCGGCCCGCGGTCGCCCTGCGCTAAGATCGCCCCGGTCGACGTCGAGATGCGACGATGTGGAGGGAAGCGTCATGAACGAAGCGCGTCAGTTCAAGGTTGTGGGTGGCCAGCCGGTGCGTCCGGACGGGGTGCCGAAGGTCACCGGGACGGCCATGTTCGGGGCCGACTACAGCCTGCCGGGCGCCCTCGTCGGCCGCGTCCTGCGCAGCCCGCACGCCCATGCCCGCATTCGCGCCATCGACACCGCCGCCGCCGACGCCCTGCCGGGGGTGAAGGCGGTGATCACCGCACTCGATTTCCCCGAGCAGGACTTCGCCTACTTCGGCCCGCCGCGGGTGCAGAACAACTTCTGGCACATCACCCGCAACGTCATGGCGCGCGAGAAGGTGCTGTACGTCGGCCACGCCGTCGCCGCCGTGGCGGCGAGCGATGCCGCCACCGCGGCCAAAGCGCTGAAGCTGATCGAGGTCGACTACGAGGTACTGCCGCACGTGATCGACGTCGAGGCCGCCATGGCCGACGACGCGCCGCTGCTGTTCGAGGATATGATCACCCGCAACGTCGAGCCGGCACCGACCGAGCCGTCGAACGTGTCCGCCCGCTACGAGTTCGCCATCGGCGATCTCGAGGCCGGCTTCGCCGAGGCCGACGAGATCGTCGAGAAGGACTATCACACCGCCGCTGTGCACCAGGGCTACCTGGAGCCGCACGCCTGCCTGGCGCGCTACGACGCCGACGGCCAGGCCGAGCTGTGGACCTCGTCGCAGGGCCATTTCGTGATCCGCCAACTCGCCGCCAAGGTCGTCGGCATGCCGCTCGCCGACCTCAGGGTGAACCCGGCCGAGATCGGCGGTGGCTTCGGCGGCAAGACCGTGACCTACCTCGAACCGCTCGCCCTGGTGCTGTCGCGCAAGTCGGGACACCCGGTGCGCCTGAGCATGACCCGCGCGGAAGTGTTCGAAGCCTCGGGCCCGACCTCCGGCGCGGCCATGCGGGTGAAGATCGGCGCCCGCCGGGACGGCACCATCACCGCCGCCGAGGGCGTCTTCAAGTACCAGGCCGGCGCCTTCCCCGGCGCCCCGGTGATGAACGGCTGCCTGTGCGCCTTCGCGCCCTACGCGATCGCCAACCAGAAGACCGTCGGCTACGACGTCGTCTCCAACCGGCCCAAGGTCGCGGCCTACCGCGCCCCCGGCTCGCCGATCGCCGCCTTTGCGGTCGAGAGCACGCTCGACATCCTGGCCAAGACGCTCGAGCTGGATCCGCTGGCGCTGCGGCTGAAGAACGCCACCCATACCGGGACGCCGATGGTCGCCGGCAACGCCATGAGCCACGAAGGCTATGCCGAGACGCTGAAGGCCGTGCTGGAGCATCCCGGTTACCAGGCACCGCTGGGCCCGAACCAGGGCCGCGGCGTCGCCTCTGGCTACTGGTTCAATGCCGGCGGCGAATCCGGCGCCACCGTGTTCGTCAACCTGGACGGCACCGCGGTGGTTGCGACCGGCAGCCCCGACATCGGCGGCTCGCGCGCCTCCATGGCGATGATGGCGGCGGAGACGCTCGGCATTCCTTACGAACAGGTACGCGCCACCGTCAACGACACCACCTCGGTCGGCTATACCCACCTGACCGGCGGCTCGCGGGTCACCTATGCCAGCGGCATGGCGGTGGTCAACGCCTGCGAGGACGTGATCGTCGAACTGCGCACCCGGGCGGCGCAGATCTGGGGCGTCGATCCCGAGGGAGTCGAATGGGAGGACGGCTTCGCCAAGCCGTCGAGCAGCAACGTCGGCGACTTCGAACCGCTGTCGCTGAAGCAGATCGCCGCCCAGGCGGCCGCCACCGGCGGGCCGATCGGCGCCGCCCACTCGGTCAATGCCGCCGGCCAGGCGCCCGGCTTCTCGACCCAGATGTGCGACGTCGAGGTCGACCCCGACACCGGCAAGGTCACCATCCTGCGCTTCGTCGTCGCCCAGGACGCGGGCCGCGCCATTCACCGTGGCTACGTCGAGGGGCAAATGCAGGGCGGCGTTGTCCAGGGCATCGGCTGGGCCCTGAACGAGGAGTACATCTACGACGACGACGGCCGGCTGGAGAACCCCGGCTTCCTCGACTACCGCATGCCGGTGGCCTCGGACCTGCCCTACATCGAGCCGGTAATCGTCGAGGTGCCGAACCCCAACCATCCGTTCGGCGTCAAGGGCGTCGGCGAGGTCAACATCTGCCCGACCATGGCCGCCGTCGCCAATGCCGTGGCCGACGCGGTCGGCCGGCGCATGGACGAGCTGCCGATGTCGCCGCCCAGGCTGCTGGCCGCGCTCGACAGCGAGGGCAAGCAGATCTGACGCCCGCCCGCCAGGAGCGGGCCGGCAGCCACGCGGCACACACCAGTCCAGGGAGGGACGCCATGAAAGTCGGAACCGCGTTGAATATGCTGACCAAGCCGGACCGGCCGGACGCCGAGGTGGTGGGCGAGCACATGGCCCTGGGCGACCTGGCCGAGCCGCTCGGCTTCGACTCGCTGTGGGCGCTGGAGCATCACTTCACCGGCTACGCCATGTCGCCGGCGCCGACCCAGCTGCTTGCCTACTATGCCGGCCGCACCCGGCGGATCACGTTGGGCACGGCGGTGATCGTCCTGCCCTGGCACGACCCCGTCCGGGTCGCCGAGCAGATCGCCCTGTTGGACATCATGTGCGGCGGCCGCTGCATCTTCGGCTTCGGCCGGGGCGCGGCCAGCGTCGAGTACGAGGGCTTCCGCATCCCCATGGACGAGGCCCGGCCGCGTTTCGTCGAAGCGGCGGAGATCGTCGTCAAGGCGCTGGCCAACGAGAGCTTCGAGCATGACGGCACGCACTACCGGATCCCGCGCACGTCGATCCGGCCGCGGCCGGTGTCGCACCCCGAGCGGCGCTTCTACGCCTCCTCGGTCAGCCCGGAATCGGCCGAGATTATGGCCCGCATGGGCTTCGGCATGCTGGTGATCATGCAGAACGAGTGGCAGAAGGCGGCGCAGGACATCTACCGCTTCCGCGACATCACCGAGAGCGTCGGCCACCGCATGCGCCCGCCGATCGTGCTCACCAACGTCGCCTGCTTCGACAGCCGCCAGGAGGCGCAGGAGGTCGGCGTGAAGTACCTGGGCGCCAAGTGGGACTCCATCGACGACCATTACCACTTCTCCGACGGCCACCTGGCCTCGGTGAAGGGCTACGAGTCCTACGGCAAGATGGCCAAGACCTATTCGAAGATGCGCGACCCGGAGTTCCGCCAGAAGGCGACCGACTTCTACGTCTCGATCCAGATCGTCGGCACCCCGGACGACTGCCTCGAGCAGATCGCCGAATTGCGCCGGCTTACCGGCGTCGACCACCTGGTCACCGAGTTCGGCTTCGGCGGCATGCCGCACGCGCAGTCGGAGCAAAACATGCGCCGCTTCGCCGAGCATGTGCTGCCGGCCCTGCACAACGACGAGGCCTTCCGCCGCCCGATCGACCTGGCCGCGTCCGCGGACGCGTTCCAGGAAAAGCACGAGGACGTGTTCGCCCCGGCGTGAGCTGCGCCACGAAGGGCAGGTCGTCGATCGCCGCGTGGACCCCGGCTTGCGCCGGGGATTCAACCCCA
>Ga0056121_1000083_pt1 | contig 46521 bp, 40 predicted proteins | sample WorMetHEROISLAND_FD_83872 | JGI IMG/M metagenome (GOLD analysis project Ga0056121, IMG submission 83872) | Marine gutless worms symbiont microbial communities from Max Planck institute for Marine Microbiology, Germany - Olavius sp. 1 HERON ISLAND ...
GCCAACCCTTCCGGCGCCGAGAATAATGACACTCACAACGCTTACATTGAATTCACTTAGCGGCCAGTACAGCCTGGGCCGCGGCCAGTCTGGCGATGGGCACGCGATATGGCGAGCAGGAAACGTAGTTGAGATTGGCCCTGTAGCAGAAAGCTATTGAAGAGGGATCGCCGCCATGCTCGCCGCAGATACCGGCTTTCAATGCAGGCTTGACACCGCGCCCCTTGCGCACCCCCATCTCCACCAACTGCCCCACCCCGGAGGAATCAAGCGTTTGAAAAGGATCAAAGGGCAGAATCTTTCTTTCGATGTATTCAGGCACAAAGGTTCCCACATCATCCCTGCTGAAGCCGAAGGTCATTTGAGTCAGATCGTTTGTGCCAAAGGAGTAGAAATCGGCGTGAGGCGCTATCAGATCGGCAGTCAGCGCCGCCCTGGGAATCTCTATCATTGTGCCGATAAGGTAGTCAACCTTGGCATCCGCGCCTTCCAGCACCCTGTCTATAACCTTCAGCGCATTTGCCCTTAAAACCTCAAGCTCCGCTGTGCTCCCTATAAGCGGAATCATTATCTCGGGTTGAACTCTAATCCCCGCCCTCGCTTCCGCAACGGCGGCAGACATGATTGCCTCAACCTGCATGTCGTAAACCTCGGGATAGGTTATTCCCAATCGGCAGCCCCTATGGCCTAACATGGGATTAAGCTCCTGCAGCCCCCTAACCCGTTTCAACAGCTTCGCGGCGTCCGTTCCCAGCTCCCTGGCCAGCTCGCTCACCTCCGCTTCGGCATGAGGCACAAACTCGTGCAGTGGGGGGTCCAGCAGGCGAATGGTGACAGGCTTTCCATCCATCACCCTGAATATGCCCCTAAAATCCTCGATTTGCAGCTTCAGTATCGGCTTAAGAGCGTCCACCCGCTCCTGCAAATTATCCGCGATAATCATACGGCGAAAGGGAGTGAGCTTGGCATCCTCAAAAAACATATGCTCGGTTCGCGTAAGCCCAATCCCCTCCGCTCCAAAATCCACCGCCAGCTTCGCATCCTGCGGTAAATCCGCATTGGTCCTAACCATAAACCCATCCTCAACACCGGCCCTCCTCGCCGAATGCCTGATCTCATCGGCCCAGGATAGCAGCTCGTTTAGCTCACCGCCTAGAGACGGCTTCTCAAGCTCAACTGAGCCTGCATATACCTCTCCATCCGAACCGTCCAGGGTAATGAAGTCGCCCTCCCTGTAAGCCTTCTCATCAGCGCTAAAGGTTTTTGCGGCCTCATCAATCACAACGGTTTTACAACCCGCAACACAGGGTTTTCCCATGCCCCTGGCCACCACCGCCGCATGGCTGGTCATGCCGCCGGTTGAAGTTAGAATGCCCTCCGCGACATTCATTCCTCCAATATCCTCGGGGCTGGTTTCACGGCGCACCAGCACCACCCTTTCGCCCCGGGCAACCCAAAGCTCCGCCTCATCGGCGCTAAACACCACCCTTCCTACAGCAGCCCCGGGTGAAGCCTCCAAGCCCTTGGCTATGGGCTTCAAATTCTTCTTCATCCCCGGTGAAATCATAGGATGCAGCAGCTGGTCCAATTGCTCTGCAGTAATTCGGCTAATCGCGTCCTCCCTGCCGATCATTCCTTCTTTCACCAAGTCCACCGCCACCTTCACTGCGGCTTTGCCTGTGCGCTTCCCGTTTCGAGTTTGAAGCAAAAACAGGCGCCCCTCCTGGATGGTGAACTCCATGTCCTGCATGTCCCTGTAATGCTTCTCAAGCCGCTCCTTGACACCAGCGAGCTGCTGATAAACCCCGGGATTGGCGCTCTCAAGCGAGCTTAATGGCTCAGGCGTACGAATACCCGCCACAACGTCTTCGCCCTGGGCGTTCATCAGATATTCCCCATAGAAGTAATTCTCGCCAGTTGAGGGATCCCGACTGAAGCACACTCCCGTGCCCGAAGTATCGGACCAGTTCCCATAAACCATTGATTGAACATTTACCGCGGTTCCCAGAAGTTCTCCAATCCTGTTTATGCGGCGGTACTTAAGCGCTCGTTCATTATTCCACGAGCCGAAAACCGCATCGATGGCCCCCCACAGCTGCTCAATAGGATCCTGCGGAAAACCCTTGCCAACCATCCCTTCGTAGACAGCCATATAGCTATCGACAACTCTCCTCAGATCGCTCGCGTCCAGTTCGGTATCGGCTTCAACACCCCTTTCTCTTTTAATTGCATTGAGCGCCTTCTCAAAATCATCATGGGGCACGCCCATAACCACATTCCCATACATTTGGATAAATCGCCGATAGGCATCCCATGCGAACCGTGAATTGCCCGTATTCTCTGTGATTCCCTCCACCGCCGAAAAATTCAACCCGAGATTCAACACCGTATCCATCATGCCCGGCATGGAAACAGCGGCGCCCGAGCGAACTGAAACCAGAAGCGGATCGTTCCGGTCGCCAAGCTTTTTCTCCATTTCCTTTTCCAGGCGGTCGAGATTTCTCGCAACCTGCCTTTTCACCTCCTCAGGATAGGCTCGATTATTCTTGTAATACAGGGAGCAAACTTCGGTTGAAATAGTGAAGCCCGGAGGAACTGGGATACCCAAATTGGTCATTTCCGCTAAATTCGCGCCCTTGCCTCCCAGAAGCTCTCTCATCTCGGCCCTGCCTTCGGCCTTGCCGCCGCCAAAATAGTAAACATATCTGTCGTTCATGATTTTCCGCCTAAATAATATGGATAGGATGTTCAAGTTAGACGATTGGCGGCCCTGTGTCAATAAAACAGGTTCAGAAAGACTTGATCAGTTTATATATGGGCTGCTTCCCCCATCAAGAAACACACTCTATGGGATGGTGGTTGTCGATGGCGCTTTTCCCCTTTTTGAGCCCCCGTCCCAAGGGAAGAAATGAGGCGCCGAGACGCTTCTAAGCCGCGATATAGTCCCGTAAATACTGACGCCGGGAGGAATGCCGCAGTCTTTTTAGGGCCTTCTTCTCAATCTGTCTAATCCGCTCCTTCGTTAAACCGTAGGAATTGCCGATATCCTTGAGAGTGAGCGGCTCTCGCCCTTTGAGCCCGAAACGATGTCTGATAACCTCCGCCTCCCTATCATCAAGGGTGTTAAGAACCGATTCGATATCATCCGAAAGCGAGCTCATCAAGGCCGCCTTGTCGGGGCTATCGCAGAATTCATCCTCGATAAACTCTCCGAGGGTGGAAGAATTGCCCTCCTCATAAATCGGAGATTCCAGAGAAACCGGATCCCTATCTATCGTCAGAAGGTCGCTCACATCCCTGGCTTTGATACCCGTGATATCCGCAATCTCCTGATCATTCGGATATTCCCCCGTCTCGATAAGGATTGCCTTCCGAGTTTTTTCAATCTGAACCAGCTCGTTCACTCGGTTCAGGGGGAGGCGGATCATCCTGGATTTCTCATATATCGCCTTCAATATGGCCTGCCGAATCCACCAAACAGCATAGGAAATAAAATGATAGCCCTCATCGGGATTGTAGCGATCAACCGCATTCATCAGCCCAATATTTCCTTCGCTAACAATATCCTCCAGGGGCAGCCCCTGGTTTTGATACTGCTTCGCCACGTTGACGACAAATCTCAAATTTGCCTCCACCAGCCGCACCTGTGCATCCTTATCACCGGCAAGCGCCTTCCTGGATACTGCATCCTCCTGCTCCCGAGTTAGAAGTGGAATCTTGTTAATCTCTTTCAGATATGTCGAAAGCATGGATTCTTCATCATGAATCATAGGTAGGGTCTCCTAAACCCTCATGAGCAATAGTTATGCCAAGTTTGGATAAGACTATGTCTGATATATATTTAGTTCTTTTAGCGGTGATAGCATAGCGGGTTTTGCCCCGTTTTTTCTCCTTTCAAGACAGCAAGTTCTCAAATTCCTGGGAAAAAATGACCCATATCATAATCTCGGAGAATATTATGCGGCAAAATGTCCCACCTATCCTAATCCAAGCCTCCCATATAGGATCAAAGAGACTTGATTCGCGGAGCTATATACATTTCCGGAGCTTCGGCCAAGGCAGAATTCAGGGTTATTTCCACTTGACCCCCGCACTTTTCATTCCGTATATTCTCATCGGGTGATTTTTAGCTCCATCAATCAGGAGCGAAAAGTTACTACAATAATTTGATTTCGTGAGGGTTAAAGATGACAGTCAAACCTCTGCAGGATCGGGTCTTGATTAAGGTGATGGAGGCGGAGACAAAGACCGCCTCAGGTATTTACATCCCGGACACCGCCCAAGAAAAAACACAGACCGGCTCGGTTATTGCCGTCGGCGACGATAAAGAGTCAATTGCCGTCAAGGTTGGTGACAAGGTGATGTACGATAAATACGCTGGCACTGCAATCAGCATTGATAATGTTGATCATCTCATTGTCAAGTCTTCGGATATTTTAGCCATAGTAAGCTAAAATCGCCTGTGTGACAAAAAGGGCCTTCTTAAGGGATGGTCCTTTTTAATTGCAGCAATTCTCCCCGGCGTGGGCTGCTGCCCGGTTTGACGTATTTGACATAGGAGCGCTCTGTTCAGCTGCGGCTCACGCTGCAGACAAGAGATGGCGGCTGCTTCGGGGCTTAAATGCGGCTGAGCACGGATTCTTAGCCCCCATTGCCGCACAGCTAACTGCCCTCCTCCCGCTTGCAGCCGCCCGGATCATAACGTGCCGCCATGCTCATCTTAGCTATGCTATCGCCCTGCGCGCTGCCTCCGCGCGGATAGCGGGGAATAACTGTTTCATAACACAACCCCGAGGACGTTGCGCACGTATTACTGCATCGTGGGATTACCGCGCAGTTTCCCCCGAATTTTCTCATCTTCCTCAAGTTACACAGCGCAAAAGGAAGTCGGGATGTGGGTTTAGGAAGACGGCAGCGGCAATCATTGCCATGCGCCGATAATCAATCCGGCAGCTGCAAAACCAAGGATTCTATACGCGGAATTGAGAAGGATCAATCCTGCCGGTTTACCATGCCATGCGGCTTCGCCTGCGAGGGTCATCGCTATGAATCCGAATGACAGCAGGGCGCCGGCAACCAATCCGCCTAGGGCATTATCAACACCCATCAAGTTCAAAACAATGGCCAGGGTCAGCATGGCTATGAAGCTCGAAGCAATACTGGCAATATAGCCTATCGAGGCGTTCTTTTTTGCCTCGGGAGTATTCATATCGCTTGCCGAAAATCCGGCAAGTTTCATCCATTTTTTCCCAAATAAGGGGCCATACCAGAGCATTCCCAGCACAGTAAACGCAACCAAGGCCACAACAACGGCAAGATAATTAACTGAAAACATGAATTGCACCTCCGGGCAGGCATTCTAGTTCAATCCTAAACTGCTGTCAAATTGCCGATATCTGCCCCGCTTCGCGTTCTAGGCAATCCCCCCGGAGCTCAAAAAGCCTCTGGTTTAAAACCAATTTCGAGGGCCTCAAAATAGGAGCTGATACTCTGCAATTCATACCATGCCTATCCGGTTCCCCCATCAATCCTCAGGCAGGGGCAGACGGGTGAAGAACAAGCGTATCGGGCGGGTATACTGATCGGTCATGATTAGCCGCTGATTGATAACGTTTTTCGGAACATGGAGTAATCTGAGCCCCTCACCTTCAAACTCGTATAAGAATTGCACGGTTTCCCCGCTGCCGAATTCGAGGCTGAATGCGCCGTTGTGCCCGGCCGCAATTGACGGTTTGACAAAGTGATCGAACTCAATCATGCCAGTGTTTCCCGCCTCGGATGAAACAATTCCTCCGGAAATCAAAGCCGATTTCCTGCTCCAGGTAAATGTGCCATCTTCTTGTACCGTGAATTTGCCGTAAATTCGGCTGTAGAAAACTGGCCCCAACTGAACCATTCGATTAAGCGCAGCCTTTCTGCGCCCCATCTCGCGAGCAATTACCTTCTCCACATCCTGGTCCAAATGAACGAAGGCCCTAAGGTAGTCTTTCCCCTTATAGATGTACTGTACGCTGATAAAGCTCTCGGTATTGAGTGTGATCCTAAAACTGGTATCCAAAAAAACATATTGATTCTGCCCCGTTGGTATTATCTCAGTCCAAGACTCACTAAGCGATATGCCCGGGTTTCTCAATGTAATTTTGTTGCTCTCCGGATCAAAAAAGAGGCCATACTCAAGTCTGAATCGCTCCAGGTCAATTTGATTGCTGGCTAGCATCGTCTCGAAACTGCTGGGGCGCCACTCAGCTCGAAGCAAATTAACAAGGGTTGAATCGGAGGTCTTCCGCTCATTTAAAATTTCTCTCGTTTCTCCCAGGTTTCTCGTTACACGGAGGTAGTAATCGAATACATATCCCTCTACGCCTCCCTTGGCCAAAACTCTGTACCAATATCCCTCGAGATTCCCAACCCTTTCCGGCTTGGAAGTTCTCCCTAGCACCTTTACCAGCTCCCCCTCTCGAAAATTGAAAATACGGTTGGATATGTTCGAAGGCTCCGATCGCATCGGCAGGCTTTGATGCAGACACTCGGCAAATACGTACCTCCACTCCCCCAGGCTCGCGGCATACTCTGCCGCCTCCTCCCTCCTATTGAATTCTTTAATCCGCCACTTGTCGATTTCTTCCTTGGAACCTCCCCCATCAGGGATGCTGACAATGTAAGTATCGCGCAATATGGATTCACCTCTCATCCTTACGACGTCTCCCGGGGTCCACTTGCTGCCCTCCGGCGGCCAAAGCACAACACCGGTTCCAATGTTTCGACACCCGGAGAGAATAATGAGGCAGGCTAGGGAAAGATTCCGAAATCCCATGGGTTTTCCGCTCATAAGCTCACACGATTAAAGCCAGGAGTCTATTCGGAGTCAAGCATCGGGGGTCTATTCGATCGGGGCATGTTAATTGGATTCGGCATTCGGTGTAAGCCCACTCCTGTCCAGGGAATCAAGAAGTATAACAACCTTGCCTCCAAGGAGTGCTTCCCTGCCGGAGCCCGAGGCAAGAATACGCCTGGCATCCTCATTGCTCAGCACGATATCGCATGGGAATTCGCCATATAGACCCCGCGCCATTGTCCTATAGGCCCGCCTACCCACAAGGGAGTCAATCCCGCCTCGATTTGCCACGCTGTGATAGGAAAGAAAACTGCTCCCACTTCCGGCAGGATCGAAAAGTACGGTTAAATCCTCCGAAAGAACCCTGGCATACAGGGCGGGGCGCGGGGGCGATGTGATTCCGGTTCCCCAGATCAACATGTTTTCCGGAACATAGATAACTATTCCAGTCCAATCGTCCTCCGGGATTGGAACCCATCCTACCGGAACTTCCGGGAGACCTAACCTGCCCGCGCCGGGGAAAAAGCGCGGAAGCAATTCGGTTAAATTCAGGGTGTACAAGGCTTCAACAGCCCTACCATCCTCTGTTATTCGACTCCATTCTCTGTTTAGAAATTCCGCGAGTCTTTCAACCGTATCCGCCAATGATGGCATTCGTTCAATGCGCTCTTCCAGTTTTCCGAATCGGTCCCAGGGCAGGTTGCCTATATCCTCTGCAAGCAATGCCGGCAGTCTGCGCTCCAGCGCCGCAAGAGCCCGTGGATGAGCCCTTGGCAGCGTACTCGAACCAAGGGTCTGGGTGGCCAGCACATTGAGCCGTCCGGTTTCCCAATCCATCTCTGTCTCAATCGATGTCTGTGCGAAGGAAACACGGGCCATTATCAGGAGCATTATGCACCCCAATATCTTCCTGTTCATCAGGATGCTGTCTTCTCTTCGGAAATTCGAAACATAGTCACCTTAAGATTCCTGAATTCTTAAAGACGGGCTCATATGCCGGCGGGCCAGGAGAGGATTTCCGGCCCGCTTTTCGGGAAGGCCCCGGTTTGCCGATACTTCGCAGGGATGATCGAGACGTTGAGGTTTCAGCCCGGGATATGATTCCAGCCGGATGAGTTTGTTCACGGATGAGCAATCGCCGCCCTACCTTCAAGCAGTTGGCTCCAGGGTATCGGTTGGAGCGATTACGCACAGAGTCCACTGCTAAGCGGGAGCGCTAGAGTCGCTCGCCGAAGTATATGCCAGCCCATTCCCATCTTCCATTTATTTCCGGATCCGCGGGATAGTCGATACGGCGAAAGTATAGATACCATGTAGGAATCCTCCAAGTCCATCCGGTAGTCCACAGGTAAGCCTCGTGGCTATTGGAAAACTCCTCAAGTTTATCACGATAAGTTATGGAGGATGTCAGAAACGATTCTAAGTGTATCGGGATATGCGTAACTGAATCGGAGGCTTCCTGGCTCCAATTCATAAGGAAAAAATCCGCCGCCTTATACCTGCTAAGCAGAACCTTGTTTTGAGTTTTTAAGGCATATTTAATTGTCCCAACCAGGTTATCAAGTTTCTCCATGGTCCACGACTTATCACTTCTGTGGAAGGTTAAGGCTGCCTTGATTTGGCTTGCCACGTCAGGTTTCCCCGGAATTACGGTGTCCGGATATTTCAAAAAATTTTCGTATGATCGATACATCGCCTCCCACTCACCCAGTTTCCGATATTCGTCAGCCATGGCAAAATGATTTCTGCCCAAATCAATACGGCTCGGGTAGCGCTGCTGCATTCGCATCCGCATCAGAATTGCCTCTCTTGGATTGTCGGTTCGTCTTGCAATTTCATTCATGGCCAGAAAATGAATCGACTTGTCGCCAATTCCCAAATCGGGATAGTTTTTTAGAAGCCGCCTAAGGTAATCCAGGGCCAGCTCTTTTGATCCTGATTCCAACGCGCCTTCCGCCATTGCCGTCAGGTAATAAGCCCCATAGGGATCCTCCGGATAGCTGCTAAGGAAATTCCCCAGATAGCGATTAAGCCAGGCAATTTCACCTGCGCCCCTTGCGCGAATGATTATAGTTTCAAGAGCGACAAAGCGCATCGCCGAATCTTCTCTCGAGTTTCGGGCAATGGCGAGCAATTCAATGAAGCTCTCATCCTTGGAAAGCGAGGCAGGCGCTCTGTCTTCGGAAAAACACGAGCCCAGCAAGGCGGAAAACAAAATCGGCAGCGCCGCGAGCGCTCGATTCGCGGCCATATCAGGCATCATTTTTGATAGCTGGCAGGGCATTAGCCTATTTTCTGATTCCGCATGAATTCTCTATATTTTTCCGGATCCGAGCGGAATCCAACAATCCTCGATTTCCTATCCGCCTTCATCAGTGCGCTTGCCGCCTCATGGTACAGCACATCAGCGCTAACACGCCTCCCATTTCGAGCGGCGATTCCGCAGAATATTTTTAGATCGCTGTTTTTGTCCAGGCATTCGCGCAGGAATTCCCTGGCCGTTGAAATTGATGAGTCAAAATCCTTGCTGGCCTCAATGATTGCTGCCTTTTGACGGCCAATCGGGAGCACAGGGCCTGGATAGGGATAATGCTCGCGGACAAGCTCATCTATACCCTCATTACCTTTTATAATCATCAGCGAAAGCTCCTGGTTTGAAGCGGCGGCATTCTCAAGCTCTTTATTCAATCGGCCCAATACTTCGGCAGTCTCGCCGGAATCGGTTTCGTCTGCGTCAAGGCTCGGCGCAGCATCGTCTTCCATGAATACCGATTCACCGTATTCGGGCATGCTTACGCGCAAATCGCCCTCATCGAATCTGTCGGCAGGCGCGAAATCTTCGACAACTTCAATGCCTTCATTGTACGTTTCAGCTGCATCATCTCCCGGGGCCGTGTAATTAGGGCTTTCCGAATTCTCCATTCCGGATTCAGTTCCGCCCCTGCCCGGAAAACCGGATTTCGCATTTTGTTTGTGTGCTTTGCCCTGCGCCCTTGGGTTTACAAGTATCAAAACGAAGGTTATAAGAAGCATTCCAGCCACGACAATCAGCATTATCATGAGCCTGTTTCGTATTTCCGAAGTTGTGACTGCCGTCGAAACGAAGATGGCTTCAAAACCCTCGTTTAAAGTCAGAGCCTTGGTGGTTTTGTAATATCGAATGCGTCTAAGGAGCCCATCGAAGTACTCTGATTCGGCTATGGGAGTCCGTGAAAAATCCTTGAAAGCCGGTTTCACGTTGCTTATCCTAAGCCCCTTCTCCTTTGAGAATACCTGGATTGCAGCGATCGATTGATCCTCGGCCATCAGATCCTCGACTACCCTCAACTCCTCATCCTCGTCCCGACTCTGGTGCATAGCCTCGTCAAGTCTGCGGACGTATTCATCGCTGCGCGCCACGAAGCCCGATATTCGCATAGCACGCGACTGGTAAGTTCTCCAGGCGAACAGACTGGCAAGACAGAGTAATGTGATGATAACAAAGATTGTGTATACGATTGCGGCGGAATTCTTCATAATCGCATTATAATGCAAGTTGGGAGGTTGTGTTGAATATAAGAAGCAGAACTTTGCCTGAGGGCTGGTATCCCTCATCGGCAGAGGGAATTAGGGATTTTATCCGGAAAATTCCGGACGGGGAGGTCAAAAGCGGTGTCTTAGCCGCCATGGTTCCGCATGCGGGCTGGGAATTCTGTGGCGTGATGATAGGCAAGGCTATGAAATGCATGGCAAGGAATCTGGATTCAATAGTGATACTTGGCGGCCACAATCCTCCCGGCGGCCCCCTGATCAGCTATAATGAAGATGCGTGGGATTTCCCTACCGCCAGACTCCATCGAGATGCCGAAATATCCGATTTCGTCAATTCGAGGTTATCCGATGAGTACGAGCTTGCCGACGAGGGCTCAGCTGACAACACGATTGAGGTGGTGCTGTCAATGGCCGCGGCGCTTTTCCCTGAGATTCAATGGGCAGCCTGGAGGGCGCCATCGGATGAGCGAAGCCTGTTACTCGGCAGTGTTTTGGCAGAAGCAGTGAAAAAAACCGATAAGCGTGTTGCTGTAATCGGCTCGACAGACCTAACCCACTACGGGCCAAATTACGGTTTTATGCCGATGGAATCTCGAAACAACCCGCATGACTGGGTTAAGAAGCGAGATTACAAGTTACTGCGCCTGCTTGCAAATTGCGATGGTATTGGGGCCTTGGAGGCGGCTAATAAGCAGATGTCCGCCTGTTCCGCGGGGGGCGCCGTTGGGGCAATGGAATACGCAAGGGTTTTGGGCTCGAAAACCGGGACTATTCTTGACTATTCCACCAGCAGCGATTTCTATCCCTCCTCGTCCTTTGTTGCCTATGGATCGATTACCTGGGAAGTCGCTTAACCCTCTCCATTGCCCAAATCCGGGCCTTTTCAACCGCTTCGAATCCGCTTGAGGTATCCTTCCTAAGGGCTGTTGCGATTGGCAGGAGGGATGCCCAGGCCTGGCGGGATTTATCCTCAAGCGCGGCGAGGTAGTTCCGGACACTGCCCCGCAAAGGAGGGAGGGATTTTAGGGTTTTGAGATAATCCCGTATGCAATCCTGCCACTTTGTCTTGGGCAATGAGGCGGTGAAATCGGGTGTTTGCCAAACCGCATCTCCAGTAAGGCATGAGGCGGCGCCGTTGTCGGAGAAAAGGTTGTATGTGAGATTGAGAGGGGATTTTTTCAGAGTTTCGCGGTAGTGATCCAGACTTGATATTCGATACCGCCACGCGCCCTGCGCCTCTTCGCGTATTGGGTTGGATGCGTCGATAAATTTCCAAAAATAATCCTCGGACCCGGAAGTTCGCCGAGACTTCGATTGAAAGAGAGGGTATATATAGGTTCCCTTGGCATAGGGCTCTCCACTCGGATATGAGAAATCCGCCCCAAATAGAGCCACCTGCCTCGCGCCAATCTTTTTCGCCAGGGAGATGGCAGCCTGAGTCACATTGCCGCCCGCCAAGTCCAATGTTGGAAGGGCCCGGTAGTACTTGTTCAAATACAGTGAGAAGGGGTGCCTGCTTGAGAAGAATACCACCTTATCTGTCAACCTGCCCAGCACCGGCGGGGCTGATATATCCAGAACTAATACGCTATCCTCAGATATCCCCTTCAAGAAATGCTGATAGCTGGAAAATTGGCAGTCAATAGACAGAACTATATCCGGATTAATCCCATTGAGGATTAAGTGAGGCAGGGAGGTATCGGTAGCCAGAAGTTTCATTCCGCCCATACGTTTCTTCCTTATCTCTCCCATCTGGCCGTGCAGGGAGGGGCCAGCGGCGGTAACAAGCAGACTCGCTGCGGGAAGTAACTCGCTGCTTACCTCTTCACTTCTTGAGAGGTTGGACAGAGTATTGATAAACCACCGCTGCCCGAAGCGCGACTGAACAGTGAAATCACGTGAGAGAGTTTCGTGTATAGTTCGCAGCGCATTGACATGGGCGGAAAACCAGGTTGGATTGAGTTTCACACGGGGGGTGAGGGATATGGTGTCAAGATTGCCGTGCAGGATGGGCAGATAGCTGTCGAGAACGAAATTAAGCAGTAGTCGGGGAGAGCAGTCTATCAGTAGATATACCCGAGAATCCGAAAAAAGGCAGGTGAAATCAAAATTTTCCAATAGTCCCCGTACTAGGCCCATGTCTTGTTCGACAATGAGCAGGGTCGAAAGAGTTTCAATCTCAAGTAGGGGTTTTAGGTGATAGCCGCCGCCGAGCCCAAAGGCAATCAGGAAATCCCCGTTCGCCGTGCCGGCAATTCGCCTTCCCTCGGAAATTGGATCGAACCGTGAGTGCATCGGATACAGATGCCCCTCTCTCCGGATAACCGGCACTACTGAGCCCTGATGGGATTTCCTTGTGTGTAAGTGCGCACTTGGCTTGCTGTCACGCAGTTTAGCCGCCAGCTCGGGGCTCTTTGCGTTTAGAACACCCAAATTCCGATTCAAATGCCCCGCCTCAGGCATAAGATTTCTCCAGATTGTTCAGAATTAGCCCCACTTCATTGCGGTGTTTTGCCTCTTTCTCTCCCCGTTCAGACTCAGCACAGCTTCTAAGCTCCATAAACCCCCTAAGATCCAAGATGTACATCAATTCACGAATCTCATCTTCAATAGGCTCCTGATTAACAAGCTGCTTCCAGCGATTGATTGTGCGGAGTATTGTAAGCCTGCGCTGATCTCTGTTTTCCGAAGCAGCAATTGATTTGAACCTGTCATCCTCTGTCCAAGTTTGGGCATACTTCGTGAAGATTTCAGACCCCACTCCCGCTATTCCGGGAAGTTCCACCGCTGTGAATGCAAAATTTCTCGGGATAAAGCGAAACACCCTACCCCTTGGCAATTCGCCGCTAAACCAATCCGCATAAGTTTTCAAAGAGGGCCCAATTCGAAATCTGCCTAGACGAACGGGGCTCAAAGTCTCGGCCCGTTTCCAATAGATGTCGTTTAAAGGGCGAAGACGATACGATCTTGAGGAAATCCAGCCGTCGAAGGCATGGGGTCGAGAATGAGATCTGAGATCGAACCAGCATAAATCGAGACCGGCCAGTATCAGAGGACCTCCGGATAATCGTTTCCAGACTTCGACAGCTGTCGCGGCAACTGTTCCCATGGAAGGCACCGATATGCCAGGCCAGTTTTCGCTTCTTATCAACTCAGATTCCATTGCAGTGCCCTGATTCAAAAGAAGGACTCGGGTGTTCGGCGGCGGAGCGGAGGATGATAGGGGCATGGCCACCGGAGCGTTTTCCGTGTAGAAACGCTGGTGCTGCAAGGCCCAATAACCCGGGTCGCTGGCTACAATCAGATCGGGCTTGAGCCCTTCTTTCACCAACGCGGGAAGTGCAGATGGCAGCGCCCATAGTCGAAAACTGTGCCGATGGGCATGAAATTCTTTCAGGGCGTGCTCCAGACTTGGCCCAGAGGCTGCCAGAAGAATCGGCTGCCTCAATCTCAACGGCACAATAAGCTCCTTGAGATTCATGAAATTCCTGAGCATGTTTTTTATCCAAAGACGGCCAAAAACCGCGGTGGTATCAACGTTTCCGGCGTATCTTTTCATTACTAGCCTAAGAGCCCTGGAAACCTCGTTTGCCAGTTCCAATCGAGCCTTGATGGATGGATGCCAGGAAATCACCTTCACTCCCTTAACATCAAATTCATGCAGTGCCCCAAGCAGGAAGGTTTCAATATCAATACCTAACCCCGGGTGCCATCGGTATACGGAATTTTTATCCGATGAAACCCTGCTGCGGTACAGGGTCGAGTCCAGATGTATCGATATGATTTTGTTATCGGGCATTGACAGCCTGAGCAGTCTGTCCAGGTATCCAAGTCCGGCGCCTATGATAACAATTGCCGCGCCTCGCTTAATCCCAGGAAAATGCTTGTCGATAAATCCGCGCGCCTCCCTATCGGGATTGTAGCCTGAATGAATTCTGAGGGAGCCGGCGGCGGCCGTGGGCTCTCCTGTTCGAGATTTGCCAATAGAAATCTTGTCCACTACTAAGAGGGGAGCTGTTTCTCAATGTAGGTTCTATCGTTTGGCCAAAGTTTGAATTCGGCCTGAAAGTCGAGAGCTCGTTTCAATTTCTTATACGCAAACCCAAATGAGGCGGAAAGTTGATGCAGATACAACTCATGATCAGGTAGACGCTCGTCAGGAAAAATTATGAGCACCCGCTCGCCTTCAAGTCTGTAGAGCTTACCCATCCTTCCGGTAATGCTTTCAAGCAGGCTGCTGGCCTTCTGTGCGGCCTTATGCGTATCAAGTTCGGGATAAGATTCGCCTATTGCCTCTATCGCATCGGACATGTCGAGAAACACAGCGGCAGCCTTATCGATTCCGGCGTCCATCAAGCTCTTTGAAAAGGCAGTTTTTCTCTCTTTCTCACTTATCTGTCTATGTCTCTCAATCTCATCCTGCAGCCTGTCCGCCAATTGCCGAATTTCGGCCTTCATTGAGCGATCGCTGCCTATGGATAACTGATAACCGGCCGCAAGCAAAACTGCTGAGGGAGGATTTCCGGTTCCGATTCTAAGAACCATGACTTCCTCCTCCAGATTGTCTCCAGTCAGACCCGGAATCAGTTTTTCAAATTTCGAAATCGTAATTTGATTGGATTCATCAATGTGAAATGCTGGGAAATTCGATCTGATTCTCGGCTCACCCAGGGCGTTGAAGATGGATCCAGTGGAAACTAGGGGATAATACTCCTCCCCTCCGGAATCCAGAAGCATAATTGAAGCCGAAGTAAAACCGATATGTTCCTGAAAGGCATTGATAATATCCTCTGGACGCAAACTTGAGCTCTTCTCGGTGCAAGGTGCTAGGGGCTCAACAACCTCACCCTCCCCTGCTTCTTGGTTAGAGGATAAGTTTATGGCCCTGTCAAGCAAACCCATTACTTTGAAATCCCTAAATCCTCAAAGATTTTTTTATACACCTCGAAATGTTCGCTTCTTCTAAATTCCTCAACCTTTTCCTCCGGTAAGGAGAAAAGCAGCTGATCCATGTATTTTAGAACATCCTTAATCTCGTCTCTCAGCTCACTGGAAATACCCGGAAGTGCGGCTTCCTCACTGACGCTGGCCGACAGCATTTCAGGCTCGGTTTTGGTGTTTGAGGCGAGCGCTTCAAGGGAGTCAAGATCGATTTCTTCGGTTCCAGGAAGTTCCTTATAAGCATCTTCGGGGGGATGCAGATCCCCATCATCAACGGCGATATCCGAAACGCCGGGCACTTCATCGTCAAGCTCAATTATGTCCAGCTCTTCCGCCTCATCAAGGGGGCCCTCCTCGGCTCCCTCCCCGCTTACTGCTTCTTCGCCAGTTATGTCCGGCTCATCAAGGGTCTTAAGTTCCTCTTCGCTTACCGCTTCCTCGCCAGCTATGTCCAGCTCATCAAGGGTCTTAAGCTCCTCCTCGCCTACCGCTTCCTCGCTAGTTATGTCCAGCTCGTCCACCTCATCAAGGGGGCCCTCCTCGGCGCCCTCCCCGCTTACCGCTTCCTCGCCAGCTATGTCCAGTTCATCCGCCTGGGTCTTAAGCTCCTCCTCGTCTAGCGCTTCTTCGCCAGCTATGTCCAGCTCATCAAGGGTCTTAAGCTCCTCCCCGCTTACCGTTTCTTCGCCAGCTATGTCCAGCTCATCCGCCTCATCAAGGGGGCCCTCCTCGCTTACCGCTTCCTCGCTAGTTATGTCCAGCTCGTCCACCTCATCAAGGGTTTCAGGCGATATTTCAATGTCGGAAAGGTCAGATTCTTCCTCCTCACCGAAAACTGGTTCTATTTCATCGGAGATTTCAATATCCGGTTCATCAAATAACTTGTCGTCAACGCTCACATCCGAAAGCTCAATTGCCTCATTCTCACTGGGAGCATCGGAATAGGCAGTCTGCTCTATCTCATCATCTTCGGATTCGGACGCGGCTGCGGTATCCACTTTGGCAGTCTCTAGGCTCTCAATGTCCGGTAATTCTTCAGCATCCCGCGTCTTATCCGTCAAATCACTCGCAGCGCTAGCGGTTTCATCCATGTGCGCATCAAATTCATCTAAGGAAATCTCTTCCATCTCGACATCGTGAACTTCACGCTCATGCACCACATCCTTTTCTTCCTCGTCCAACCCCATTTCGACTTCCTCGCCCTCATCAAACGCTTCGCTTTCAGCCGTTTCAGTTACTTCGTATGAATCTTGCAAATCCCCATTTTCCCCGCCCTGCTCCGCGGTTGAATCTTCGATAACCTCATCCTTCGCGGTATCCGCTCCGGATATCTCCATATCCGTAATCTCTTCAAAATCCTCATCTTCGTCGGACAGATCTTCGATTTCATCCATGTTAACAATGGACTCGCCGCCCAAGTTCACTTGCTCGACCTCCGGAGGCTCCATTGTAACCGCATCGGAGTTATCCAATTCGGCTGCACTGTCGGATTGGGCGGTATCCTCCTCGGCAGTCTGTATCTCTCCAGTCTTTTCCGCTTCTTTATCCACAATTCCGTTGGTCATATCGGCGGAGTCAAGAATGTGAACCAGCTCATCGTCGGTTAACGCTATAGTTTCATCATCCTCATCATCGAAATATCCTCCGGATTTCTCGGAGCCTTCAACTTGCGTTGCAGGGGGCAATCTCAGTTCGCTTATCTCATCTTTCAGATGACGAATTTCATCCCTCAAAGCATCTAGCTTCTCCTCTATCCGATGAAGCTCATCCGGAGGCTTCGAATCGCTATCCCCTCCTTTCGGCGCATGTATTTCCGAAATATCGGCGAAATCGTCTCCATGTGAAGTTGTCTCAAGCTTACCCAAAAGCCTTTCCTCTTCCTCAGTTATGGGCAGCTCGCCATCTCCCGAATCGTCGATATTCATAAGTTCAAAATCAGTGTCTTTATCAGCTTCCCAGGGACTAGCCTTAACCCAAACGCCGTATCGTTCAAGGACTTGCTCTACTCGCTGTTCTTTGTCTGCAGACATATTGATCGCTCCCGAAGGGCAGTATCTTACTTCTCGATTATCGTCGAAAACCATTCACAGGTTAACCCGATTCCTACTAGTTTATCCATGATATCACATCTCTCTAATTGATGAATAGAATCTCAAGGGCTGCATGAAATCAGCCGTAATTCATAGGGTGAAATGGCCGACAATTCTCAGCGCATGCTATATGGTTTTTCTGGTCAATTCTGTTTTGTCTCTGTTTTTTGGCGCAACTGGGATAATTGTAACAGCCTCAAACCGGACTCGAGCTCAATTGCTGCTTGAAAACGTTGGGAGTCTCGAAGAAAGGCAGTTACAGCTTACCGCAAAACTTGAGGCGCTGCGGAGCGATCCGGAATCGGTGATTATCGAGGCTCGAACACTGGGCTTTTATCGCCGTGACGAGGGAGTGATGCACATTCAAAATTTAGAGCCTGCTGAAACTGCGCTCAAGATGGGCAATGCGCTATACCTGAGACCACTGAAGCCCTCGAATCAGAACCCACACAGGATAATCGCCCTTGCTGCGGGTTTGCTTGTGCTGTTTTTATCCCCGGCAAATCGCAATTTCGGGTATGCTAATTCGGCGAAATGATGCAAGTCTTCAACTGATTTCAGCAAATCTGAGGGCTGGAAGAATAGTGGCGATGAAGTCGGACACGATTTATGGGCTTGTTGGAAGGGCTCCGGACACAGATTTACAGATACGGCGAATTAAGGGCAGGAAGCCCGGTAAGCCCTTCCTCCAGTTGATACCCAATGTGGATGCACTTGAGAACCTGGGAATTATCCTCCCAAGCTCGAGCATCCTAAACCTCTGGCCCGGTCCATTTACGATTATTTTCAAAACTAGCGCCGGAGAAACCGCATCGTTCAGAGTTCCAAAGGATGAATACACTCAAGGATTGATTAGCGAATTGGGATTCAATCTATATTCCACAAGCGTCAATCGCAACGGCGAAGCGCCGATAAACGATCCGGTGGAAATTGAGCGCGCATTTGGCAGCGTAATCTCTCTCGTGGAGGATTCAGGCGCCCCTGCCGCCCGCAGGCCCTCGACAGTGGTGGATGTAACGGTGTGGCCTCATCGAATTGTTCGTCAAGGCGCCGGAATCGTGCCAAAGGAGTATCTGAAGTATTGATCTCCTAGGCGGGGGATAAGCCCTGCGCCTTGCGATACGCGGGAATTGTTATCATCGGCGGCCGCTCATGCTCGGGAATATCCCACTCAATAGTTTCATATAAATCATCATGGGCCTGGAACTGTCTCAAAATAGTTGGATAGTCATCCTCGCTGTGTATGATCCCATATCTGCGCAGGCGTTTTAGAAAGGTCTGTAGGATTCCGAAAGACATTTTGCCCAAATCCCTTGTTTCCTGGTTCCTATGGACTCGTTGGTCCAAATCGGTTTGTGCAAAGGCCTTCATTCCATGTTTCAGATAGACATCTATAAGGTGGCTGGTTTCCACCCCATATCCAACCGGGAATGGAATGGCTTCAAGCACACCGCGTCTAACGGCATATTCGCCGGAAAGGGGCTGAATAATGGCAGTTAGCTCCGGAAAAAAAATACTAAAGAGCGGGCGTGTCAGAATCTCCGTTACCCTACCCCCACCCGAGGGCCGAATACTGTCCGAAAAGGCAAGGGGTCTGTCATAGAAGGCTTTAACATAGCTCACTTCCGGTTTAAGAACCAAGGGCCCAATCAATCCATAGGCAAATCTGGGATGGATGTTTTTTATATCCGCGTCTATATAAACGATGATATCGCCCTTTAGCTGGTATATGGCCTTCCAAAGGTTCTCTCCCTTTCCCATCCTTGACCCCTCTTCGGGGAGGATCTCCGTCGACAAATAGGTGTCCGCCCCAAAACTGGATGCAACTTCCAGGGTGCGGTCATCAGACCCGGAGTCAACAACCGCTATTTCATCCAGAAGAGGATAGCGGTTCATCAACTCGGATTTGAGTATCACAATCTCCTTCCCTATTGTTTTTTCTTCGTTCAAAGTGGGAATGCAAAGGGAAATGGTTAAACCCGAGTTCTCTTTCAGCTCAACCAAATTTTTCAGGTCGGCGAAAATCGAATGATGATGGGTGTTTTCCCTTATCCAGTCGTTAATTTTCATGGAGGCATCTCTCATCAATGGCCCTCAGCAAACCGACAAGCTGAGCCAGACCCTTGCTTACCGGCTCGATAAACACCGATTCTTCAAGGTCTCCACTGTTTTCGCCGTCTGTCAAACCAATAGTTATCGCAGGGATATCCTTGTCAATCAGCGCGGCAACCTCGGAGGTGCTAGGTGTGATACGCGGCGATATGCCGAGACGTTTCAAAATCTCCCTGCCAATGGTATTCAAAGGATGTGAAAATTCGGTTCCGCCGGATTTCCTGAGCGCAATTTTCTTGAATTGTACATGAGCGCCTGTCTTCGATGTCATCTCTTCGGCCAGGTAATTCATCCTAGAGGCCAGGCTGGATACAATATCATCGGATTCGCTTCTGATTTCAAATCTAAGCCGAGCCTTTGTAGGCAATGTGTTGTACGAAGTCCCGGCCTCCATCTGACCAAGAACAATAGTTGACTTGGGTTTTCTCGGCAGCGGAATTTCGAGGATTCGATTAATCATGTCGTTCATATCCACAATTGCCCCCACCGAGTTAAATTTGGTCCAGTCGTAAAGCTCCGGAATCTTGTAGCTAATCTCCCCTCGGAGCATTCCAATTGACGAAAAACTCAAGCGTCCAATCTTGATTCCCTCCAAACAGAGCGCGGAAACAAAGGGGCGCCTATAATTGTCCAGTACAAACCTGATACCCTCTAGATCGCCTTTTCCGAGACTGCGGGTGCTGCCAAGCAAAACCAGATTCGAATCAAGCTCCAGTTCAATACACTTCAGAATAAGGGGCAGGGTTCCCAAAACAGCTACCCCGAGGCTGTTATCGCCAACCCCAGGGCCAATTGCCACATTGGGCTTGAGTGTTACCGCATGATCAACTGTGCTGTCAAACACCGAGTCCAAATGGGCCGTAACCAGGATATCGTTATCTCCTACTCGCCCGGGCAGAATTCCGATTGCATTTCCCTTCTCGTCGATGGAGGCGTTTATCATCTCAAGCTCACTAAACCTATCAACAAGAAATCTTGCCCTATTTAGCTCCTTGAAAGTAGGCGCGGGTATCTCGTTCACCATTACCATTGTGGAGAACACCGCTTCCCGGATACCCTCCAACCGGCGGACATACTCACCAAGATCGTCAAGAATCGAGCCGCTTTGAAAGTCCATCCACTGCAGTATACAGTATGTGCCCCGGACTAAACAGCCGATAGCGCTTTCTCCAAATCTTCAATTATGTCGTCTGCATCTTCGATTCCCACCGACAATCGAACCATATCCTGCTCGACGCCGGCAACACGGAGATCTGTCTCACTCAGCTGGGAATGAGTTGTGGAAGCGGAATGAATCGCCAGACTCTTGGCGTCGCCAACGTTCGCGACATGGCTGAAGAGCTCAAGGGATTCAATGAATTTCTTCCCGGCCTCCCGGCCTCCCTCAAGGCCAAAAACAACCATCCCGCCAAATCCTCTCTTGAGGTACTTCGATGCCGTCTGGTAGTTGTCATTATTTTTTTCCAAGCCTGGATATCGAACCCAGGTAACCTCGGGCCGCGTCAAGAGGAATTCCGCCACTCTATGGGCATTGGCGGAGTGCCGTTCCATTCTCAGCGCCAGAGTCTCAAGACCTTGAAGGAAAATCCATACATTGTCGGGACTAAGGCATGCGCCAAGATTTCTAAGCTGCACCAGCCTCATCCTCAAGACAAAGGCAACCGCGGATAGGCCGCCAAGATCGTGCGCATAGCGTAAACCATGATAGCTGCCATCGGGCTCATTGAAAGTGGCGAATTTTGGATCTGTCCAGTCGAAAGCGCCAGCGTCTATCACCACGCCTCCAACACCGGTTCCATGCCCGCCAATCCACTTGGTTAGCGAGTGGATTACAACATCCGCCCCGCACTCAATGCAGTTTAGCAGATAGGGGGTGGTAAAGGTGGCATCGACAATCACGGGCACATGGATATCATTTGCAACTCTCTTGATAGCTTCGAAATCGGGTACTCGCAGAGAGGGGTTCCCAATGGTCTCATAGTAGAAGGCCCGAGTCTTCTCGCTGGCCGCATCCTTCCAGGCTGCAATATCGTGGGGATTGACATACCTCACAGTGATGCCAAATTGTGGGAGTATGTTCTTGAACTGGGTGTAGGTGCCCCCGTAGAGCTCCGAAGACGAGACTATTTCATCCCCGGTCTTCGCAACATTGATAATGCTGTTGAATATAGCGGCAGTCCCTGAGGATAGGGCCAGAGCCCCTGTTCCACCCTCAAGCTCCGCCAGCCTGGTCTCCAAAACATCCTGAGTCGGATTATTGAGTCTGGTGTAAATGTGGCCGAGCTCTTTGAGCGCGAAAAGATTTGCGGCATGCTCGGTATCTCTGAAATTGTAGGAGACAGTTCGATTGATTGGAACAGCCCGCACGGAATTTTCCCTCCCCCAGCCCCCATGTATCGCCTTGGTTGTAAATTTCATCTGTTTTCATCCTCCTGAAACAACCATGTGCTGAGATATCGTTCGCCGGTATCGCAGCCAATTGTAACAATAGCCCTGCCTCTGTTTTCGCTTCTGGCCGCAATTTTCAATGCCGCGGCTACATTTCCGCCGGCAGATATGCCTACGAAGATGCCCTCTTCCTTGGCCAATCGTCTGGCGATATTGCCGGATTCCTCTTCATTGATCGTAACTATTTCATCCACCAGCCCGGTGTCCATCACGCCTGGAACAAAGCCCGCGCCAATACCCTGTATCTTATGAGGGCCGGGTTTGCCGCCGGATAGAACGGGAGAGGATTCAGGTTCAACGGCAAATGCCTTTAACTGTGGATTCTGCTTCCTCAAATACCTTGTCGCGCCCGTTATAGTTCCACCCGTGCCAACACCGGCGACAAGGATATCCACTCTGCCCTCTAAGTCTTGCCAAATTTCCGGACCCGTTGTTTTCTCGTGGAAATCCGGATTTGCCGGGTTGTCAAACTGCCTCAAACCAATCGCCGAAGGAGAGCTGTCGATAAGCTCCTTTGCACGCCGTATTGCCCCACTCATTCCCTCCTGGGCGGATGTGAGGTGCAGAATTGCTCCCAGAGATGTTAGTATTCGACGCCGCTCCATGCTCATTGATTCGGGCATCGTGAGGGCAAGCCTGTATCCTCTCTGCGCGCAAATAAAGGCCAGGGCTATTCCGGTGTTTCCGCTGGTTGGCTCGACAATGAGGGTGTTGGGGCCAATTAGGCCCTTCTCCTCGGCATCTTGGATCATTCCGAGACCTATGCGGTCCTTGACACTGCCCATTGGATTAAAAGATTCGAGTTTGAGATAGATTTCGGCGCCGCCGGGCGCAATCACTCTGTTTAGCCTTACAAGGGGCGTCCTCCCTATTAATTCGCTTATGTTCTTAGCAAGCATGCAACCTCCAAAAAATAATAGGCTCGAGTGTATCTACCAACGCAATCCTTATGCAATAGTCACGGATTTGCCGAGCGTAGAATTGTGCTTTCTTATAGCGGCATTATCCAGGCTGATTCGCTTATTCCGAATCTGCGCGCCATCTGCCCTGGACTCTCCGGGTATGCGGCCTGGCGCTCGGCTCGATTGCCTTCCGCCTACTGGCTATAGCCTCCGCTCAACGGCGCCCTCTATTTCTGTATACTCGCCAGGTGCTGCCAATTAGGTCCTCTGCGCTGCTTTGCCGCGCCTTCCAGCCGAATAGCCGCTTTGCCAGCGTTGAGCTTGCGATGAGTATTGCCGGATCGCCCGGGCGTCTTTGCCCGACTGAATAAGGAAATTCGACACCCGTGATGCGGATTGCCTCCCTAACCATATGCGCAACACTAATTCCCGATTCACTGCCCAGATTAACCTTGACATTGGCGCCGCCCCGGACCAGGTAGTCAATGCCCAGCACATGCGCGTCGGCCAGGTCGCTGACATGGATATAATCCCGCACGCAGGTTCCGTCGGAGGTATCATAATCATCACCGTAGATGGTTACCCCCTCTCTCATTCCGGCGGCTGCCTCCATCAGAATCGGCAAAAGGTTTTGTGGTTCCTTTTCCGGTTCGCTTATACGCCCATCGTAACCGGCGGCATTGAAATAACGAAGTGACACCCATCGAAATCCCTTCAGGGCAGCATACCAATCCAAGAGATTTTCAATTTCCAACTTTGTGAAACCGTAGAAATTTCGCGGCTGTTTTGGGTGGTCTTCATCGATAGGTAGGCAGATTGGCTCGCCAAAGATGGCAGCGCTGGAGGAGAAGAGCAGCGGAGGAGAATTGGCTCTGAGCATTGAACTCAGAAGATTTATAGTTCCACTGATATTGTTCAGCGCGTAGTCAGCCGGATTTTTCATGGATTCTCCGGCAGCTTTCAGCGCCGCTAAGTGCACAACGGCATCCCATCCGGCAGATAGAGCCTCATCAAGCCGCGGCCTGTCCATTATGTCGCATTCGATTATTCTGGCGCTCTTGGGGCAGTTATTGCGATTTCCGGAGCGAAAATTATCGAGTATGGCAACCTCATCCCCCCTGTCCGCAAAGGCATAGCTCACGTGGCTGCCTATGTAGCCTGCCCCTCCTACCACCAATATCTTCATTTGCACCCCTTAAGAACCTGCGCAGGACTCAAGCGGCATACAGATAGTTTCTCCGCCCCGATACACCCCAACAACCCACGCATAACCCGCGTTTTCGGGAGAGGCGTCATCTGCGCGCCCACAGACCAAGGAAATATCGGCCTTAGTTTGTAAGCTTCCGGGTACTTGCGCAAGCGCCAATTCTTCGGCATATTCACACTATGGAAGAAATATCCGAATATGATTTTAGCATTGCAACCCTCGGGCCGTGTAGAATTTCCTCTCCGAAGGTACCATCGGATAAATCGGGTGACACCATTGCCAACTTTGCCAACGATAACCAATACATCCTTCGCGCAAGCACCACGGATGCGGCAACGGTGGGGCATGAGTACAATCCTGCCTGGATGCTTGAAGAAGCTGGCCCTCGGGAGAAGATTTACTTCATACCCAGCCACTGCCACGCTGCCATAGTAACTTGCGGTGGTCTCTGCCCCGGGCTCAACGACGTGATCCGCGCGGTAACCAGAACTCTCTGGTATTTCTATGGTGTTGAAAGAATTAGTGGAATAAGGTATGGATTTCGCGGCTTCCGTTCGGAGTTCGAACTATCTCCCCGCCAACTTAACCCGGACATAGTGGATGATATACATAACCTGGGCGGATCCTTCCTTGGATCGTCACGAGGCCACGGCGAGGTGGAGCCAATCGTCGATTCACTCGAAAGAATGAATATCAACGTGCTATTCACCATAGGCGGAGATGGCACTCAGAGAGCCAGCCTAGAGATAACAGAGGAAATCGAAAGGAGGGGCCTGAAAATCTCCTGTGTGGGAGTCCCGAAAACAATAGACAACGACATCATGTTTGTCCAAAGGTCTTTCGGGTTTGACACCGCTGTCGCAAAGGCGGTAGAAGCCGTGGGCGCCGCTCACATTGAGGCTAAAAGCGCCCCTGACGGCATCGGCCTTGTGCAGGTGATGGGCCGAGATTCGGGATTCATTGCGGCCCATACCACGCTGTCCACCAGCGATGTGAATTTTTGCCTAATTCCTGAGGTTCCGTTTACCACCGAAGGTGAAAATGGTCTGCTGAAGAATCTCGAAAAAAGACTCGATAGACGCGGCCATGCGGTGATACTCGTTGCAGAAGGCGCGGGTCAAAACCTGTTGAATTCGGATAGCAAAACCTATGGCAAAATAGGCCCGTTCCTGAAGGAAGTAATCAGAAAATATTTGCTGAGCAGGGGGCGTGAAGCTAACATCAGATATATCGACCCAAGCTATATTATCCGCGCAACCCCAGCCGGGCCTGCCGATTCTCACTACTGCGCGCGCCTCGGCGCCAATGCGGTGCATGCCGCTATGACGGGTAGAACCGCCTGCATAATCGGCCAGTGGAGCAATTCCCTGGTTCACGTGCCAATCCGGATGGCTACATATCAGCGGAAGCAGGTAAACAGTAAGGGCTCCCTGTGGCGCGATGTTCTTGAATCGACTCGCCAGCCAATGCTTATGACAGACTAAGCGCCAATGTTTGGACAGCCTGAACGGCCCTAAATCTTGAAGGATAACTCCGCAATTTGGCAGCATAATCCTAGCGTTCCCAGTTTAGCCCCGCGGCTTTTCTTTGATGCTTATGGCTCGGGCAGCACAAGCTCCCGCGGAATCACCAATTTCACCTTGGGGCTGCACTGGAGCCTCCCCCCAAAACTCCCAGGCCCGCATCCAAATCATCTTAAGTGGCTCCAACCGCTATGGAATAAACAGCCCTATGCGAAGATTCGCGCTAGGAGGCCAGCGCAGGCATCAAGAATCCGAATTATTTTATCCCCAGAATTTCGGAGTAAGCGCCCAGCGCCGCATCATCCGTATTCCCGCCTAGTAAGTCCGTTGTCAGGGTTTTCCCAAGCTGGACCCCTTCTTGATCGAAGGAGTTGATATTCCAGCAAAAACCCTGAAACATCACCTTGTTCTCGTAATAGGCAAGCAAGCCGCCGAGGGCACGCGCGTCGAGTCTTTGAGCCACCAGGAGAGTGCTCGGCCTGCACCCCTCAAAGGTCTTGTTGGAATCCTTGTCCCTCCTTCCCCTGGCGAAGGCTACAATCTGTGCTGCAAGATTAGCGTTCAGCTGTCTTTGGCTGATTAGGCTCTTGGTTCCCGCAGTCCGCCCGCTCTGCTCTCTTATAAAGCCAATAAACTGCAGCGGCACAACATCGGTTCCCTGATGAAGCAGCTGATAAAAGGAATGCTGCCCGTTGGTGCCCGGCTCGCCAAAAATCACGGGGCCCGTGGGGTAAAAAATTCTATCGCCGAAGCGATTGACGGACTTGCCATTGGATTCCATATCCAGCTGCTGCAGGTGGGCCGGAAATCTGCGCAGAGCCTGGCTGTATGGCAACACCGCTGAGGTTTGAAAACCAAGGACATTCCTGTAGTAAACCCCAATCAAGGCATCGAGCAGGGCAGCGTTGTCCCGAACATCCTCCGCAAGACAGCGCTTATCCATCTCATGAGCGCCAGCGAGCAGCTCATCAAAGACATCCGGACCAAAGGCAAGTGAGAGAATCGCACCGCCCACCACGCTGGTTGAGGAATATCGGCCTCCAATACTGTCATCAATGTGGAACGAAGCCAGCATCGAATTCACCAGTGAACTGGCCTTACCGGTTATAACAATAAAATGTCTCTTTGGATTAAGGCCCCTAATCCGTGCGGATCTCATCCAATCGATAATCAAATCCCTGTTGGCAAGGGTTTCGGGAGTTGTTCCGCTCTTGGATACCAATATGAATAGGGTGCTTTCAGGATTTACCCGGGAACATACCGACATGGCATCATCAGGATCCACGTTGGAAATGAAATGCACTCGCATTTTCGGCCTGTGAATTCCCTCCAGGGCCAGATACAGGGCCCTAGGACCAAGATCGGAGCCGCCGATGCCAATCTGAACAATGGTGTCAAAGTGCCTCCCCGTCGAGCCCACTATTTGCCCCGAGTGAATTCCTTCCGAGAACTCCCTCACCCTGGCATTCTGCTCTTTATAGAATTCCCTCAGGTTAATGCCATCCTCAACAACATCCTTCCCAAGCTGTCCCCGGGTAAGATGATGGAGAACGCGCCGTCTCTCCCCGGTATTAATGACTTCACCATCAAGCAGGGCTCTGTATTTTCCAAGCAGCTCCTGCTCTTCGGCCAATTTCCCAAGGGCGTCAATATGTGAAGAGCTTAGCAAAGAAGCGCCGTAGTAAAACGAAACACCGGCCCCAGAGTCGATTTTCCAGCTAAGCGCTCTATCCCTAGATAGCTCCCTGGCTAAATCTATCTGCTCATCAATGCGCTTTAATTGTGAGAAGCTATCCGTCTCATCCAGATTTTCCCAACTGAGTTCCATCCGCTTATCATTCTCCTATCCAAATCTGCAGTTCAGCGTTAGCTGGCGCCCTTATCAGGGCACGCCCACCTTAAGAGCCTCATCCGCCCACCATCACCATGCGCCTCAAATTCTAGAGTCTTGGCCTAATCGAGACAAGTCCACTATGATAATCTTTTGGATTACAACTATATGAAGCAGAGATATCGCGCCTGGACTGATGAACATCGCGCCCAGGAGTGGCAGAATCCTGAGGTAATCGGGAGGAACAAATTACCCGGAAGATTTCAGTGCCCTCCCACAGGCCCCAGGGTCTTGGACAGGATGGAAAGCCCATGGGTGCTGCGCTTGGATGGGGAGTGGGATTTCAAATTCCTTCCCAATCCATTGCTCGAACCCGAGGATATTGACTGGCAGGGCATAAGGATTCCATCGAATTGGGAGCTCCACGGTTATGGAACCCCCCAGTATTTGAACATAGACTATCCACTAAACCACGATATTAAGAATCCGCCCGCGATAGATCCGGAAGATAATCCTACCGGATACTACCGGAAGACATTTCAAATTCCCTCGGAATGGGAGGAACGGCTTCCGCATACAGCACTGCGTTTCGAAGGCATACGCTCGGCCGCCTGGATTTGGGTGAATGGTGAAGAGGTTGGTTACACTCAAAACACCTACTCTCCGGCAGAATTCATTATTGGCCGCCGCCTGAGGATGGGAAACAATCAAATCACTGCCAAGGTGATAAAACACTGCGCCGGCACCTACCTTGAAGATCAGGACATGTGGCGCTTGGGCGGTATTATTAGACCTGTCAGCCTGATTGCGGCGCCCGATGGAGGCATCTTTGATATTTTTGTGCGCTGCAGTTTCGACAGTGATTTTGTCAATGCCGATTTGAACGTAACAATCACCCTCGACGAGCCTCTGCTCCCCAATTCCGAAAAGCGATTTGTCCGCTGGTATCTCTACGAATCCAGCGGCACAGACTTAGCGGCTTTATGTCCCCTCACTCCGGTAAAATACCAGGCTGGTAAAAGGGCAGTTTTGGAAACCTCAAGCAGTGTGGTGAGCCCCAGGAAGTGGAGTGCGGACGAACCAAATCTCTACAATCTCGTATGCGAGCTGAGTGATGAGGACGGCAGCGTCTTGGATACCCGCGCAATAACTTGGGGTTTTCGTCAGGTAAGCATTGATTCCGGCGCGAAATTCGGCGTGCTGAAAGTGAACGGGCAGCCAGTGAAGCTCCGCGGTGTGAACAGGCATGATTTTCATCCTCGATTCGGCCAAGCCGTCCCGCGCGAGGTTATTGAATCCGATTTGATTCTTATGAAGCGGAACAATATCAATGCCATCCGATGCAGCCATTATCCCAACCAAACGGCGCTCTATGAAACAGCCGACCGCCTTGGGCTCTACGTAGTCGATGAGGCCAATATGGAGAGTCACGGGCTGCGGCGCACACTGCCCGCTTCCAAGCCAATTTGGCGCAGGAACTGTGTTGATAGAGTGGAGAGAATGGTGCTCTGCCATCGGAATCATCCCTGTGTGATTATGTGGTCCCTGGGAAACGAGGCCGGGCAGGGAAGAAATATCAAGGAAATGAAGAAATCCGCCCTGGCCCTGGATCCCACCCGCCCCATACATTACGAGGGCGATCATAAGCTGGAATGCTCTGATGTTTTTAGCCTGATGTATCCCCGCGCAGAGGCGGTAAGCAGGGCGGGTAAGGGCAAGGCGGCGCTTTGGGCGGGTATTGGGGAGAAGAACCGCCCACATCTGTTTTGGCCTCATAGGTATCGCCGCAGGCCGGTTATTCTCTGCGACTTTGCCCATGCGATGGGAAATAGCATGGGAGGTTTCTCGGATTATATGAGGGAAATCAATCGCTTCCCCAACATTGCGGGCGCCTTTATATGGGATTTCGCCGATCAGGCGCTCTATCGTTTTTCGAATGAGGGGCAAGGATATTTGGCCTATGGGGGAGATTTCGGGGACTTCCCTAATGATGGAATATTCTGCGCCAATGGCATTTTTAGCGGCGACCGAAGGGCCAAGCCGATGCTTGAGGAGGTGAAGACTCTGTATGCTCCGGTTTCGATTCGCCCAGCGAATATCGAACGGGGCATGGTTGTGCTGCGCAACAGGCACTCCCATAAAGATCTCAGTGATTATCAGATAGACTGGGTATTGGAGCGCGGCGGCATCGCTCAGGGCGAGGGCAGCCTGCGCAAGCCCGATTTGGGCCCGGGCGAGGAGCGAAGGGTAAACCTGTTTAGGAGCATTGCGGAGTACCCGGGCGAGGGCGAAGGCTATTTGAGTTTCTTCGTCCGTCTGCTTAAGGAGAACGACTGGGCGCCGGCGGGGCACTTGGTGGCCAGACTGCAGTTTCCAGTGCCGATGCATCAAGGCGATGCAGCGGCTTCAGACCTAATCTTTGAACATCTGAAACTTGAAAGGCCCAAGAAAACCGCCAAAGCCAGTGCAGAAACTCAAAAAAAAGGGACATTAGGCCGCTGGCGCCATGAGCGGCAGGGTGAGAGGTTTCTGATTGCGGGCAGCAAGCTCGGCGCTATAATCAATGTGAAAGATGGCTCCCTTGAAACTCTTGATTTTGGCAAGGGCAACATCCTTGTTGCCCCATTGCAGCCTGATTTCTTTCGTGCGCTAACCGACAATGAGAGCTCTGGCACCCTGGCTTCAAGAGGACTGCGCGGACGGGAAGCAGGTGAAGGGATTTGGGAATCGGCTGGGCGAAGGCGCAGGCTGAGGAGTTGGAAATTTAGGGTGCTTGCAGATGGCCTGGAGGTTACGCTGATTTTTCGCATCAGGGGCTTTGTGGGCAAATTCACCTGGAAACTGCTTTTTGGAAACGATGGCCGTGTTCTTGTAAGCATGAGGGGGCTCCCAGGGCGGGAGATGCTGCGTTTTGGCAGTAGGATGATCATCCCCGCACGTTATAGCAGGGTAAGCTGGTATGGCCTCGGCCCACAGGAATGCTACGTAGACAGAAAGGCTGGCGCAGTTGTGGGACTGCACGAGGCAGAGGTGGAAAAACTGGGCTATGACTATTTGAAACCCCAGGAGAACGGAAACCGCACGGAGGTTCGAAGAGTGGCATTTTCCGACGGCGGCTCCGCCATAGTGTTCACCGCCTCCGAGGATGGCAAGATCGATTTCTCCGCGGGCTTTGCATCACGGGAGGCAATCGCCTCCGCCGCCCATGCCCATGAGATAGTTAGAGACTCGGATATACATGTGAATATTGACGGGGGACAGCGAGGCGTCGGCGGCTGCCGCCCCGGGGTGCTGGACCTGAAGGCCAGATACAAAATGAGGCCGTTTCATTTCCGTACCCTTACCTATACGATTGGCAGGGAAACTCCTGGGGCTGCAGAAATGGCGTCAAACGGTGCTCGTCGGTGAAGGCTCACTAAAAATGGATATATCTTCTATCATATAGGCCGTAATCAGAAAAGTCTTGGAATCTCCATGGCGCTCAAGCATTAACGTTTCTCTAGTTTTTCCGTTCACGCCCGTAACCGTGCAGGTATAAGTTACAACCTCCTTTTTCCCGTTCTCACCAAACAGAATACGCCAGTTCGTCCTGACTCTGCTGCGGGAAACATACCCGCCATAGATCATCCCCCGCTGACTTAATGCAAACCTTGCCTGCGACACCGCTTCCAAGCTGGCAAACATTTCTTCCGGAAAATCCACACTGCCATCTTGCTGATACTCATAAAAATCATTCACCACTTCCATGGCCTGATTCGGCAGCATGCCGCAGGATATCAGCATTAGAAGGGACCCAGGCAGAAATTTTCTACCTATAAAACGCATACTGCAGTAGGATATCCCGATTAGCCCGGAAATGGCTATACCATGGGCGCCAAAGCCGCATTGACGAGTCTTATCCAACCTCGGTGAAACCTTAACCCTAGCTCGCTCATTATTGCCGTCCCTTCCGAAGAGGATTGATATATCTCTACCTGGAGAAACCGCAAAAGAGGTGAATGGGGAAATTGGCCCTCAACGGCCAGTATCCGAACCTCAGAAGGAGGTTGGCATTGATTTGTTTTCCGCCCATGGCGGCAGCCTGAGGCTGCGCGGGCAATGCGGTGCAAAATAGCCGGGGAGATTGAGCCCTCTGCCTGAGCTAATAAAAATTCTCGAAATCAAGGTGACCTATTCATTCTGGCCTTTTGATCCGGCGCTTAACGAATATAGCTTGACGAATATAGGGAGCCATATAGTATGATTGCCGGAAAAACAATTTCAGCGAGGAAGCATATGGCGGTGCCAAAATTCCGGACTTCAAAGGCTAGAAGCCGCCGGAGACGTTCGATAAACATGAGGATTTCAGTACCGAATCTTATTACGTGCTTCAACTGTGGAAACAAGGTTATGCGTCATCGTGTTTGTCCAAAATGTGGGTTTTACAGGGGCAATCAGATTGTCGAACCTAAAGTTGTAAGCTGATTTAAGGAGTAATTATGAACACCGAACTGTTCGAAAAGCTTAGGGGACTTATTGCCGATAGACTTGAGGTTGATAAGGACAAGATTACCTTGGACTCCCGGTTCCGCGAAGATCTTGGCGCCGATAGTCTGGACACTTATGAGTTGCTTTACGCGATAGACTCGGAACTAGGCGTTTCCGTGCCTGACGAAAAGGCGACTGAGTTCGAAAAGGTTCAAGACGCTTTAGCATATGTCGAGGAGCAGCTAAAAGAAAAAAAATAGTGCGGATTCCTTTACAAACCCCTGAAATTTCACGCAAGCGGCGTGAGGAATTGCTTTCGTTTCAGAAAAGAGCAGGATTGAAATTCAAAAGACTTGAGAATTTGGATCTTGCTCTTTGTCATCGATCCTTTGTTCACGAGACTTCCGAGGACATCAGCAACAATGAAACTCTCGAATTTTTGGGAGATTCCGTAATCGGTATGATTGTAGCTGACTATCTCATACGCTTGCTCCCGGATCGTACCGAAGGAAATCTGGCCAGAATAAAGGCGCATGTAGTCAGCGAGAGCACGCTCGCCGGCATTGCCTTGAAGCTGGGTGTTGATTCGGTTGTGCATCTTGGCAGAGGTGAGGAGGCCACGGGGGGCAGGAGGAAGAAGGCTCTGCTTTGCGACTGCCTGGAAGCCCTGGTTGGCGCCCTGTATTTGGATTCGGGCTATAGCAGGGCCGCGAAATTTGTTCTGGAGAACATCAGCAGTCCGATTGACTTGGTACTAACGGGCAGGCATCGTAAGGATTACAAGACTCTGCTTCAGGAATTAGTTCAAAAACGCTTCCACTGTTATCCTGTGTATGCGCTGGATCGCAAGTCCGGGCCAGATCATCAAAGAACCTTCTGGATAACCGTGCAGTTCAATGGCGAGAGCTATGGGCCCGGTAAGGGCGCAAACAAGAAATCCGCGGAGCAGGAAGCCGCCAGACTGGCCTATGAGAAGATAACCGCTTGGGAGCACGTCATATAACCCGCAAGCCATGCCGATGCCGGACCTAAGGGCGCTCACTCAGCCAGCTTCGGCTGAGCCATAGCAGTTGATCGCAGCTATTCTTCTTCGGGTTTTCCAAGACACATTCCAAAAGGTATTTCAGCAATTTCCCCAGTTTGGGCCCGCTCTTAACATGGCAATTATCCATTATTTGACTTCCGTTTATTGCCAAATCTCCAATAGTTAATGGGGCCTTCGATTCGATTACCGAATTTACGCGCTCGCTTAGATCTTGGAGCTGTTCTGTGCTCTCGGATATGGAGGAACCTGCTCGATTTTTTGGATCCTCCTTGGAAATTTTGTGGGGGAACCTGAGAGAAGACAGGTTGGCGCGAGTTATCACATTTCTTAACTCTATAAGATTATGTATCTCCCCGACGCCGATACGGGAAACAAAACGCCGCACCTCGGCATCACTCCAGTCATTGGAGTATTGGAAATGCAGATTACTCAGCATGTTGATTATCCTGCCGCTCTCCGCGTTGGAAGCTCTGTAGCGTTTTAGAATGAGGCGAGCCATGTTGGCGCTTTGAAGAAATGATGAATCTTTGTTTTTTGTCGGATGAGCGGAGCGCCCAAGCCTGTGGAACAGCGCTGCCGCACGCAGGGAGAAGTTTACCGGATTCGCCAAATCGCATGCCCTTAGACTGATAAAGAAATCAGTTTCCCCGTGTTTCCCCAGCGGGGAAATCGATTGGATGCCAAACTCAGGGAAGATCGCTTCAATTAGGCCAGTCTGCTTGAACAGCAGGAAAGACACGGACGGTTTTTCGGTTTGAAGAATCTTCTTGATTTCTTCCCAAATTCGTTCAGCGGAAAGATTCCCGATGTTTGAACGCGCCTTGCTTATGGCGTTCAATGTCGCTTGATGGATGCGAAATCCTAATTGTGATGCGAGTCTGCATGCCCGTATGGATCTGAGCCCATCTTCTCGAAAGCGCTCCTCCGGATTGCCGATTGCCCTTAGCAGCCGCCTGCCCAGATCGTCTCTGCCCCTGTGAGGGTCGAAGAATTTGTTGTTGACCAGGTCCCAGGCCATGGCGTTTACGGTGAAATCCCGTCTGGCAAGATCGCTGCCGATGTTTCCGGAAAATGACACTTTGTCGGGGTGTCTGCCATCAGAGTAGGGCCCTTCCTGGCGGAAACTGGTGGTTTCGAACCGATATCCTCCTAGAAGGATAGACACGGTGCCGTGTCTTATCCCCGTGGGTATTGTCCTGCGAAAGAGCTTGATTACTTCCTTGGGCGCCGCATCAGTTGCCAGATCGTAGTCGTACGACTCGCGGCCCAGTAACCCGTCTCTTATAGCTCCGCCAACGAGCCAACACTGAAAGGACGCGCCTGAAAAAATTTTCGCGGCCTTTTTCAGGGTGTCGGGTATATGTATCGGAGCTGACTCCATTGCTTTGAAAGCTAGTGCAGGGCGCTTTGAGGGGTCAAGAGGCAGTGGTGCAAAACAGGAGTATTGGCACTGCCGGTCTTTCAATAAGGCTAGCGCCGTCGATCTTAGGAGCTTCAAAGAAGAGGCTTCCGGCCGCCTAGGGCGCCGCTGTGGTAAGGGCCGCCCTCAAGTCCGGCAGTGGAAATTGGAGGCTCAAGAAACCTTGAGGCTCATCCGATTTAGCGGAGAGCCTTTTTCGTTTTGATGCCCTAAGACCACGATAACGAAAAACCCGGCTTTTTGGGCCGGGTTTAATTATCACAAAACGGAGGGTATTGCCCGGAATTCTACTGCAGCAGCTGGAGAACCAATTGGCCCTGCTGGTTGGCCTGAGCAAGCATGGCGTTGGATGCCTGATGCAGTATTTGATGCTTGGTTAATTCCACAGTTTCATTTGCCATGTTGAGATCCCTAATTCGGGATTCCGAAGCCTGAAGGTTAACAGCCCCCACGTCCAATCCCTTGATGGCATGCTCAAGGCGATTCTGATACGCGCCTAGATCGGCCCGCTGCTTATTGATCAGCGTTAGAGCCGCATCAACAATGCCGATGTTTCTGTTGGCCTGCTCGGGGGTGGATATGGAAATTATCTGCCCTGTGCCAATCTGTCTCACACCGAGAGCCTCCGCGGTCATCGTTCCTACGAAGACTCGCTCCCTCTGATCCATGTTAGCTCCGATATGAAGCCACATGGAGGCGGTAACCACGTTGAGCCCGTCAAATCGGGCAAAACGTCCGGTAAGCATGTTCATTCCGTTAAACTGAGCATGTGATGCAACACGGTCTATCTCATCGACAAGCTGAGAAACCTCAACCTGTATTTGCATCCTGTTTTCCGCGGAGTAAATTCCGTTCGATGATTGAATGGATAGCTCGCGAATTCTCTGGAGCACATCAGAGGATTCCTGAAGATACCCCTCGGTAGTCTGGATGAATGAGATGCCATCTGCCGCATTCCTACTTGCCTGCCGAAGTCCGCGTATCTGAGCTCTCATTTTCTCAGACACGGCAAGCCCGGATGCATCATCTCCCGCTCGGGTGATGCGCAGCCCTGAGGAGAGCTTCTCCATGCTTTTCAGAGTGTTTGAATCGTTGATCTTACTTCGATTCGTCGCAAAGATTGCGCTCATGTTGTGATTAATGATCATTACATCCTCCTTGATGTTGACCAGCTGTAAATTTGGTGGACATCCTTATCCACATATCACCTTTATCGGTGGAATCTGAAACGATTTAAATTTTTATGGAAATTGATTGCTTCGGATGATTTTTGGATTTTAATTTGGGGCTGCTCTAACAAAGCTGCATAGGGAGAAACTGATGCGACGAGGAGTGCTCTTCATTGGGGGAGTCGGGCCCTCATCTGCGCAGATTGGGCGCATAACAAAACCGGGCGACTTGGTTTGTGCGGCGGATTCGGGCCTGGATATGGCATTGCCGGCGGGCATTGAGCCTCAGGGAATCGTTGGGGATATGGATTCAATATCCGACTTGAGGCTGCTTGATAGATTCTCTGTCGTTGAAATTGCAGAGGAAGACAAGGATGAGTCTGACACCGAGCTTGGGATTTCGTGGCTAATAGAACGCGGCTGTGATTCTATTGCGCTAATTGGGGGGGGCGAAGGGAGGTTAGATCATACCCTTGCGCTGATAAGACTGTTTTCCAGGGAGAGGCGCCTGAGGATCTGGTTTACTGCCAAGGACATGGTTGAAAGCATTGATGGGAGCACGGAATTGAAGGGGGACGCTGGCTCCGCGATATCATTTTTCCCGATTGAGAATGGGCCCTGGCTGATCCGCTCAGCAGGGTTAACCTGGGAGCTGGATGCTGTGGATTGGGGCTCGGGCGCATCAAGTTTGAGCAATCGCTTCAAAACTGGCTTGGTTAAATTGAAGGTGGAGAGCGGACGTTTTGTTCTGATACGGCCTATTGAGCAGTTATTCTATCGCCGCTGGTAATATCGACTCAATGGGAACTCCCTCAAGCGCGAAAAAATCTATCAAGAGGGGGTATTGATCAAGAACTTCCCCATAGCCTCTTAGCAGTTTTAGCCGGACTTCCTGGGCGCTTTCCAATCCGGCGGCGATGTTTTCGACTTCGCTAACCACTGCCTGGCGTTCCCGCATTGTTTCGATTGCCAGGCGGCGGGCTTCAGCGTAGAGAGCCATATCGGGATATCTCCACCTGATAAGGCTTGCCTCAACTATGTCCACCCTTGCGTCGATTACACTGCCCTTCATGGATTCGGAGAACCAATCCTGATCTATTGCTATCTCTTCGTTTGGGTTGTTTATCATAACCTGGTTGATTATATTCGGGACAGCCGAGTTGAGTTTGGTTTCATAATCACTGTAAAACGAATCCAAGTCATCAAAACCACTCTCCACAAGGGACAATAGGCTATCCGGATTAACGCGGTAGTTAATCCCAGCCTCTATTTCCCAGCTGAAATCAATGCTGTCATCAACGATTTCATTATAGATTCTGCCGGAGGGCAATACGCCGTTTTGTTTTATATCCACGCTTTGGGGTTTGAGATTGAATTTGTGGAGGGTGAGGTAGGTTGGAAACAGGGCCTCCCACCGCCACTCAAAATCTTCGCTTCTAACCAGCTCCGTCTCGTAGCCATGAGACTTCCTGTATACCACCGCATATTCACCCTCGTCGAGGCGAAGCTGCATCCAGCCAAAAAGGAATACGGCGGCGCCGGCTATTATAAGTATCAAGAGAGTTGCTATAACCCCCCCTGCGGAATTTTTCGATTTGGTTCTATTTAGTTGTTTTCTTCTGGCGGCCATTTACTGCTTCTCCCTATTTTCAAGTATTTTGAGCTCTGAGAGCTTTGTTATTACCATGTCGGGCTCGTTTTTTACTCCCGGGCTGCCCTCACGAAGCCTTAATGAGCGTCTGTCTCCCGCAAATAAGGCGGTTTTACAGCCAACTCCGGATGCGCCTTCTATGTCGTTTAGCATATCGTTCCCTATGTACAATACCTCACTTGCCCTTATTTGGTCTTTACCAAGTTGAATTAAGGGGGATTTGAATATGTTGATTGAGGGTTTGGCCTCAGATAGTTCATACGACCACGAGCACAGACCGTCTTCGAATCCGATTTGTGAGATTGATTTGCCGCATATCGCCTGGAGTATAAGGGGGGTATAGAATTGGGCGTTGGAAACTATTCCAACTCTTAGCCCGGTGTTATGAAGCTTACGGATAATTTCAGGGAACCCGGGCATGGGCCACACCGGACTGGCGGCAAGTTCGTATCTCAGCGCCAGCAGGTCAACAGAAGAAGCGGAGGGAGGCTCTAGGAGTAACCTATCTTCCCAAAGCCTCCATAGGGTCTTCCTCCAGATATCGCGAATGTCTACCTCGGGATGCTCTATGCCTTCGGCGTGCAGTTCCCTGTGGCGTTCGGTGATTTTTTTCCTCAGCGCGTCATCCACTAAGTGAGCGCTTAGCCGCCTTGAGGTTTTGTAGCCGCAGTCTTCAAAGAGCTCCCTGATTTCAACGATATCCTTATGCTCACTGTGACTGGCGCTGCTGCCGGAGTTTAATCCGGCATGGCTGATATCGCCGCTGCCTGATATCAGAAGGGTTCCATATATATCGAACAATACCGCACGTATTGGCTTCGGAACCTTCAACCTCGGCTTGAGATGGGTGGGTATGGGGGTGAGTTTTGTGAGTTTCGATTTTATTTCGAGCTCCCGCATTCCCGGCATTGTTTGATATGATAATATAGAAGATGGTATTAAACTACCTAATATCGGGTTTATGAGTCTGAGAGCATTGTTTTGAAAACTAAGGCCATCTGGCGTCTGCGGCGATTCTGGCTTCCAAGCATCTTCGGAAGGCTTACGGCCCTGCTGTTTGTTTTCTCCCTGCTGATCCTTTATTTCTATATTGTCGGAAATCGCCAGAAATTTTCCGATGATACCCTATTATCCTTTATCGCACTTGAGTCCTGGACACTGGCTATTTGCGCCATTTCAGGTTTGATTGCGACCGTCAGCTATGCGGTAACGCTCCCATTTCGACCCGATGCGCGAATAAATCGCATTGTTATTTCGGGTTTGGTGACGATCTCCAGTGTTTTCCTATACTTGGGCGTGGCGCTGCTTCGGGCCTTCTTGGAGCCATACGGATAGCGAGAGAGAATTCTGTCTTTGCCAACCTTCCGGCAGCCCTGCTTTTTTCGGAAGCGCATCCGGGGTCGGGGGGCCATCGTTACAAAAACGGGGAGCGCTCCCTGCAGGGTCTAGACGGAGATTTCGCCAGTTTTGATGACCATCATTGCAGGTAACCGAGACTTACATAGGCTTCGGCGTTCAATACGGCCGCCCCGGCAGCGCCGCGTACCGTGTTGTGGCCCAATACAACCATCTTGATATCGCCGATGGAGCATTCTCGTATTCTGCCTACACAGGCGGCCATGCCGTTTTCCAACTGGATATCGCGGGCCGGTTGAGGTCTGTTTTCCTCTTCAAACACTATGATTGGATTACTGGGGGCCGTTGGCAGCTTTTTTTCCTGCGGAAGCGCTCTCCACTTGCTCAGGATATCCCCTACCTCTTGCGGGTTTGGTTTCTTTTCGAACTTCATGCTCAGATTGATTGTGTGACCGTCTGTCAAAGGAACCCTGTTGCACTGGGCGCTGACTATGAAATCCGCTGGTTTTATGATATCTCCATCCAGCTGGCCAAGTATCTTCTGCGACTCGGTTTCCACCTTGGATTCTTCTCCCTCAATAAAGGGCACTATGTTGCCCAGGATATCGTAGGATGGAACTCCGGGGTAACCGGCTCCGCTGATTGCCTGCATGGAAGAGAGATGCACCCATTTAACCTTGAATGCCTGGTGAAGCGGAGCTAGAACCATGGCAAGGGGCATGACTACGCAGTTGGAGTTGGTGATTATCGCTCCCTTGAACCTTTGTTTTTTCGTAATCTCAAAATGATCCGAATTAACCTCAGGTATTATGATTGGAACATCCGGGTCCATTCGATGATTCTTTGAATTGGATATCACAATATGCCCCTCTGCGGCGTAGTTCTCTTCGATGGGCCCGGCGACTGACGAGTCCATTCCGGAGAAAAGAATCCGACTAGAGAGCCTCGCGCCAGCCTTGAGGAGAGTTTTATCACGCAGAACGTCCGGAATTGGTGTGTCTTGTTTCCAGGCGCAGGCATCCTTGTAAACCTTGCCGGCCGAACGGGGCGAGGCTGCAAGTTCAGTTATCTCAAACCAAGGATGATCCTGAAGCAGCAGGACAAATTTCTGACCAACGGTTCCGGTGGCTCCAAGGATGGCGACTGGAATTCTCGATTCCATACTGGCTGACTCCTTATGAACGAGAGGCGGATATCAAAGTTTATGCGGAAAAATATCTCATTAGGCGCTTAAATTGGTCAAGAACAACTTCGGGTTACTCGGATTTGAAGATGTTTCTTGGCAGGGGTTGGCGGGTTTTGAGAATAGACTCTGAGTTTTGAATCCGGTTGGATTTTGCGGTTGGAAAGGGCAAGTCGTGAGGCCGGATTTCTCAAAGATTGAACCTAACCCCCGCGGAAAACAAAATGCGACTTGGCGATTTTCCGAAGCCCGCGCCCGGTTTGCACATCTAGTTCAGAAGAACATCTGCTGATGAGCCTTTGGTCTAACGCGGATAATTCAAATTTGTCTCTTATCGGTTTTCTGGGATGAGCCGCCCGAAAAGGGACGGCTCTGTTTTTTTGGAGATAGATTCTCCCCTCGGCTATGCCGTTCCGGCCTAAAGGAGTATTATTGATGTTATGGATTTATCAACTCGTTTCATGGGGCTCCAAATGCCCAATCCTCTGATCGTATCGTCATCGGGTTTAAGCGCGGATTTGGAGGGAGTAAAGAAGGCGGTGGAGGCCGGCGCTGGCGCCGTTGTGCTCAAATCGCTATTTGAAGAGGATATTGCCGCCGCAATCAAACGAACGAAAAGCGAAATAGGTGAATTCCATCCTGAGGAGGAATCCTATCTGCGGCAAATGGGTATGATCCTTGAGCCGGATGAATACCTTGGTTTTGTTGAGAGCAGCACCCGATTGGCGGATGTGCCGGTAATTGCCAGTTTGAATTGTTACTCCGTAAACTGGTGGGTGGACTACGCTCGGCGCATAGAGAAGGTCGGTGCAAAGGCAATCGAGTTGAATATCGCGCCGCTGGCCATAGATTCAAAGATAGGAGCTTCCCAGCTGGAGGATGATTTAGTAGCTCTGGTAGAACTTGCACGCAAGGCAGTGAGGATACCCATAGCTGTGAAAATCGGTCAATATTTCTCGGCGCTGCCGCATCTTGCCGTAAGGCTGCATCAGGCTGGCGCCGACGGTTTAACCCTTTTCAATCGCTACTATAGATTCGATATCGACATTGAAAAAGTTGAATTCAAAACCGGCAATCCCCTCTCTGCTCGAGAGGAATTTATCCCTGTCCTCAGGTGGATTGGAATTATATCCAACCTTACCGACCTTGATATTGCCGCCTCAACCGGCATACAAGCAGCCCCCGATGTAATAAAGGCCTTGCTCGCCGGCAGCGACGCGGTGCAGCTCTGCAGTGTTTTATATCGGGGGGGCCTTGGCGCAATATCCACAATCAAGGAAAACCTGGAAGCCTGGATGGGAAGGCATAACTATTCTACAATTTCAGACTTTTATGGCCTACTCAACTTCAAGAAATGCGGCGCCTACTACCAACGCCTTCAATACATCAAGTCACTGAAACAATAGTCAGCTAAGGTGAGCTCAGCACTTTCAACGAAGTCTGTCTGACATATGACGCTGCCGACACGGGATAGGCCAGGGGCGCGCTCCGGCCCCCACAGAGGCAGCGCCAGAGCGGCATAAGCAGTGCTGGCGGCGTGTTATGATTTCTGGAATTGCTAGGCGGAGGAACTGCGGTTAGCGGGGGGACTTTAAGAAATCCGTGGAAAGCCTATGAGATTCGGAAGCCGCCGTTGACTTCCGCATCATACATTTTTTTAGCCTGACAATTCTTGAGTTGCCAGGAAGTCGTCATAACTCAGAACTTCAATACCAAGCTCGCGGGCCTTCTTCAGTTTGGTGGATTTGCCGTCTATATCGTCAGAGATAACTCTTATCGTTTTTTTTGTTACCATGTCCGCCACGGTCCACCCAAGCTCCTCAAGGGCCGCTGTTAATTTTTGCCTGGGCATTGGAGCCTTGCCGGTTAGGCAGATTGTTCCTAGGCGCTCATCAGCCGTCTTATCCTCCTGAATCTCCAGCACATTCAGAAGCTCCCGCAGAAGCTCAAGGTTGCCTGGCTTGCGTTTCCATTCAATAACCTTCTGGCCCGCAACATGGGAAGAATCAGCAAAGTCAAGAAAATCATTCAGGGTTGATATGCCCATCTGTTTGAGCGTCTTTTTCTGTATCGAAGGAATCCCAAGACGGGCGATTAGCTCAATAGGGCTCAACTTTCTTGACGATTCCACCTGACCGAGGAAGCTCTCAATTTTTTTCTCTGCAAAACCCTCTAGACCCTCTAAATCACTGTATCCGAGGGTGTAGAGACCGGGAATTTCTCTCAGTTTCCCAGCATCGTAAAGAATCTCAAGTGTTTTTAGGGCAATTCCCTCAATGCCGGCCTGACGAATCCAATACAGGATTGACTGCAATACCCGCTCCCTGCAATCGGTGTTTGGGCAGGCAATATTGACACCGCGCTCGGTTAGAACAGAACCGCAGGAACGGCAGTGCCGCGGCCAGATTCTCTTATCCAGGAAGTCATCGCCCCTAATGGCGGCGCCTAGGTTGCCGCGGACATAGGGAATAACATCGTTCGCCCGTTCCACAAGTATTATATCGCCTAGGGCGAGCTTGAGTCTTTGAACGTTCTGCGCATTGTGAAGGCTGGCTCGTTCCACCGTGGCCCCGCCCATTTCAACGGGATCGAAAATCGCAACCGGAGTCAAATTGCCCTGACGGCTCACCTGCCACAGAACGTCCCTCAGTATCGTTCTAGCTATTCTTGAAGGCGGTTTGAACGCAATGGCGTAATGATGATGATTGTCCACCACCCAGCGTTGGTCTATCTCATCATGAAGCCGGTTATCATCCACGGCGATGACTAGCCCATCGGTTTCAAAATTCCATTCGTCACGCAGCCCGCCCACGTACGTCTTGTAAACCTCCCCGATCTGGGAGACAAGCTGATCCAGCTCCCCTTTTGCGGCGGTGTTGGAATTATCTAATCGAAGCAGCCATTTGTCGAATGTACAAAATCCGTTCTCGGCCAGGATGTCAATCTTTCCTGATTCAGACCACCAGCGTCCGTCGGTTTTCCCAACCCCTTCGGAGGCCGCACTCCGGCGCAGCAATGCCTGGTATGCAAGGAATCGCACAAAGCGCAAATCTCCATATCCATCCTTGCGATTTATCAAACCCACACAGTTGTTACGAAGCGATTTTCCCCCGGTATCGAATTTCGTGTCCTTGGGGAGGTGCAGTTCGCCTCTTATTTCAAATATTTCCTTGGTAAAGGAAATTCTGCCTGGTATATCTTCGATAAACCTTGCAATGTGGGAGATATTCTGACCTCTCACACCATCCCCCCTGCTGCTCACGTATCTGAGTACACCAGACTCATAACAAAGACTCGCGGATAAGCCGTCTACCTTCGGCTGTACCACGATTGCTGTTCGAGAATCCAGATTGAGCCGTGCTAACCACTTCTTGACACCCTCTAGGTTCTTTGCCTTGCCCATGGAAAGCATCGGCACGGTATGTTCAATTTTCTCAGATTCTTCCGGAGAGAAACCCACCTCCGAGAAATATGTATGTTCCGGAGCGAGCCTCCTTAGCTCCTCCTCCAGCGCATCGAATTCACCATCGCTCATCAATGGGGAATCACTGCCGTAATAAGCCTCCCTGGCCTTACTGAGTCGGGCAGCCAGGGCATCCGCATCGAATGGAACTATCCTATCGCTCTGAGCATTCATCCTTCGGCTCATTGCCCCTCTCTGCCGGAATCATCGAGGGGTTATTTCCGCATAGCACATACCCTCTCCATCAGGGAATATATGCACAAACTCCGGATTTTGGCCAGAGTCTTCTCATAATAGCGCTCCATAGATGCGACCAACTCCAAGGTAACCAGGTTCATGGGAGGTTGGAAGGATCAACCGGAGAATGGCCACTTTGAACTCTTTCAGAAAGCCCGACCCAACCTCTGACGCCATCTCCTAATTCCCGCTGGGAATACCGTGCTCCTCGTCACGGAAAATCTGATAGAGGGTGCGGTCACCATCCCCGGAGATGGGTGGAACGGGCGAAGGTTTGAGTTGGCGCCAGTAATCGGCATCGTCGAGGCTGATACCAGGATTCCAAGCCTCAATCACGGAGCGATGGATTTCTGTTGTCGGTTCGGGATCGTACAGCCGCGGGTCGCGGCGACGAGCGCAGAGGAAACGGGCTATTGGGTAGTTCCTAGCAGGTAATTTGGAATACCCGGAATCGCGGGCGGCTGCGCGATCACGGGCAAAGGCCGCAGCGCTCCATGCAAGGGCAGTTCTGCCATCTAGGTCGCCTCGTTCGGATGGGTAGTGCGAAGCCAGTCTCTTTACGGCGTATAAATCCGAGAGCCAAGCGGCCATCATCAGCGGACCCACCCCCTCCTCATCTTCAATCGGATTCGCGAATTCGGCATCTATCAATAAGTCCAGCACCAGATGATTTCCGACAGCCAGGGCATAATAAAGGGGTGAGGATTCAAGGGTGTCAGCCTCATAGACCCCGTTCCGAGGACCCCCTCTTTCTCCCAAATTGGCTGCGCCTTCAAAGCCCTCTTCGACAGCTTCCGATTCGGCCGTCGGAACCGCGGGCGGGGGCGCGGCTGCATCCTCTTCCTGCAGGAATTCCAGTTCAGCCTCGAAACCTTCATCCGTAGGCAGGGCAGCCGGAAATCCTGCATCGGGCCCGTCCGCGGCATCGACAACGTCGCTGTCCAATACGCTCAGCAAGCGGTGAACGACGTTTTCATCGCCTCCGGCTGCCGCATAGCAAAGGGCATCCCTGCCCATCTCATCCTTCTCGAAGGGACTTGCCCCCCTTCTAAGCAGCAGGGCCACAGCGCTTCGATTACCATGCCAGGCAGCAACCATTAGGGGATTAACTTCCCTTGCATCAACCATATCCGGTGCGCTGCCCGCTCTGATGCCACTCTCTAAGAGCTCAAAATCATGATCGCGGGCAGCACGATGAAGAATCCATCTATTGTCTCCAACCATTGCACCTGCATCCCAGTCCGGAGAGTTGGCGAAATCTCTTAAGGAGAAAAGGCCGCGCCAAATCCGGTAATCAAGCCCAATCTCGATGCTGGGCAGATTCAGTGGGTTTGGCGCCTCGGAGTTTGAATCGCTTAGGCGCGAGGCCTTTGCGCCCTCTGAAATCAACAGGCGCACCACATCATAATAGCGAAGGTTAATGGCAAGCGAAAGGGCCGAAACCGGAGTTCCTTCAGCTCCGGCCAAATCGCTGATAAAATTCACATCCGCGCCGTACCTGAGCAGGATCACCGCCAAATCATAGCGGGAAGCCTGCACAGCCATCATCAGCGGATTCAAGCCCTCCGAATCGACAAGATTCGGATTTGCACCTGCCTCGCATAGAACTTCGATCAGCTCTATATGCCCCAAAAGAGTTGCGAAACCCAGGGCCCTCTGTCCATTCCTATGCGGTTCATCGGGATTAACACCCATCCCGAGAAGGGCCTGCACCTCACTCACATCCCCCCTAGAAGCCGCCTCGGCCAGCATGTCCGACTCAAAATTGGCAGCAGTGCTATTTCGTAAATTGAGGCTTAAGAGAAGAATTAGGGCAAGGAAATTCGCGCGCAGAAGGGGCCTCATAGCATAGTTATCGGCGCCCAGCCTTACTAAACCCACCTTGAAATAACTTCCCTTGGGCACGGCAAGAGCGGCATCCGAATCCGGGGGCTCCTTTCGACACCTCTATTTTGGAGCCTGCCGGCAAACCTTGTTTGATATCGCAGCGCAAGCCCCGCATGCAGACCTACCCCCCTACGATAAAAATGCCGAATATACATATGGAGTTATCATAAAGCGGAACGACCAGGAATTCTCGGCGTGGTTTTGCCATTTTGAAAACCAATGGAGTGACAGTGTTCAAAGCCATTTCGAACTCTAAGAATACGAATAAGTGAGCACTCAATCCTTCTCGGTATTTGACAAAAAAACCCTGTATATCATACTCTGAGGCACCCATTCGCGGCAGTGGTGGAATCGGTAGACACGTCAGCTTGAGGGGCTGGTGACGGCGACGTCGTGGAGGTTCAAGTCCTCTCTGCCGCACTGTATCGAGACTGTAAATAAATCTGTGTGAAGCTCCAAATCTTCGATACAAATTGAACAAAGAGACTTTCAACGAATTGGCCGACAAGTTGGCCATGAATCTAAAAGAGTGAGCAAGATGTCTCGGACATGACCCGAATGATGACTCAGGTGGCAATTGAACGTGCCTTGGAAATGGAAGAGCATCTGGGTGAGAAATTGAAAAGCGAGACTGTTCGCTTAAGGTCTGCTCATTAAACTGTGTCAGTCCCCAATAAGGCATAATTGTCTTAAGGAGTAAATATGGCAAAAACAACGGACAAAAATGGAAATCCCATCGATTTCGAAATTTTTCGCAAACAGGCCTATGATGAGATTCTCAAAGGTAAGTCTCTGAACCGGAGCAGGCGGTGTCCTAACTCCCCTGATCAAGGAGATCGTCCAGATGCGCCGAATGACCTGGATCGGGAAACAAGCTATCTTGGCATAGCCGACGAGAAAGAAAAACCACGGAACAAGTCAAAAAACTGACAACAGTGTCACACCGCTTGCGAAACTACAAAATACTCAAGATCACATCGAATACAACCTGGAAATGCCGTTTTTAGAGGTGTCCAGCTGAGATAAATCGTCCTTGTTTAGCGCCAAAATTTTGATGGAATCTCATTGATTTTAAGCTATATTTTGGCAAGAGTTTTGCACCTGTCCGGTGGAAATCTGCAAATTAACTACCGGTGTTGATACAATTATAGAGTATCACATATCTTCAATTCTTGCAAGGTTTTTAGAGGCGTCCGGATACCTCCACCCGTGTTGCTGTTTCC
>Ga0056121_1000084_pt1 | contig 45517 bp, 48 predicted proteins | sample WorMetHEROISLAND_FD_83872 | JGI IMG/M metagenome (GOLD analysis project Ga0056121, IMG submission 83872) | Marine gutless worms symbiont microbial communities from Max Planck institute for Marine Microbiology, Germany - Olavius sp. 1 HERON ISLAND ...
GCGAAGGCGCAGCCGGTGGGCAGCCGGGTCTGGGTCATCACCCCGCCCTGCAGCCTGACGCGCTGGCGCCGCCGGCCGGCGCCGACCCGCGGCACCGCGTCGAGCAGGGCCTGGGTGTAGGGATGCGCTGCCCGGCTGAACAGGGTTGCGGTCGGTGCCTGCTCGACGATGCGGCCGAGGTACATCACCGCCACTTCGTCGCAGACGTAGTCGACCACCCCGAGGTCGTGGCTGATCAGCATGTAGGTGACGTTGTGACGCTCCTGCAGGTCACGCAGCAGGTTGAGGATCTGCGCCTGCACCGACACGTCGAGGGCGGACACCGGTTCGTCGGCGACGATCAGCTCCGGGCGGGTGATCAACGCCCGGGCGATGGCGATGCGCTGGCGCTGGCCGCCGGAGAACTCGTGCGGATACTTGCCGGAATCGCCGGGGCGCAGGCCGACCGTCTGCAACGCCTCGAGCATGCGCGACTGGCGCTCCGGCGCAGGCAGTTCGGCCTCCAGCGTCGTCAGCGGCTCGGCGACGATGCGGGCGACCGTGTGGCGCGGGTTGAGCGAGCCGTAGGGGTCCTGGAACACCATCTGGAAATGCCGCCGCAGGTTCTGCAGCGCCGCCGCCGGCAGCGCGCCCAGCGGCTGGCCGAGCAGTTCGATACGACCCTCGGTCGGGGTTTCCAGGGCCATCACCAGACGGGCCAGGGTCGACTTGCCGCAGCCGGACTCGCCGACGATGCCGAAGCTGCGGCCGCGTTCGACGGCAAAACTGACGCCGTTGAGGGCATAGACGGTCTCGCGTGGCCGCCACAGGCTGGTCCGCGGCAGGCGATAGTGCCGGGTCAGCCCGTCGACCTTCAGCATCGCCGCAGGTGCGTTCATGGTGCCTGTCCCGCCAGCGCCGCGCCCCGGCGCAGGGCCTCGTCGAGCCGGGCGCAGGCGGCGCCGTGGCGTCCGTCGACCTGGTGCATCGCCGGCACCTCGTGGAAGCAGCGCTCGACCGCGATCGGGCAGCGGTCGGCGAAAGCGCAGCCGGCCGGCAGGTCGGCCAGCTCCGGCACCGTCCCGGGGATCGTCGCCAGCTGCGTGCCGGCACCGCGTCCGATCTGCGGCATCGCCGCGAACAGCCCCTGGCTGTAGGGGTGCGCCAGCCGGGCGAAGACCTCGTCGGTGGGGCCCTGCTCGGCGACCATGCCGCCGTACATCACCAACACATCGTCGCAGGTCTCGGCGATCACCCCCAGGTCATGGCTGATCAGGATCAGCGCCATCCCGGTTTCGTCCACCAGTTCGTTGATCAGGTCGAGGATCTGTCCCTGGATGGTCACGTCCAGCGCCGTGGTCGGCTCGTCGGCGATGAGGATGTCGGGGCTGCAGCTCAGGGCCATGGCGATCATAACCCGCTGCCGCTGGCCGCCCGACAGCTCGTGCGGGTAGGCGTCGATGCGCCGTTCGGGGTTCGGCAGGCCGACCCGTTGCAGCAGCCGCAGCGCCTCGTCGCGGGCCTCGCGGTCGCCCATGCCCCGGTGCAGGCGCAGGGCCTCGGCGATCTGCCGGCCGATCCGGTGCACCGGGTTGAGCGAGGTCATCGGTTCCTGGAACACCATGGCGATGCGGTCGCCGCGCACCCGGCACATCGCCGCCTCGTCGAGCGCCAACAGGTCCCGGCCGTCCAGTCGCACGGCGCCGCTGAGCGCCGCGTCGTCGGGCAACAGCCGCATCATCGCCAGCGCGCTGACCGATTTGCCGCAGCCGGACTCGCCGACGATGCCCAGCGTCTGGCCGCGTTCCAGGTTCAGGCTCAGGTCGCGCACGGCACGGGCCGGTCCCCGCGTGGTCCGCAGCTCGACGCCCAGGTTTTCGACCTGTAGCAGGGACATCTAGCGTTGCCGCGCAAGCCGCGGGTCCAGCAGGTCCCGCAGGCCGTCGCCCATCAGGTTGAGGCCCAGCACCGAGATGGCGATGGCCAGGCCGGGCCACAGCGCCATCACCGGCTTGAAGAAGATGAAGGTCTGGCTCTCGCTCAGCATCCGCCCCCAGCTCGGCTCCGGCGGTTGCGAGCCGACGCCGAGATAGCTCAGCGCCGCCTCGGCCAGGATGGCGATGGCGAAGGAGATCGTCGCCTGCACGACGATCACCGAGACGATGTTGGGCAGCACGTGCTCGACGGTGATGCGGAAGCGGCCCTTGCCGGCCGCCCGCGCCGCCAGCACGAATTCGCGCGCCCATACCGCCTGCGCCGCGCCGCGCGACAGGCGGGCAAACACGGGAATGAAGTAGATGCCGATGGCGATGATGGCATTGAGGATGCCGGGCCCCCAGCCGGCGGTGATCAGGATCGCGATCAGCAGCACCGGGAAGGCGAAGCTCAGGTCGTTGAGCCGCATAACCAGGTCTTCGACCCAGCCGCGCCGGGCGGCCGCCAGCAGGCCGAGCGAGACCCCGACCGAGGCGCCCAGAGAGACCACCACCACGCCGACCATGATCGAGGTCTGCGCCCCGGCCATCAGCATCGACAGGATGTCGCGGCCGAACTGGTCGGTGCCCAGCCAATGCGTCAGGGACGGTGCCTGCAGGCGATTGGTGACGACGATCTCGGTCGGCGAGTGCGGTGTCCACACCAGCGACAACAGGGCGGCGAGGATCATCACCGCCGACAAGGTGCTGCCGATCATGAAGGCACGGTGATGCCGGGCGCGCTGCCAGAACGATTGCGCGGCGGCGTCGGCGGCGAGGGTCGGGGCCTGGGCGTCTGCGCTCATGACAACTAGTCGTGCAGCCGGATGCGTGGATCGATCACCGCGTAGAGCAGGTCGACGACGAAGTTCACGGTAACCACCAGCGCCGCCAGCAGCAGCACCACGTCCTTCACCACCACGAGGTCGCGGTTGGTGATGGCGCCGAAGATCAGCTTGCCGACGCCGGGCAGCGAGAACACGTTCTCGATGACGATCGTCCCGGCCATGACGTCGGCGAACAGCAGCCCCATGATCGTAACCACGGGGATCAGCGCGTTGCGCAGGACGTGGCGCCACAGGGTTGCGCGCCGCGTCAGTCCCTTGGCCCGGGCGGTGCGGATGAAGTCCTCGCGCATCACCTCGAGCACGGCCGAGCGGGTAATCCGCACCAGGATCGCGGCCAGCCCCAGGGCCAGCGTGCAGACCGGCAGCACCAGCGCCTTCAGCGACACCCAGAAGCCTTCGTCCCAGCCGGGAAAGCCGCCGGCGGAGAACACGTTCCAGACCAGGGAGAACAGCACGATCAGCAGGATCCCGAACCAGAAGTTCGGAATCGCCAGGCCCATCTGGCTGAACGCCATGACGCCATAGTCGCCGACACGGTTGTGGTTGGCGGCGGCGAAGATGCCAAGCGCGACGGCGACGACGGTGGCCAGCAGCATGGCGCCGATGGCCAGCGGCAGGGTGACGTTGAGACGCTGGCCGATCAGCTCGGTGACCGGCACCTTGTAGGTATAGGAGTTGCCGAGCTCGCCGCGCAGCAGGCCGGCGATCCAGTCGACGTAGCGTTCCGGCGCCGGACGATCGAGGCCGAGGTCCTGGCGTAGCGCCGCGACGGCGCTTTCGCTGGCGTCGATGCCGAGCATGGTCAGCGCCGGATCGCCGGGCAGCACCTCCAGCGTCAGAAAGACGACAACGGAGGCGCCCCAGACGGTAAGCAGGAAGCTGAGCAGGCGGCGGGCGAGAAACACGCTCATGCCCGCCATTTATCTCGTTCCCGATGACTGGCGCAAGCGTCCCGCCTGCCGCGAAATTGCCCATATCCGGTCCCCGACCGGCCGCATTCCAATCCCATGTTGATTGTGCTGGGCCTCCGGGCCGGGCCGCCGCGGTCCTCCCCTTCCTCTCCCCCTCCGGGACCGCGGCGGCCTCGGCCTCCGGCGGCGCCCGCGACCGGCAACGCTGGAGAAGGGAGGCAGGCCATGTTGATTGGCGATCTCGACCGCGACCGCGCCAAGCGCGATCCGGCCTACCTCGCCCGGGTGCGGCGCTTTCTAGTCTGGCCGGACCGGCTGCCCGCTGCCGACGTGGTGGCCTTTCCCGCCCACGCCGGCACGCCGGCCGAGGCCGAGCCGCCGCGGCGGTCCCGTGCCGGCGCACCGGCGCGGCGCCAGGCGACGCGCTAAGTCGCCGCTGCATCTCCCCCTCCAACGCACCGGTGCCGTTTGACTGCCCCTGTCGGCGCCCGCACGCTATGATGGCCGAAACCGCCGGACGCCGGCGCCGGCCGCGCTGGCGTGGCCCCGCGGCGCGACGACAGACACAAGGGAACGGACATCATGCAGACGCTTTACAGCGGTGGCCTTCTGTTCGACGGCGAGGCCGCGCCGGTCGCCGATCATGCGGTGCTGGTCGAGGACGGCCGGATCGTCCGGGTCGGGCCGGCCGGCGAATTCGACGGTTTTGCCGGCGCCACGGTCGACACCGCAGACGGCACCCTGCTGCCGGGACTGATCGACTGCCATGTGCATTTGTGCCTCGGCGGCGAGGGCGACCCCAGCGTTGCCGCCAGCAAGCTGTTGCCGGGCCAGACGGTGATGCGTGCGCTCGACTTCGCGCAGGCGACCTTGCTCGGCGGCTTCACCGCCGTGCGCGACTGCGGCGGCCGCGACTACCTGGAGTTCGCCGTGCGCGACGCCTGCAACGACGGCCGGCAGATGGGGCCGACGGTGCGTGCGTCGGGCCGGATGATCTGCATGACCGGCGGCCACGGCAACCAGTGGGGCCGGGTCGCCGACGGGATCGACGAGGTGATCAAGGCGGTGCGCGAACAGATCCACGCCGGCAGCGATCTGATCAAGATCATGGCCACCGGCGGGGTGATGACGCCGGGGGTGAACCCGGAAGACGCGCACTACAGCGCCGAGGAACTGGCCGCCGGCATCCACGAGGCCAACCGCTTCCATCGCCGCACGGCAAGCCACGCCCAGGGCGCCGAGGGCATCCTCAACGCCGTCCGCGGCGGCATCAATTCCATCGAGCATGCCATCTTCGTCAACGAGCGCTGCGTGCAGGAGATGCTCGAGCGCGGCACCTGGGTGGTGCCGACCTGCGCCGCCCTGGCGAACATCATCGCCCACAAGGACCGCGGCATTCCGGCTTATGCGGTGGAGAAGACCGAGCGCCTGATCGAGCACCATCGCCGCTCGATCAAGATGTTCTACGACGCCGGCGGCAAGATTGCCCTGGGCACCGATGCCGGCACGCCGTTCAACCGGCACGGCGAGAACGCCCAGGAGCTCGAGCTGATGGTCGACTACGGCCTGTCGCCGCTCGACGCCCTGCGCGCTGGCACGTCGAGTGCCGCCGATCTGGTCGATCTGCCCGACGCCGGCCGCATTGCCGAGGGCAATGCCGCCGATCTGTTGCTGGTCGCCGGCAATCCGGCCGAAGACATCACCAAGGCAGCGCGGCGCGAACACCACCGACTGGTGGTCAAGCGCGGCATTGCCGTTTCGCGCGACAACGTGGTCGCGGCCGGCGGGCAGTTCCAGCGCGTCGCCGCCTTCTGAGGGCGCCGTGCCCGGCCGGGCCACGGCCGGGGCCTTGAATGACAGCCCGTTGGGGGGCGTGCGGTGACGGCTGCGCTGATGATCCAGGGGACAGCCTCGGACGTCGGCAAGTCGTTGCTGGTGGCCGGCCTGTGCCGGCTCTATGCCCGCCGCGGCCTGCGGGTGGCGCCCTTCAAGCCCCTGAACATGTCCAACAATGCCGCCGTCGCCGCCGACGGCGGCGAGATCGGCCGCGCCCAGGCGCTGCAGGCGCTGGCGGCCGGCCGGCCGGCCAGCGTGCATATGAACCCGCTGCTGCTGAAACCGCAGGGCGACGGCGCGGCCCAGGTCGTGCTGCAGGGCGAGGTCGTCGGCACGGCGCGGGCGGGCGCGGCCCGGCCGCCCGATCATCGCGCCAGCATTCTCGACAGTTTCCGCAGGATCTGCCGCGAGGCCGACCTGGTGTTGGTGGAGGGCGCCGGCGCGGCGGTGGAACCGAACCTGCGCGGCGGCAACATCGCCAACATGGGCTTTGCCGCCGCGCTCGACCTGCCGGTGGTGATGCTGGCCGACATCGAACGCGGCGGCGTGTTCGCCAGCCTGCTCGGCACCCATCTGCTGCTCGACGACGCCGAACGGGCGCGGGTGTGCGGCTTCGTCATCAACAAGTTCCGCGGCCGCCCGGCGCTGTTCGCCGACGGCGCCGCCGATCTCGCCGACCGCACCGGCTGGCCGCACCTGGGCGTCGTCCCCTGGTTCGACGGCCTCGATCGCCTGCCGGCCGAGGACGCCGTCGTCCTGGGCCGGCGCCGGACGGCGGCGGCGGATCCGTCGGCGATCCGCATCGCCGTGCCGGCGCTGCCGCATATCGCCAATTTCGACGACTTCGATCCGTTGGCCGCCGAGGCGGACGTCGCGCTGGAGCTGATCGCCCCCGGCAGCCCGCTGCCGGGCGACGCCGACCTGGTGATCCTGCCGGGATCGAAGGCGACGCTGGCCGACCTGGCGTGCCTGCGCGCCGAAGGCTGGGACATCGACCTGCAGGCCCACCTGCGCCGGGGCGGTCACGTGCTGGGCATCTGCGCCGGCCTGCAGATGCTGGGCCGCTCGGTCGCCGATCCCGGTGGCCTGGAAGGGACCCCCGGGCGTGCCGCCGGGCTGGGGCTGCTCGACCTGGAGACCGAGCTGATACCGGGCAAGCGACTGGTCCGGACCGCCGGCATCGACGTGCACAGTGGCGAGGCTGTGCAGGGCTACGAGATGCACAACGGCGTCAGCCTCGGGCCGGCCCTGGCCCGGCCGATGCTGCGGCTCAAGAGCCGGCCGGACGGTGCCCTGTCGGACGATGGCAGGGTGATGGGCTGCTACCTGCACGGGCTGTTTGCCGCCGATACCTTCCGGCACGCGTTCCTGCAGCGGTTCCGCGCCGGCCGCGCCGCGGGACCCGGCCACGATGCGGCCGTGAACGCGGTGCTGGATGCCTGGGCGGCGCACCTGGATGCCTGCCTGGAAGCCGACGCGCTGCTGCGGCGGGCCGGCGACGTGGCGCGTGTCCCCGGCGTGCGGCGGGGCGCGGGCTAGTGCTGTTCGACAGCTATCTGATCGTCGACTGGAGTGCCTCCAGCAGCCGCAACACCGGCAACGACAGCATCTGGTTCTGCCTGCTGCAGCGGCGCGCCGGCCGGCTGAAGGTCGTCGCTCTCGAGAACCCGCCCTTCCGCGCGGAGGCGCTGGCGCGGCTGCGCGCCCGGCTCGTCGCCCTGGTCGACGACGGCAGCCGCGTGCTCGCCGGGTTCGACTTTCCCAACGACTACCCGCACGGCTTCGCTGCCAGGGCCGGCTTTGCCGGCGCCGGCGACGTGCCGCCGTGGCGCGCGGTCTGGGACGGTCTCGCGGCGCTGATCGAGGACGCCGCCGACAACGCCAACAACCGCTTCGAGGTCGCGGCGGCATTGAACCAGCGGATCTCGGGCGGCGAGCTGCCGTTCTGGGGCCACCCGCACCAGCATCGCTATCCGGGCCTGCCACCGCGGCCTGCGGGGCCACCGGAGCAGGTCGGACTGCCGACGCGGCGGGTGTGCGAACGCTTCGTGCCGCGGGCCAAGACCTGCTGGCAGTTGGCCTACAGCGGCGGCGTCGGCAGCCAGTCGCTGCTCGGGATTCCGGTGCAGCGGGCGCTGCGCGACGATCCGGCCCTGGCGGCGGCAGCCCGGGTCTGGCCGTTCGAGACCGGGCTGACCGTGCCGGCACGCTCGGCCATGGTCGTGCTGGCGGAGGTCTACCCCTCGCTGTTCGGGGTCGGTCCGCGCGCCGACCGCGACCGTTGGCAGGTCGAGAACACCGCGCGGATGCTGGCCCGGCGGGACGGGCGTGGCCTGCTGGCCCGCGACCTGGCGGGCCCGGCCGCGCTGAGCGCCAGGGAACGGACGCTGGTGGAGCGCGAGGAGAGCTGGATCCTGGGCGCCGGCACCTGCGCGCCGGCATGAGCCGGGGCACGACAGGCACAGGGTCGTCGTCGGCCCGCGTTGGCCTCTTGCTGGGCCTGTTCGCCGCGGTCGGTCTGGGTCTTGCCGTGGCGGTGTCGCGCTTCGCCTACGAGGGCGGCACCAACGGCATCACCGTCGCCGCCACCCGGGCGGTGGTGATGATGTGCGGGTTGTGGCTGTTCTGCCGCCTCAGCGGCCGCAGCCTGCGCTTGCCGCGCCGGGTCTGGCGGCATGCCGCCGGGCTGGGCGCGCTGACGGCGCTGATGTTCTACGGCAACGTCGGCTCGGTCGAGTTCATCCCGGTCGGCCTGGCGGCGCTCCTGTTTTTCACCTATCCGCCGATGATCGCCGTGCTCAACGTCGTCGTTGTGCGCGAGCCGTTGTCGCCGGCCAAGCTGGCCGCGGTGCTGCTGGCCTTCGTCGGCCTGGCGCTGATGTTGGGCGTCTCGTTCACCGCGGTCGACCCGCGCGGCGTCGCCCTGGCGTTGAGCGCCGCCGTGGCGACGGCCTGGAATGCGGTATGGCTGGCCCGCCGGGTCGCCCATGTCGACCCCTTCGTGCTCACCTTCCACATGGCGGTGATCGCCGCCCTGGTGCTGATGCTGCTGGCGCTGGCCGGCGGCAACGTGGTCTGGCCGACGGTGGTGTCCGGGTGGTTCGGGCTGGCCGCTGTGGTCGCCCTGCAGGCGAGCGCAGTGCCGCTCTATTTCGCCTCGCTCGGCCGCATCGGTGCGCTGAAGTCGGGCGTCATCACCAACCTGCAGCCGCTGGTCTCGATCCTTGCCGCCTTCGTGCTGTTCGGCGAATGGCTGACGCCGGTGCAGCTGCTCGGCGGTGGCCTGGTGCTGGGCGGGATCTGGCTGATGCAGTGGGCCGACAGCCGCGCGCGCTAGGCTTTGGCGTGGCGCGGCATCGTCGCTGCGGCTACAGGCCGTAGCGCTGCCAGTGGGCGCGTTCCTCGACCGCGGCAATGAGGCCATGGCCGGCCTCCCCGGCCAGCGTCCCGGCGCTGTCGGTGAAGCCCAGGCGGCGACGCAGCCAGCTGCGCCGGGCGCCGACCAGACGCAGACGGACCTTGTCGCCGTACTTCTGCCGCAGCACCGACTTGAGATCGCCCAAGCCGTCGATCAGGCCCAGCTCGAGGGCGCTGCGCCCGGTCCAGAACTCGCCCGAGAACAGCTTGCGGTCGGAGCTCTTCAGGCGCTCGCCGCGACGTTCGCGCACGTGGCGCTTGAAGTCGGCGTGTATTTCCTTCTGCAACGCCGTCAACCGCTTTACGTCCTGCTCGTTCTCCGGGCGAAACGGGTCGAGGAAGCTCTTGCGCTCGCCGGATGTGTGCAGGCGCCGCTCGATGCCCAGCTTGCGGATCAGGTCCTCGAAGCCGAAGCCGGCGGAGATCACGCCGATGGAGCCGACGATCGAGCTGGCATCGGCGAAGATCTCGTCGCCGGCACAGGCGATCCAATAACCGCCCGAGGCCGCCACGTCCTCGCAGAACACGTGCACCGGCAGCGCCTTCTCGTCCGCCAGCAGGCGGATGCGGTCGTGGATCAGCGCCGCCTGCACGGGCGAGCCACCGGGCGAGTTGACCGCCAGGGCGACCGCCGTCACGCCGCGCAGCTTGAAGGCCTGTTCGATGGCGCCGGCGACTTCGGCAAGATTGAGGGCCGAGCGCAACGGTGTGCCCGTCGGCGAGATCACGCCGTAGAGCCGTACCACCGCCACCACCGGATGGCGTGCGCGCCAGCGCCGCGGGTCGATGCGTTCGAGCCATGCTTGCCAGTCCATTGTCGCCACCTTGTCGCCTCGACCTTCGCCCCGCATTCACCGCCGCCTTGACGGGTTGCCGTGCCGGCGATGAAGCTGTGCGGGCAATGTGTTCCGACATGAGATGACCTGCGATGTTCGTCAAGGCATTAACAGCGTTGCTGGTGGCAATTGCCGCCGTCGCCGTGCCCGTCGTCGGGTCGGCCCACGACAGCAAGGACCCGCGGCACATCGCCATGACCGGGCTGGCCAAGGACATGAAGGCGATCGCCGGCCAGGCCAAGGCCGGGCGCATCGAGCCGTCGGCCGTGGCCGCGGCCGCGCGGGTCGAAGATACCGCCGGGCGCATGCTGGAACTGTTCCCGGCCGGCTCCGGCACGGCCCACGACCGGGCCAAGCCCGAGATCTGGAGCGACTGGGCCGGCTTCACCGCCAAGGCGACGGAGTTCGAGCGGGCCGCTGCGGATCTGCTGGCGGCGACGGCGAGCGGCGATCCCGGACGCGTCGGCATGGCCCTTAAGGCCGCGGGACAGAGCTGCAAGAGCTGCCACCGGCCCTATCGCAAGCCCAAGAAGGCGGAATAGCCGTCCCGCCGACAGGCTGCCGTCAGTGATCGCTGCCGATGAGGATTTTATCCCGCAGGCCGGTGTCGTAGGCGACACCATCCGCCGTCAGCGTCACCATCACCGGGAAGTCGCCGCGGATCAGTCCCTTGCGCTCGATCGCGTGCCACACCGACGGGTTGTTCAGCCCGCTGGCGTCTCGCGCCATGGCGATTCGATCACCGACATGCAGGTGGTTGCCATGCAGCGGCGGCAGCATCGTGATCAGCACCTCGCCGTTCTCGCGGGGCGTCGAGGTGCGCTCGGTCCGCGCCAATTCCTGCAGCAAAGTCAATGTCTTAAGCTGCAGTTTGTTGAGTTTGAGGGGGTTCGAACGTGGTCGCATGGAGGCTTTCGGCAGGCCCGGCAACGGCCATTGTTTACGCTTCATTAAGCTCTGCGGCCAATCATATTAACTACTTCCAAGCGTCAACGACACCGAGGCAGGGCGCAGAACGCTCTTCCGCCATTACCCCCGCGCTAGCTCTTTGAAGGAAGAGTGCGTCCGGGCGCCGGCGATGGAGGAGCGAACTGATTGTGCGTAGAAAACTGCGCCTAGATGCGGACAGCCGACGTGCCCGTTGGTGCGGCATCGAGATCCCGCTGACGCTGGGAGAGTACGCCATCGTCGAACGGCTCGCGCGCAGCGGTGATCGGGACGTCACCTATCGGGCGCTGTACGACGTGGTGCGCGGCCAGGGTTTCCGGGCCGGCGCCGGCGAGGACGGTTACCGCGTCAACGTGCGCGCCTTCATCAAGCGCATCCGCCGTAAATTTCGCGATGTCGACCCGAGGTTCGACGCCATCGAGAACTATCCCGGCTTCGGCTACCGCTGGCGCGAATGAGCCCGCGGTGCGCCCGGGCACGGACGCAGGAGATCCAGTTTTTGTCACAGCTTTGCCCAACAATTGCCCTTGCTGCCGTGTCAGGCTTGGAACCGCAATCGGGGTAGAGGAGGGAGTAACGATCGAGGCGGCGACCGTCCGCCACGCAACATGTAAAGAGTGGAGGGCTGATCATGGGACTTGCGAAGAGGGCTCGCATAGCCAATCGCCGTGACGGCGAGCTGACCTCCATTGCCCGGACCGTGGCCGGTCGCGGGCAGGACCCTGCAACCGCCGATTTTGCCGCCGAAGTCGAAGAAATGCTGGCCCGCCTCGGGTCGGCCAACGTCGAGCTCAGACTGTACCAGGTCGATCTCGAAGGCCTGCGCCCCGGCGCGGCGCGGACGATCGCCAAGGACATGGCCGGGCCGGCGGCGCTGTGGCGCCAGACCGGCACCAACCGCTACCTCATGCTGTTCACCGGCGCCGAATCAAGCGGCGGCAGCTACCCGCTGGCGCGCCTGGTCCGCAACATGGAGGTGGTGGCCCGGGAACCGGGTCTGCGCGGCATTTCCGCCGAAGTGCGCGACGTCCGGCGCTGGAGCCATGACATCGTCAGCGCCGACTATCTGCTCTACGAACTGGCAGCCAAGAAGCCGCGGGTGCTCTGCGCGGCCTGACCCGGCACCCACCGAGCCAACCTGAGCCGTTCTCCCGTCGTCCGCGGCGGCGGCACCCGGCTGCGTGCGCGGTGCGATTCCACCGCCCCCGACAATGCGCTATCGTGCCGCCCTGCAACGCCAGAAAGAAACAGACGGGAGGAAGCCATGGGCCCGCTCAACGGACTCAGGATCATCGAGATCGGTGCCATCGGACCGGTGCCGTTCTGCGGCATGCTGCTGTCGGACATGGGTGCCGACGTGCTGCGCATCGACCGCACGGCGCCGTCCGGGCTCGGCATCGGTCAGCGCGAGACCCGCTTCGAAGTGCTGGGCCGCGGCCGCCGCTCGATCTCGGTCGACCTGAAGCACCCCGACGGCGTCGGCACGGTGCTGCGCCTGTGCGAGCAGGCCGATGCCATCATGGAGGGCTTTCGCCCCGGTGTCGCCGAGCGCCTGGGGATCGGCCCCGAGGCCTGCCAGCAGGGCAATCCCAAGCTGGTGTACGGCCGCATGACCGGTTGGGGCCAGGACGGGCCGATCAGCCACGCCGCCGGCCACGACATCAACTACATTTCGCTGTCGGGCGTGCTGCACGCCATCGGCACCAGGGACTCCGGCCCGGTACCGCCGCTCAACCTGACCGGGGACTTCGGCGGCGGCGCCATGTTCCTTGCCTTCGGCCTGCTGTCGGCGATCTGGGAGGCGCAGCGCTCGGGCCAGGGCCAGGTGGTGGATGTCTCCATGGTCGAAGGCTCGGCCTATCTGCAGGCGGCGATCTACGGCATGCAGGCGGCCGGCTACTGGGTCGACCGGCGCGGCGAGAACGTGCTCGACACCGGTTCGCCCTACTACAACGTCTACGAGACCAGCGACGGCAAATGGATCTCGATCGGCTCGATCGAGCCGAAGTTCTACGCCGAACTGCTGGAGAAGTCGGGCCTCGGCGCTAGCGACCTGCCGGACCAGAACGATCGCGAGAAGTGGCCGCAGATGACGGCGACCTTCGCCGAGGTGTTCAAGCAGAAGACCCGCGATGAATGGTGCGCGATCATGGAGGGCAGCGACATCTGCTTCGCCCCGGTGCTGTCGATGTCCGAGGTGGCGGCGCATCCGCAGAACGCGGCCCGCGGCAGCTTCGTCGACCGCGACGGGGTGACCCAGCCGGGGCCGGCGCCGAAGTTCTCGCGCACCCGGCCGGAGATCCAGCGCAGCCCGCCGCGGCTCGGCGAGCACACCGACGAGGGCCTGGCGGACTGGGGCTTCGGCGCCGACGACATCGCTGCGCTGAAGCAGAGCGGCGCTATCGTCCAGAGCTGACCCGCGCGGCGGCCTCAGCCCGGCCGGTGGGCGGGCTGCGGCTGTTCGCCGACGTAGCGGGCGCGCGGGCGGATCAGTTCCGGCCTGGCGTACTGCTCCTGCGCGTGCGCCAGCCAGCCGACGCTGCGGCCGACCGCGAACATGGCGATCGGCGCCTGTCGCGGCAGGCCGCAGCTGCGTTGCAGGCTGACCAGGGCAAAGTCGATGTTGGCCTTGAGCTCGGTCGCATCGTCGACGCTCTGCGCCAGCGTCTGCAGGTCGGCGTACTGCGGACTGCCGGCGACATGGCGGGCCAGCAGGCGTTGCAGCGCCACGCCACGCGGGTCGCCGCCCGGGTACAGCGGGTGGCCGAAGCCCGGCAGGCGATCGCCCCGGCGCAGCCGCTCCGCCACCGCGGCGGCGATATCGCCGCGCGCGGCGACTTCGTCGCAGAACGCGGCCACGCGGGCGGTCATGCCACCGTGGCGCGGCCCCTGCAGCGCCGCCAGGCCGGCGAGCACCGCGGCATAGGGTGTCGCCCGCGTCGACGCCACGACGCGAACGGTGAAGGTCGAGGCGTTGAGCTCGTGGTCGGCGCACAGCACCAGGGCGGCGCGGATCAGTTCGGCCGTGTCGGCATCGCCACCCCAGGCACGGGCCAGCTGCAGATGCACCGGCTCCGCGGTCGGCGGCGTGCCGGTGAAACAGGCGGTCAGCAGGCGAACCAGCCGGGCGCCGGTGCGGGCGAGGCCGGCCGGTTCCAGGTTGTAGGCGCGGGCATCGTCACCGGCGGCCACGGCCAGGCGTGCCTGACAGCTTTCGATGCCGACCGGCAGCGACGGCAACGGCAGCTGCCGCGGTGGCGGCAAGGCGAACGGATCGCGCTCGCCGCAACGCCACAGCAGGCCGGCGACGCTTTCCAGCGTCGCCGCCTCGGCCAGGGCCGCGGCATCGCGGCCGCGGTAGTAGAGACCGCCGTCGGCGATCAAGGTGATCGCCGAATCCAGCAGCCGCGTCCCGCGCAAGCCGTCGCCAGCGCCGTCGCGAACCGGCGGCGTCTTGCGCGCCCGCAGGCGGCGGACGTCTTCGGCCAGATAGCGCCGGGCGCGGCTGCCGGGCACCGCCTCCGAGCGGACGAGGCCACGGCTGACATAGGCATACAGCGTGGCCCGCGAGACATTGAGCTCCGCCGCTGCCTCGCGGGCGGTCAGAAAGGGACGCTCGTCGGCCGGTACCGCCATCCACCGCCTTTATATTGATTGATTGATTCAATATTGACGATATTGGCACGATAATCGATATCGGTGTCCCGCACAACGCAAGATGTGAAGGAGAGGCCGATGACTGCAGGGCTGGATGGCATTGTCGCGGCGGAGACCTGTCTGAGCCAGGTCGACGGGGCGCAGGGACGGCTGATCGTGCGCGGCCACGATGTCGAGGACCTGGCCGAGCAGTTCGGGTACGAGCAGGCGGCCGCCCTGCTGTGGCGCGACCTGGCGCCGCAGTCGCCGGCGCCGGAGACGATTGCGGCCGACCTCGGCGTGGCGCGATCGCATGCCGCCGGGCTGCTGCCGGCGCTGATCACCACCGCCGCGGGGTTGAACCCGGTCGAGGGCCTGCGTGCCGGCCTGGCCATGCTCGCCGACGACGATCCGCTGGGCGACCATGTCGTGGTGACCGGCGCGATCCCGGTGTTCATCGCCGGCTTGTGGCGGGCCGGGCAGGGTCTGGCGTCCGTTGCCCCGGATCCGGCGCGTGGGCAGGTCGACGACTTCCTGGTTATGCTCAACGGCACGCCGGCGGATGCCGGCCTGGTGCGGGCCCTGGAAGCCTACCTGGTGACCGTGGCCGACCACGGCATGAATGCCTCGACCTTCACCGCCCGGGTCGTGGCATCGACCCATGCCGGCGTGGTCTCGAGCGTGGTCGCGGCCTTGTGCGCCCTGAAGGGACCCCTGCACGGCGGGGCCCCGGGGCCGGTGCTGGACATGCTGGACGAGATCGGCGGCGAGGCGCAGATCCAGGCCTGGATCGATGCCCGACTGGCCGCCGGCGAGCGGCTGATGGGCTTCGGCCATCGCATCTACCGCACCCGCGATCCGCGGGCCGACGTCCTCAAGGGTCTGGTCGCCGGGCTGCGCGGCGGCGGCAACCGCATCGCCTTTGCCGAGCGGGTCGAGCAGGCGGCACGGGCTACCCTGGCCCGACGCCATCCCGAGCGCAGGCTCGACACCAACGTCGAATTCTACACTGCCCTGCTGCTCGACGCGGTCGGCCTGCCGCGGCCGCTGTTCACGCCGGCCTTCGCCATGGGCCGCGTGCTGGGCTGGACCGCGCATGTCTTCGAGCAGCTGGCGGCCGGCCGCATCATCCGCCCGGCCTCGCGCTACGTGGGACCGCTGCCGGCCGGGGGCGAACGCGCCGCCCTGGCCGGCTGAAAACAACGTCGTCGCCGGCGCCAAGGGACCCGGATCACGGCTGACAGTACCGCTGCCGCGAGGCTATGCTCAGCCCTCTGGTCGAGGGAGCGGCGTGATGGCGACACTGAGCGAGCAGCAGCGCGCAGCGTTCTGGCGCGAGGGCTGTCTGTTGCTGGAACAGGCGGTCTCGGGCGATGCCCTGGCGGCCCTGCGCCGAGACCTCGATGCGTGGATCGCCGAGAGCCGAGGGCATGCCGCGCCCTGGGGCGAGACCGGCCACGGCTTTCCCCGCTTCGACCTGGAAGCCGGCCACAGCGCCGAACAACCGCGGCTGCGCCGGGTCAACAATCCGGCCGAGATTTCCGATGCCTACGAGCGGGCCACCTTTGCCACGGCGATGACCCGGGCGGTGGTCGAGCTGATCGGCCCGGATGTGAAGTTCCATCACGGCAAGATCAACGTGAAGCTGCCGAGCACCCGTTCCCGCGTGGGTCTGCATCAGGACTTCTCCTACACCCCGCATACCAACGACGATATCGTCACCGCCCTGTTGATGCTCGATGACGTAACGATGGAGAACGGGCCATTGCAGGTCGCGCCGGGCAGCCACACCGAAGGACAGGTCTCGTTGTGGCAGGACGGCGTGTTCACCGGCCAGGTCGCCGACACGACCGCAACGGCGCTGGCCGGCCGGCTGCGGCCGGTCACCGGACGGGCGGGCGATGTCTGCCTGATGCACACCAGCCTGCTGCATGGCTCGGAGCCGAACCGTTCGCCGGCGCGGCGGGCCCTGCTGATCTCCGTCTACACCGCGGCGGATGCGTTCATGCTGTGTCCGTCGCCTTTGCCCAACCGCTTCGAAGGCCGGATCGTCGCCGGCGCAGAGGCCCGGTGCGCGCGCCTCACCAAGCGCGAGGTGGAGTTGCCGGCCCTGGCGCACAAGGGGTCGTTCTTCAATCTCGCCGGCCAGGGCACGAATGCGGCATGAGCGGTGGTGATGCCTAGCGGGAACAGATGCGCGGTCCGGCCGCGGCGGGGCCGGCCATGACGCGGCGCGGCTGGCGCTGGATCATCGGCGTCGTCGTCGCCGTGCCGGCCGTCGTGCTTGCCGGCGCCCTGGTGTTCTTTGCCGTCCTCGACCCCAAGCAGTTCCGCGAACCGATCCGCCAGGCGGCGATCGACGCCACCGGCCGCGAGCTGGTCATCGAGGGACCGATCAGTTTCTCCGTGCTGCCGGGGCCGCGCGTGGTGGTCGAGGACGCCCGCATGGCAAATGCGAGCTGGGGCAGCCGGCCGGACATGCTGCGCATCAAGCGGTTCGAGATCGTGCTGCACCTGTGGCCGCTGGCCTTCGGCGAGCTCAGGATCAAGCGCGTCGACATGCAGGAGCCGGACATCCTGCTGGAGGTCAACGACCAGGGTGAGGCCAACTGGCATTTCACCCCGAAGATGCTGCAGCCGGTGGCACCGGATGCCGTCGTCGTCGAGCCCAAGGCCGCAGAGCCTTTCGTGCTGCCGCAGATCGACCTGTTGCGCGCCGTTGGCGGCCGCCTGGTGTTCAAGCCCGGCGACGGCAGCCGCCATGTCCTGGAGCTGGAGAGTCTGGACGGCAACGACGCCGACCTGCCGGCGCCGCTCAGGCTGGCGCTGACTGGCACGCTGAACGGCCTGCCGCTCACCTTCCGCACCGCGCTGTCCGGCTCGGGCGAGCGCTACGAGCTCAACGACCTGGCCGCGACCCTGGGCAACTCGGACCTCGCTGGCCAGATCGCCGTGGTGCTGGCAGTACCGCGGCTCTATGTCGAGGTGCTGCTGGCCGGGCAGCGCGTCGATCTGCCGGAGCTGGCATCGGCGCTGCAGAGAGGCCGGCCGGCCGACGCCGCGGCGGCGACGGCGCCGGCGGCCGCCGGGGCGACGAAGCAGGCGGACCGGGTGTTCTCCACTACGCCGATCCCGGTGGCGGCGCTGCAGGCCTTTGACGCCCGGCTCGCCCTCGAGCTCAGCGCATTGCGGGGCCGGCACCTGACCATCACAGAGCTGCGCCTTGACAGCACCTTGCAGGACGGGGTCCTGGCCGTGCAGCCGCTGCGCCTGGCGTTTGGCGGCGGCAAGTTCGACATGAACCTGCGCTTCGATACCAGCACGACGACGCCGATCTTCAGTCTCAGAGGGCAGGCCGACCCGTTCGACGTCGGCGCGCTCTACCACGAGCTCACCGGCGACGACGGCCTCGAAGCCAGCGGCAAATGGTCGGTCGATCTGGTCGGCCAGGGCCGCTCGCCGGCAGAGATCGCCGCCACCCTGGAAGGCAGCAGCAATATGGTACTCGGCGAAGGCCGGTTCCGGCCGACCAAGGCCGGCACCCTGGTCGGCGGGCTCTCAGGCGCGCTCGGCACGCTGTTCGTCGGACAGCCTGAGTGGACCAAGGTGTATTGTGCTGCGAGCCGGTTCGTCATCGTTCAGGGCCTGGCCACGAACGAGGTGATGCTGCTGGATAACGAGTTCACCATGATCGCCGGCGAAGGCCAGATCGATTTGCGCAAGGAGCGTTTCGACCTCGTCGTCTCGGCTCACTCAAAGGTGCCGACGATCACCGTCACGGTGCCGGTGAAGATCCGCGGTAGCTTAAGCGCCCCGAGACTCGTGCCGGACGAGAAGGCCACGCTGCTGCGCGTCGGCGGCCTGCTGACCGGCAGCGGCTTCGCCGCCACGGCGTTGGCCTCGCTGATCGACCTGGGCGGTGACAAGAATTACTGCGTTCAGCTCGCCGCCGGTGGCGAGGAAGCCGCCAAGGTCCGCACCAAGATCCACCGGGCACCGGTGGATGCGGCCGTCGACAAAGCCGCCGATACCGCCGGCGCGGTCGTCAAGGGCGTGGGCAAAGGCCTGAAGAAGCTGTTCGGCGACGACGACTGAGCGATCGCGTCGGTGCAGTTCCGACGCGCGTTCGCGATCCGTTGACCGTTTTCCGCCGGCGTGGTCGAGTCGATTGGCGAACGGCGCGGCGGTGTGGCAGCTGCCGGCGCCATGACAGCGGAGGCAGGCCATGCACGTGGGAATGAGTACGTTCTTCCAGAACCTCAGCGGCTTGAGCGACCGCGAGGTCTATCAGCACGAGTTGTCGATGGCGGACAGGGCCGAGCCGCTCGGCTTCGAGTCGATCTGGTCGGCGGAGCATCATTTCGACAACTACACCATGTGCCCGAACGTGGCCCAGTTCCTGACCTACATGGCGGGCCGGACCGAGCGGGTGAAGCTCGGCTCGATGGTCATGGTGCTGCCCTGGCACGATCCGGTGCGCCTGGCCGAGGAGGTCTCGGTGCTCGATCAGGTGTCCGGCGGTCGCGCCGTGCTCGGCGTCGGCCGCGGCCTGGGCCGGATCGAGTTCGAAGGCTTCCGGCGCAACATGGGCGAGTCCCGCGAACGCTTCATCGAGCATGCCGAGGCGATCCTGGAGGCGCTCGAGACCGGCTACATCGAGTACGACGGCAAGTTCTATCGCCAGCCGCGCACGCAGATCCGGCCGCTGCCGTTTCAGAGCTTCAAGGGTCGGGTCTATGCCTCCGCCGTGTCGCCGGAGTCGTCACGCATCATGGCCCGCCTGGGGATCGGCGTGATGATCATTGCCCAGAAACCTTGGGACAAGACGCTGGCGGAATTGGAGATGTACCGCGAGATCTATCGCGAGCTGAACCAGGGCGCGGCACCGCCCAAGCCGCTGATGGTCTGCTTCATCGCCTGCCACGAGGATGCGGCCGTTGCCGACGAGATGCACGCCAAGTACATCCGTGGCTACTCGCGCTCGGCACTCGACCACTACGAGTTCCACAACGAGGGCCTGGCCGACATCAAGGGCTACGAGTACTACGGCGGGCTGTCGAAGAACATCAACAAGCACGGCATCGATGCCTTCGTGGATTTCCTCGCCGACCTGCAGGTCTGGGGCACGCCCGACCAGGTGTTCGAGCGGCTGATGGACTACCAGGGCATGGCCGACTGCGCCGGCTTCATCGGCGTGTTCAGCTATGGCGGCATGCCTTATGACCTGGCCCGGCAGAACATGGCCTGCTTTGCCGAAAAGGTGCTGCCGCGCCTGAAGGCGCAGGAAGTCGGCGAGCAGATCGGCGGCGGCACGCCGCTGACCATCGCCGCCGAGTAGACCCGACCGCCACAGTCGTCACCGTCGCGCGCGGCTTCGTCGTTGCCGCGGCCGCCCGGCGCTGTTAAGCATGCGCCGCCGGCCGGCCCGCCGGCCGCTCTCGTTTTCGCCCGCCGCCCGACTTCAGGCCCATGCTTCGCGGACTCTACGACTGGACCATGCGTCTTGCGGCGCATCACAACGCCAACTGGGTGCTGGCGTTTGTCTCCTTCGTCGAGAGCTCGGTGTTCCCGATCCCACCGGACGTGCTGCTGATTCCGATGGTGCTGGCCCAGCGTGCCCGGGCCTTTCTGCTGGCGCTCAACTGCACCGTCGCCTCGGTGCTGGGCGGCCTTTTGGGCTATGCCATCGGCTTCTTCCTGTTCGAGGCGGTGGGCCTGCCGATCCTCGAATTCTATGGCTATGCCGACCGGTTCGCCGAATTCCAGGGACGCTACAACGAATGGGGCGCGTGGATCGTCTTCATCGCCGGCATCACGCCCTTCCCCTACAAGGTCATCACCATCGCCAGCGGCGTCGCCGCCCTCGACCTGGGGGTCTTCATCGCCGCCTCGGTGGTCGCCCGCGGCCTGCGCTTCTTCATCGTCGCCGGCCTGCTCTGGGCCTTCGGGCCGGCGATCCAGGCGTTCATCGAGCGCTATCTGCCCTGGCTGTTCACCCTGTTCGTGGTCAGTCTGTTCGCCGGTTTCGCGGCAATTCGCTACCTCGGTTGACGCGGACTTCTCGCTCTGCCGCGCGGGCGCTATATATCTTGTCCATGAGTTTGCTCGCCGATCCGATGCGGGCAGCAGCGGTGGTGCTGCTGGCCAGCGTGGCGGCGCTGGCCATGGCGTTGATCGCCGAGCACGGTTTCGGTCTCAAGCCCTGCGTGCTGTGCATCTATCAACGCTGGCCGTACGTCGTCGCCGCTCTGTTTGCCGTGGCTGCGCTGCTGCTGCGCGGCCGCTGGCGCTGGCTTGCCCTGGCCGGCGCCGGCGCGGCGCTGGCCGTGGATGCGGGTATCGCCGGTTATCACGTCGGCGTCGAGCAGGGCTGGTGGACCGGCACGGCGGCCTGCAGCGGACTCCAGGGCACGCCGCAGACGGTGGAAGAGCTGAAGGCGCAATTGTTGGCGACACCCGTCGTGCGCTGCGATGATGTCGCCTTCTCGCTGTTCGGGGTGTCGATGGCAGGTTACAACTTCCTTTACGCTTCGGCTCTATGCCTGTTCACGATTGCCGTCATCCTGCGCGCACCAGCCAGGGGTGTCCGCCCATGAGCAAACAAGGCCGTCGACCCCGCCGTCGGCAGATGCCGGTGCCCGCGCCCCCGAGCCTGCCTGGCGAGCCGAGCGGCGCGGCCCTCGTTGAACGCATGATCCGGGTCGATCAGGCCGGCGAGTTCGGGGCGATGCAGATCTATCGCGGCCAGCTCGCAGTGCTGGCCGGCACCGCCAGCGAAGCGCCGGTGCGCGAAATGGCGGAGCAGGAGCGCGAGCACCTGGATACCTTCGACCGGCTGATCGCCGAACGCCGGGTGCGGCCGACGGCGCTGACGCCGATCTGGCGCGTCGCCGGCTTCGCGCTTGGCGCCGGCACCGCCTTGCTCGGCGAGCGGGCGGCGATGGCTTGCACGGTGGCGGTGGAAGAGGTGATCGAGAGCCACTACAACAAGCAGGCGGCGCAGTTGGGCGACAAGGAGCCGGAACTGCGCGCGACCATCGAGCGGTTCCGCGACGACGAAGCCCATCACCGCGACGTCGGGCTGGAGCACGGCGCAGAACAGACCCCGGGCTACCGCCTGTTGAGCGGCGGCATCCGCACCGGGACGAGAATGGCAATATGGTTGTCCGAACGGATCTGACGGTCAGCCAGGGCAGAACGGATACACGACATGCAGACGACGCCGACCGCACCTACCCGGACCGCGCAGCGATGGCTTCTGGCGGTGGTACTCTTGGTGCCGCTGGTCGGGCTGGACTGGTTTGGCAGTAGCCAGGCGATCGGCAAGGGTATCGACGGCCTGATCGAAGAGAACGCCAGGAGTGCCGGCGTGGTGCTGCAGAAGCAGGAGCAGCGCGTCCTCGGCGAAGCGCTGAAACTGGTCGAAAAGCGCTATCTCACCAAGGTCGGCGCCCAGCAGGTGCTCGACGATGTCATGACGGCGCTGTCGGAGCAGGCCAACCGCACCGAGGAAGGGATCACCGACGAGGATGCCGCGGCGGCCCGTGGCGGCGCGCCGACAGGGCTGGAGCGGATCGACGAAGCCCTCAACATCGCTTTGCGCGGCCTCGATGCGCACACCGCCTATCTCAATCCGGACGCCTACCGGGAGATGCAGGTGCGCACCGAAGGCAAGTTCGGCGGTCTCGGCCTCGAAGTGACCATGGGCGAGGGCGCGGTGCGCGTGGTTGCGCCGATCGACGACACGCCGGCACAGCGTGCCGGCATGCAGGCGGGCGACCTGATCACCCACGTTGACGGTACGCTGGTCGACGGCATGACCTTGCGCCAGGCGGTGATGCTGATGCGCGGCGACGTCGGCACGTCCGTGCGCTTGACGGTGGCGCGCGAAGGCGTGGATACGCCGCTCACGATCGATATCACCCGCGATATCATCCGCATCCGCCCGGTCCGCTTCCGCCGCGAAGGCGACGTCGGCTACATCCGTTTGAGCACCTTCAGCCAACGCGCGGAACGTGGCATCGAACGGGCGGTCGCGACGCTGCGCAACGACGGCGAGGGCGAGCTGAAGGGCCTGGTGATCGACCTGCGCAACAATCCCGGCGGCCTGCTCGACCAGGCGGTGCGGGTCGCCGACGCGTTTCTCGATGACGGCAACATCGTCTCCGTGCGGGGGCGCCAGGACAAGGACAATGCCCGCTACGACGCCGTCGACGGCGATGTCACCGACGGCGGCCGGCTGGTGGTGCTGGTCAACGCCGGTTCGGCCTCGGCCTCGGAGATCGTCGCCGGGGCGCTGCAGGACCACGGCCGGGCGACGGTGATCGGCTCGCGCTCGTTCGGCAAGGGCTCGGTGCAGACGATCCTCACCATGGGCAAGTACGGCGCCATGCGGTTGACCACGGCGCTGTATTACACGCCGTCCGGCCGGGCCATTCAGGCCCGTGGCGTCGAGCCGGACCTGCGCATCGATCTGCCCGACGACGATCCGCGCAAGTCGCGGCGGGTGCGGCGCGAGGAAAACCTCACGCATGCGCTGGCGAATCCCGCCAGCGACGACGACGCGGCAGCGGCCGTGCCGGAAATCGATGTCGAACGCTGCAATGCGCTGCTGGATACGGCATTGGAGGACGGCGAACTGGCCTGTGCCCTGGCGTTGCTGCGGCTGGGCGGTCTCGAGCAGCTCGCGTCGGCGGCCGAACGGCTGTAGCCGGCAGCGCGGCGGCGCCCTGCGGGCCGCAGTGCGGCCACGCGCCGCAGCCGGCAGGTCAGTCCGGCGGCGTATCGCCTGTTTGCAGACGCGCGCCATTCGTTATACTGCGCGCCACCTGACGTGCGAAGCCGAGGCAAGCTATGTCCGACCTCTTCCTGCTGGTGGCGATGATGGTGTTCACCATCCTGGTGATGCTGGGGATGGTTTATATCTTCGCCGGCTGGTTCAAGGAGCGCGACCGGATCGACCGCGAATCCGGCCGGCTCTGACGCCTCGCCCCGACTGACATTCCGGATAGCCGGTGCGGCCGCGGCCTGGGCGGCCGGTGGCGCGTCACGCCTACTCTTCCAGCTCGGTGTCCCAGTACAGGAAATCGCTCCAGGACTCGTGCAGGTAGTTGGGCGGGAACGCCCGTCCGTTGTTGTGCAGCTCCATCACCGTCGGCCGGTAGGGCTGGCGACGCGGCATCATCCCGCACTGGTGCGGCAGCTTCTGGCCTTTGCGCAGGTTGCACGGCGCACAGGCGGTGACCACGTTGTTCCAGGTCGTGCGCCCGCCCCGGGAGCGCGGAATCAGGTGATCGAAGGTGAGGTCGGCCGTGTCGTCGCAGTAGACGCAGGCGAACCTGTCGCGCAGGAACAGGTTGAACCGGGTGAACGCCGGATGCTTGGCCGGGTGCACATAGCGTTTGAGCGAGACGACGCTGGGCAGCGCCATCTCAAACCCCGGCGAATGCACCTTGCGTTCGTATTCCGACAGGACGTGTACCCGTTCGAGGAAAACCGCCTTGACCACGTCCTGCCAGGACCACAGCGACAGCGGAAAATAGCTCAACGGCCGATAGTCGGCATTGAGCACCAGCGCCGGGCAGCTTTCCAGGGTCAGCTGCATGGTCGCTCAGGTAGCCTGCAACGGGATCGCTCGAAAACGCTCATGGCCGGATTGTCGCAACTCCCTGCGGCGTTGACCAGCGCGGAAGATACCAAATGCAGTGTTACCAGAAGATGTCACTACAAAACTTCGGGCTCTGCACGGGTCAATTGACCTGACAACGCCCGCACCAGGAACTCGCCGGCGAGCACCAGGGCATCTTCGGCGATGCCGTGGCCGACCCCCTGGCTGACGTGCCACTGGGCCCAAAGACCGGCGCCGCCCAGCCCCTGGGCCGCCTCGAACAGGTGCGTGACGGGCAGCAGTTCGTCCTGGTCGCCATGCACCAGGAGGATCGGCGGCCGGGCCCGCAGTTCGCCGGCCAGCCGTTCGGGTGCCACCAGCATGCCCGAGCAGCCGACGATCGCGGCCGGCGCCTCGGCGCGCCGCAGGCCGACGTGCAGGGACATCATCGTGCCCTGGCTGAACCCGACCAGGGCCAGCTCGCCTGCCGTCAGGTCATGGCGGGCCAGTTCCGCGTCGATGAAGCCGTCGAGCAGCGGCGCGGCGGCGTCGACGCCACGCTCGCGCTCGTGGCTGTCGAAGCTGCCGATCGGAAACCACTGGTAGCCGACGGGCGCCATCTCGCAGGGTTCGGGCGCGTTCGGGGCGACGAAGTAGGCCTCGGGCAGCAGACGTGCCAGGTAGGGAGCCAGGCCGATCAGGTCCTCGCCGTCGGCGCCATAGCCGTGCACCAGCACGACCAGCTGGCGTGGCGGGCCGCCGGCGGCCGGCGGCCGGCGTGGTCCATCGAGTTGCTGCATGCGCACCCCGTGCTTTGCCGCCCCTCAGGGCAGCTGTGAGGGGGGCATTATAGGCTGGTCTCGCGGCCGCGTGCGTGGCGGTAGTGGTGCCAGAGCAGGCGGGCGGCGAACGTGCGCCAGGGGCGCCAGGCCTGCGACAGCGCCGTCATCGCGGTTGCATCGGGCCGTTCCGGCAGGCCTTTCAGATCCTGCGCCGCGACCATCAGCGCCAGATCGGCGGCCGGCCAGACGTCCGGCCGTCGCAATGCCGACAGCAGGTAGATTTCCGCTGTCCAGCGGCCGATGCCGGTGACCGCGGTCAGGGCGGCGATGGCCTGCTCGTCGTCCAGCCCGGCGAGACCGCCGAGGTCGAGCTGGCCGCTGTCGACGGCCTCGGCCAGGGCCAGGGCATAGCGCGCCTTCGGCCGCGACAGGCCGAGGGCGCACAGCTCGGCGCTGTCGCAGGCCAGGATCCGCGCCGGCTTCATCGCCCCCAGGCCCTGCTCGAGCCGCGCCCAGATGGCCCGGGCGGAGGCCAGCGAGACCTGCTGCTGGACGACGATGGAGAACAAGGTGGCGAAGCCGGGCGGACGGTCGCGCGGCGGCGGCGGCCCGTGCCGATCCAGCACCCCGGCGAGGTCGGCATCGAGCGCGGCGACGGCGGCAAGCCCGGGCTCGACCGTCCCGTCGGCGGCGCCGTCAGCCATCGTTGTCCGCCGCGCAGGCAGTCATCCGTCGCCCGGGGCGAGCGGCGGCGGCGTCGGCCGGTCCTCGTCGAGCACCGCCAGCACGGCGCGCATCAAAGCGGCCGTGCGGGCCCGGTAGGCGGGCACGTCGGCGTTACGCCAGTCGTAGAAGCCCAGGCCCGTCTTCACCCCAAGCCGGCCGCCGGCGAACTTGTCCTGCACCACGGCATGCGCCTGGGCCGAGTGGTCCAGCCGCGGCACCAGCTGCTTCTGGGCCAAAGCGTGGGTATCGAGGCCGCTCAGGTCCTTCTGCTCGATCAGTCCCGTCACGCTCATGCGCGGACCGAGCAGGCGGCGGGCAACCTCGTCGACATCGCGTGCCGTGCAGATGCCGCGTTCGATCAGGTGATAGGCCTCGTGCAGGATCGCATGCTGCAGCCGGTTCACCAGCAGGCCGTCGATCGGCTCGGCCAGCAGGACGACGAACTTGCCGCTCTGTTCCAGCAGTCGTTCGGCCGTGGCGATCGCCGCATCGGCGCTTTGCCGCACCCGCGCCAGTTCGACCACCGGCGCGACGTCGGCCGGCTGGAAGTAGTGGATGCCGCAGAACCGCTGCGGCTGGTCGAGTTCGTCCGCCAGCGCCTGCAGCGGCAGCGAAGAGGTGTTCGAGCCCAGTACCGGCTGGCCGCCATAGGCGGCCTCCACGCGGGCGTTGAACGCCTGTTTCAGCTCCAGCACCTCGGGCACGCATTCGACGATCAGCGCCGGCGCCGTCGCCGGCAGGTCGGCGCACAGCCGCACGCGCGGGTCGACGCCGTCGACCTGGCCGGGGTTACGGCTCAGGATCGCGGTCTCCAGGCCGGCGGCGGCAAACGAAGCGGCAATGCCGCGTCCCATGACGCCGGACCCGGCGACCAGCACGTCGAGCTGTCCTTCGGGCATCGAACTCTCCCGCTGCATCCAACGATTGACAGGCTATACCAACCCTCCCAGGAATGACGCCCGTTTGTTGTTCCCTGTCCCGGATGACCGGCTACCCGGCTGAACCATGTCCGTTGCCGACACCGTTACCCGCTTCGCCCCCAGCCCGACCGGACCGCTGCACCTGGGCAATGCCTTCTCCGCCCTGTTCACGCAGCAGGCGGCGCGAGACGCCGGCGGGCGTTTTCTGCTGCGCATCGAGGACATCGATCAGGGGCGTTGCCGGCCGGCGCACGAGACCGCGATCCTGGAGGACCTGGCCTGGCTGGGCCTCGACTGGGAGCAACCGGTGCGCCGTCAGTCGGAGCACATGGCCGATTATGCCGCGGCGTTGACGCGTCTGGCCGACCTGGGCGTGACTTATCCCTGCTTCTGCACCCGCAAGCAGATCGCCCGGGAAATCGCCGCCAGTCCCTCGGCGCCGCACGGGCCCGACGGTCCGCTCTATCCCGGAACCTGCCGCGGCCTGGTGCCGCGCGACCGGGCGGCGCGGATCGCCGCCGGCGAAGCCTACGCCATCCGCCTCGACCTGGCCCGGGCCCTGGCGGTTCGGCCCGGCGCGCTGCACTGGCACGACCGTGCGCGGGGCCGGCAGACCGCGGCGCCGGAACTGCACGGCGACGTGGTCCTGGCGCGCAAGGACGTGCCGACCAGCTATCACCTGGCGGTGACCGTGGACGATGCCTTGCAGGGGGTGAGCCTGGTGACGCGGGGGGAAGACCTGTTCGCCGCCACCCATGTGCATCGGCTGTTGCAGGCGCTGCTCGACTATTCGACGCCGGACTATCACCACCACCGGCTGATCACCGACAGCGACGGTCAGCGGCTGGCCAAGCGGCGGGCGACGGTGCGCCTGGCCGATCTGCGGGCGGACGGGGTCGGTCCGGCGGAGGTCCGCCGGTGGCTCGGCTTCGCGTGAAGCTGGGCGCCGCGATCAGCCGGCGGGCCGCTCCAGCAGCACGCTGATCACCGGCATCATCGTCCGCATGCGCTCGGCCAGATGCTCGGCATGGTCCGGGTCGAGCCCGGCCACGGTGACGTCGATGCGCAGTTCCGGCTCGTGCTTCGGGACCTGGCGACAGGCGACCTCGGACGGCACCAGGTCGCGCAGGGTGAACAGCTCCAGGACGCGCGGCAGCACGGACGGCTCCAGCACCGCGGCGACGCGATAGCGGCAGACGTCGGCGGCCTGCGGCAGGGCCGCGCCGCGCGCCGGATCGGCGGGTTCGTCAGTCGAGGGGTGGGGTAACATCGGCAAGCTCCTTCGTCGGCTCATCGGACGCAAACAGACCGTCCCGGCCATCTACGATGGCCGGGCCAGTAATTCGCCCGATGAGGGCGCCGCCGCGCCCGAGGAGGTTGCCGAATGCGTACATGCGCCAGAGCCTAGCGATTTCGCCGGCCGGTGTCGAGCTGTCGCTGCGACAGGCGCACGCGACAGCGGCCGGGACAACTGCCCGGCCGCGTCTGGCTCACGCCTAGCTTGAGGGTACTCACGGTGGCCGCCGGGTGGCAGCCGACGACGATATTGAGGTCCACGGTTGCGTTTGCGGAACTATTGCTCCCAACGCCCGCCAAAGATATCAAACAGGGGTTAACAAATCCTTTCCATAACGCCATCAATCGGAGCGGCGCCATGAGCCTCGCCACCGCCGACACTGCCCCCCACGACCCGCTTTTGCCGGATCTGCTGCCCTTGTGCGGCGACGCCCTGGCGGTGGCCGAACGCCTGCTCGGCCGCGCCCGCGACGAGGTGTCGCGCGCCGTCGCCGCCGATGGCCTGCCCGCGCACCAGTACGCCGTGCACGGCCTCGCGTGGTACGCGACCTATGTCGAGGCGTTGCGTCAGAGCCTGAGCTGGGCCCGCCGGCTGGAGGCCGACGGCGAGCTCGGCCGCCTGGAGGCCTTGCTGGTGCAGGCCGGCTTCGGTGGCTATCTCGCCGATCTCGCCGGCGGTCTGCCCATGAGCCAGGGCGAGAGCGTGCGGCCGGGCGACCTCGGCCTGGACGATGCCGGCACGGCGGCGCTGCGGGAGGGCGCCGCCGGGCTGTTGCTGGCGCGCGGCAACGGCCAGGCGGTGCGGGCCGAGATCGCGTCGCTGATCCGCGACGGCGCCGACAGCGGCAACTTCGGCGCCCTGGGCCTGGACGAGACCACGGAAATGATCCGCCGGCAGTTCCGCCGGTTCACCGACGAGAACATCGCCCCGGTGGCCCACGGCTGGCATGTCGCCGACGAGCTGATCCCGATGGCGCTGGTCGAACAGATGGGCGAGATGGGGGTGTTCGGCCTGACCATCCCCGAGGCCTATGGCGGCCATGGCCTGGGCAAGACGGCGATGTGCGTGGTCTCCGAGGAGCTCTGCCGCGGCTACATCGGGGTCGGCTCCCTGGGCACGCGCTCGGAGATCGCCGCCGAGCTGATCCTGCACGGCGGCACCGAGGCGCAGAAGCGGCACTGGCTGCCGAAGATCGCCTCGGGCGAGGTGCTGCCGACGGCGGTGTTCACCGAACCCAACGTCGGCTCCGACCTGGCCAGCCTGCGCACCCGGGCCCAGCGTGACGGCGAGGTCTACCGGGTGACCGGCAACAAGACCTGGATCACCCATGCCGCCCGCGCCGACCTGATGACCCTGCTGGTGCGCACCGATCCGGACGAGCCCGGCTACCGCGGCCTCAGCATGCTGCTGGCGCCCAAGCCGCGCGGCGGCGACGCCGATCCGTTCCCGGTCGACGGCCTGAGCGGCGGCGAGATCGGCGTGCTCGGCTACCGCGGCATGAAGGAGTACGAGCTCGCCTTCGACGGCTTCGCGGTGCCGGCGGACGGCCTGCTGGGCGAGGCCGAGGGCAACGGTTTCAAGCAGCTGATGGCGACCTTCGAGGCGGCGCGCATCCAGACCGCGGCGCGCGCCGTTGGCGTCGCCCAGAACGCCCTGGAGCTGGGCCTGGCCTATGCCAACGAGCGCCAGCAGTTCGGCGGTGCGATCTTCGACTTCCCGCGGGTCAACGGCAAGCTCGCCTGGATGGCGGTGGAGACCATGATGGCGCGGCAGCTGACCTATTTCGCCGCCCGCACCAAGGACGAGAACCGGCGCTGCGACCTGGAGGCCGGCATGGCCAAGCTGCTGGCCGCCCGCGTCGCCTGGGGAGCCGCGGACAACGCGGTGCAGATCCACGGCGGCAATGGCTTCGCTATCGAGTACCCGATCAGCCGGGTGCTGTGCGATGCCCGCATCCTCAATATCTTCGAGGGCGCAGGCGAGATCCAGGCCGAGGTGATCGCCCGGCGGCTGCTGGAACAGCGCAACTAGCGGCTGTTCAGCTCGCCGGCGGCGCCGACGTCCCGGCGCCCAGTGCGCGCTGCAGGATCACGGTGTCGAGCCAGCGGCCGTGCTTGAAGCCGACGCCCTTGAGCGTGCCGACGACCTTGAAGCCGACCTTCTCGTGCATGCGCACCGAGGCATTGTTGGCGGGGTCGCCGACGATGGCGATCATCTGTCGTTTTCCCGCGGCGATGCAGCGTTCGATCACCGCCTCCGTCAGCCTGCCGCCCAGGCCGCGGCCGCGGGCCCAGGTGGCGATGTAGACGGAGTTCTCGACGGTGTCGCCATAGGCGGGACGTCCCCGGTAGGGTCCGGCATAAGCGTAACCGGCGATGCGGCCGTCGATCTCGGCCACCAGGTAGGGCAGGCCGGCGGCCAGCACCGCTTCGCGCCGCCGCGCCATCTCGTCGGCGTCGGGCGACGTCAGCTCGAACGAGGCGGTGCCGTTGCGCACCTGCTCGTCGTAGATCGCGGTGATCTCGGCGAGGTCGGCCTCGCGCGCGTCGCGGATCTTGACCGGTTCGTCCATGCCACGTCTCGCTTTCCTTCTCGACCGCACCATCCCCGGCTTCGCACGGCAGATCAATAACCGGCGCCTGACGCCCTCGTCCCTCACCGGCCGGCGTCGTAAGCTGGTGGTGTAGCGACGACGGGGAGTGTGCCGATGACCGCCGATCACCTTCTGCCGACCACCGTGGCCGGCAGCCTGCCGAAACCGTCCTGGCTGGCCGAGCCGGAGAAGCTATGGGGCGCCTGGCGGTCCGAGGGCGCGGAACTGCAAGCGGCCAAGCAGGACGCCACCCTGGTCTGGCTGAAGGAGCAGGAAGACGCCGGCATCGACATCGTCTCCGACGGCGAGCAGTCGCGCATCCACTTCGTGCACGGCTTTCTGGAGCAGCTCGACGGCATCGACTGGGAGCGGATGACCGAAATGGGCATCCGCAACGACCGCTACGTGGTCGAGGTGCCGACCGTGACCGCGGCGGTCAGCCGCAAGGGTCCGGTGCACGCCGAAGAGGCCCGCTACGCCCGGGCCCATCATCGCGGCGGGATGAAGTTCACCCTGCCCGGGCCGATGACCATCTGCGACACCATCGCCGACGCCCACTACGGGCGCCGCGCCGACATGGCCATGGCCTTCGCCGAACTGCTCAACGCCGAGGCGCGCGAGCTGGCCGCGCTCGGCGTCGACGTGATCCAGTTCGACGAACCCGCCTTCAACGTGTTCATGGACGAGGTCCGCGACTGGGGCATCGCCGCCCTGGAGCGGGCGGCCGAGGGCCTGGCGTGCAAGACCGCGGTGCACATCTGCTACGGCTACGGCATCGAGGCCAACCTGCAGTGGAAGGAAACCCTGGGCTCGGAATGGCGGCAGTACGAGGAGACCTTCCCGGCCCTGAACGCCAGCCGCATCGACCAGGTCTCGCTGGAATGCGCCGGCTCCAAGGTGCCGATGTCGCTGTTGTCGCTGCTGCCGGACAAGGAGCTGCTGGTCGGGGCCATCGACGTGGCGACACACGCGGTCGAGAGCCCGGACCGGGTCGCCGCGACCTTGCGCGAAGCGCTGGCGCATGCCGACGCCGAACGGATCCTGCCATGCACCAACTGTGGCATGGCCCCGCTGCCGCGCGGCGTCGCCGTCGGCAAGCTTCAGGCGCTCGGCGCAGGTACGGCGCTGATGCGGGACGCGCTGCGCCGCCCCTGAACCGGGAGATGTGCCGGCTCGCCCTGCTGCTGACGCTGCTGCTCCTGTGCACCGCCGGTGCCCGGGCGGCACCCGCGTCTTTGTGGCAGGCGGGCGACAGCGCCGAGAACCTGCAGGTCCGGCTGCACTTCTTCTGGACCCGGACCTGCCCGCACTGTACGCGGGCGCGCCCGTTCGTCGCCGTGCTGGCCGACCGCTACCCCTGGCTGCAGGTGGCGAGCTATGACGTCACCGACGCGCCGGCGGCGCAGGAGGCGTTCGCCCTGACCGCGGCCGCCGCCGGCCGGCAGATCGAAGGGGTGCCGAGCTTCCTCTTCTGCGGCCGCATGCTGGTCGGCTTCGACGATGCCGCGCACATGGGCGTGCTCCTCGAGGCCGCCTTGCGGCAGTGCCGGGGTGAGCTGCTGGCCGCCGCCACGGGCGAAACCGTGGTGCCGGCGCCGGCGCCGCCGCCGGCGACCACGGTCTCCCTGCCCGGGCTGGGCGTGCTCGATGCCGCGGCCGTGTCGTTGCCGGTGCTGACGGTGCTGCTGGGCGGGCTCGACGCGTTCAATCCGTGCGCCTTTTTCGTGCTGCTGTTCCTGCTCAGCCTGCTGGTGCACGCCCGCAGCCGCGCTCGCATGCTGCTGATCGGCGGGGTTTTCGTCGCCTGCTCGGGGCTGGTCTATTTCGCCTTCATGGCGGCCTGGCTCAACCTGTTCCTGGTGCTCGAGGGCGTCGGCTGGGTCACCCGGCTGGCCGGCGCGGTCGCCGTCGTGGTGGCCATGCTGAACATCAAGGACTTCTTTGCCGTCCGCCGCGGGCCGTCGCTCGCCATCCCCGAGGCGGCCCGGCCCGGCCTGTTTGCCCGCATGCGCGGCCTCGTCACGGCCGACAGCCTGCCGGCGCTGCTCGCCGGCACCGTCGCCCTGGCCCTGACGGCCAACGCCTACGAACTGCTGTGCACGAGCGGTCTGCCGCTGGTCTACACCCGGGTGCTGACCCTGGCGGAGCTGCCGTTGGCGCACTACTACGCCTATCTCGCTGCCTACAACGTCGTCTACGTGCTGCCGCTGCTGGCGATCGTCGGTGCCTTCACCTGGACCCTGGGCCAGCGGCGCCTGAGCGAAACGGAAGGGCGGCGGCTGAAGCTCATGTCGGGGCTGATGATGCTCGGCCTCGGCCTGCTGCTGCTGGTCTACCCGCAAGGTCTCGACAACCTGGCGACGGCGGTCGTGCTGCTGCTCGGCGCCGTCGTGGTCACCGTGCTGATCGTACTTGTCGAGCGTCGCCTGCGGCCGGACCGGTCAGCCGGGTAACGACGAGAACCGGATCGTATCGTTCTCCATGCCGCGCCGGACGATGTCGAAGCCGCCGGCGCGCAGCAGGAATTCGAGGCGGTGATCGCGGTACTGCCGCTTGGCTTCGCCGCTGGCGAACTTCGCGCCCAGCTCGCGGAACGCCGGCAGGGCCATCTTCGCCTCCGCCAGGGTCTCGTGCACGCTCAGGCGCGCCAGCATGCGGTCCAGCCAGGCGGCCAGCGGCGAGCCCTCGGCCGGGCCGAAACGGAACAGCCGCGCCGTCATCAGGTAGGGCAGGACGGCGATGTCGCCGAGGCCGAAGCTGTCGCCGGTGAACCAGTCCCTGTCGCCAAGCTGCAGCGTCAACCAGTCGCGCAGGCGGCCGATCTCCTCGCCGCCATGGGCGATGACCCGCTCCGCCTCGCGGCCCTCGGCCCGGTTGAAGGCGATCACCTCGTTCAGGCCCCAGATGATCGCCTCGAACTGGCTGTCGCAGATTTCCTCGAGCATGCGTACCCGGGCGCGGCCGGCGGGGTCGGCCGGCCGCAGCGCCGGCTCCGGCCACTTGTCCTCGAGGTAGTCGAGCACGATCGAGGAATCGAACACCACCACGTCGCCGTCCTTCAGCGCCGGCACCTCGACGCGCGGGTTCGCCGCCAGCAGCTCCGGGTCGTTCTCGCCCAGCGCCGGATGCCGGGTCTCGTAGGGGATGGCCTTTTCTTTCAGGGCGATCTTCACCTTCTGTGCGAAGGGGGACAGCGCCACGTCGTAGAAGATCAGCACGGCAGTCGCTCCTTTGCCTGGGATCAGCGCCGCCCGCCGGCCAGCTTCAGGGCATCCGGGTGGCGACGCAGCCGGGCCATCGACCAGACGCCGAGGAACGGGCCGATGGCCAGGGCGGCGCAAGCATAGGACCAGCCCAGGGCGTCGACCAAATGCGGCAGCAACTGCACCGTCACCAGGGTCAGCAGAAAGCCCAGGCAGGTCTGCACGGTCAGCATGGTGCCGACGTAGTCGGGATCCGAGAGTTCGGCGATGGAGGCCGAGAACTGGGCGGAATCGGCGACCACGGTGATGCCCCAGATCAGCGCCACCGCGAACAGCAGCCACGGCGGCGCGGCGAACAGGAAGCCGATGACGAGCGCGCAACTGCCGCTCGCCGCCATCGCCGCCATGGTCACCGTGGTGCGGCCGGCCCGGTCGGCCAGCCAGCCGCCGAGAAAACAGCCTGCGGCGCCGCCGACGCCCATCGCCGTGAAGGTCGCCAGGCGCGACCACCAGGCTGCGGCCTCTTCCGGCATCGACTGGCGGAAGCTGGCGTCCAGGAACACCACCAGCCATGCCCACATGGCGTAGAGCTCCCACATATGACCGAGGTAGCCGCCGTTGGCGTAGCGCAGCGCCGGCCGGCGCCAGGCCTGCAGGGCCGCGGCCGGCCGGAACGGCGGGGTCTTGCCCAGGCGCGCGCCCAGGCCGACCAGGTTGACGGCCAGGCCGGCGACGACGGCCAGCAGCGAGGCGGCGGCGATGGTGAAGCGCCAGTCGCTGCCGCCGAAGGCGTTGACCAGGTGCGGTGCGGCCGAGCCCAGGGTCAGGGCGCCGACCAGCAGGCCGACCAGCAGGCCCATGTCGCCACGGCCGCCATTGCCGCTCCTGGCCCACGTCGTCGCCATTTTCATGCCGACGGGGTAGATGCCGGCCATGCAGGCGCCGGTGACGAAGCGCATCGCCAGCACCGCCGTCGAGGTCGGCGCGAGCAGCAGGATCGCCGCGTTGGCGGCGGCCGCAACCAGCGCCGAGACCATGAAGAAGCGCCGCGGATCGAGGCGGTCGGCGAGGCCCAGCACGGCGCTTGCCAGGGTGCCGGCGACGAAGCCGATCTGTACTGCCGAGGTCAACGGCGAGACCTGGGCGTCGCTGAGGTCGAATTCGGCCTTCAGCGACGGCACCACGGCAGAGGCGGAGAACCACAGCGCCAGCGCGGCGACTTCGCAGAAGGCCAGGAGCACCAGCGACCCCGACTTCGAGCGTATGACCATGCCGCCGCGCCTTCCCAACATGACAACGACGGCCCGCGCCCGCATTCCGCGTGGCGCCGCTGCGTCACCCTGCCGCCGTCGCCCTACCCTACCCGGGGCGCCGACGCTGCACTATATTGGCGGACATGTCAGGCTTCCTCTCCATCCTGCTCGCCATCCTGCTGGTGGCTATCACCGGGGTGCTGTTTACCGGCATCGCCGCGATGTCGCGCGGCGGCGAGTTCAACCGCCGCCACGGCAACCGGCTGATGCGCTGGCGGCTGTACCTGCAGGGCGCGGCGGTGCTGGTGATCGGCCTGATCTTCTATCTCGGCCAGGGCTGACCGGCGCCCGCCATGGTGCGCCTGACGAAGATCTATACCCGCGGCGGCGATGGCGGCGAAACCAGCCTTGCCGACGGCAGCCGGGTGGCCAAGACCGACCTGCGACTCGCCGCCTACGGCACCGTCGACGAAGCCAACGCGGTGCTCGGCCTGGCCCGGCTGCACACGGACGGCGAGGCCGACGCCATGCTGGCGCGGATCCAGAACGACCTGTTCGACCTGGGCGCCGATCTGGCAACGCCGCAGGCCGAGGACTACAAGTATCCGCCACTGCGCGTGAGCGCCGCCCAGGTGAGCCGCCTGGAGCGCGAGATCGACGCCATGAACGCCGACCTGGCGCCGCTGTCGTCGTTCGTCTTGCCCGGTGGCTCGGCGGCCGCCGCGCATCTGCACCTGGCCCGCACCGTGGTCCGCCGGGCGGAACGCGCGACGGCCGCGCTGGCCGCCGAGGTCGAGGCCAACGACCAGGCGCTGAAGTACGTCAACCGCCTGTCCGATCATCTGTTCGTGCTGGCGCGGCACCTCAACCGCGACGGCGCCGACGACGTGCTCTGGGTGCCAGGCGCGAACCGCGACGCAAGAGAATAGGACGCGGCCGATGGTCGCGCCCCGGATTGCGCGCGGTTTCGTTGACTCCGGCCGTGGCACGGCCTTATGTTGCGCCGCGGCAAAAACAAGGCCGCCCACCCGGCCGCTGGCTATGCCGTGTCTTTGACGGCGCGGCGCACGGCCCTCCGCTACCGACCATGGAATAGAGGCAGACCATGAAAGTCCTCGTCGCCGTCAAGCGAGTGGTCGACTACAACGTCAAGATCCGCGTCAAGGCGGACAACACCGGCGTCGACCTGAACAACGTGAAGATGTCCATGAACCCCTTCGACGAGATCGCCGTCGAGGAGGCGATCCGCCTGAAGGAGGCGGGCACGGCCGACGAGATCGTGGCGATCTCGATCGGCGTGCAACAGGCCCAGGAAACCATCCGCACCGCCCTGGCGATGGGCGCCGACCGCGGCATCCTGGTGAAGACGGACGACACGCTCGAGCCGTTGCACGTCGCCAAGGTCCTGAAGGCGGTGATCGATGCCGAACAGCCGGACCTGGTGATCCTGGGCAAGCAGGCGATCGACGACGACTGCAACCAGACGGGGCAGATGCTGGCAGCCCTGCTCGGCTGGTCGCAGGGGACGTTCGCCTCGGAGGTCAAGCTGGCGGACGGCAAGCTCGACGTCACCCGCGAGATCGACGGCGGCCTGCAGACGGTGTCGCTGAACATGCCGGCCGTGGTGACCACCGATCTGCGCCTGAACGAGCCGCGCTACGCGTCGCTGCCGAACATCATGAAGGCGAAGAAAAAGCCGATCGACGAGAAGACGCCCGAAGAGCTCGGGGTCGACGTGACCCCGCGGCTTACGGTGCTGAAAGTCGAGGAACCGGCCAAGCGCGAGGCCGGGGTAAAGGTTGAAACCGTTGCGGAGCTGGTCGACAAGCTGCGCAACGAAGCGGGAGTGGTCTGATGAGCGTCCTGGTAATCGCCGAGCACGACAACGCCGAGCTGAAGCCCGGCACGCTGAACGTGGTCACCGCGGCCAAGGCGCTGGACGACGACGTGCATGTGCTGGTCGCCGGTTCGGGCTGCGGCGCGGTGGGCGAGGCGGCGGCCAAGGTCGCCGGCGTGAGCAAGGTGCTGGTGGCCGATGCGCCGCAGTACACCAACATGCTGGCCGAGCCGATGGCGGCGCTGATCACCGGTCTCGCCGACGGCTATGGCGCGGTGCTCGCGGTCGCCAACACCAACGGCAAGAACTTCATGCCGCGTGTTGCCGCCCTGCTCGACGTCTCGCAGATTTCCGACATTGCCGGCATCGAGTCGGCCGATACCTTCGTGCGGCCGATCTACGCCGGCAACGCCATGGCGACGGTGCAGTCGGCCGACCCGATCAAGATCATCACCGTCCGCACCACCGGCTTCGCCAAGGCCGAGGCCGAGGGCGGCAGCGCCGCGGTGGAGAGCGTCGCCGCGGCCGACGACCCGGCGCTGTCGAGCTTCGTCGGCGAAGAGCTCAGCAAGTCGGAGCGGCCGGAGCTGACCTCGGCCCGGGTGATCGTCTCCGGCGGCCGCGGCATGGGCTCGGGCGAGAACTTCAACCTGGTCGAGGCGGTGGCCGACAAGCTGGGCGCCGCGGTCGGCGCCAGCCGGGCGGCGGTCGACGCCGGCTTCGTGCCCAACGACTATCAGGTCGGCCAGACCGGCAAAGTGGTGGCGCCGGAGCTCTACGTCGCCGTCGGCATCTCCGGCGCGATCCAGCACCTGGCCGGCATGAAGGACAGCAAGGTGATCGTCGCCATCAACAAGGACGAGGAGGCGCCGATCTTCCAGGTCGCCGACTACGGCCTCGTCGCCGACCTGTTCAAGGCGCTGCCGGAACTCGAGGAAGAGCTGGGCAAGCTGCCGCCGGCCTGAGCCGGCAGCGGAGCATGTGACGATGATTGAGACGATCGGCATCATCGGTGCCGGGCAGATGGGCAACGGGATTGCCCATGTTTGCTCGCTGGCGGGCTACAGCGTCATGCTGTGCGACGCGACGGAGGCGCAGGCCAAGCGGGCGCTGGAGACGGTCGGGCACAACATGGACCGCCAGGTCACCCGCGGCGTCATCAGCGCCGAGGACAAGGCCGCGGCCCTGTCGCGGATCCGGGCGGTATCCGGGATCCGCGAGCTGGCCGAGGTCGACCTGGCGTTCGAGGCGGCGGTCGAGGACGAAGAGGTCAAGCGGCAGATCCTGGCCGAGCTCTGTCCGGTGCTGAAGCCTGAGGCCTTGATCGGCACCCAGACTTCCTCGCTGTCGATCACCCGCCTGGCGGCGGCCAGCGACCGGCCCGAGAAGTTCATGGGCGTGCATTTCATGAACCCGGTGCCGGTGATGGAGCTGGTCGAGCTGATCCGCGGCATCGCCACCGAGGACGCGACCTTCGACGCCATCCGCGAACTTGTGACCAAGCTCGGCAAGACCACGGTCAACGCCGAGGACTTTCCCGCCTTCATCGTCAACCGCATCCTGATGCCGATGGTGAACGAGGCGATCTACACCCTGTACGAGGGCGTCGGCACCGTCGAAGGCATCGACACCGCCATGCGGCTGGGGGCCAACCACCGCATGGGGCCGCTCGAGCTGGCCGACTTCATCGGCCTGGATACCTGCCTGGCGATCATGCAGGTGCTCTACGAAGGCCTGGCCGACAGCAAGTACCGGCCCTGCCCGCTGCTGGTGAAGTATGTCGAGGCCGGCTGGCTCGGCCGCAAGACCGGCCGCGGCTTCTACGACTATCGCGGCGACACGCCGGTGCCGACCCGCTGACGTCGCCGCTCAGCCGTTGCCGGCGCGGCCGGCCAGAATCTGCAGGTTGTCGTCGCTGATATCGGTCTTGATCTGCAGCCACAGCGGCAGGTGATCCGACATCTCGTAGGTGAAGTCCTTGGCGTTGCGCGGACGATGGCGGCGATCGGGGTAGAGCGATTGCCAGCCGCCGGCCAGGAAATCGATCACGCCGCCGCGCCCGGAGAAGCGGTCGGCCTGGGTCGGACTGTGCAGGATCTGGTCGTAGTTGTTGCGCCGCGACAGGTTGGTGCCGTCGAGCCCGCGCAGCTGCGCCGGCATTTTCAGCACCCGGCCCCGGCCCGTCAGGGCGTTGTGCGCCCGGTCGTCGTTGGCCGGGATGTTGAAGTCGCCCATGACGATGAAGTCGCTGTCGACGGCGTTGTCCGACCGCCGCCGCTTCTTCACCCAGTTGCCGAACTCGCGCAGGGCGTTGATCCGGTCGTCGAGCTTCTTGCCCCAGCGCATGTGCGCCGTGAGGGCGACGAAATCGAAGCTGCCGGCCTGGAACGACGCCATGTAGGGCGAGCGCCACCAGGTGAAGCGGGCTTCGTACTCTCTGGTCTGCGGGTTCTTCCGGCGCGGCGGGTCGGCTTCCGCCGCCAGCCCGGTGAAGACGATCATGCGGGAATCGTAGAGATAGGCGATGCGTTCGTTGTTGCCGCCCCGGTCGCCGGTGAAGTCGCAGAACACCACTTTCCAGTAGCTGCCGAGCAGGTCCATCACCCGCTTCAGGTCGCCCAGGTCGTCGCGCAGCTCGGTCAGGGCGACCAGGTCGAACTGGTTCATGATCTCGGCGATGTAGTAGATCGACGCCTCGAGGCGCGGTCGCTTGCCGAACTCGCGGATATTCCAGGTGGCGACGTTGAGGCTGTCGTCGAGCTCGGAGGGGGGGATGTCGGCGACATCGATGCGCTCGCGCAGACGCAGGAGCCCCTCGGCGATGTGCGGGGCGGCTTTGCTGTAATGCATGCTCCGTTCCTCCCGACCGCGGTCAATGGCGGCGAGAGGTTAGCACAGCCGGCGCTGGCGGCGGTTCAGGAGCTGCCGGCCAGGTAGTGGCGGATCAGCGCCTGCGCCTCTTCGCTGGCCCAGTCGGCCGGCCCCACCAGGCGGCCCAGCTCCCGGCCGTCGGCGTCGATCAGCACCGTGGTCGGCAGACCGAAAGCGCGGAAGCTGCGCTGTGTCTTCATCGTCTTGTCGTTGTAGATGCCCAGATGCCTGAGGCCGAGCTCGGCATAGAACTCGCGCACCACGTCCAGGCCCTGGCGGTCGGACGACAGGGCGACCACCTGGAAGCTGTCGCCGCCCAGCATCGCCTGCAGCTCGTCCAAATCGGGCATCTCCCGCCGGCAGGGGCCGCACCAGGTGGCCCAGAAGTTCAGCAGGACCAGTTTGCCGCGCAGATCCTGCAGGTTCATGGGCGCGCCGTCGGCGTCGACGAAGCGGACCTCTGGCGCTGGCGCGGGCTCGTCATGGACGGTAAAATTGGCCATCGCGCCCACCGCCAGTTCGGTGGCCGTTGTGGCGGCGCCAGCAGGGGTGGCCAGCAGCATTACGGCCACCGCAAGGACTGCGGATACGGAACCAATACGCAGCATACCTGCCCTCGAGTTCAGGAGTTCACGGATGGCCGATGAGCCGTCGGACGCGCCCGCCGCAGCCAACACGCTCTGGGGCGGCCGGTTTGAAACCGGCGCCGCGGACATCATGCAACGGATCAACGCCTCGATCGGGTTCGACAAGCGGCTCTACCGCCAGGACCTGGCGGGCAGCCGGGCGCATTGTAACATGTTGATGTCCAAGGGCATCATCGCCGAGGCGGACGCTCGCGCGATCTTGAAGGGGCTCGACGAGATCGAGCAGGAGATCGCCGACGGCCGCTTCGCCTACGACCTGGCGCGCGAAGACATCCACATGCACGTGGAGGCCCGGCTGACCGAGCTGATCGGCGCCGCGGCCGGCCGCCTGCATACCGCGCGCTCGCGCAACGACCAGATCGCCACCGACTTCCGGCTCTGGCTGCGCGACCATATCGATGCCCTCGATCCCGCCCTGGCCGACCTGCAGGCAGCGCTGATCGAGCGCGCCGAGCAACATGCCGATGCGGTGATGCCCGGCTTCACCCACCTGCAGGCGGCCCAGCCGGTCACCTTCGGCCACCACCTGCTGGCCTATGCGGAGATGATCGGCCGCGACCGCGGCCGCATCGCCGACTGCCGCGCCCGGCTCAACGAGAGCCCGCTCGGCGCCGCCGCCCTGGCCGGCACGTCGTTCCCGATCGACCGCGCGGCAACCGCGGCAGCGCTCGGCTTCGACCGGCCGATGGCGAATTCCCTCGATGCCGTCTCGGCCCGCGACTTCGCCCTGGAGTACCTCGCCGCCGCGGCGATCCTGTCGACGCATCTGTCGCGCCTGGCGGAGGAGTTCGTGCTCTGGGCGTCGGCCCAGTTCGCCTTCATCGAACTGAGCGATGCCTTCACCACCGGCTCGTCGATCATGCCGCAGAAGCGCAACCCCGACGCCGCCGAACTGGTGCGGGCCAAGGCCGGGCGCGTGACCGGCGCGCTCAACGCCCTGTTGATGGTGATGAAGGGGCTGCCGCTGACCTATTCCAAGGACATGCAGGACGACAAGGAACCGGTGTTCGAGGCCGCCGACACGCTGGCCCTGACGGTGCCGGCGATGGCCGGCATGGTGCGCGACTTCAGCGTCCGCACCGAGACCATGCACCGGGCCGCCGGGCTCGGCTATGCCACCGCGACCGATCTCGCCGACTGGCTGGTGCGCGCGCTGGGCCTGCCGTTCCGCCAGGCCCATCACGTCACCGGCCGGCTGGTCAAGCGCGCGGCCGACAGGGGCGTCGACCTCGACGGCCTCAGCCTGGCCGAGATGCAGGCCGAGGAGCCGGGCATCACCGAAGCGGTATTCGACGTGCTCGGCGTTGACAATTCCGTGCGCAGCCGCACCTCTTTCGGCGGAACGGCACCCGACAACGTGCGCGCCGCCGCAGCGGCGGCGCGGGAGCGGTGGCTGTGAACCGGCGGGCGCTGTTGCGGCTGGGCCTGGTGGCGGCGTTCGCCGCGGTCGCCGTCGCCTGCGGGCGCAAGGGGGCGCCGCAGAAGCCGCGCCGGGATGACGAGAAGAAGAAGTCCGGGGACTGACGACGATGGATCATTTCCATTACCGCGACGGCATCCTGCACGCCGAGGAGGTGCCGCTCCCGGATATCGCGGCAGCGGTCGGGACGCCGTTCTACTGCTACTCCACCGCGACCATGGTGCGCCACTACGACGTCCTGGTGGACGCCTTCGCCGGCACCGATGTGCTGCTGTGCTATGCCGTTAAAGCGAACTCCAACCAGGCGGTGATCGCCACCCTGGTCGGCCAGGGGGCGGGTTGCGACGTGATCTCCGGCGGCGAGCTGCAGCGGGCGCTGGCGGCGGGCTGCACGCCCGAACGCATCGTCTTCGCCGGTCCCGGCAAGACCCGGGCCGAGCTGGCGCAGGCGCTGGAGATCGGCGTGCACCAGCTCAATGTCGAAAGCGAGCCGGAGCTGCGGGCGCTGAGCGAGGTCGCGGCGTCGATGGGCGCGACCGCGCGGGTCGCGGTGCGGGTCAACCCGGACGTCGATGCCGGCACCCACGAGAAGATCACCACCGGCCGGCGCGAGAACAAGTTCGGCATCCCGGTCGAGCGGGCGCCGGCGGTCTACGATCTTGGCCGCTCGCTGCCCGGCATCGAGATGGTCGGGGTCGCCCTGCACATCGGCTCGCAGGTGACCTCGCTGGCACCGTTCGAGGCCGCCTTCACGCGCTCGCTGGAACTGGTTGGCGAGCTGCGCGCGGCCGGTCACGACATCCGCCGGTTCAATGCCGGCGGTGGCCTGGGCATCCGCTATGCCGACGAGACGCCGCCGACGCCGACGGAATATGCGGCGATGATCAAGCGGTTGATCGCCGGTATGGACCTGCAGCTGGCGCTCGAGCCCGGACGCATGCTGGTCGGTAACGCCGGCGTCCTGGTCAGCCGGGTGATCTACGAAAAGCACGAGGGCCGGCGCTTCGTGATCGTCGATGCGGCCATGAACGACCTGATCCGGCCGTCGCTCTACGGCGGCTGGCACGGCATCGTCGCCGTGCGCGAGCCGGCCACGGACAGCTCGATGAGCCCGGCCGATCTGGTCGGCCCGGTCTGCGAGAGCGGCGATTTCCTCGCCCGCGGGCGCGATATGCCGCCGCTCGCTCCCGATGATTTGATAGCCGTCCGCACTGCAGGGGCGTACGGTGCGGTGATGGCCTCGACCTACAACAGCCGGCCGCTGCTGGCCGAGGTGCTGGTCAACGGCGACGGCTTCGCGGTGATCCGGCCGCGGCAGACCACGGCCGAGCTGATCGACCTCGACCGGCTGCCGCCGTGGCTGTCGGCAACCGGGGAGGCGCGCGGCGCGGCGGAATGACCAGCGAGCGCTACATCGCCTCACGGCGCGTCCTGGCCTGGCTGGCCCTGGCCTGGGAAGCGCTGTGGCCGGCGGTACTGCCCGCACTTTGCGTCATCGGCCTGTTCGTCAGCTTTGCCCTCCTGGACCTGGCGCCGCTGCTGCCGGGTTGGGTGCATCTGGTCCTGCTGGTCGGCTTTGCCGCCGGCTTCGTGGTGCTTGCCGGGCGCGGCCTGCGCCGGCTGATCTGGCCGGACCGCCGGGCGGCGCGCCGGCGGCTGGAGCAGGTCAGCGGGTTGGCGCACCGGCCGCTGCAGGTGCTGGAGGACCGCCTGGCCGACAACGGCGACCCGGCGGCGCGGGACTTGTGGCGGGCGCATCGCCGGCGCGCCTTGAGGCAGGTCGGCCAGCTCCGCGTCGGCCTGCCGCACCCGGGCGTGCCGCGGCGCGATCCGTGGGCGATGCGGGCGGCGGTGTTTCTGGTGCTGGTGATCGCGATCGTGGTCGGCGGCCGTGACGCCCCGGCGCGACTGATGCGGGCGGTCAGCCCGGACCTCGCCGGACCGCCACCGCCGCCGGCGGAACTGCAGGCCTGGATCAATCCGCCGGCCTATACCGGCGTCGCGCCCATCAAACTGACGGCGGCCCTGCCGCAGCCGGTGGCGATCCCGACCGGCAGCGAGTTCCTGGGCCGTCTGTTCGGCGGCGCTCAGGGCGCACAACTGGTCGTTGGCGAGCAGGCTGTGCCGTTTGAGGTGGTCGATCCGCGCAACCAGCAGCTCAAACTGACCCTGGACCAGGGCGAGCGCCTCGCCGTGATGCAGGACGGTCGGGACGTGGCGGCCTGGGACATCGCCATCGTCCCCGACGAACCGCCGTTGGTGGAACTGATCGACGGCCCCGGGGTCAGCCTGCGCGACGCCCTGCGGCTGGAGTACGGCGCGGCCGACGACTACGGCCTGGTCGAGGTGTCGGCGCAGCTGCGGCTGGCCGAGCGGAGCGCGATCGACGACGAGGTCGTCGAGCTGGCGCTGCCGCTTTCGCCACCGGGCGCACGCGAAGCGCGCGACATCGGCTTCCACGATCTCACCCCGCACCCCTGGGCCGGGCTTGAGGTGGTGCTGGTGCTGGTCGCGCGCGATGCCATCGGCCAGGAAGGCTACAGCGACGAGACTTCTTTGATCCTGCCCGAGCGGGTGTTCAACCACTCGGTGGCCAAGGCGATCATCGAGCAGCGCAAGAACTTGGTGCGCCAGCCCGACCGGCACCGGATCGTCGCCATGGCACTGTCGGCGATCAGCGCCGCGCCGGAGACCTACAACCACGACATCGCCGCGTTCCTCGCCCTGCGCACGGCCTCGCAGCGGCTGCGCGAACACGGCGACGCCGAGACCCGGCGCGAGATGGTCGAACTGTTGTGGGACACCGCGCTCAGGATCGAAGACGGCGAGCTGTCGCTGGCCGAGCGCGAGCTGCGCGATGCCCAGCAGGCGCTGATGGAAGCGCTTGACCGCAACGCCAGCGACCGCGAGATCGAGCGCCTGATGGACGAGCTCGAACAGGCGATGGACCGTTATCTGCAGGCCCTGGCGGAACGCAGCCAGCAGCTCGCGCAGCAGAACCAGCCGCCGCAGCAGATCGATCCGTCGTCCCGTATGGTCGAGGCCGAGGACCTCAAACGGATGCTCGAGCGGGCGCGCGAGTTGAGCCGGCTGGGCGCCCGCGATGCGGCGCGGGAAATGCTGCGCCAGCTGCAGGAGATGCTGGAGAATCTGCAGAGCGGGACCATGCAGGCCATGCCGGAAGGCCTGCAGCAGGGCCAGCAGAGCATGCGTGAACTCTCGGACCTGATGCAGGGCCAGCAGCGCCTGCTCGACCGCACCTTCCGGCAGACGCCGCAGGGCCAGGGCAACGAGCCGGGCCGCCGGCCGGGCGAGCAGACCCCGGGCGAAGCCGGCCGCGGCCAGGAGCAGCAGGGAATGCGTGGCCTGGCCGGCGAACAGGAAGCGCTCAGGCGCCAGCTCGGCGAGATCATGCGGCAACTGGGCGAAAGCATGGGCGACATCCCAGGCGCCCTGGGCCGGGCCGAACGGTTCATGCGCGGCGCCCGCGAGGCGCTGCAGCAGGGGCGCGGCCAGGGCGCCGTGGAATCGCAGACCGAGGCCATCGACCAGTTGGCCCAGGGCCTGCAGAGCCTGGCCGAGGAGATGATGCGCCAGGCCCAGCAGGGCGGTCCGGGGATGGAGCCGAACCAGCCCGGCGACATGGACCCGCTCGGCCGGCCGCTGCAGGACGGCGGCATGGATACCGGACGGGTGCAGATCCCCGACGACTGGGACCTGCTGCAGGCGCGGCGCATCCTCGAGGAGCTGCGCCGGCGGGCCGGCGAGCGCAGCCGGCCGAGCGGCGAGCGCTCCTACATCGAACGGCTGCTGCGCCAGTTCTAGAGCGCGTTCGGTTCAGTTGGAATCGCTATCAGTGGACCCCGGCTTTCGTGTTGTGTCCCGGGGGATTGCTGAGGAGCTCGATTGGCGCCTTGTAGTCGAGGCATCTGAGCCTGGTTCGATTGTAGGCGTCGACGAAGCTTGTGATGAACTGA
>Ga0056121_1000085_pt1 | contig 45225 bp, 45 predicted proteins | sample WorMetHEROISLAND_FD_83872 | JGI IMG/M metagenome (GOLD analysis project Ga0056121, IMG submission 83872) | Marine gutless worms symbiont microbial communities from Max Planck institute for Marine Microbiology, Germany - Olavius sp. 1 HERON ISLAND ...
ACCGCGGCGCCGGCTCAGTCACGGTCCTTGCGGCGGGCCTTGTTCTGGTACATGGCCCGGTCGGCGGCAGCCATGGCATCGCCCGGCGACGCCCCTTCGCGGAACGTCGTGGTGCCGAAGGAAACCGAGACCTGGAAACGCCGGCCTTCGTGATCGACCGGCGTTTCGGTGATCGCCGTCGCCAGCTGCTCGGCCTTGACGCGTGCCTGCTCCTCGTCGGCCTGGGCCAGGATAACCCCGAATTCGTCCCCGCCCAGGCGTCCGACCAGGTCGGATTCCCGCAGGTTCTCAAGCAGCGCCCCCGCCACAGCCAACAGCGCCGCATCGCCCGCAGCGTGGCCGTGGCCGTCGTTGATCTGCTTGAAGTTGTTGATGTCGAAGTAGATCAGGCTGGACGGGACGCTGTAGCGCTGGCTATAGGAGATCACCCGGCCGAGTTCGCGGACGAAGGCGCGCCGGTTGGGCACCGGTACCAGGGTGTCCTCGTCCGCCAGCCGTTCCAGGTGCGCCAGGCGGGTATGGGTCCGCTCCAGCTCGGCCCGCAGGTGGTCGACCTCCTGCATCAGGGTCATGATCGCCGCCCGCACCTTGGGCGTGAGCTCCGGCTCGGGAATGCCCATCACCGAGGCGCTGTCGGCGGGCGCCGTCGTGCCGAGGCTTTGGTTGCTGGCGTAGCGGTTCGCCGCCTCGCGCTCGCGTCGGGAGCCGCCGACGGGGCGTACCGGCCGTGTCTCGCCTATCTTCATATCGGTCGACCCAGCCTTGTCCGTTGCGCCCGGCCGCGGAGCGGCGACGCGATTCCCAGAATTCCCGCCATTTCCCATCTTTTCGGGCAAAGATTAACAAAGCCTTCAACCCGGCCCCAGGACAAAGGACGCCCGGCCCGCCCGGGGCCGGCCGACGGCAAACCTTGTCCCGGCCGGGCGCGTCCCTATAATCGCGCGCTTTCCGCAGCCACTCGGGGCATCGCCATGGCCGACGAGACACCGCAGGTCGGCGTGATCATGGGCAGTCGGTCGGACTGGGACACCATGCGCCACGCGGTCGAGATCCTGCGCAGCCTGGGGGTCCGCGTCGAGACCCGGGTGGTTTCCGCCCACCGCACGCCGCAGCGAATGTACGACTACGCCAGCGGCGCCAAGGCCCGCGGCCTCAAGGCGATCATCGCCGGGGCCGGCGGTGCCGCGCACCTGCCGGGGATGACCGCCTCCATGACCACGCTGCCGGTGTTCGGCGTCCCGGTCGAAAGCAAGGCCCTGTCCGGCATGGACAGCCTGCTGTCGATCGTACAGATGCCGGCCGGCATTCCCGTCGGCACGCTGGCCATCGGCCGCGCCGGCGCGACCAACGCCGGATTGCTGGCGGCGGCGGTGGTCGGCCTGGGCGATCCGGCCGTGGCGGCGGCGCTGGAAGCCTGGCGGCGCGAGCAGACGGAAAACGTGCCGGACGCGCCGACCGAGCCGCAATGACGCCCATTCCACCCGGCGCAACGATCGGCATTCTCGGCGGCGGCCAGCTTGGCCGCATGCTGAGCCTGGCCGCCGCGAACCTCGGCTACCGCTGTCACATCTTCTGCCCGGAGGCCGATCCGCCAGCGGCACAGGTCGCCGCGGCGCTGACCACAGCCGCCTATGACGATGGCGCCGCGCTCGCCGCCTTCGCCGCGGCGGTCGACGTCGTCACCTACGAGTTCGAGAACGTGCCCGCGGCCGCGGTCGAGGGCCTGGCCGCGCAACTGCCGGTCCATCCCAGCCCGGCCGCCCTGGCAGTGGCCCAGGACCGCCTGCTGGAGAAGCGCTTCGCCAACGATTGCGGCGCGGCTACGGCACCTTTCGCGCCGGTTTCCGAGGCCGGTGAGCTGGCCGCGGCGATGGCCAGCGTCGGCTTGCCCGCGGTGCTGAAGACCCGGCGCTTCGGCTATGACGGCAAGGGGCAGGCCCTGTTGCACGACGCGGGCGATGCCGCCGAGGCCTGGCAGCGCCTGGGCGGGGCGCCGGCCATCCTCGAGGGCTTCGTCGCCTTCGACCGGGAACTATCGGTGATTGCCGCGCGCGGGGCCGACGGCGCCATTGCTGCCTACCCGCCGATCGAGAACCAGCATGTCGACCACATCCTCGACCGCTCGCTGGCACCGGCGGCGGTCGCGCCGGAGCTGGCCGAGCGGGCCCGGGCGCTCGCCGGCAACCTGCTGCAGGCGCTGGACTACGTCGGCGTGCTTGCCGTCGAGCTGTTCCAGGCCGGCGAGCAGCTGCTGGTCAACGAGCTCGCCCCACGCGTCCACAACTCCGGCCACTGGACCATCGAGGGGGCGGAAACCAGCCAGTTCGAGCAGCACATCCGGGCGATCTGCGGCCTGCCGCTGGGCGCGGTGCGGCTCAACGGCCGGGCCGAGATGCGCAATCTGATCGGCGATGCGGTCGACCACTGGGCCGAGCTGCTGCAGGAGCCGGGCGCGCACGTGCACATCTACGGCAAGGCCGAGGCCCGCCCCGGCCGCAAGATGGGCCATGTCACCTATGTGCGACCGTTCGAGGGCTAATCCGACGCCGCGGCGGGCGCGCCACGCGACCGGCCGCCATGGCGCAGGCGCGCCAGCAGCGACAGCGGCGACGGTGCCCGCTCGCGCAGGCGGTCAAATCGCCCGCGTCCCTTCTGGATCTTCATCACGCCATCGATCCGGCGGTCGAGGAACGCCCAGGTATCTTCCTGCCCCGGCGATTCGTCGTTGAGCCAGAACAGCAGGGTCGAGGCATAGACGCCGGCCAGCAGGGCCCGCTTGGTGTAGTGGTTGAAATCGGTCGCGGTGTCGCCGGCCGCCCACCACATGGCATCCACGGTGCGATAGAGCCCGGCCAGCGCCTGGCGGGCCTGACCGGGGCGCATCTGCACCTGCAGCGCCGCACGCACCGCCTCGCGGTGGCCGGCGAGCAGTTCGAGGCGGCAGCGCACGGCGGCGGCGATGCGCTCGCGGATACGCAGGTTCGGCAGATCCAGCCTCTCCAGTCGCTCCAGCATGCGCGCGTCGGCGTCGCTGACGAATTCGGCGACCAGCTCGTCCGGACCGCCCGGAAAGGCCCGCGCCGCCATCGCCTCGTCGTAGCCGGCCGCGACGGCGGCCTGGCGCAGCGTCTTTTGGCTCCAGCCGTCGAACGGCACCGCCGGCAATGCCGCCTGCAGGATGGCGCGACGCTCCGCCGCCAGGTGCGCCGTCATTCTTCCGCCTCCTGCTGGTCCTGCTCATCCTGCCGGTCGGCGACGTAGTGGCGGAACTCGCTCTCGAACAGCAGCAGGCCGAGGTCGCGCATGCGCTGGGGATAGAGGATGCCGTCGAGATGATCGCACTCGTGCTGCACCACGCGGGCATGGAAACCTTCGGCCTCGCGCTCCAGCGGCGCGCCGTCGAGGCCCAGGCCGCGGTAGCGGATGCGGCTGTGCCGCGGCACCAGACCACGCAGCCCCGGCACCGACAGACAGCCTTCCCAGCCGTCCGCCATCTCCTCGCCCACGGGCTCGATTTCCGGGTTGATCAGAACCGTCAGCGGCACTTCCTCAGCCCCGCCTTCGCGCAGCGCACGGGCCGCGGCGACCTGGAAAATGACCACCCGCAGCGGCACATGCACCTGCGGTGCCGCCAGGCCCGTGCCCGGCGCATCCAGCATCGTCTCCAGCATGTCCTCGACCAGCCGGGCGATCTCCGGCGCCCGAGGGTCGGCGACGGGCTCGGCCGGCTGGCGCAGCACCGGATGCCCCATCTTGGCGATCTTGAGTATGGCCATAGCGGTCAATATGGGCGGCGCCGGCGGCGCCGTAAAGCGCGGGCCGGGCCTTGCGGCACGCCGCCGCCGGGACGGCGGGGCGGGTTCACAAGCGGGCGCGAGTAGGCTATAACCTCGGCCCACCATGGACCGGTCCGGCACGGGCCGTGGGGGTGCTGGCATGCCGTGTCCGGAGGAGAAGAACCCTGGTACAGGTCAACGTTCGCGACAACAACGTCGATCAGGCCCTGCGCGCGCTGAAGAAGAAGCTGCAGCGCGAGGGCGTTTTCCGCGAGATGAAGATGCGCAAGTACTTCGAGAAGCCTTCCGAGCGCCGCGCGCGGGAGAAGGCTGAGGCGATCCGCCGGGCCCGCAAGCTGGCCCGCAAGCGAGCCCAGAAAGAAGGGCTGCTTTAGCCGCTACTGCGCCGCCGGCGGCAGGCGCCGGCGCACTTCCTTCGAACTGACGCAATGCCACCGCTGAAGGGCGGTGGCTTTGTCGTGCCCGGACGGCCTGGCCCGGGCTGACTTGCCCTGGTGGCCGGGCCACCGGAAACTCCGGCCATGACCGCGGCCGACGTCACCCCGCTCGAACACAGTGCCTTCCAGCGCTGGGCCATCCTGGTCACCGTGACGCTGGCGGTGACGCTCTACAGCCTGGCCATCCTGGTGGTCTCGGTGCTGCTGCCGCAGATGCAGGGCACGCTATCGGTCACCCAGGACGAGATCGCCTGGGTCATTACCTTCAACATCCTGGCCACCGCGGTGGTGACGCCGATGACCGGCTGGCTGACGGCGCGGTTCGGCCGGCGCAACGTCATGCTCTGGGGCACGGCCGGGTTCACCGCCTCGACCCTGGCCTGCGGCATGGCCGACAGCCTGGTGCCGGTGGTCATCTACCGCATCATCCAGGGCGCCTGCGGTGCGCCCCTGGTGCCGCTCGGCCAGGCGATCATCCTCGATACCTTCCCCAAGCACCAGCACGGCAGGGTGACCTCGATCTTCGGCATGGGCGTGGTCGTCGGCCCGGTGATCGGACCGACCCTGGGTGGCTTCCTGGCGGAGCTCTATGGCTGGCGCTGGGCGTTCTACATGATCGTGCCGCTGGGCATGGTCGCGCTGATGGGACTGTTCGCGTTCCTGACCGACAAGGGACGCGATCGCACGGTGCGGCTCGACTGGACCGGCTTCCTGGCCCTGTCGGCCTCGGTGGTCTGCCTGCAGCTGCTGCTCAGCCGCGGCCAACGGCTCGACTGGTTCGAGAGCCCCGAGATCATCGTCGAGGCCGTGCTCGCCGCCGGGGCGTTCTATATCTTCATCGTGCACAGCCTGACGGCACGCGAGCCGTTCCTCAATCCGCGCCTGCTGCTCGATCGCAACTATGCGCTGGGCCTGGCCATCGTCTTCATCTACGGGATGCTGAACTTCACGCCGATGGTGCTGATGCCGCCGATGCTGCAGAGCCTGTTCGGCTACCCGGATTCGATCATCGGCTTCATCCTCGGCATGCGCGGCGCCGGCGCCGTCGCCGGCTTCTTCGCGGCCATGTGGATCGGCCGCCTCGACCCGCGCATCGGCATGACCCTCGGCTATCTGGTACAGGCGGCCTCGGGGATCTACATGGCCAGCTTCGACGTCAACGTCACCATCACCGATGTCGCCATCAACAGCGTGCTGCAGGGCTTTGCCGTTGGCATCATCTGGGTGCCGCTGACCGTGGCGACCTTCGCCACCCTCGATCCAAAGCACCTGGCCGAGGGCTCGTCGATCTATCACCTGCTGCGCAACCTGGGCAGTTCGGTCTATATCTCGCTCAGCGTCACCCTGGTGATCGTCTCCACCACCATCAACTATGCTGGATTGGCCGAATTCGTGTCCGACTACAACAAGACCCTGGCGCTGCCCTGGCTGCTCGGCGCCTGGAGCACCGAAGACGCCAAGAGCCTGGCGGCGCTGGGCGGCGAGGTCGGCCGACAGGCCGCCCTGATCGGTTACATCAACGCCTTCAAGGCCTACACCATCACCTGCCTGGCGGTGCTGCCGCTGGTGCTGCTGGTCCGGGTGCGGCGATGACGGCGGTACCCGCGGCAGACCTGCCCGATGGCATCGTGCTGCTGGACGGCGGCATGGGCCAGGAGTTGGGACGGCGCGGCGTTGCCGGGTTCGACCAGCTCTGGTCGGCAGCGGCGCTGGTCCACGACCCCGGTCTGGTGCAGGCAGTGCACGCCGACTACATCCGCGCCGGCGCCCGGGTGATCACCACCAACAGCTACAGCACGACCCGCCGGGGCCTGGAACGGGCCGGCCAGGGCGAGCGGTTCGCCGAGCTCAACCGCCTGGCCGGCGAACTCGCCTGCCGGGCCCGCGACGACGCCGGCGCCGAGGTGCTGATCGCCGGCTCGCTGCCGCCGCTCAGGGGCAGCTACCGGCCGGACCAGGTCGAGCCGTTCGCCGTCATCGAGCCGGCCTATCGCGAGCTGGCAGAGTTGCTCGCCCCCTACGTCGATCTGTTCGTGTGCGAGACCATGTCCAGCGGCGCCGAGGCACAGGCGGCGGCCAGCGCCGCGGCCGCCACCGGCAAGCCGGTCTGGGTCGCCTGGACGCTGGAGGACGGCGGCAGCAGCCGGCTGCGCAGCGGCGAGAGCATCGCCGACGCGGCAGCTTTGCTGGCGGACCTGCCGGTCAGCGCCTTCCTGGCAAACTGTTGCGCGCCGGAGAGCGTCACCGCCGCCATGCCGGTGCTGACCGCGCTGGGCCCCTGGCCGGTCGGCGGCTTCGCCAACGCCTTCCGCGCCATTCCCCACGGTTGGAGTTCCCGCGAGCACGGCCTGGCCGCGCTCGGCCAGCGCGAGGACCTGACGCCGGAAAGCTACGCCGGCCATGCGCGCGACTGGATCGATGCCGGCGCCCGCATCGTCGGCGGCTGCTGCGAGGTCGGCCCCGCCCACATCGCCGCTATCAAGGCGATGCTCGACGCGCGCGACTAGCGGGGGAACAATTCGTCGAGTTGCGCCGTCGTCAGACTGTCGCCGGCATAGAGGACGCCGTCGACCTCCAGGGCCGGCGTGGAGCGGACGTTGTGGGCCTCCAGGTGGTCGGCGGCAGCCTCGTCCATCAGCAGGTCGCGGACGGCGAAGGCGATGCCACGCGCGCCCAACTGACGCTTGAGCTGCTCGCACGGGGCGCAGAACGGCGTGGTGTAGACGACGACCTCGCGCGCGGCGGCATCCGTCACAGCTTGCCGTCCTGCCGCAGCTTGCGATAGGCCTCCTTGCGCGCCATCCATTCGTCGTGCGCAGCGCCGGACAGGAACGGCTGCTCTTCGGTGAAGATCAGCTCCTTCCAGCGTTCGCCGTCACTCCAGCGGTAGCCCGCTTCCTGCGTGGTCCGCGGTGCCGTTGCCGAGCCCAGCAGCGCCAGGGCCTGGTCGAAGATCGCCCGTTGCTGGTCGAGGTGGTAGGGCTCACCGCAGGGATTGCCCAGCGGGAAGTCGACGAACAGCAGCCGCGGCACGCCGCAGTGCTCGACGATGTCGCGGGCGGTGGCGATGACCACCGTCGGAACCCCGTGTTCTTCGAGATATCTGGCGATCAGACTCACGGTCTGATGACAGACGGGTCAGACGGGGACCAGGATCGCGGCGTCGACGTCGTCCTCGCGGCACCAGGCCAGGACCTTGGGCCCTTCCTCCTCCAGCACCTTGCGCTGGCTGTAATTGTTGTAGCAGCCGTAGAACCGGTCCGGCATGCCGCCGATCCGCCCGTCGGCCACCGCCTCGCGCATGCGTTCGACGGGAAAGAAGCTGTTTACGTCGTCCAGGTGCGTGGCGTAGCTGTCGAAGCTGTTGGTCCGGCTGTAGAGCTTCTCCGTCGGTGTGTCGACGGGAATGGCGTAGACGCTGCGGAAGCCCTCTTCGGTGATCGGGTCCTCTTCGCATTCTGCGTCAAACCGCACGGCGACCTCGCTGGTCGACAACAGCGCCACCCGGGATTGCCCCAACGGTCGCTGCAGCGGGGTGAACGGCACCGTGTCGAAGTGGGCCCAGCCGTAGGGCTTGTCGTAGCCCTGCTGCAGGTAGTACTCGCGCGTCTTGTCGATGTAGCGGACATAGTCCATATGGCGCCCTCCCATGGCAGCCTTGTTGCGGTAGAAGCGTAGCACCGTGCGCCGGGCCGTGTCAGGACGGTGCCGGCTCAACCGCTCTTCGCCGTCATCCCGCCATCGACGACGATCTCCGTACCGGTGACGTACTTCGCTTCGTCGGAGGCCAGGAACAGGGCAGCATAGGCAACGTCCCAGGCATCGCCCATGTGGCCCATCGGGCACATGGCGTCACGCGCGGCGATCATCGCTTCGACATCGCCGTCGCCGTACTGGTCGGCGATGCGATGGCCGACGAGCGGCGTGTTCATCAACCCCGGCACCACGCAGTTGGCGCGGATCCCCTTGTCGGCGTACTGCAGGGCGAGATTGCGGGTGAACTGGATAAGCCCGGCCTTGGAGGCGGCATAGGCGATCATCGCCCGCTGCATGTAGCGCAGGCCGGCGATGGAGGAGATGTTGACGATGACGCCGCGGCCCTGGCGCTCCATCACCGGCAGGACGTGCTTGCAGGTCAGGAACACCGAACGCAGGTTGGCGTCCATCTGCCGGTCCCAGTCGGCCTCGCTCATCTCCACCGGCCCGCCCGGGGCGGAACCGCCGACGTTGTTGTGCAGGATGTCGATGCGGCCAAACGCCTCCAGGCACGCCGCCGTCATCGCCGCCACCTGGGCGGCGTCGGTGACGTCGGCCACGTGAGTCACGCAGTCGCCGCCAGCCTCGGCGATCAGCCGAGCGGTTTCGGCCACCGCGTCGGGGTCGGTGTCGACGGCGAACAGGCGGGCGCCTTCACGCGCGTAGAGCACGGCCGCCGCCTTGCCATTGCCCCAGCCGGGGCCGACCGATCCGGCACCGGTTAACAACGCCACCCGTCCTTCCACGCGCCCGCTCATCTCCAGCCTCCATTGCACCGGCAGCCGCCGGGCCACGACCGGCAGGATCGGCCCGGCAACAGTTGCCGGGTTTTGCCGGACCATATCCCACCGCCACCCGGCCTGAGAAATTCCATAAATAACAACCACTTAAACCATGGTGAACAAACCGTAGCTGGCATGGCGCTTGCTGCCAAGACCACAGGTGCACAACGCGCCTGCCCACAGTATGTGGACAGCAAGCTCGAAAAGGAGATACGGCTATGGCTCTTTCGGTTAACACAAATGTCGGCGCCATGGTGGCGCTGCAGAACCTGAACAAGACCAACGGGATGCTGGAGAAGACTCAGCTCTCCATCACCACGGGTCTTCGGGTTGCTGGTCCGAAGGACGACGCTTCGACCTTTGCCATCGCACAGAACATGCGTGGCGACATTGCCGGCCTCGGGGCGGTCAAGACCGCCCTGGCCAATGGCGAAGCGACCATCAACGTGGCGATCGAAGCTGGTCAGTCGATTGCGGACATGCTGGTGGAAATGAAGGCCAAGGTGGTGCAGGCCAACCAGGCTGGTCTGGACTCCGCATCGCGGTCGTCGCTGCACAACGACTTCACGGCGCTGCGCGACCAGGTGGCGACCATCGTCGCCACTGCGGAGTTCAACGGTACCAACCTGATTGGCGTCAGCGCCTCAGCGACGTCCGTCCTCTCGACGGTTGACGGCAGCACCATTGCCGTCAGTGCGCAGAAGATGGACACGACCACGCTGGGCATCAACACCTCGAGCCTGGCAACCAGCGCCAACGCGGCCACGGCACTGACGGCGATCGATTCCGCGATCACCTCCGTGTCGGACAAGCTGGCCTCGCTGGGTTCGGTGGCCAAGCGCATCGAGGTCCAGGCGGGCTTCACGACCAAGCTGCAGGACATCCTGCGGGCTGGCGTGGGCAACCTGGTCGATGCCGACCTGGCGGAAGAGAGCGCGAAGTTGCAGGCCCTGCAGATCAAGCAGCAGTTGGGCGTGCAGGCGCTGTCGATCGCCAACTCGGGCCCGCAGGCCATCCTCGGCCTGTTCGGCTAAGTCGCGGACGTCCGGGGTGCGGGCTTCGGCCCCACCCCGGCGCCGTGGCGCCCCCTTTCCTTACTCTCGACACGCGCACTGATCCGGACCCCTGTCGCACCCGACGCGGGTGCGGGCGGGCACCGGCCCAACGCCCGTTGATGGCGATCAATGGCCGGCACCGGTGGCGCGCCCACAGTGGCCCTGAACCGGCGGCCCGGACGGGCGCGGCCGGCAAGCACGCAGGACCGCAAGCAGGATGTCGGACCAGAGCCCCAGCTTCTCCATTCGCCGCACCGCCTATCTCGACGCGGACGGCCAACCGCGCGGGACGTTGCCCGGCTTGGCTGACGACGTGGAGAAACTGCAGGCGCTGTATCGTGCCATGGTCCTTACCCGCAGCTTCGATGCCAAGGCCGTGGCCCTGCAGCGCACCGGCCGGCTGGGCACCTATGCCTCTTCGCTTGGACAGGAGGCCGTCGCCGTCGGTCTGGCCAGCGCGATGCGGGCCGAAGACGTGCTGTTGCCTTCGTTCCGCGAGCACGGCGCACAGCTGTGGCGGGGCGTCAGCATGGTGGAGCTGCTGCAGTTCTGGGGCGGCGACGAGCGCGGCAGCGACTACCAGGGCCCGCGCCAGGACTTCCCGGTCTGCATCCCGGTTGCCAGCCAGTTCCCGCACGCCGCCGGCGTCGCCACCGCCTTCGTCCTCCGCGACGAGCCGAGAGTCGCCGTCGTGGTCGGTGGCGACGGCGCCACCTCCAAGGGCGATTTCTACGAGGCGCTGAACGTCGTCGGCGTCTGGCAACTGCCGGCGGTGTTCGTGATCAACGACAACCAGTGGGCCATCTCCACCCCCCGCGACCGGCAGAGCGCCGCCGAGACCCTGGCGCAGAAAGCGATCGCCGCCGGGCTGCCCGGCGAGCAGGTCGACGGCAACGACGTCATCGCCGTGCACGACGCCGTCAGCCGGGCGGTTGCACAGGCCCGCGCCGGCGCAGGTGGAAGCCTGATCGAGTGTCAGACCTATCGCCTCGCCGACCATACCACGGCTGACGATGCCAGCCGTTACCGCGACGACTCCGAGGTCGCGGCACACTGGGCAGAAGAGCCTTTGCTGCGCCTGCGTGCCTACCTGACGGCGCAGGGCACCTGGACAGAGGACGACGAAACGGCACTGCTGCGCAGCTTCGACGAGATGGTCGAGGAGGCCGCGACGCAATATCTGGCCCTGCCGCCGGCACCGCCGGCCAGCATCTTCGACCACATGTTCGCAGCCCTGCCCGAAGATCTGCGCCGCCAGCGCGCCGCCATGCTCGAAGAGCACGGCGATGCCTGAGCTGAGCCTGGTCGAAGCGGTGCGCACGGCCCTGGCAAGGGCGATGGCCGACGACATGTCGGTGCTGGTGCTTGGTCAGGACGTCGGCATCAACGGCGGCGTGTTCCGGGCCACCGACGGTCTGGCGCAACGTTTCGGCAGCGGGCGCGTGCGCGACACGCCACTGTCGGAACTGTTGATCAGCGGCATGGCCGTCGGCCTGGCGGCGCAGGGCTTCCGTCCGGTGGCCGAGATCCAGTTCATGGGCTTCATCTATCCGGCCATCGATCAACTGGCCAACCACGCCTCCCGGCTGCGCAGCCGCACCCGGGGCCGGTTGAGCTGCCCGATGGTGCTGCGGGCGCCATTCGGCGGGGGCATCCACGCGCCCGAGCACCACTCAGAAAGCGCCGAAGCGATGCTGGCGCACATCCCCGGCCTGCGCGTCGTCATCCCGTCGTCGCCGCAACGCGCCTACGGCCTGCTGTTGGCGGCGATCCGCGATCCCGACCCGGTCGTGTTCCTGGAACCCAAGCGGTTGTACCGGGCCCAGAAGGAAACCGTCGACGACGACGGCGAGGCCCTGCCGCTCGACCGCTGCTTCGTGCTGCGCGAGGGCCGCGACCTGACCTTGCTGAGCTGGGGGGCGATGCTGCAGGAGACGCTCGCCGCCGCGGACCGCCTGGCGACCGACGGCATTGCTGCCGAGGTGATCGACGTCGCCACCCTGAAGCCGCTGGACATGGCGACGATCGCCGCCTCGGTGGAACGCACGGGGCGTTGCGTGATCGTGCACGAGGCCGCTGCCACCGGCGGCTTCGGCGGCGAGATCGCCGCCCGCCTGGCCGACCAGGCGCTGGTCTCGCTGCTGGCGCCAGTGGGCCGCGTTACCGGCTACGATACCGTGATGCCGCTGCCGAAGCTGGAGCACTGCTACATGCCGTCGGTCGACCGCATCCTCGCCGCGGCGCGTGCCGCGCTGGCCTACGCATGACCCTGTTCCGCCTGCCAGACCTGGGCGAAGGCCTGCAGGAGGCGGAGATCGTAGCCTGGCATGTCACTGTCGGTGACCAGGTCAACGCCGATCAGCCACTGGTCTCGGTCGAGACCGAGAAGGCGGCGGTCGAGGTCCCGTGCCCGCAAGCCGGCCGCATCGTCCGGCTGTGCGCCGAGGTCGGCAAGCTGGTCGCGGTCGGTGCCCCGCTGGTCGAGTTCGCCGACGCCGCGAGCGACAAGGCGCCGACGAGCCTGGTCGGCGAGCTGCCGTCGGCACCGGCGGGCGAACCGGCGGCGGCACCTGCGGCAGCACGCGAGGCGGCGAAGGTGCGGGCCGCGCCGGCAGTGCGGGCGCGCGCCCGTGCGCTCGGCATCGACCTGGCGGATCTCACCGGCACCGGGCCTGACGGCGCCATCGTCATGGCCGACCTGGACGCGGCCGACCACGCCGACGGCAGCGCGCCGTTGCGCGGGGCACGCCGCTGGATGGCCCGGGCAATGGCCCGCGCGCATGCGGAGGTGGTGCCGGCGACGCTCACCGACGAGGCCGACATCGAGCCCTGGGCGGCGCCCGATGCCGCCGTGACGCAGCGTCTGATCCGCGCGATCTGTGCCGGTTGCCGGGCCGAGCCGGCGCTCAATGCCTGGTTTGACGCCCGGCGGCAGAGCCGGCGCCTGCACCGCGAGGTCGATCTTGGCATCGCCGTCGACCTGCCAGACGGCCTGGTGGTACCGGTCCTGCGGCAGGCCGAGCGGAGCGACGGGGCGAGCCTGCAGCAACGCCTGGAGGAGCTTGTGCGTTTGGCCTCGGCCCGCCGCCTGTCGCCCGAGGACCTGCGCGGACCGACCATCACCCTGTCCAACTTCGGCACCCTGGCCGGCTGGCATGCCGCCCTGGTGATCGTCCCGCCACAGGTCGCCATTCTCGGCGCAGGCCGGGCGGCGGCGCGGCTGCGGGTGCGCGACGGTGCCCCGGCGGCGCGCACCCTGCTGCCCCTGTCGTTGACATTCGATCACCGCGCGGTGACCGGCGGCGAGGCGGGACGTTTCCTCGCAGCCGTCATCGCCGACCTGGAAACGCCCGACTGATCCTGCAGGAGGTCCTGCCCGATGGACGACATGTTCCGGTTTACTGATGACCTCGGCCCCGCCAAGATCATCCACATCCACCAGGCCGCCGTACCGCTTCGCGCCATCCTCGTGGTCGACAACGTGGCCGCCGGCCCGTCGATCGGCGGCGCCCGCCTGGCGCCGGATGTCAGCGTCGACGAATGCTTCCGGCTCGCCCGGGCGATGACCTTGAAGAACGCCGCCGCCGGTCTGCCGCACGGCGGCGGCAAGTCGGTGATCTTCGGCGATCCGGCGATGCCGGCGGCGGACAAGGAACGGCTGATCCGCGCCTTCGCACAGGCGATCCGCGACATCCGCGACTACATCATCGGGCCGGACATGGGCACGGACGAGCGCAGCATGGCCTGGGCCAAGGACGAGATCGGCCGCGCTGTCGGCCTGCCACGCGAGCTCGGCGGCATTCCCCTCGACGAAATCGGCGCGACCGGGTTCGGCCTCGCCGCCGCCGGCGGCGTTGCCCAGGAGTTCTGCGACGTCCGCCTGGACGGCGCCCGCGTTGCCGTCCAGGGCTTCGGTGCCGTCGGCCAGCACGCCGCCCGGTACCTGGCCGAGAAAGGAGCGGTTCTCGTCGCCGCATCGGACAGCCAAGGCATGGTGAGCGATCCCGCCGGCCTCGACCTCGCCGCACTGCGTGCCCACAAGGCCGCCGGCGGGCATGTCGCCGATTTCCCTGGCGCCACCGCCGGCGACCGCGACGCCATCATCGACGTCGATTGCGATATCTTGATCCCGGCCGCGCGCCCGGACGTGATCGATGCCGGCAACGCCGGGCGCCTGAAGGCACGGTTGATCCTGCAGGGCGCCAACATTCCCGTCACCGCCGAAGCGGAGGCACTACTGCATGCCCGCGGCGTGCTCTCGATCCCCGATTTCATCGCCAATGCCGGCGGCGTGATCTGCGCCGCCGTGGAGTATGCCGGCGGCAGCCAGAGTACAGCCCTGGCCGCCATCGAAGAGAAGGTCGCACACAACACATGGGCGGTGCTGGACAGAGCCGCCGCCAACGGAACAGCATCACGCGAGGCCGCCCTGGCAATGGCCGTTGAGCGCGTCCGTGCGGCCAGCGCGCTGCGTCGTTTCGGCTGACCTCCTTGGCCGTTGGCGCGGCTGACGTCGGCCCGCATGGCCCAGCGTCTGCGGCGCCACGGCCGGCGATGCGCGCGTGCCTGGACCGGCCACAACCACGTCTCGGGCGTGCTGGGACCAACCGCCATGTGGGCACAGGGTACCCACCCACTACATCTATAAGTGTATACTAATGGGATTAATCTTCTCATAGTTGTCAAACCCGGCGGCAATTGTCCCTCGTACAGCAGGCTGCACGAGCCGGAAGGGCCAGACGGGGGATGTATACATTTCATTGACGAATGGATCTTAGAATCAGCACGGATACGCGGAATCGCTGCGAGAAGCGCGCGTTCGCGAGGGGATCGGAACACTCAAGGTCCGGGGAACAGATTGACGACCCAACGCATCACAGCGGCGCCGGACGCGGGCTCGGCCTCAGGCCGAAACGTGGTCAGCCTGCACGGTGACAGTCGCTCGGGGATCTACCACTCGCGCGGCGATGGGCCCTCGGCCCACGCCCGACGGGTCCCGCTGACGGAACTGCGCGATTCGTCGTTGCGGCAGGCCATGACGGCCTGGGATGGGTACTGCGGTCTGGACAACGCGTTCGACCGCAGCAAGCATCCGGTGGCCGAAATATACACCGACTCCCGGCTGCTGACGCCGCGTTCCAGTGTCCTGCGAGTGACCGATCACAACCCGCAGAAATGGATCTTCGTCTATTTCGGCGCCGGCTTCGGCGTGTTCGGCGGACAGAGCTACGTCGGCAGGCGCATGTGCGACTTTCCGGCGAAAGCGACCACCGAGGTATCTGCCTACTCCTTCGCCGACGCCGCCGTCAGCAAGCGCCCAGTCGCGCACGAGATCGAAGGTGTGATGGAGAACTTCTTCATCAAATACCAGCGAATCGCCTTCCCGATCCTAGACTGCGACGGAGAGCTGTTCGAAATGCTGACGATCTCCTCCGACGTGTTCCGCGTCACGTTCGATTGACACCGCAGAGCGGATCTCGTCGGGCTTGAGCCCCCGACCGAGCAGGTCCTGCAGCAATTCCGTGCGACTCATCCATACGGCGTGCAGCTCGACCGCTTTGCCAAAGGCCGGGCAGTAGCCGTCGATGCACTTTTCGGCATGCGTATAGCCGTAGGCGGCCTGCAACCCCGATCCGGCGTCCTTGCCGTACATCAAACCGACATGACAGTCGATTCCCATCCGCCACAGCGCCACGGCGCGCGACAGGCTTTCCACCGGCCCGGCGAGGCCACGGCCGCGATAGTCCGGACGCACCCACATGGCGCCGCCATGTCCGACGTCACCCACCAGCGGTACGCTGGGGCCGTTCCAGAGCCCTTCCGTTCGCCCGCGGGCGCCGGCGTCACCCCACAACCGACCGCTGGCCACCAACTCGGCGAAATCTGCCTCTCGGTAGACCGCCTCCGCCGACGTCGCCACCGTCGCCCCACTGGCGTCCGTCACGTTCAGCCACAACCCGTCGTCAAACGGCGGGCGCATCGCCGGATCGAATGCCGCGTAGAAATACTGGTCTGCGGCACGGAAGCACCGGGCAAGTTTGCCAAAGTCGCTTTCGACCGCAACGCGATATCCGTGACACCAGAACAGCAGTACGGCATCACGGATGTATGTCTTAAGGATCTCCTCCTCATGCCTCGCAACTCGGGCCATTGCTACACCTTCTCTTCACTCGGTTGAACATTGCGTCTTGCTTTGGTGCCTCAAACAGTGACAACCCGAACCGACTACCGTCAACTATAAAGGAGGCAGAACTGTATATACTCCAATGTCCGCGGGCGCGGCCGACTTCGGCGGTAAGACCCTGTTAAGCATGACCGGGCAGTCTAGCTGCATCATGACCCCGCCCGTCAGAGCCCGCCGGCGGCATGCCGGCGCCGCGACGGCCCCATGACCTCGCTGCCGCCCAACCTGCGGCGCGACCGGGCCGCGTCGTCGCTGGCCTTCTTCCTGACGGACGCGGCGGTGTCGCTGAACCAGGAGACGGTTGCCTGGCTGCAGCAGACGGCGGCGGCGGAAGGCGCCGACAGCGCCCGCATCTGCCTGCACAACGGCACCGCGGATCCGTTTCATCAGATGGTGATCGTGCAGCGGCGCGGCGTGTACTGCCGGCCACACAAGCATCTGAGCAAGGCCGAAAGCTGCCAGATCATCGCCGGCGAACTCGCCTTCATCGTGTTCGACGACAACGGCCGGATCACCGGCATCAGCGAACTCGGCCGCGGCGACGTCATCGGCCGGGCGGCAATCGGCCAGTACCACATGGTCTATCCGCGCTCGGCGTGGTGCACCTACCACGAAGCCAAACCCGGGCCGTTTCTGGGGCCCGAGGATTCGCTGTTCCCCGACTGGGCGCCGGCTGCCGACGACATCGAGGCGCGTACCCGCTTCCTCGCCGGCATCGGCGAAGCGCTGAAGCGGTCGGCGATGGCGCCGCCGCCATGACCCGGGTCCTGGTTACCGGCGCCGGCGGCCACCTGGGCCGCGCCCTGGTCGCCGGCCTGGTTGCCTGCGGCCACGAGGTCATCAGCCTGTGCCGTCGCTCTCCCGCCGCCGTGCCGCCCGGACCGTCGCACCGGATCGTCCGGGGCGACCTGGCCGACGCGCTGGCGGATCTGCCGGCGGCGGACGCCATCGTCCATGCCGCGGCGGCAACCCATCTCGATCCGTCGCTGCGGGCCGCCGACTATGCCCGCAGCAACGTCTGCGGCACCGTCAACCTGCTCGACTATGCCGCCCGGGTCGGCTGCCGCAGCCTGATCATGCTGTCGACGCTGTCGGTCTACGGCCGCATCGGGGCCGAGGTGCTGGACGAGGACGTGGCCCCCGAGCAGCCCAACCTTTACGGCCGCAGCAAGCGCCTGGCCGAGGAAGTCCTGCTCGACTGCGACGGCGCCGCGGACATCGTCTGCCTGCGCCTGCCGGGGGTGACGGGTCCCGGCGACCATCGCGCCTGGCTCGGCCGTTGCCTGCTCACGCTGTATCGCGACGAGCCGCTGCATTTCGCCAACGGCGACGCCTCGTTCAACAACATCGTAGACATCAGCGAACTGACACGCCTGGTCGAGCACCTGCTGGCACGGCCGGCCGACGGCCGCCGCAGTCTGGTCAACGTCGCCGCCGAGGCGCCGGTGCCGCTGGTCGAGCTGCTGACGGCGATGCGCGATGCCACGGGCTCCCGCGCGCCGTTGATCGACGACGGTCCGCGCACGCCCTGCTTTCGCATCGACACCGCGCGGTTGCGCGACGAGATCGGCTTCGTCGCGGCCCCCACCATGGACCAGGCCCTGCGCTTCGTCCGGGCCGATCAGGCCGCCGGCCGGGCACCGGCAGCGGCGGCGATGGCCGGGGCACCGTGAGCCGCAGCATGGCCAGCGCAACGAAGCCGTCCACGCACACGGCACCGGCCCCGGCGGCGGCCCGGGCGCCGGCCTGCTATCTGTGCGCCAGCACGGCGCTGTCGGTGCTGACGACCGAGCTGCGCCACGGTCCCGGTCGGGTGCTGTACTGCCAGGCGTGCGATCTCGGCATGCTCGAGGCCGCAGCCGACGGGCCGCCGGACCTGGAGGCCTACTATGACGGCGGCTACCGCCGCGAGTACGGTCCCAAGCCCGGCGTCGCCACCGACTACCGCACCCTGTTCGAGGCCCATGTCGGCTACCAGCAACAGCGCCTCGACCTGCTCGCACCCTATCTGCACGGCGACGCGCAGGTGCTGGAGGTCGGCTGTTCGACGGGACATCTGCTGCACCACCTGGCACCTCTGGTGCGGCGGGCCGTCGGTGTCGACCTCGACAGCGGCGCCACTGCCTTTGCCCGCGACCAGCTCGGCCTGGAGACCTATGGCTGCGCCCTGGACGCGGCCGGCCTGGCGGAACGGTCGTTCGATCTGGTGCTCGCCGTGCAGACGCTGGAACATGTGCCCGACCCGGTCGCGGCCTGTCGCGAGTTCGCGCGCTACCTCAAGCCCGACGGACGGCTGTTCATCGAAGTGCCGAACCTGCACGACCCGCTGCTGCGGCTCTACGACGCGCCGCGCTACAACAGCTTCTACTATCACCGCGCCCATCTCTGGTACTTCGGCGAGACGGCCCTGCGCGCCGTGCTCGCGCGAGCCGGCCTCGACGGCGAGGTCGGCTTCGCCCAGGACTACAACTTCCTCAATCACCTGCACTGGGCCCTGCGCAACGAGCCGCAGCCGTCCGCGCACAGCGGCCTCGGCGCGGCCCGGTTACCGTTGCGTGCCGGCGTGAGCGAACCGTTGGCGCGCGAGCTGGACCTGCTGATGGCCGAGACGGACCGGCGCTACAAAGCGATCCTGGCCCGCCACAAGGCGACGGAGAATCTCTGCTTGCTGGGGACGCTGCGCGTCGACGACTGAGCCGTCACGACGACGGCCGGCGCACGAGGTCGAGACAGCCGTCCAGACCGATGCGCGGGAACAGGGCGATGTGGCTGTCCGGCGAGACGGTGTAGATCGGCGGCACCGGCAGGTCGTACAGGACGGCGATGGCCTCGAGCCCGAGTTCGGCGGCGAAATCGAAGGTCAGCGTGTCCACCAGCAGGTTCAGTGCCAGCGCCCGCTTCTCCGCCTCGTCGCTGGCCTCGTAGCGGTAGTGCGGGTCGCCGCTGCCGAAGCGCTCGTGCCCGCCGGCAGCATCGCGACCGACCCCGTCGACCCCGAACAGGAACACCTGCCGCGCGCCGCCCAGAACCAGGAAGGGCAAGGTGCACGACAGGGTGTTGCACAGCGGGAACTGCAGCGGCGTCGGCGGCAGCGGCAGGAGGACGGTGTCGGGCGGCGGGAAGAACAGCAGCTTGTCGGCGTGCGCCGCTTCGACCGCCGCGGCATCGGGCAGGCCGGCGCCGATGGTATCGAAGCAATAGCGGCTCGACAGCAGCAGCTCCCTGCCGTCGCGGCCGAGGTATTCGACGACCTGATCGGCATGCTCGCGCAACACCATCGGGTTGCTGACCATTGCCAGCTCGACCTTGGCCTGGAGCCGCGCCAGCATGCCCTGCTCGAAGAACGCGAAGCTGTGCGCGGTGGCAAAACATATATCGTGCCCGGCGAAATCGCCGATCCGGGCGTCGAGCGCGGCGATCGACGGGCCGTGCTGCAGGACGAACACGTCGCGCCCGCCGACGACGGCACGCAGCCGCGCCAGTGCCGCCGCCATGTCGGCCGAGTAGCTGTGTTGCGGATAGGCGTACTGCGCCGGATCGGTGTCGCCCTTGATCGCGCGCATGAGCCCGCGGGCCTCGTCGCGGCGACCCAGCCGCCACAGCAGGCGCAACTCCTGACAGGCATCGCCAACGCTGCGGCCGCCGCCGCTCTGCGGCGGCACTCGCCGGCACGCCTCCAGCGCCCGACGCCAGGCGGCCGCGGCCTCGTCCGCACGCGCGGCCAGCTCCAGGTTGACCCCCAGGGCCTGCAGCAGCGCGCCCTGCTGGCGCGGATCGGCCGGCGCGCAGCGGGCAAGTCCCTCCTCCAGCGCGGCGATCGCTTCGTCGAACCGGGCATGCAGCCGCAACCGGTCGGCAAGGGTGAGAAACCGTTGCGGCGTCGGGTCCAGGTCGGCGGCGCGCCGGCAGTAGTCCGCGGCCCGGTCGGCCGTCAGGTTGCTGTGGCCATAAATCGCCGCCAGGGAGTCGGCCAGCTCCGCGTCCTCCGGCAGCAGCGACATCGCCCTTTCCAGATGCCCGATCGCCTCCGTGTTGCGGCCGTGGTCGCTCAGCGTCCGGCCCAGCGCCTTGAGGAAGGCGGGGTTGTCCGGTTCGGCCGCCGCGGCCTCCTCGAACAGCGCCAGCGCCGGCCCGACGGCACCGAAATTGGCGAGGTTGACCCCCAGCGCGTGAACCGCGGCCGCGGTGTCGCCAAGGGCGATCCGGGCATCGCTGATCGCTTCGGGCAGCGCTGCCTCGTCGCCGGCGCCGGCCAGCGCAGACACCAGCATCAGCCAGAGGTCGCGGTTGCCTTCCGACACGGCTGCGATCTGCCGCAGGCCGTCGGCGGCCTTGGCGAAGAACTGGCACGACAGCGCGTCGCTGCCCGAGTGCCGCGCCACCAGGGCGATCTGGAAGTTGGCGACGATGTGCTCCGGTTCCAGTTCCAGGGCCTGCTGAAACAGCGACATGGCCCCGCGCAGGTCGCCGGCCTGGTAAAGCTGCTGGCCGCGCTGCACCAGCGTGTTGGCGTCGCTCGCCGGCGGTTGCGAAAGATCGGCCGCCATCGCCTCAGCGCCGCTCGGCCCGGGCGATATGGAAGGTGCGGGTGCGCTCCTGCACCACCCGTGGCCGGCTGCCGGTATACGCGTCGTCCAGGAAATCGGTGCCGAAGCCGCAGGCGGCGAGCCGCGCGCGCACATCGACAAAGGCATAGGCATTGGCGAACTTCAATGCACCGTCATCGTTGCCCGGGACCGGAGCGACGTAGCTCTCGATCACTTCCTGCTCGGCAAAGAAGGTGCGCAGCAGCAGGGTCTGTCGCGCCGCCGCGGCCATGTTCTCCAGCGCCGGCGACAGCGACGGGCAGTGTTCGAGCATGGCGCTGGAAATGACGATGTCGCCGCTTACGTCGGCCGGCGCGGCGGTGATGTCGTGGCGCAACAAGGTCACGTCCGGGTTGCCGGCGTGGTGCTCGGCGGCGACCTCGAGAAAGGCCGGTTCGAAGTCGACGCCGATGTAGCGCACGCCGAAGTCCGCGAAACTGCGATAGGCGTAAGCGGTAGAGCAGCCGATATCGACGATGGTCACGCCGGGACCCAGTTGCGGGCGCAGGATCTCGCGGAACTGGCGCAGCCAGGTGAGCTCGCCGTCCTTGCCGCTCAACCGCCGGCGGGCAACGTCGATGTAGTCGGTACCGGCGACCGGGATGAAGCTCATGGCCGCGCCTCCTCGACGATCTCGAGCTGCACCCCGTCCGGGTCGGCGCAGAAGAACATGCGCACGCGCCCGTCGGCCGAGGCCGCGGGTGGCGCCGTGACCGCGCAACCGGCAGCGCACAGGCCGCTGTAGACCTGTGCCGCGTCCGCCACGGTCAGCGCCAGATGAGTCAGGCCGGCCACATTGAGTCCGGCCGGCGCCCGCGGCTGTCGCGGCGGCGAGCTGAAATCGAGCAGTTCCAGCAGCGGGCCGCCGTCGGGCGCCTGCAGCTTGACGGTGCGCACCTCGACCGCCGGCAGGCCGAGCTGATGCGCCAGCGCCGGCCCCCGTTCGACCGCGTCCGCAACTGGCTCGAAGCCGAAGTGACGGCGATAGAAGGCAAGCGACGCCTCGATGTCGGCGACGACGATGCCAACGTGGCGCAGGACGCTCACGCCGGGTCCCCAGCCGCGGCCAGCTCGGCCATCACCTCGGCCAGGACATCCATGCCTTCGGCGATGGCGGCCTCGGTGATGGTCAGGGGCGGGCCGAACTTGATCGACTCCCGGCCGGTGTGCACGAACAGCACCCCGCGGCGCATCGCCTCTTCGCAGATCCGGCTGGCGAACAGGCCGTCGGGCGCGCCGCTGCCGGGCGTGCGCAGGATGATCGCCGCCACCAGGCCGCGGCCGTTGACCCGGGCGATGCGATCGGGGAAGCGCTGCTGCAGGTCGCGAAGGCGCGCCAGCAGCAGCTCGCCCTTGCTCGCGGCCGCCGCCGCCAGGTCGCGACGGGCGAACTCCTCCAGCGTCGCCAGGCCGGCGGCACAGGCCAGCGGGTTGGCTGAATGGGTGCTCGACAACAGCCCGGTGTCGGGCAGATCGAGCAACGCGGCCCGGCCCAGCACCGCCGACAACGGCAATCCGCTGCCGATGCCCTTGCCGCAGCAGATCAGGTCAGGCTCGACGTCATAGTGTTCGTAGGCGAACAGGCGGCCGGTGCGGCCGAAGCCGGACTGCACCTCGTCGAAGGCGAGCAGAATGTCGTGCTCGCGCGCGAACCGGGCCGCCGCCTGCACATAGTCGCGGGGAAAGAACGCCGCCGCCCAGCCGATGTAGGACTCCAGCAGCAGGCCGCAGAGGTCGCGGGCCGGATCGATGCCGCGCGCGCGCAGCCGGTCGAGCTCGGCCTCGAAGGCCGCCGCCCAGTCGGTGTTATCGCCAGCATGGGCGAACGGAAAGGCGAAGTGATGGACGTGCGGAGCGTCATAGCCGATCCAGCGCCGGCTGTCGGCGTTGCCGCCGAGCTGCGCCGCACCCAGGGTGCGGCCGTGATAGCTGCCGTCGAAGGCGACCACGCCCGGCCCCTTGCCATGCTGCCGGCCATGCAGGCGCATCAGCCGCAGCGCGGCCTCGGTCGCCTCCGTACCGGTGGTCATCAGATAGGCCTTGGCGGCGCAGGCCGGCGTTGCCGCGATCAGCGCCTTCAGGTAGCGGGCGCGGATCTCGGTCGCATAGTTGTAACTGTGCAGCAGCTCGCCATCGATCACCTGGCGCAGGGCGGCCAGGACATGGTCGTTGGCGTGACCGGCGTTGGCGACGAAGATCGTCGAGGTGAAGTCGATCCAGCAGTTGCCCCAGCGATCCCAGACCTGGAAGTCCTTGGCCCGGTCCCAGACGATCGGCATCTGCCCGTGCATGGCGCGGGTCTCGCAGGCTTCCAGGTCGGCGAGGATCGCCAGCGAGTCGGGCACCGGCAGCGGCGTGACGATGCGCCGGTTTGCGGTCTCGACCGGCCTGGTGGCGACCGGCGTACGGGCGAAGGCGAACCCCATACCGCTCAGCCCGTCGCCTTGGCCTGGCTGTCCTCCGCCGTCGCGAACTGCCGGCGCAGCGCGGCGAGCAGCGGGTCGCCGTGCCGGTCGATCCAGTACTCCAGGTAGGCCATGTCCTCGGGGTGGTCGATCTCGATCACCGGGTCGGTCTGATAGGCCATGGCCTTGCTGCCGTAGAGCTGACCGGTGCCGGCGATCAGGTCGACGCGGACCACATCGACGTAGCCGTTGGGCTGATAGCACGGCGCGAAGGCCTGGCGCGGCAGGTTGTAGTACTCGGGCCGCGGGTCCTGCGGAAACAGGCCGACCAGCCAGCCGTTGTCGATGCCGAGCTGCTTTTGCGGCGGCTCGGCCAGGGCATGCACCGAGCGCAGGCTGCTGGCGTCAGGGCGCGCCGCGAACGCGGCGATGGCATCGTCGATCCGTGCCGGATCGCGCAGCGGCGTCGTCGGACGCAGGATCACCAGCCAATCGGGCAGGCTCTCGCCCTGGCTCCGCAGCCAGTCCAGGTAATGGCCGACGTAGGCCATGTCGGGCGCGTCGTCGCGGGCGAACTCGGCCGGCCGCAGGAACGGCACATCGGCGCCGAAGCGCCGCGCCGCGTCGGCGATCTGCGCGGTGTCGGTGCTGACCACGGTGCGGTGCACGCCATGGGCCTGGCGGGCGGCCAGAATGCTGTAGGCAAGCAGCGGAAAGCCGCCGGCGGGACGCAGGTTCTTGCCCGGCACGCCCTTGGAACCGCCACGGGCGGGGATCAGCGCGTGCACCAGCGGCTGGCCGGGCTGCGCCTGCAGCTCGGCCAGCTCGGCGCGGATCTGCGCCGGGTCGAGCGCCGGCTGATCCGGCACCGAAACGCGGAGCTTGTCGCGCGCGGCCTGCTCTTCAGGCCGCACCGCCTTGCGTCCGTCGCCCAGCGCCGTGCGCACGGCCCGCATCGCCTGGGCAAAGCCGCGCAATGCGGCAACCTCGACCGAGGCGGCCTGGTCGGAGCCGTACATCGCCCGGTCCAGGGTGATATGTCGTTCGATCGAGCTGGCGCCGAGCGCGACCGCGGCAGCGCAGACCTTCACCAGCGAAGATTCGTGCCCGGAATAGCCGACCTCGCAGCCGTAGCGCTCGCGCAGCATGGGGATGCACAGCAGATTGGCGTCGTCGTCCGCCATGGGGTAGCTGGAATTGCAGTGCATCAGCTCGAACGGGCAGCCGGCCTGGCGAAAGACCTCGACCGCCAGGTCGATCTCCTCGAGCGTCGCCATCCCGGTGGAGACGAAGGTGCGGCGCCGTTCCGCGGCGATCATGCGCAGCAGCGGCAGATGGCCGAGCATGGGCGAGGCCACCTTGTTGAACGGCAGGTCGAAGCGCTGCAGGAAGGCCTGCGCCTCCTCGTCCCAGGCCGAGGCGGACCAGGCGATGCCGCGCGCCTTGCAGTAGCGGTCGATCTCGGCAAACGCCTCGGCGTCGAACTCCAGACCTTCCTTCTGCGCCCGCTGCGTCGTGCCCCAGGGGCTCTCGCGCGGGCTGTCGAGGAATTCGGCCGTGTAGACCTTGTCGATCGTGCGCTTCTGGAACTTGACGGCATCGAAGCCGGCGTCGGCGGCAGCGTCGATCAGCTGCTTGGCGATGCGCAGCTCACCGTTGTGGTTGATCCCGATCTCGGCGATCAGATAGGGGATCATGTCAGCCGCTCCCGCCGCTGCGGCGCCGGCCGCCGGGACCGGCCGCCGTCCGCAATCCATTCCCCAATTGTTAACGCGGCGATGGTTAAGAAACGGCAAAGCTCTGCCCGCGCGGCGGCATGGTGAAGCCTTTGTTTACCCTGTTGCGTCCATAACATCCCTGGAAGGGGGCCGGCGCCTGCAGCGCGCCGGCGGAGGCCACGGGGAGCGCATGAAGACGGCACTGGTGATCGGCGGCGGTTTCGCGGGCTGCTCGGCAGCCCATCTGCTGGCAGGCAAGGGCGACTGGGACGTCACCCTGGTCGAGGCCGCGCCCTTTCTCGGCGGCGGCTGCCGCACCCTGTGGTACGGCGGGCATCCCTACACCTTCGGGCCGCGGCATTTCCTGACCCAGAACGAGGCGGTCTACGAGTATCTCAACCGACACTGTCCGCTGCGCCGCTGCAACGAGCACGTCTTCCTGACCTACGTCGAGCAGGACGGCCAGTTCTACAACTACCCGATCCACGTCGACGACGTCGCCCGCATGCCCGAGAGCGAGCAGATCGGCCGCGAACTGCAGGAAGCCAAGGCCCTGCAAGGCGCCATCGAGGCGAAGAACTTCGAGGAGTTCTGGATCGCCTCCATCGGCCGCACCCTCTACGACAAGTTCATCAACGGCTATTCGAAGAAGATGTGGATGGTCGACGACAATCGCACCATCGACGACTTCAACTGGTCGCCCAAGGGCGTGACCCTGAAGGAGGGCGACCGGGCAGCCTGGGATACCGCGATCTCGGCCTATCCGATCGCCGCCAACGGCTATGACGACTATTTCGACATCGCCACCGCCGAGACCCGGGTCCGCCTGAAGACCCGCATCGAGGCCTACGACCTGCCGGCCAAGAGCGTGGTGATCGACGGCGAGACATCGAGCTACGACGTGATCGTCAACACGCTGGCGCCGGACATCGTCATGAACGGGGTGCATGGCGAACTGCCATTCATCGGCCGCGACTTCTACAAGTTCGTGCTGCCGATCGCCCACGCCTTCCCCGAGAACGTCTATTTCCTCTACTACGCCGGCGACGAGCCGTTCACCCGGCTGGTCGAGTACAAGCAGTTCACGCGGCAGAACTACCACCAGGACAGCACCATCGTCGGCATGGAGATCCCGTCGATGAACGGTCGCTACTATCCGGTGCCGCTGCAGAGCGAGTACGCCCGGGCGCAGAAGTATTTCGACGACATGCCCGACGGCGTGTTCTCGATCGGCCGGGCCGGCAGCTACCAGTACCGCGTGGACGTCGACGACTGCATCGCCCAGGCCATGGACATCGCCGACGCCCTGCAAGGCTGAGCGGCCGATGGCAGGTGGCGACGGCATCCTCGTTCTCGGCGCGTCGAGCTACGTCGGCCGCGGGCTGATGCGCCGGCTGGGCCCCGAACGTGCCCTGGGCAGCTACCACAGTTCTCCCCTGCCCGGCGGCTTTCGCTTCGACGCCACGCGCGACGACCTGGCCAGCCGGATCGACGAGCCGTCACGCTTCTCGCACGCCGTACTGCTGCTCGGTGAGACCCAACCAGATCGCTGCGTCGCCCGGCCAGAGGCTTCGCAGGCGCTCAACGTCGATGCCGTCTGCGCCGTCGTCGACCAGCTCGATGCCTGGGACATCGTCCCGGTGTTCACCTCGACCGAGTTCGTGTTCGACGGCGCCCGGGGCAACTACCGCGAAGACGATCCGCCGGCGCCGGTGCTGCTGTATGGCCGGCAGAAGCTGGCGGTGGAACGCGACCTGCAGCAACGCGGCCGCCCGCACCTGATCCTGCGCCTGGCCAAGGTCTACGGCGATGCACCGGGCGACGGCACCCTGTTCGCCGACTGGCTCGAGGCGATCGAGCACGGCCGGCCGATCCGCTGCGCCACCGATCAGGCCTTCTCGCCGGTGCATGTCGACGACGTCGCCGCGGCGATCGCCCTGGCGATCGAGCGTCGCCTGACCGGGCTCTACCACCTGTCCGGCAACCGCCGCTTTCGCCGCATCGAGCTCCTGCAGACGTTCCTGAAGGCCTACGAGCGCCGCAGCGGCCGCGCCGACCTGCGACTCAGCACCTGCAGCATCCATGATTTCGAGCTGCCGGAACCGCGCCCGGTCGACGTCTCGCTCGTCGCCGACAAGCTGGTCGCGGCCACCGGGATGGCGTTCCGCGATCCCGCCGAAGCCTGTATCAGCTTGCTGGAACGGGCTGCGCAGCAACAGCCGGCAGCGGTCGGCTAAGGCCTCACCAGACGCTGCGGCCGCCGTCCATCACCAGCACCTGGCCGTTCATGTAGGCCGAGGCATCGCTGCACAGAAAGACGATGGCGCCGTGATAGTCGTCGGCCCGGGCCATGCGGCCCAGCGGCACCCGTTCGACGATGGCCTCGACCAGGCTCTCGTCCTGGCCGGCTTCCACCCCGCCGGGGGCCAGGGCGTTGCAGCGCACGCCGCGGTGGGCCCAGTAGGTCGCCAGATAGCGGGTCAGGCCGATCAATGCGGTCTTGCAGACGGAATAGCTGACCGGCTTGAAGCTCTCGACCTCGGTCATCCGCCGGCCCGGCGCATAGATCCGGTGATCGGGGGCGATCACGCCCAGGTCGGAGGCGATGTTGACCAGCACGCCGGCGCCGCGTTCGGCCATCGCCGCGCCGAACACCTGGGCGACCAGCATGGCCCCGGTCAGGCCAACCGCCAGTTCGGCGTTCCAGCGCTCCAGGGGGAAATCCTCAAAACGGTTGCCGCCGCTGTCGCCGGGGCCGTTCATGGTCGGGTTCACCGCGGCGTTGTTGATCACCGCGTCGACCGGTCCGACGCGCTGTTCGAGTTCCGCCCGCAGCGCCGCCAGCGCGGCGCGGTCGGTGATGTCGCAACGTTCCGCCGCCACGTCGATACCGCCGCAGCGCCCGCCCACGACGGCAACGGCATCGTCCAGCGCCGCCGTGTCGATATCGACCAGGATCGGGCAACCGCCGGCGCCGGCCACCGCCACCGCGTGTTCGCGACCGAGCAGTCCGGCCCCGCCGGTGATCAGGACCCGCCGGTCGTGCAGCGCCGGGACGCTCATGCCACCCGCGTCTGACCGCCGTCGACGACGATCACGGTGCCGGTGACAAAGCTGGCCCGCGGCGAGCCCAGGAACGCCACCATGTCGGCGATCTCAGCCGGCCGGCCCAGGCGGCGTAGCGGCACCTCGCGCTCCAGCATCTCCGTCACTATCTCGGCGCAGTCCGCCAGCTTGCGTTCCCAGACCGAGCCCGGGAACAGGATGTTGCCCGGGGCGACGCCGACGATGCGCACGCCGCGTTCGGCCAGCGGGCGGGCCAGGTTGGCGACCATGGCATCGAGCGCGCTCTTGGCGGCGGCGTAGGCCGTCGGCGCGCCCAGGGCCTGACGCCCGGCGATCGACGAGATGCAGATCACCGCCGCATCGGGCCCGAGCCGGTCCTGCAGTTGCTCGATCAGGCCGGCCGACGACAACAGGTTGAGTTCCAGCATGCGCCGCCACTCGGCGATCGATTCCTTGCCCGGCGCAACCGAGCGGCCGGAACCGACGTTGCACACCAGGATGTCGATCGGCCTGCCGTCTTCGCGAATGCCGTCGGCCAGGCGCCGCAGGTCGGCCGCCTCGGTGACGTCGCAGACCGCCGTCTCGACCTGCAGCTCGCGGGCGAGCTGGGCCAGGCCGGCGGCGCCGCGGGCCAGCGCCAGCACGTCGGCCCCTTCGCTGGCCAGCCGGCCGCAGATCGCCCGGCCGATGCCGCGCGAGGCGCCGGCGACGACGGCCCGGCGACCGTTGAGCTGCAGGTCCATCAGGCCGTCACCATGCAATCGCAGACCAGGTCGCGATAGCGCACCAGGACGCCGGCGTGGTCGCCGTCATCGGCCCGCGCCGTCTGCAGGATCAGGTTGCCGGTGTAGCCGACGCGACGCAGGGCGGCGAGGCTGGCCGGCAGGTCGGCGGCCCCGGCACCCAGCGGCACCGTCGGGCCGCCGCGCGTGCGATCCTTGACGTGCACGTTGCGGATCAGCGGCGCCAACAACTCGACCTCGCGCACCGAGTCGTGCCCGAGCGCGGCGCTGTTGCCGAGATCGAGATTGACGCCGAACCCGGTCGACGGGAACCGGCCGACGAAGGCGGCCAGCGCATCGGGTGGAAAGTCGCTCTCGAACAGCAGGGTGAAGGGGGCGCCGCGATATCGTGCCTGCAGCGCGGTCAGGGCCTCGACTACCGCATCGGCGGTGCGCGGGCCGTCGACCCGGCCGTCGTCCACCAGCGGCAGCACCAGAAAGGGGACCGCCATGGCCAGGCAGGCATCGATCACCCGCGCCAGGTCGTCCAGCCGCGCCTGGCGGCCGGCACCGGTGGCACGGAAGAACGGCGCCTGCATAAAGAAGTCGCCGGTCACGGAGCCGACCTGCAGGCCATGATCGTCCGACAGCTGGCGGACTTCGGCCTGCCCCAACAGCGTCAGCAACGGGTTCTCGCGCAGACGATCCGCATCCAGGGTCCATTCCATCACCCGGAAACCGTGCACCCGGGCCAGCAGGAACTCGGTGCGCCAGTTGCCCCAGGGAAAGGCCTGGATCTGCCCGTCGACCGGGGCGCTGAGCCGGCCCTGCATGAAGCCGATGCGATCGCGCGCGAGCATGCGCACCGCCGTATTCTCGCTCACCGCGGTCCAGGCTTCGTCGGCCACCCAGGCCGAGCGCGGCCGCGCCTCGGCAGGCAGCGTGGCATGGGTTAGACTGCCGGCGGCAAGGGATGTCGAAGTTCGCTTTGTAATGCCCATAAATGAATGGTCCCGGGAACGTCAGAAGGGCTTGCGTCTGCTGCAGGCCGACCTGGCCGCGCTGACGGACGAGGAGTTGGCGCGCAAGCTGCGCGACGGCGGCTTCCGCGACCCGCGGGTCCGCGCCCTGGCGGAAGCCGAGCTGGCGCGCCGCGAGGCGGCGGCGCAGGGTGAATAGGCGGGTAACACCAGCATCGCCACTTCAGGTGTGCCGGAAGCCGCGGAAGCTGGCGTCGCGTTCGCCATACAGCTCGACGATCTCGGCCATCGAGTTGGCCCGCTTCTTCTCGAAATAGTCGTCGACCAGGATCTGGTTGGCTTCCGACAGCAGACCGTAGAACTCGTCGTCGCCGAGCTCGGTCATGTTGACCGTGATCAGGTCGGAGTTGGTGTGCTTGTTCTCGTAGAAGTCGCGGGCGTCCTCGAGCAGACCGCGCTGGACCGCGGTGTGATAGAGCGGCGAGCCCGGATAGGGCGTCACCGGCCGGATCGTGCGGAGCTGCGAGCCGTCGCAGTAGCGCAGCAGGAAGTCGACGCTCTTCTGCATCGTCGCCCGGTCGTCGCCGATGTTGCCGAAGATGATGTTCAGGCCCGGGCTGATCCCGACCTCCAGGGTATTCTCCACGCCGGCGATGATCTGGTCGTAGTTGAGGCCCTTCTTCATGTTCTTCAGGACCTCGTTGTCGACGCTCTCGATGCCGTAGTTGATGAACACGCAGCCAGCCGCCTTCATCGCCCGCATCACTTCCTTGGTCGCCCAGTTGAGACGGCCGGAGCAGTTCCACTTCACGTCGATGTCGGCCTTGATGAAGGCCTCGCAGAGCGCCAGCGTGCGGTCGACCGATGACATCAGCAGTTCGTCGGAGAAGATGATGTAGGTGATCCCGTAGTCGCGCTTGAGCAGCTCGATCTCTTCGATGATCCCCTCGGCGCTGCGCGCCCGGTAGCCGGGGTCGATGCGGTAGCAGAAGGTGCAGCGGAACGGGCAGCCACGGGCCGACAGCACCGGCATGATGAAGTCCGACGGCGCCATGTGCGGCTCGCGCATCAGCCGGTAGTACTCCATCGGAAACAGGTCGTAGGCCGGGAACGGGATCCGGTCGAGGTCCTGGATCAGCGGGTAGCGCGGCGTCACCACGCAGCGGTTGCCGTCCATGTAGGCGATGCCGGGGACGTCGCCCCAGGGCTGCTTGCGCTCCAGCCTGTCCAGCAGCTCGACGATGCTCTGCTCGCCCTCGCCGCAGACGATGGCATCGGCGCCGGTGACGCCGAGATAGAACTCCGGTTCCGGCGTCGGGCCATGCCCGCCCATGACATAGAATGGCCGGTTCTTCGCCTCGTTGATCGCCCGCGACAGCCCCTTCATCCGGCGGTACTGGTAGTAGCCGGCAATGAAACTGCCGCAGACGACGTCGAACGGGTTGTCGTCCAGGTACTGGCGCAGGTGGTCGTCGGGCCAGTGGTGCATGTCCTGGCTGTAGACCACGACTTCGTGCCCGGCCTGCCGCAGCACGGCACCGATATAGGCGAGGCCTTGCGGAAACCAGTGCATGTAGGCGTCGTTGTCGTAGACCACGAGCAGTACCCGCATCGCTCAGTGCCTCGCGTCGCTTGCCTGCGTCCCGCTCACGCCGCGACCGTGCGCGGTGTGCGGTCGATCAGCCGCAGGTTGGTCATGTGGAACAGCTTGCCCAGGCCGTACTCGAGCCGCGCCTGGCGGTCGCCCGAGACCGAGATCGCCGCCTCGCCGCCACCGATGCGTTCGGCATCGCCCGTGGCCAGATGCGGGTAGATCCACTGTTGCAGGGCGTAGCCGATCTCCTCGTCGGCCGCCTCGGAGAACTCGAACTGCAGCTCTGTCTGCGGACCGCGCACCTCCGCCGGCAGCACCTCGAAGTTGCGCCGGGCCGCGGCGATGAAGTCGAAGCCGAAGCGGCCGGCGACCGGACGGCGGAAGCTGTTGAGATCGAACTTGCGCTTGCGGCTGTACTCCACCGCCTGTTCGACATAGAGCCTGAGTTCGGCGTCGAGCACGCCCTGCTGCTGCAGGTACGACAGGGTCGCCGCCTGCAGGGCCGCGTGCAGCTCGTCCATGCAGCGGATGTAGGCCTGGGCCCGGTAGAGCAGCAGTTCGTTGCCGCCGAGCTCGCCGCGGGCAAACCGTTCCACGGTCTCGGCCCGGCTGGTGAAGTCGGCCAGTTCGTCGTGGCTGTCGAACAGCTTCTCGCGGGTGCGCGCCAGGAAGCCGTCGATGGTCTGCCTGAGACCGGGATAGTCGCCGGCGAAGGCACGCTGCAGGTGCACCAGCAGGTCCAGGCTGGACAGCCCGAGGCGCCGGACCAGGCCGAACACCTCGATGAAATAGTCGCGGTCGATGTAGATCTTGGTCAGCAGGCTGAGCACGCGGCACTCGAGCCAGTCCTCGAAGCTCATGGTGTTGTTGGCCACCACCACTTCCTCGATCTCGGCGATCGAACGGCGTTCCGCGCCGATCCGGTAAGTGCCGATGCAGCCGACGAAGACGCGGTGGCGGACATCGAAGCCGAACGCCGCGCGCTGCTCGGGCAGGGCCATAGGCGAGCCCTGCAGCAGCGTCAGCTGGTGCACGTTGACGATGTTCATGCGCATGGCGTCGATGCAGTCGCGCAGGCTGGCGAGGTGACGCTCGCTGGAATCGAGCGGCAGACCGAGGATCAGCTCGGTGAAGTACTCAGTGTTGTCGCTGCCATCGCGGCTGTCGGCGTGCAGCAGCGGCAACAGCTTGTCCATCGGCAGGTTCTTGCGCCGGATCGCCGACAGCACCTCCGGCGACGTCGACTGCATGGAGGCGGCGAATTTCAGCACCCCGCCGCTGTCGCCGTTGATGATCTTCACCGTTTCCAGCACCCGTTCGGGGTGGGCCTTGCCGGGCGCGGTGGTGATGGTCTTGGGCCAGCCATGGCGGTCGATCAGGCGGCGAATGCTGCGCGCCGTCTCCACGTCCTCCTGATACATGCCGAAGTTGAGGTCGGCGATCATCAGGTCGGCGGCGTCGGTCATATGCTCGGCGATGTACGCCAGTTCGGCGTCGATCGCCTGGCGCGAGCGCCGCTTCACCTTGTTGCGGGTGGCGTGCGAGTCGTTGCAGAAGGTGCAGGCATAGGGACAGCCGCGGGTGGTCTCGATCAGCGGCCGCAGTCCGGCGGCGAAGAACTTGTCCAGATAGCCGGCGAGATAGGGCGAGGGAATCCGGTCCAGGTCGTCGATCCGCGCGTCAGGCCCCTCGATCAGCTCGCCGTCGGCCAGATACAGCAGGTTGGGCAAGGCCTCGCGCGCCGCCTTGAACGCCGCCAGGTCGAAGCCGGCCGCCTCGAGCGCCTGGAACAGCTCGACGAAGGCGATTTCGCCCTCCCACTTGGCGTAGACGTCGATGCTGGGGTTCTGCTCCAGGAAGCGCTGCCGGCCGGCGCTGGTCAGGCAGATGTTCGGCCCGCCCATGATCACCACGCAGTCCGGCCAGCGCGCCTTGACGGCATCGGCGAAGGCCATCGTCAGGCGATGGTTCCAGGTGAAGTTGCTGAGCGCCAGCAGGTCCGGCCGCGCCGCATCGAGCGCCGCGTTCAGCTCTTCGGGGGTCTTGAAGATGTCGAACTCGAGGCGCTCGCCCAGCACCGCCTTGCCGTAAGCGGCAATGCAACCCAGGCCGTAGGGAAAGGTGTCGGCATTGGCCACCGTGCCGGTGTGGGTCAGGTCGGCGAAATAGACCCGCCGCGATGCCCCTGCCCGCCGAGCCGCGTTGTCCGCCGGCGCGCTCATGCTGCCTTGCCCCAGTGCTGTTCCAGCACCGCCGTCAGCGGCGCCAGGGCATCGGCACCGCCGCCGCCGGCGCCACTGCTGAGGCGAAAGCAGATCGCTGCCTGGTCGGGCAGGCCGGCGGCGTCCAGGGCCCGTCCCAGCCCGGCGATCACCGGCGCCTGCAGCACGCCACGCTTGGCAATGGCGATGTACTGGCCGATCGCCGCCTCGGCGTCGCCGGCGGCCAGGCAGGCTTCGCCGGCCTGCAGGCGCAGGCCGACATCGTCGGGCAGAAGGGTCGCGGCTTCGACATAGCGTTGCGCCGCCAGCGGCCATTCACCCTGCGCCGTCAGGGCCTCGGCAAGACGAACCCGCAGGACAGCTGCCTGCGGCGCTGTCCGCAGGGCGCTCTCCAGCATCGCCTGCGCGTCGGCGCCACGGCCGGTCGCGGTCAACAGCCGCGCCAACGCCTCCAGGTAGCCCGCGTCGCCGCCCAGCTGTTCGGCCAGCGGCTCGAGCAATGCGGCGGCGCGAACGTGATCGCTGCCATCCAGGCAGGCGCTGCCGGCGTGATAGCGCAGCACCGGATCGTCGGGCCGCTCCGCCAGCAGCAGCTCGTAGAGGGCCAGGGCATGGCGATGCTGGCCACTTTGCTGGTAGCGCTGCGCCAGGGCCAGCCGGCTTTCCTCGATAGCCGCAGGCGGGGTCTCGGCGTGGCCGTGCTCACCCGCGTCGAGCCGCGCCGCAACGTCGTGGAAGGCACGGCGCAGATGCTCCAGCCCGTCGTCGCCCCAGAACGTGACCTGCACGCCCCGGGCGAACGGCATGTCCGCGCCGACCCTGAATCCGGTCTGGTTGATGTGATAGTCGTGCCAGTCGTCGTACATCCGGTCGATGACGTAGATGCACAGGTAGGGCACCGCCGGCAGAAAGTGCCACAGGGTCCAGGGGCCCTGGTTGATGCCGCTGTTGAGCCAGGCTTCGGCGTAGAGCGCGGCCCGCAACTCCAGGTTCACCGCGGCGTGCGGAAACACCGGCAGGTCGCCGCAGTCCGCGTCGTCGGCGAAGGCGCATTCGGTATCCCGCACGATCACCGGACAATAGCCGTCGGCCGCGAGCTCCCTGGCGAAGGCGAGCCAGTCGTCGTTGCGGCTGCTGCGATGGACGTCGTAGCTGCTTTCACGCAGGGTGATGGTCACCACCCGACGGCCGCCGGCAACCCGCTCGAGCCATTTGCGCGCATAGATCCGCGCCTGCGCCGGCACCTGCAGGCGGTCGACCCGGTGTCCGGCCGCGGCCGCCCGGATGATGGTGCTGTAGTCGTGGTCGGCCAGCGGCTTGTCGACACCGTAGCCGAACGGGAACACGTGCGCCTGGCCGGCCAGCAGCCGTTCCGCCTGCCCGCGCGAGGCGCACACGGTGTGACCGCAGCAACTCGGCAGCAGGCTCAAGGCGGCGATGCAGATCTGCCGCAGCCGCCATTGCTTGTTGATCGCCGGATACTCGATGTCCTCGGCGCGGAAGCCGTCGGCGCGGCCCGGCACGAACAGCACATGGATCGCCGTCAGGCCGAGCTCGGCGCGGGCGATATCGGCCAGCACCAGGAAGTTCAGGACGTTGAATCCCGGCGGTGCGATGTCGAGGTCGAAGCAGGCATAGAGCACCTGCCCGGCAGGCGTATCCGCCGGCAGGCCCGCGCCCGATGCGGCCTCAGGCGGCAGAGCGGGCATTGCCTTTGACGCCGCCGTGCCGGCGGGCGATTTCCGCAGCCAGCAAGTCGAGGATTTCGCCCGCTTCATAGTGGCGCCGGGCGTCACCGGCCTCGGCGAAGCACATGCGCTGGATCGCCGCGCAGTCGCTGGCGTGGTTGGCCCGCGGCTGTGCCGATGCCTTGTCGTAGTCGGGGTGCGCCGGCGTCACGAACACGCCGTTGCCAAGCGCCAGGCGTTTGTGGCGGCCGCGCTCGTCGTCGCTCAGCATGCCGCCGTCCGGGACCAGCAACAGGGCGCGGAAGCCAGCGGCATAGAGCCGCTCGACCGCGTCGCTGACCTGGCCGTTGACCCGCCCGCCGAAGCACTGGACGTAGAGGATGCCGTCGTCGGCGACCACCTTGCGCATCAGCGCGACGTAGTCGTTGAGCGCCTCGGGCGTGAACTCGAGCAGGTTGGCGTTGGAGGTGACGATGTCATAGCGCCGTTGGGCCGCGACCTCGGCAATCCGCCACCACGGGCAGTGATGTGCGACCGCATCGACCTGGAGCGGCAGCGCGGGGTTGAGTTCCGGCTTGCGGGTGAGCTGCTGCACCGCCACCGCGCCGTCGCCGACGAAGCAGTCGGCGGCGGCGTCCAGGCCGCGCGGGCGAGCCCATTCGTCGAACGCGGGACCGAACAGGTGGCTGTCGATGAGGCTCTGCGGCAGGTAGAACGACTCGCAGGCCTCGATCTGGGTGTAGTCCCGCAGACCATCGTGGCCGCGCAGCAGGAAAGCCAGCAGGCCGTTGCCGGGGCCGATCTCAAGCAGGCTGCGAAAGCCCGGGTTGTAGGCCGCGACCATCTTGTAGACGGCGAGATGAGCGATCATTTCGGCCAGCGGCACCGTGACCTCGGTCCGCCGGAAGGTGCTGACATGAAAATCGTAGAAGTCGGCCAGGGCCGAGACGAAGCGCTCAAGGTCGGTGTCGTCGAATCCGGCGAGCTCGTCCTGCAGGACCGCATAGCGATCGTTGGCGTGCATCGAACCGACGATCTGATCGAGCTCGCCCAGGTTGCCGATACGCACCGGAAAGCCGGCCTTTTCGAAGGCGTCGAGCCGGTGCACCTGGGCATAGCGCCAGGTCCGCACCGCCTGCCGGGCCAGGCTCTCGCTCATGCGGTACAGCTCGATATCCAGCATTCTCAGGTGCTCCGCCCCGCGGTCCGATATGGGAGTCTGCGCCCGTTCGCGATAACGCCCGGTTAACGATTGGCAGCTTGGCCGCCGGCCTCGCCGGCGCCCCCGTACCGGGCGATTTCGGCAGGACTCCGCCGCCCACGGCGCCGGCCGCCGGCAGCGGTCGGGGCACGGCGCGCCGGTCCGCAGTGTTGGCGTCTATGGCTAAGGATCGGTTAAGGCTGACGCCGCGGCGGCGATGCCGTCGTAGTCGGCGGGCCGGCGCCGGCGGAAGCCGTCCAGCAGCAGGGCATCGCGGACCGGCGCCTCCAGGCGGTCGATCGCCGCTTCGACGGCAGCGCAGATGGCGGCGGCCTGGCCGCCATGGCGGCGGGCGGTGATGTACGGCAATCCCGGCGTCGGCGCCGTGACTGCCAGCACCCGCAGTTCGCCGGCAGCCGGCTCGTGCCGGCGGGCCAGGCTCCAGCTGACGGCATCGATCGCCGCCACGTCCGCCTCGCCGGCGGCGACGGCGCGGATCGAGGCGCGGTGCGAGCCCGATCGCAGCAGCCGCGCGAACAGCCGCCTCGCCCCGCCGAATGGCGCTGCCGCCGCCCACAGGGCGGCGTGGCCCGACTGCGAGCCGGCCATGTTGTAGGCGGCGCCGCCGCCGCACAGGTCGCCAAGGGTGTCCGCCCGGCAACCGGCCCGGACCACCAGCGCCGAGCAATAGTCGCCGGGCGGGCAGTCGGGCAGGCGGTAGACCGGGGTGCCCAGCATGACGACCCGGTCGCGCAGGGCCGTCGCGAACGGCAGGCCGCAGGTCTGCCCGAGCACCAGGTCCGGCGACCGCCAGCCGGCCTCGGGCTCGCCGTCGTGGCGCAGCGCCGCCGGCGCGGCGATGTCGATCGCCAGCAGGTGGAAACGGATCGCCGCCCACAGCGCGTCCGTTGCCGCCCGCACCTCCGGCCAGTCGTACATCGGCAGCGCCGCCAGCGGGCCGGACACGTCAGCGGTCCCGGGTCATGGCGCCGGCCTCACCGGACGGGCAGCAGCGGGTGCGGCACCGCTTCCTTGGCGCGAAAGGCGTAAGCCCGCAGGATCCCGGCGTAGGACCGGTAGACGTAGCCGTGGTTCAGGGCCTGGAAGGCGCGCCGGTTGCGGCGATAGACCCGTGGCAGCTCGTACCAGGGCAGGCCGGGGTGACGGTGATGCACGGCGTGCAGATTGTTGTTGAGAAACAGGAAGGCGAGCGGGCCGCGTTCCTCGATGATCACCACCCGGCCCATTACCGAGGCGTGCGCCTGATGCTCGAGGAAGGTGCGCAGCATGAGCAGCGACAGGCCGGCGTAGCAGCACACCAGGTAGGCCCACACGGACACGGTGCCGAGGGCCACGAGGCAGGCCAGCACGGCCAGCAGCGCCGGGAGGTGCCACAGCCAGGCGCGCAAGACATCGATGTCGCCACGGGCGATGCGCCGCAGATCGCCGCCCCATGCGCTCCACAGGTACAGGGCCGGGCCCAGCAGCAGCCGGCCGGCCAGGGTGTTGTTGGCGACCAGCAGCAGCCGGCGCAGGCGGCCGTAGCGGCGCCAGTCGGCGGGATCGCAGTAGCAGCTCTCGGGATCCTTGCGCGGATCGGTCAGGTTGGCGTCGTCGTGATGGGCGAGATGCGTCGCCTCGAAGCGCCGGTAGGCGATGAACAGGTTCAGCGCCGGAAACACCAGGGCGGCATTGAGGCGGCGGTCGCGGAACGGATGCCCGTGCACGACCTCATGCTGCAGGGACGAGAACAGGGTGATGATCACCGCCAGCAGCGGCCAGGCCAGCCAGCCCAGCCGGTCGGCCCAGGCGACGACGGCCAGCCAGGCGGCATAGCAGAAGCATAGGACCAGGAGTGTGGGCCACTCGGACGGACGCATGGGGAGCTTCGGGCGTTGGTGACGATCGGCCCACAGGGAACAACCGCGCCGCGCCGCGAGCAATCATACAATCTCTTTGCGGATATGAGATTGAAGATCGAGATGTGTGGTTTATCAAATTTTGACGCATTGGTGTGCTAATATACAACACCTGTGTAAACTCACACGACTTCCCGCATCGAGGCACCGGCATGGACAAACGCGATCTGGCCGAACTGTTTCGCGACCGCCTGACGCTGCTGCTGCAGCGCCGTGGCGGCAATCTGTCCCATTTCGCCGCCAACGCCGGTGTCGACCGGTCGGCGCTCAGCCAGTTCCTGACCGCCGGCTCGACCCGCCTGCCGCGGGCCGAGACGCTGCGCGCCATCGCCGAACGCGAGAGCGTCAGCCTCGACTGGCTGCTCGGCCTGACCATGACCGAGGCACCCGCTACCGAGATGGCGCCGGCACTTGAGATCGAACGGGCCCACGGCAACGTGGACGACGCCCTGCTCGGCACCTGGCACAAGGAGGCGCTGGGCTACAAGATCCGCTACGTGCCGGTGAACATCCCCGACCTGCTACGCCTCGACGCGGTGACCCGGTTCGAGTTTCGCCAGGAGGCGGCCGAGCTGGCGGAAACCAAAAGCACCCTGTCGCGCAGCCAGCTGGAGTACACCCGGCGGCCGGAGACCGACATGGAAGTGTGCATGCCGATGCAGACGCTCGACCATCTGCGCAACGGCGAAGGCATCTGGGCCGGCCTCGACGCCGCGCTGCGCAAGGCGCAGCTTGCACACATGGCCAAGCTGATCCACGAGCTCTACCCCACCTTCCGGCTGTTCCTGTTCGATGCCCACAAGGCCTATTCCGCGCCCTACACGGTGTTCGGGCCGATCCGCGCGGCGATTTATGTCGGCCAGATGTATGCGGTGATCAACGCCGTCGACCATATCCGCGCTCTGAGCAACCATTTCGACGACCTGATCCGCATCGCCGACGTCGGCCCGGAGCGGCTGCGCGAGCACTTCCAGCGCTATCTGGACTGAGACGACATCGCCCTGGTCGCGGGATTCCGCTGCCCGGCGACACCTCACGTGACCTACACTGGCGGCCGGGCCGCCATTCGCGGGGACGGTTGTCCGGCGGCATCGGCCGCCTCCCGGCTCTGGCTTTGCTGCAACGGACCGATGAGCGGGATATTCGAACGTGTGACGGGCCTCGCGGAGCTGTACCGGCTGACCGGTGGCGGCGACGAAGCGATCCGCATCGCGCTCCTGGATGGTCCGGTGGCTTCAGGTCATCCGTCCTTCGCTGGGGCGCGCCTTGCGCTGCTGTCGCCCCAGGCGCGACCGGCAAGGGCGGCCCACGGCACCCATGTCGCCAGCATCGTTGCCGGCCAGCCGGGCGGGATGGTGGAAGGGGTCGCGCCCCGCTGCACGACCCTCTGCGTCGAGCTGTACCGCGAGGACGAAAACGGCGACCTGATCGGTTGCGCCGCCACCGCACTGGCGCGGGCGATCAACCGGGCCGCCGCGAACGACGTGTCGATCATCAGCATCGGCGGCGGCCTGCAGACACCGCCGGGGCAGCGTGACCGGTTTCTCGACCAGGTCCTGGCCGGCTGCGCCGGGCGCAACATCCTGATCGTCGCGCCGGTCGGCGACGATGGCGGCGACCATCTGCAGTTCGCCGCTGCCGGGCCTGCCCTGTTGGCCGTCGTCGCGGCCGACGATGGCGGACGTTTACCGCAGCTGGCCGATGGCGGCGACACCGTCGCGCAGTGCGGCCTGCTGGCGCCCGGTCAGCGGATCGCCGGCGCGACGGCGGACGGCGGTGTCTCCTTTCGCAATGGTGCCGGCTTCGCCGCGGCGGTGGTGAGCGGCGTGGCCGCTTTGCTGTTGAGCCTGCGGCGGCAACGCGGACTTGCGCCCGATCCGCTGGGAATCCGCGACCTGCTGCTTCGCACGGCCGACCCCCGGACGCCTGGCGAAGACACCGACCGCACACAGACACCGGCCGGCCGCCTGAACGTCGAACGCGCCGTGGCGGCCGTTCTCGGCCAGGATGAGCAGCATGCGTAGCTGGTCGCTTCGCCACCAGCTGCCGGGATGCGCTGCCCGCCGCCCCCACCACAGCGGCCTGGCAGCGCAGAGTGCCCGGTGTCGTCGCCGGCATGCGGCGACCACATGAGTTCCGGCAGCCCAGTGTTCGCCGTCGGTCGGCTCGGCTACGACTTCGTCGGCGACGCCCGTCTCGACTATTTCGCCCAGGCGATCGCGAACTGGCAGCAGCGACAGCAGCACGCCCCGGACCCCGGCCCGTGCGCGGATCACACCGCACCCTTCCAGCCGATGATCATGCTCAGCTATCTGCTGGACGTGGACGCCGGCGGCACCACCAGCAACCTTGCCGACGCCGCCGCATTGACCTGGACCCTGACCGTCGACGGGGTGCCGGCGTATGTGATCGTACCGGGGCTTTCGACCGGGCTTTCATGGCACAGGCAACTGACCGACATCCTCTGGCGGCAGGAGGTGTCGAGCATTGCCCCCACTGCCGCCGGACCGTCGATGGCTGCCGGGCAGCTGATGCAAGCCAGACCTACCCTCGAACGGGTCGCGCAAGCCGGCTGCGTCGACGGCGACGTTCGCCTCTTCAATGGCGCGACCGTGCCAAGAATTGTGACGGCAGGTCGCATGCAAAGCTGGGACATGGCGGATCTGGCCCGCCCAGAGGCCGCAGACAGGGCAATGGCATTTCTTGCGCCCATCTATCGCACGCTGAAAAACCCTGGGGCGTCTCCCCAGGACCGGGCACTGAACTACGCCACCTTCCGGGCCTGCCATACACAGCAGATGCTCGCGCCGATGTTCGATCGCAACATGCTATTCGATACCGTCACGGTCGACCGCAGCACGGGCGGAGCGCCGGACGCGGATTGCTGGACTGTGACCTGGTCCTTTCTCGACCCGGCACAGACGCACGGCGACGCCGGCGAGGCCTTTCAGTGCACGGTGGATGTCAGTGGCGTCGTGCCGGAGTTGGTTGACGGGCTCAGACAACGGTCCGTGCGCTGATGACCGGCGATCACCCTTCGGAAACGCGCGCCGGCATCGCCGACCGGGCCTGGCAGCTTGCCTATCGCGCCGCCTATGCCGGGCTGCGGCTGTGGTGGTGGCTGGCCCGACCGCAGACGCATGGCGCCCTGATCGCTATCTGGCACGACGGCGAGCTGCTGCTCGTGCGCAATTCGTACCGTCGCGCCCTCAGCCTGCCGGGCGGCTTCATCCGTCGCGATGAAGAGCCGGCGACCGCAGCGCTGCGCGAGCTGCGCGAAGAGCTGGCGCTGGCGCTCGACCTCCGACAGCTCCGGCTGGCGTGGCGCGGTCGCCGGGTCATCGACCACCGCACCGACAACGTCCTGGTGTTCGAGGCGACGCTGGCGCAGCGTCCGGCACCGCGGGCCGACAACCGGGAAGTGGTCTGGTACGGCTGGCACGGCGCAAGGCAGGCGCTGGCCGCAGATCTTGCCCCCCACGTGCGCGACTATCTGGAGCATCGGACCGGCACACCGCCGGCGCCATAGCCGCGCTAAGCCGGCGCGCGCGCCGGCCGCTCAGCCGGCGTGCTGGACGATGCCGCGGTAGGGGCGGGTGCCATAGATATCGAATGACAACAGGCCGGCCCTGGCCAGCGGCAGCTCGGCCAGGACACGGCCGGCCTCGGCCTCGTCGGCGCACTCCAGCACCAGCACCGCGCCCTTGCCGTCGGCGCGGCTGTATATCTCGCGCACCACTTCATCCCGGTACAGCCCCAGCGCGTGGGTCGCTTCCGCGTCCAGGTGCGGCGCGAACTCCTCCGGCGCGGCATCCTCCCGCCGACTGGCGATAACGACGATCTTCATGCCTGTCCTCCCGCGGCTTGTGCGCTCGCGCGGATGATAGCGCGTTGCCGGCAGCCGCGCGCAGACGTCCGCCGCGACGAACCGATCGCCCGTTAACCGCCTGTTATCCACCTGGGCTCTAAGTGGAGTACCGCCGGGACGGCAGGAATGATGAAAAAATCAATGAGTTAACGTCAATTCTCCTGTCCGGCGAGGGGAGACCCGGGCTCTGAGGGGGAAAGCCAAATGAAGACTTCCAGCAAGACCGATACGCCGACGGCGCCGGCCGGGAACGCCATGCTTGCGAGGCTCACCCGGCCATCGGTGGCCCGCAAGCTGATCGCAATCGCCAGTATCAACATCGCCCTGCTGCTGCTAGTCGCAGGCACCGCGATCGTGCAGATGAACAGCATCGGCCGCGAGCTGTCGGCCATTGCCCACCAGGACATTCCACTGACCAACGCGATCACCAAGATCGAAGTGCACCAGCTCGAGCAGGCGATCTTCTTCGAACGCGCCATGCGCTTCGGGGAAGAGATGATGAGGCACCCCGAAGCCCGGTCCTATTTCGACGCCGCACGGGCGCACTTCGAGAAGCTGGCAACGCAGGTCGACGAGGAGATCCTGGCCGGCGAGCACGTCGCCGAAGAGGCGATGGCGCATGCCAACACGGACGCCGAGTTGCAGGAGTTCGAGCACGTCCTGACGGCATTGAAGCGGATCGAGCATGTGCACAAGGACTACAACGCCCATGCCCGCGAAGCGCTGCAGCTGCTGGTCGACGGCAAGGAAGCCGAGGCCATCGAGCTTGCGCACAAGATCGAGGCGGAGGAAGACCAATTGACGCACGAACTTGTTGCGCTGCTGACGGAGATCGAGACCTTCACCCTGCATGCGGCGGAAACCGCCGAGGCGCACGAGCAGACCGCGCTGCTGGTTCTGCTGGTGTTCAGCGTGATCGCGACCGTGGTCGGCTTCGCCCTGGCGTGGCTGATGTCCCGCCGCACCATTGCCGGCCCGTTGTCGAAGGTTGTCGACGCCCTCAACGCCCTGGCGGATGGCGACACCAGCGTCGACGTCACGGTCCGCTCCAAGGACGAGATCGGCCAGGTCGCAGCCGCCTTCCAGACCTTCAAGCGCACGACCCTGGAAGCCAGGCGGCTGGCCGACGAGCAGGCCGCACTGGAACAGAAGGCCAGACAGGAACGCCGCCAGGCCATGTTCGATCTGGCCGATGAGCTGGAGCGCGGCGTCAAGAGCGCGGTCGAGGCGATCGCCGGCGCGGCAACACAGTTGCACTCGTCTTCGCAGGACATGTCGGCGTCTGCCCAGCAGACCAGCCATCAGGCCACGGCCGTCGCCGCGGCCTCGGAAGAAGCCTCGGTCAGCGTGCAGACCGTCGCCGGCGCCGCCGACGAGCTCGGCGGCTCGATCCAGGAGATCAGCCGGCAGATGTCGGAGACCGATCGCTCGGTGCAGAGCGCCGTCGGCAAGGCCGGCAAGGCGACCGAGACGGTGACCGAGCTATCGGAAGCCGCCCGCCAGATCGGCGAGGTGGTCGAGCTGATCAACGACATCGCCGCGCAGACCAACCTGCTGGCCCTCAATGCCACGATCGAGGCGGCCCGTGCCGGCGAAGCCGGCAAGGGCTTCGCCGTGGTCGCCTCCGAGGTGAAGAACCTGGCCAATCAGACGGCCAAGGCGACCGACCAGATCTCGCAACAGATCGCCACCGTACAGGCCGTGGTCGGCGACACCGCCGGCGCCATCGACGAGATCCGCAACGAGATCGAGGACGTCAGCCAGGTCGCCACCAGCGTCGCCGAAGCGGTGCAGAAGCAAAGCGACGCCACCGGCGAAATCGCCACCAACGTGCAGCAGGCGGCCACCGGTACCCAGGAAATCGCCGGCAACATCACCGGCGTGACCGACGCGGCGGCGGCGAGCGGCACCACGGCGAGCGAGGTACAGGACGCCGCCAACCACTTGACGCAGCGAGCCCGCGACCTGAGCAAGCAGATCGACGACTTCTTGTCGGAGCTGCGGGCCGCCTAGCGCCCGGCGTTTGACGCCTGCGGTCCTGCCGGCCGGCCGGCGGGGCCGCAGCGTTCAGCCGCCGCCCTGGCCTTGTGGCGGTTTGGGCTTGCCCAAGCCGCTGATCCAGTCGGTCAGGGTGTCGACCACCTTCTCGAAACCGGCATAGATCGCGCGGATGCCGAGGCCGGACAGAAACGCCACCGCAGAAGGTCCGAGGTCGGCGATGGTGCCATCGGTGCCCGGCACCCGGCCGAAGAACAGGTGGACGATGACGGCACCGAACACGCCGCCCAGCAGGACCCGCGTCGCCACGCCCTGCTGGCGTTGGCGCTCGAACTTGCGCTGGGCGACCAGATCGCCGGTGTGCTTGAGCAGGTAGACGCTGGCGCCGACCGCACCCCAGAAGAACGGCTGCATGTAGAGCAGCACCAGTCGGTACAGGTCCTGCACCCAGGCGGTGTCGAGCAGCTTCTGGATCCAGCCGACGCTGCCGCCAGCCGTCGGACTGCCGGCGTAGTAGACCCGCATGGCCTCGGTCAGCACCGCCAGGGCGAAGAAAACCACCAGCCAGATCAGCGACTTGGCGAATACCGGCCGGATGTTGAAGCGCCACCATGTCGATCGCGCCATCGACAGCGCCTCGGAATCCAGCACGGTGCGCCCGTTGACGCCATGGCCGGGATGGGTGAGCGCAGTCAGGCGGCTGTACAGCTCAATGACCTCGCGCGTCTTGACGATCCGTTCTGCCGGATCGGTACAGGCCTCCAGCTCGGTCACCGCGGTCGCCAGCGGGCCCGAGATCGCCGCATCCGGTTCGATGCCGTGGCGGGCGACGTAGCGGACCAGCGCCCGGGCCTCGTCGGTATCGATCATGCGGCAGCGGTCCGCCTCAGCCGCTGCCAGGACGCCCCGGCCGTCGTCGTCGGGCGTTACCGGGCGGACCAGTGCCGTCGTGCTGCCTTCGCTTGGCATCGCCTGCCTCTCCCCTGCTGGCGTCGCGAAACCTTAGAGTAACTGACATTCCGCCTGGCCGACACTGCAGATGGACGCACCGGACAACTGTGGCCGGGCGCACAGTCAGCGGCCTGCGGGGCCGATTTTCCGCCGTCCGGCCTTCAGCCCCAGCCAGGCGCGCGCCTCGCCCAGCTCTTCGAACACCTGGAACGCGGGCCGGGCCCGGTTCAGATCGGCCAAGTCGGCCAGCATGTCGGCGAACACGTGCGCGACGGCGTCGCCGGGCCGGACCACGA